>Ga0114951_10000503_pt1 | contig 54109 bp, 33 predicted proteins | sample AM7aDNAmetaG_FD_88677 | JGI IMG/M metagenome (GOLD analysis project Ga0114951, IMG submission 88677) | Freshwater microbial communities from Finland to study Microbial Dark Matter (Phase II) - AM7a DNA metaG | ecosystem: Environmental > Aquatic > Freshwater > Lake | place: Finland: Lake Alinen...
AAATGTCATATTAACATTGGTTTCCGTTGGGTTCCCTGACTGATCAAGAAGGTTCACCTGTGCTGTTGTTGAATTTAATGCCTGCGAGATGACCACATTCAGGGCATTGCGGAATTCTATTTCACTGGAAGCATCAAAATAGGTTCCAACACAGTCGAAAGCATCTTTGAAATTCTTGCCTATTCCTATAATGAAAGGTTTCAGTATGATTCCTTTTTTTTGCAGTGCAACGGAAACTGCACACGGATCCCCGTTACATTCTTCAATACCATCAGTAATAAGGACGATAATGTTTCTGCAATTATCACATGGCGGAAAATCGCCTCCTGCCAGTTCCAGTGATGTCGCTATTGGCGTTGTACCCCTTGGTATAAGGTATTTCAGGGTATGCTTCACTTTACTGTAATTATTATCGGCAAAAGGCACCTCTAGCTTGCTGTCGTCACAGTCCTGAGGAGGAAAATTCTTCTGGTGTCCGTATACCCTTAGTGCTATCTGTAGATTGGGCGTATCTTTTATACTGTCGAGCAGATTAGACATAAGCTTCTGTGCAATGGTGATCTTTCGGTCGCTCTGCCAGTATGCATACATGCTCTGAGAAGCATCAAAAACAAATAATATCCTGGTAAGCGGGGGTTTTTTCTCAGGTATTTTCTCCTGCTGTGCATTCAGGGTAATGCTGCATAACAGGGATAACACCATAAAAATGAACAGATAAACACACAGCCTATATTGTTTTGACATAATCCCTTTATTAGAAAATATTTCTCAAAGTTAATAGTAAACGCTATAGGGAAAAATTTATTTGAGAAATTTCACCGAAAATGGTTTTCAAGGTTAATGCAAATGCAGGGCTAATATCGCCTCAAATCAGACTATACCATATCTGCTATATCAATGCAGATATCGTAATTTAAGCTTATATAAAAGAACCTGTCAGAATTTATAAACAACTTAAACTCTCACGAAGTTACTTATTTATTTTCAAGGCGTTTACAAAACACCGTCATCATAGGCTTTTTCACCATGTATACCTTCGTCGAGTCCTACTTTCTCAATTGCCGCATCGACTTTTACAGGAGTTATGAAATTGATCAGCACCAGCATGAGATAGGTAAAAATAAAAGCATAAATGGAAGCAGCAGCGACAGCAACAATCTGTTTCATAAAAAAGCCACCACCACCGTAAATAATACCATCAGCCCCGGCTGCATTAATTGCTTTGGAAGCAAAAACACCAAGGAAGATCGTACCCAATACACCACCAACACCATGAACGCCCCATACATCCAGTGCATCATCCCATTTCATCTTATTTTTAAAATAAACTGCAAAATAGCAGACCAATCCGGCTGCTGCACCAATGATAGGGGACGCCCATACAGGGACGAAACCGGCACAGGGTGTTATCGTAGCAAGCCCAGCAATGGAACCAGTAAGGAGTCCGACAAATTTGGGTTTTCTCTCCCTGATCCATTCAACCATCAGCCAGGAAATTGTCGCGAAAGAAGCCGCAATATCCGTATTGATGAAAGCTGTGGATGTAACAAAGTCAACGGCAACTTCCGACCCTGCATTAAACCCGTACCAGCCGAACCACAATAAGCCGCTTCCGATGGCAACAAGCGGGATGCTGTTCGGCACAGAGGTTTTATCGACCCTTGCCTTTACATAAAACACGGAAGCAAGGGCTGCAAAACCGGCCGTAGCATGAACCACAATACCACCAGCAAAGTCAAGAACGCCCCATTGGGCCAGTAAACCACCACCCCATATCATATGGACAAACGGATAGTACACTAATACCTGCCAAACGGTAAGAAAAATAAAATAAGCCTTAAAATTTATTCTGTTCACAAAAGCGCCCGTAATGAGTGCCGGGGTGATAATGGCAAACATCATCTGATAGGCAAAGAAAACGAACTCCGGGATCTTGCCGTTAGTGTACATTGAATGTACAGTAATACCGTTAAGAAATGCCTTGTGGAAGTCGCCTATAACACCTCCCACACCACCACTGAAACAAAGAGAATAGCCAAACAACACCCATAAAACAGTTGTCCAGCCCAGGGAAACAAAACTTTGAATCATAATACCCAGGATATTACGTTTTGAGGCTAAGCCTCCATAAAAAAATGCCAAAGCCGGCGTCATGAGCATTACCAAACTCGTAGCCAAGAGCATAAACCCAGTTGAACCTGTATCCATAATAAATAAATGTTAAATGATTAAATTATTTTATTGTATTAAATTGTTATTCCAAAAACAAAATAGACATCCGATGATTGGGGATTGAATATAAGTGATGCTTTGACGGGTAACTCAAAATCCCCGCTTACTCTGATCTTGCGGCAGCCAGTCAGTCCGCAATTTACAATTCCTGCTTTATTGCCAAAAGCCCCCGCAGCAGGAGTAAATCCCAAATACAAATCCACAGAGTTTTCTTTAATATTGAAAGTGTAACCAGCTTCGAAATAGGATGAGTAATACGTTCCATTTGTGGTATCTTTCCCCTGGTGACACCCCCAGCGTTTGTCATTTCCATAAAAGAAAACTCCTCCCATTATCCATAAAGGAAATTTCCCGCCTGCCTTATATAGCAAAGATCCTTCAAAAGTGTGTGCCGTTTTTTTATCATCATAAATAAAATATCTGTTGTCGGGTGAAGCGGGAGTGCCATTGACCGATGGGATATAATAATCAGTAAATGTCAAAGAAAAATTCTTTAGTGTATATTTTACATAAAGATCAACTTCTTTATAAAAACTGGTCACTGCTATCGCTCCCCAACAACCGGCTTCGAAATTTGCGATGGAAATGGATAAGGAAGGCTGAACACTTGGGGATTTCCCGTAATCACTCCCCCTCCATATATACCTGCTTACAATATCAGCACCTAAATTTAATTTAATTTTCGATGATAAACAATGTTTTCCTTTAATGGAATCTTTTACTGCATTATCCTGAGATTGTGCTAATTTATTTATACAAAGCAGCAGCAAAAATATAATAATACAACGCTTTAAAAATCCATGCGGCATACACTGTTAAAATTTAAAACCTGCCGCAAAAATAGGATGTATCTCAATTGTTAACAATAAGATAATACCTTAATTATCTGTAAGAATTGTTTTTAGATTATAGGTAATTCACCTAAGAAAGATCGGGGTAAATCGGGAAATTAAACCTCTATGATCTTATTTTTTACAGCATAAAGCACCATAGCAGCAGTATTTTTCAGTTTAAGTTTTTGCATGATATGGTTCTTATGAGCATCCACTGTTTTTATACTGATGAAGAGTTTATCGGAAATTTCTTTATTGCACAGGCCACCTGCGGCAAGTTTTAATATTTCTGTTTCTCTCTGGGTCAGCTCTTCATTTTCTTCCAGATTTTCTTCTGCTTTTACCTTTTTAATATAGCTTTTAAGAAAATTATCCAGAACCAGTTTGCTGAAATATTCATTTCCTTCATGGATGGCTTTAAGTGCATCCAGCAATTCTTCTCTGGAGGTATCTTTCGGAAGATATGCCTTTGCACCTGCCTTTATTGAATTAACGACAAATTCTTCATTTGTATGCATCGATAAGATCATAATTTTAATATCTGGATATAAAGAGGTTATCTGTCGTGAAACCTCAATGCCGGAAATCCCCTGCATAGTTATATCTACAATAACAACATCAGGATGCAGGGTTTTAAGCATTTCTAACAGTTCAATACCACTTGATGCTTCTCCCATTATGTGAATCCCGTCGTTTTCCGATAACAGGGATTTTAATCCATCCCTGAAAATACGATGGTCGTCAGCTAAAATGATATTCATTTTTGTCATCATAAGTTGATAGGTATTTTTATATTTATACATGTTCCTTTTCCCGGAGCTGAATGTATAATGCATTCTCCTTTAAGCAGTTCAACTCTTTGCTTTATATTCAATATCCCATTACCACTCAGATCAGTTTTATCTAAGTCAAACCCTTTACCGTTATCTGAAACCGTAAGAAATATATAATTCTCACTGCACGATATTGTCATTGTTGCATGGGTTGAAGCCGAATGTTTGGTGATATTATTGATGGCCTCCTGAGAAATTCTGTATAAATATATCTGCAGTCTTTTATGGAGTGATTCAGGGATGCCTTCACAAGTAAATTCTACGTTAATGCTCGTGTTAGCGCTGGTATCTTTACAAAGATTTTTCAGTCCCAACTCTAAGCCGAATGCTTCTAAAACCGGAGGCATAAGATCGTTTGAGATATTTCTGATCTCCTGTATAGTATTTCGTAATAATTCCTGTGTTTCGAAAATGATTTGATGACTCTTTGCCATATCAGCGTCTTTGGTTTGCTCCAGCTTGATTTTTACCGCAAGGATAGATTGCCCCAGTCCATCGTGCAGGTCTCTGGATAATCTCTGCCTTTCCATTTCCTGTCCGTCAATTAAAGAAGTGACTTTTTTAATTTTCTCCTCTTCAATTTCCTGATTTTGCTTTCTCAGCTTCAATGACATATTGTTAAATGTTTCCGTAAGCAGGCCCATTTCATCCTGCGAAGAAACTGATAAATGAACGTTATAGTTTCCTACCCCTATCTGCTCACTCGCTTTCTGAAGCATTTTGATCGGCATCGTCATTTTCCTAGAAATAAAAAAAGCAAAAAGAAATACAATCGCAGCAATGATGATACTGATAAGCAAAATGCTGTTTCTTATTGAATTCACGGGAATCATAGCTTCCTGCTCATCAATTTCGGCAAGTATCACCCAGTTGAGCCCTTTTATATTCACTTTACTGTATGAACTTAAGCAGAGTATATTTCTGTAGTCCTTCACTATATCAAAGCCTGTCCTGCCTGCAAATGCTTTGATGACCGATTCTGAAGTAACTTTAATTTTAAAAATTGCATTTTCTTTGAATCTTGAACTGCTCCTCATCAGGAAGTCGTCACCAACCAGGTAGGTTTCTCCTGTTTTACCCAGACCGTTATTCTCAGAATATCCGAACATGATCCTGTTAATGGCGGTGACCGGAATTTCCAGTACCACAAAGCCAATAATGTTTTTCTGTTCATTAACAATCGGAGTGCCAACATAAATCATAAGTTTTGCACTCGTAAAATCACGAATTACTGTCTTTTTCGAAGACGAAATATAATCACAAAAATTCTTTAAATTCTGACCTGATGTAATATCGGTATTGGTAAAATCCCCTGAATTGATTTGTGATGAACTGATATTATAAACCAGATCATTTCTGTTGACGATATACAGATGTCTATAATATCCGTAAGAACTGATATAATTACTTAAATAGGAATTATACTCAAGTCTTTCGATTTTACCGGCCGACTTTCCCAGAGCGTTTAAATCACGGATGATTTTCTTAATTTCTTCCGATTTCGAAATAATATCGATATCACGATAACGATCAAGAAAAAACTGTTCAATCCTGTTTTTCTTCTCCAGCCTGAGTGAAATCAGCTGATCGAATGTACGGTTTAATAATGCTTTCTTGGAAAAATAAAATGAATAAGTACCTATGGTGATAATAGCAACGATGCCCAGTGAAACGAAATAGAATATCAGTTTTTCAGTTATCGAAATGCTTCTCATCTGACAATCTTTACTGGTATTAATAAAATAATTTAACCTTACAAAGTTATTGATTTATAAAGAGCCATGGGAAATAAAATAATAGAATAAGCTTATTATAGGACAATTTCCCCGAATATAATAATATCCTTTATTTTAAACAATTAACAGCTTTTAACATGTAATATAAAATAAGTAATTTTATATGGCGTTTTTGCAAAAACATTTAAACCAATAATTTATGACAACAAATGAAATGTCGTTTTTCGAAAAGCTGAACCACTGGCTAAGAAATTCCATATCGGTAAAAATGATATCTATCGGCATACTGATACTGATTCTTCTGATCCCGACTGCCATGATACAGTCATTGATCAATGAAAGACAGTACACCAGCGAAGCAGCTGTTAATGAAGTAAGCGCAAAATGGGGAAATGAACAAAATGTGACTGGTCCTGTTCTTGTCGTCCCTTATAAAACTCTCACCAAAAACACTCAGAATGAGTATGTTTCTACCATTGATTACACCTACTTCCTGCCCGACAAACTAAATATCAGGGGTGAAGTATTTCCCGAAAAACGATACAGAGGTATATATGAAGTTGTATTATACAATACAAAACTCGATATTTCAGGTAGTTTCCCTAAACCTGATTTTTCCGAATGGAGCATAGCCGATAATGATATTATATGGAAAGATGCATTTATTTGTGTTGGCATACCCGATATGAGAGGCATAAAAGATAATATCCAACTCCTGTGGGGAAATGAAGATATTGCCTTAAACTCTGGTATAGAAAGTAATACACTGATGACAACGGGTGTAAGTGCCCGTATTCCGGTTGATGCAGAAAGTACCGGAAAAACCTTCAGCTTTAAAATTAATTTAAACGGGAGCAAGGGACTTAAATTTGTACCCCTGGGCAAAGAAACCAATCTTAGACTTACATCATCCTGGACAAATCCAAGCTTTGACGGAGCATTTCTCCCGGATAAAAGACAGGTTGACAACAAAGGATTTACAGCCGAATGGAAAATACTTGATCTGAACCGCAACTTCCCACAAAAATGGCATTCCGCAACTTACTCTTTTGAGGATTCTCATTTTGGAGTAAACTTACTAATACCTGTTGACCAATATCAGAAATCACTGAGAACTGCTAAATATGCCATCCTGATTATCTGCCTGACCTTCCTTGTCTTTTTCTTCATCGAATTGCTGAATAAACGCAGGATACATCCGTTTCAGTATCTTTTGTTAGGGCTGGCCCTTTGCCTGTTTTATTCATTGCTGATATCCATTTCTGAACATCTTAATTTTAACCTGGCATATTATATTTCCTCTTTCGCCACCATACTTTCTGTCTCGCTTTTCACTAAATCGGTTTTTAAAAGTATCAAGCTGGGCCTTCTGGTTGCTCTGGAACTTATCATATTATACGTCTTCATATACATCATTATTCAATTGCAGGATTATGCCCTGCTTATGGGCAGCATAGGTTTATTTATCGTACTGGCATTCGTGATGTATATGTCAAGGAAAATTACATGGATCAAAAATAATCCGGGCGAAGAAGCTGGCTGATTTTGCTGAATTTCTTTTATACACAATACTATATCCTGACAAATTTGTATTAGAGTACTTATAATCAATCACATTTGGAAATTTGCCTATTTTTCTTATATTTGCACGAATTTATAAATACAGAATATGAATAAATTAGTAGTAGCAGCGCTTGGAGGCAATGCCCTCCTCAGAGGTGACCAGAGAGGCACTATTGATGAGCAGGAACAAAACGCTTATGATACCTGTGAAAGACTTCTTATTTTAATCAAAAAGGGTTATAACCTTGTGATCACCCATGGCAACGGGCCACAGGTGGGCAATATCATGCTCGCCAATGCAGCGGGAGGTCAGGTTTATGGAATTCCTGAAATGCCACTGGATATATGCGGGGCCTATTCTCAGGGTTTTATTGGTTATGTCATCGAACAGCAATTGCGTAATGTCATGGAGGCTAACGAATTTGAAAGGGATATTATCACGATCGTTACGCAGGTACTGGTGAACAAAGATGATCCTGCCTTTCAAAAACCCACAAAACCGGTTGGTCCTTTCTATCAGAAGGAATATGCAGATCAGATGGCTTCAGCAACAGGAGCAATTTTTGCTGAAGACCCGCGTGGCAGAGGCTGGCGTAAAGTAGTGGCCTCTCCTACTCCATTGGTCATAGGAAACAAAAAATCCATCGAAAAGCTGGCCCGTGACGGGCAGATCGTTATAGCCGTCGGCGGAGGCGGGATACCTGTTTTTTATGTTTCTGAACGTAAGTTGCAGGGTATCGATGCTGTTATAGACAAGGATCTTGCTTCATCCCTGTTAGCTATACAGATCAATGCAAATAAATTTTTTATACTGACAGATGTACCAAAGGTTTGTATTAATTACAATACTCCCCAGGAAAAATCGATCGACCGTATGACACTGAACGAGGCTAAAGCCTATCTCGAAGAGGGTCATTTTGCAGCAGGAAGCATGGGACCTAAAGTAAAAGCTGCAATTAATTTTGTAAGCAATACCGGCAAGGATGCCATCATCACGGCAACAACACACCTCGGTATTGACAACGGAGGAACAAGAATTACAATGGTTTAATCATAAAACACTAAAGGAGGAATTATGGCATTTAATTTGAGAAACAGAAGTTTTTTAAAACTACTCGACTTCACACCTGAAGAGATAAAATTTTTAATTGACCTGGCAATTGAGCTAAAAAAAGCAAAATATGCAGGGACAGAACAACAGAAACTGAAAGGAAAAAATATAGTACTGTTGTTTGAAAAGGATTCCACAAGGACCCGTTGCTCATTTGAAGTAGCTGCCTATGATCAGGGAGCACACGTCACTTACCTGGGGCCTTCAGGCTCACAGATGGGCAAGAAAGAATCCATGAAGGACACAGCCCGCGTGCTTGGCCGTCTTTATGATGGTATTGAATACCGAGGCTATGCACAGGAAATAGTGGAAACACTGGCAAAATATTCAGGTGTACCTGTTTGGAACGGACTTACCAACGAGTTTCATCCCACCCAGGTTCTCGCTGACCTGATGACGATGATCGAACACAGTGACAAACCGCTGAACCAGATAGCCTATTGTTATCTTGGCGATGCTAAAAACAATATGGGTAATTCACTGCTTGTCGGTGCAGCAAAGATGGGTATGGACTTCAGGGCTGCCGCTCCGAAAAGTTGCCAGCCCTCCGAAGAGTTAGTTGCCCAATGCCGCGAAATTGCTAAAGTCACAGGCGCAAAGATCACTATAACCGACAATGTTGATGAAGCAGTTAAAGGCGTTGACTTTCTTTATACCGACGTATGGGTCTCCATGGGTGAACCCGAACATGTATGGGATGAAAGGATCAAACTGTTAAAGCCATATCAGATCAATATGAAGGTAGTGGAGAAGACTCATAATCCCAATGTAAAATTCCTGCATTGCCTGCCTGCTTTCCATAACAGGGAAACGGTCGTAGGTGAACAGATATTCCAGAAATACGGATTAGAAAGTATGGAAGTGACTGAAGATGTATTTGAATCCGGCAGAACTATCGTCTGGGATGAAGCTGAGAATCGCATACATACGATCAAAGCTGTTATGGTAGCTACTTTGGGATCGTAAAAGAATAGCTGAAAATTGCAAATGACAATTTAGAATATTCGCCCTATTACCTTAATTTAAAGCTTACTTAGGAGGAGATTTTCAGTCTTTCAGGTAAGCTTTTAGTTTTATTGTCCATAAGGAACAGCTGTATCTGCAGGGAAAATCAGGAAAGAAAGAGCCCGCTGATTACCCAAGTCAATGCAGCTTATTAACAGATCAGAATTCTCAAGATTTCTTTTCAGAATTTCCCTGACTCCCTGACAGGTGCGGGTAAAGAAAAGGATGTAAACAAAAAACAGTTAATAAATTTTAATTTTCTTCCTTACTTAGTCCTTTGGCATTGTAGTATCTTTGCACGTTAATAGAAAACATGGGATGATAGCAGATTACACAGATGACAGCATAAGATCATTAGACTGGAAAGAACATATCCGTTTGCGCCCCGGGATGTACATCGGGAAACTGGGTGACGGTTCTTCCAGCGATGACGGTATTTATGTTCTGATGAAAGAAGTGATCGACAACGCCGTGGATGAATTCATCATGGGTGCAGGCAGGGTGATTGAGGTATCTGTGAGCGAACATCAGGTAACCGTTCGCGATTATGGAAGAGGAATTCCCTTAGGCAAAGTGCTCGACTGCGTTTCAAGAATCAACACAGGCGCCAAATACGATTCAAAAGTTTTCAAAAAGACGGTTGGTCTGAACGGTGTCGGTGTAAAAGCTGTCAATGCTCTTTCATCCAACTTTAAAATCCAATCCATCCGTGAGAAGCAGATAAAAACAATTGAATTCTGCAAAGGAGAAGTCATCATTGATGAACCTGTAACAACCTCAGAATCAAGAAACGGTACTATCGTAACATTTTCACCTGACGAATCCATTTTCGGTAATTTCCATTTCCTGAGCGAATACATTGAAAAGATGTTATGGAACTATGCCTACCTGAACAACGGACTCATTATCAATTTTAACGGAGAAAAAATTCAGGCCAAAAACGGGCTCCTCGACCTGCTGAACAACAACATTGACGATGCCATCATATATCCTGTGATCCACATCCGCGATGAAGATTTTGAATTTGCATTCACCCACTACAATAATAAGTACGGAGAAGAATATTATTCCTTTGTCAACGGGCAACATACTACCCAGGGTGGCACACATCAGGCTGCTTTCAGGGAAGCTATCGTCAAAACCATTCGCGAATACTATAAAAAAGATTTTGATCCTTCCGACATACGTTCGTCAATTGTTGCTGCGCTAAGTATCAAGGTTCAGGAGCCGATATTTGAATCACAGACCAAGACCAAACTGGGTTCACAGTTTATGGAACCGGAAGGCAGAAGCGTAAGAACATACGTGAACGATATCATCAAACGCTATCTGGATAACTTCCTTCACATGAATCCGGAAACAGCAGCAGCACTGCAGGAAAAAATCCTTCTCTCACAAAAAGAAAGGAAAGAAATCGCCAACATAAAAAAACTGGCCAAGGAGAGCGTTAAAAAAGTCAGTCTTCACAATAAGAAACTCAGGGATTGCCGGGTACATCTGAATACCAACCACGAACAAAAGCTTGAATCCACCATATTCATAACAGAAGGTGATTCAGCCAGCGGTTCCATCACTAAGTCAAGAGACGTAAACACCCAGGCAGTGTTCAGCCTGAAAGGGAAGCCTTTGAACTGTTACGGGATGAGTAAAAAAATTGTTTACGAGAACGAAGAATTCAACCTGTTGCAGTCGGCACTAAACATCGAAGAAGACATCGACAATCTCAGATATAATAATATTGTGGTAGCTACCGATGCCGATGTTGACGGTATGCATATCCGCCTGCTTCTGCTTACTTTTTTTCTTCAGTTCTACCCTGATGTGATCAAAGCCGGGCATCTTTATATACTTCAGACTCCGCTGTTTAGAGTCAGAAATAAAAAGAAAACCAATTATTGTTATTCAGAGGAAGAACGTGTTAATTCAATCAAAGAACTGGGACCCAATCCTGAAATAACCCGTTTTAAAGGGCTTGGAGAAATCTCACCGGATGAGTTCAAACACTTTATCGGGTCTACTATACGGCTCGATCCCGTGATGCTTCACAAGGATTCATCTATAGCCGGGATACTGTCGTTTTACATGGGCAAGAACACCCCTGAAAGGCAGGAGTTCATCATCAACAACCTCCGTATAGAGGACGAACCTGTAAACGGCAAAGAAAAGGTGAGTGAAAAAGTTTTAGAGCCCGAAGCCGTATCTGAAGACTAACTGCTGAGTTGCAAACTCAGCTCAGCCTGAGTTCTCTTAAATACGGTTATCTGTTTTTCCCAAAGTCTTTTCTGTAAATAAGGTATCTTTTAAACAAAAATCCCTTATACTTCAATGATGACAATTTTTTATTTGTAATTTTTAATGTATCTCCCTTACTGCCTATTCCGGTCACATTTATCGATGCTTCACCCAATCCTTTTCCTATGTTCCCTTTCAGTCTTTTAACAGGCTTATTATCATTAATACTTATGACAGATCGCGGGCAATCCCAGCTTATGAAAATCTCTTTAAGTTTAATTCTGTTCTTGGCTTTAAAATAAGTGCGGGAAGGTTTCCGGGCATAAACATCAAGATTTAATTTTCCCGGACACAATACTTTAAACTGATAATATTTCTGATTCCCTATAGTAACAATTTTTACGCCGCGTGATCTTGCATTAATCCATCTGCCATTTGCCTGGCCATACCATAATGACATTTTATAATTTTTCAAACATGAATCTACCGGAACTCTTATTATTAATGGTTTCTTTAAACATGTATCTTTTGGAAATTTAAAATCCCACATTCCTGCAGTGTACAGCTGATCACCGGTCTCGGTTAAAGTTGTTAACCCCGATTCTTTTATTGATTGAGGCGTAAAATATTCCGTAATTTTTAAGCTGTCTTTTATCTTAATATATTCGCATAGGTTTATAGTAAAGCTTGTGCCCTGAATGAGAATTACTGTGGTGTCTTTAGTACAGGTGTCCTGGATAACATTTTTCTTCTCTTCAATCAATATTTCTTTAGGGTGATCATTTATAACAGAATATGAAATATAGATATCAACCCGCCTGTTTTTCTGCTTTCCTTCAGGTTTATCATTAGGTGATATTGGTCTGTTCTCTCCGAAATATTCTTCTTTAATATTTTTTGTTTTTATTCCATTCCTATTCAAAAAATCAGAGACAGATAAATCGCGTTTCTTGGATAATTCAATATTGTATAAACTATCAGCATCATTATCAGTATTTCCTCTTATTAAAATGCTGTTTATTCTAACAATACGATTTGTATCATTTTGCGGGATTGAATCCAGAAAAGCTTTTAGATTTTTTTTATTTTTATTGGATAATTCATATTTGTCGGATGAAAAATATAAACTTGTACTGGTTTTTATTGTCTGACAATAAGAATACGTTAACCCGAAAAACAAGAATAACATTACTGTTTTTTTCATAGTGTTATAATTTAAAATTTTCAATTTGCAGTTAACACACAACAGGTTATATTTCCATACCTACCATTTATTTTATTCATATCTCAATTTTTAATAAATTTCCCTGTTCTGAAAAAGCCTTTTGCCTTCATTCTTAAGAGATACATTCCCTTTTCCAGGACAGAGATGTCAAGAACATCTTTTAAACCTGCAATAGTCTTAGTTTGCAACAGCCTGCCATCCAAGCTGTAAATCAACAACGCTGCGCCTGTTTTGTCCCTGAAACCTGTATAAACTGTCAGTTCATTTTCAGCCGGGTTGGGATACAAAATAAGGGCATTGCCTGTTTCTGAATTATAGTCATCAATTGCTAAAGGATTGTAAGAAAAGACAGTATCGCCATAAACATAGAAGTCACGATCAGTAAAAATATGAGTTCTTGAATTATATTCAATGATATATGCCCCGGATAATCTCCTGCTGACGATATCGGGAAAGACTTTGTAGGTTCCAAAGGGTAATGAACTGAAAGAATAAAAACCGCTGGTATCTGAAACAGAAACGTCATATACAATGAGATCATCAATGTCCCGGTTATAAACTCTGACACCCGGCATGGGATTAATGGAACCGGGATCAACCCTGTATATGTGCCCGCTGATGGAACCATTACCTGCCTGTGTTATTACTTCCCGGTTCAAATGTATCCTGATACTGCGGTTAGCGGAACAGGGTAATAACAAAGTATCAGCATCCCAGATTGTATATGCATTATTATAGTACCAGGGCAAATATCCGGGATAATGCGCTGCATCAGGAATGACCTGTAAAATGTATATTCCGGAAGGAACAAAGTCAAAGATGAACTCACCTTTCAGATTGATAACGCTATAGTACTCTTCACTCATATCATTATAATTAATCAGGTTTGCCCGGCCATATTTCACCGTATCGGAGTTAAAAAACACCTGTCCTTTTAATTTAGGATACGGCAATGCATGGACTCTTACTGAATCAATTGTTGAGCAGGTAATTAAGGGATTAAATTCAGTTACGGTAACGATATAAGTATCAGAAGCCTCAACCAAAATATTATGGCTGCTGCTGCCTGTGTTCCAAAGATAAACATCATAATTATCAGGTGCAGATAAAGTGGCCGGATGGCAAATTGTAGTATCAGCTACCAGGTGAACCTGCGGTGATTCCACAACCTGTATATGAAACTGCCCTTCGTAAACGCAGCCATAATTATCAGTAATGCTTACTTCGTATGGTAAAAGTCCCTCATACGCAAAGGGACTGACTTCAAAACCGGAGCTGTCTATCTTGTGCACTCCCTGTCCCTGCATTGAAACGCTGTCAACTGAAGATGAAAAAGACCACAGACTGTCACCTTCAGTATTAGTTGAGAAATTGATCTTCCACCAGAATAAATACCCGTTATCAATAGCGAAGTCATCGCAAATCTGAAGTTTCCAGTCGCCATTCACCGGGCAGCCGATAAACCCTGAAAAAGGATTGTTAGGATACATATAATTGCTTTGGTTGATGGTATCTGTCTGTAGAATAGGTGATGGCCCGTTTGAAGTCAGGTAGTCGAGGGTACGGTTTACAGGTGTGTTGTAGCCTTCAGACCAGCAATAACAGCCCGGAGTTCCGGCAGGATTATTGGCAGGATTACAACCATTATCATATGATGAGTGACTTGCACCACCATAAGGGATACCCAGATAATTTCCCCCTGCATGTGAATTGGGATCAAGAACAACGCTGGTGCCGTTGGGGCATGTCAAAGTGAAACCCAGATCGCCTGAATATGAATGCTCCATCCCTATGCAGACAGAAGAAATTTCTGCAGCCGAAGTAATATACGAAACCGGCACTCTGACATGAATCGATGTGTTCAGACACTGCTGCGGACAATTAGGCCCGTCGGGTATGAATAACAGGCTGTCGTTTACATTTTGCGGATAATTGCCAATGTTGCCGGGGTTCACTATGATGAAAGCAGATGTATCAGTACCCAGCCGGACAGGCAAAGTCGCACCCGAACATAAGAGAATCGTATCAGAAGGAATGTTCACGAAAAGTCCGGGAACCCTTACCCTCCCTTTGATGTCGTTATTGCTCTCGCATCCTCGCGCATCAATGACCCTCAGATGAACGTCATAACCAAAAGGTACATTAAATTTATGCCTGACTACCCTTCCTGTATCGGACGAACCATCAGAAAAGTGCCAGATAAACATGCAGGAAGAAGCATCCTGATGATACAATCTGTCGTTTTCAGGGAAAACCAAATTACCTGAACCCAATGCTGCAATGGTGAGTGTATCATTTAAACAAAGATTATAATAAAAGTAGTTGTTTTCCGGTTCAGGTGCCGGTGTACACTCCGTGCTGCTGATCGCCGCATTAACCCTCTGGCATATATAACTGCATTCCGACTGAGCTTCCCATCCCCTTCCGGTGTTATTATTGTCTGATTTGAACCTGAATGTAAATGCCCCGCTAGTATTCATTAATGAAGACTGAATGACAAAGGGTGCAGCTGTGTTAGAGTTGTTGTACTTCCCTGTCAATGGTGCCAAAGTATCCAAACCTTCGTAAACATACAGGGTATCGGAAGGATCAATATCGAAATCACTGAAAGTGAATTTTAAATGAAGCATTGAAGGGTAAAGCGATTGCAATGTGATTATCTCATCTGTATTTCTTCTGTATATTCCGGATGTACCTCCGTCATCGGCAAACACAGCATCACATACCTGCCTCAGTCCGCCTGTATTTATAGTAATATAAACAGATTGTGAAAATGAGCTGAGGGCAACCAGCATGAAACAGGGCAAGATTACTTTCTTAATTTTCAGACTTAAATTTTTCATAATATACAAAATAAATGTGTTTTCAGTTCTTTATAAACCTCGTTGTGAATATATTACTCTCAAATTTTAGCTGCAACAGGTAAACACCTTCTGTCAGCATTGAAACATCAATTCCGGATTTCGCCCCGATAATGGCACCTTCTTTTAACAGGTTTCCGGCAATACCAAATAACTGATAATACACATTTCCTGTCATGCGAATTGGTATGATAACATTCAGTGTATTGTATGCAGGGTTCGGGTAAATGATAGGTTGTCCGATGTTTGTCTGTATATTATCGCCAACCCCCATAGGGTTGTCAGGGTATATTTTATTATTATAAATGTAAAAATCACGGTGATCAAAAATGTATTGATGCGAGTTGTAATCAATAATATATGGGTCAACTACCTGAAAAAAATTATAATCAATCCCGATCGTGTACTTTCCGAAGCTAAGTGATGAAAATGAATAATATCCAAAAGAATCAGTTTCAATTAAGCCCACCAGCCGGTCAGTATTCACATTTTCATTGTAAACTGTTATATTTTCAGCAGGAACAACATTACTGTCAAGTAAATAGTATACATTTCCGGAAATCCTTCCGGATCCTCTGCCTGCAGAATATAATACCGGTAATTCTATGTGGATGTTGTTTATTATACCACACTGATTATTAATTGTATCTGCATTTTGCCAGAATGGTGTATTGTTATAATACCCCGGTAAAATTCCAGGATAAAGGCTTTGATCCGGCTGTACATACATGATATAATTTCCAGGGTCTAAACCGATAATTGAAAATCGCCCATCGTATATATAATTTCCATAGCTTCTGTTGATGTCAATATTTCTGATCACCATACTACTCATATAAATTGTATCGCTTCCTGAGGTAGCAAATCCATTTATTTCCGGTGGCGGCATAAACCTAACCCGAGTTGAATCTGTCCATGAACATTCTTTACCGGCCGCTGAATACGAGGCTCTGAGCCAATAAATACTGGGAGTGCTGACTGTTATATAATCAGAAGTGGAATAGTTGCTCCATAAATATGTTGGTGTCCAGTAACCAAGTGGTCCATAGAGGTTTAGAGAAACACAGGCAAGAGTATCCTCCGGCAGGTGAAAAACAGGCGTTTGCACACAGGAAACAATACCATTGCCACTGAAATAACAGCCAAAATCATCCCTGATACTGACATTAAAGCTTTCATTATCTGAATTGTGTGTCCTGAAAATATAATGGGTACTGTCAATACGGATAAAATGATTATTAATAAATGTAACGCTATCAATTCCAACACTAAAACCCCAACTATACAGGCTATCAGACTGATTATATAAATCAGGATTCAGATTTAACTCCCACCGGAAAAGATAACCGTTATCAATTCCCCAGTCGTCGCAAATCTCCAGAGTCCATGCCCCGTATAAAGGGCATCCGATTAAGCCTGAAAATGGATGAGCGGGATAAAAGTAATTTGTATTGTTTGTCCGGTTTGTTGAATCGAGTGTTCCACTGGCATGATCACCTGCAAACTCAATAGTATAGGCAGTATCGGTTTGATACTTTTCTGACCAGCAATAAGTCCATCCGGTTCCGGGCTGATTAGCTGCCGGGTCGCATTGGGGACTTCCATCATTAATCCCTTCCAACGGTATCCCCAGATTTGTACCACCGCCTCCGTGATTATTCGGATCTAATGTCACAGACTGACCATTCGGGCAGGTAATTCTGAAACCAAGGTCCCCGAGAAATGAATGCTCCATATTCACGCAAATAGATTGTATGTCATCGGGGCTTGAAATTTTAAGGAATGGATCAATATTGTTAAGTATTAATGAAGTCCTCAGACAACCCGGAGGGCAATTCGGCCCGTCAGGGATAAAGTGAGTGCTGTCATTTATGATCCCATGATGATTTGTCAGATTGTTGAAACTATATGGTCTGATAACAATAGTAGAAAAACCGTTATCTCCTATTGAAATAAGTGCTGAATCTTTTTCAGAACACACAGGGGGCAGCGGGTTTATCCGCCTCAACGGAGAACCAGGCACTCTCGCCCTGATCAAAAATGTATTGGTGTTTTCGCAGCCTCTTGCATCCTCAACTCTCAATTTCACAGTATATCCTCCTGGTGAATTAAACCGGTGTGTAACAATCCTGCCTGTATCACCTGTAAAATCTCCAAACTTCCAAATAAACAGTGTGTTTGTTTCATCCTGATGATAAACGATATCGTTTTCAGGAAAAGTGACACTCCCTGAAGCAGATGCTGCAAGAGTGAAGTCCTCTCCTATACAAACATTGATATAAGTAACAACCCCCCTTACCGTGCTATCTGCTTCATAAATCAAAGGCGGATAACATTCCTGAGGGGATAAAGCTGCAACTATTTTCTGACAAACCGGAATACATTTTAAAACCGCATACCAGCCGGCACCGCCGCTATTTATCCCGGACTTAAATCTGAATGTGACAGCTGATCCCTGATTACTCACAGCTGACTGTATATTGAAAGGAGCAACAGTATTTGAATTATTGTACTTTCCTATCAATGGTGACAGGGTATCAGTACCATCATAAACATATAAGGTATCAGAAGGCCTCACATCAAAACGGCTGAAATCCAGCCTTAAGTGAAGCAAAGAGGGATAAACTGATTTAAAAGTAATGATCTCATGCCTGTCGCCGTTATAATTTCCTGCCGGACCTCCGTCATCCGTAAATACGGCACTGCATACCTGCCTTACGCCTCCTGTATCAATCTTATATAAAACTGTTTGCCCGAATAATGAAGAAAAAAGACCTGTAAATAAAAAAAATAGAACTTTTTTCATTTTGTTTAAATTTCTTATAAAATTACAATAATATCCCTGCTGAAGCAAATAAAACTTCAATTTTAACTAAATTTGCACATTAAATAGTGTCGTCGTTAAACCATATTTGTTGCACATTACATTTATAATAATTCAATACTATGCATTCTGAAAATTCCGATGAAAAAGAAGATATCAGAAAAAGAAAATTCACAAAAAAAGTTTTCATGGCAGTTGCTGCATTAACTGTCATTCTTTTTCTGCTTGTTTTTTCCCGTTTTTACAAAACCTTGTATCGCTGCAATATTGACCTGAAAGGGAAAGACGCTGTTTTCATATATATCCCCACACATTCCGATTTCAGTAAAGTGTGCAGTATCCTTTACGATGGGCAATACATAAAAGATAAGGAAAGTTTTGAATGGCTGGCAGGGAAAAAGAATTACATTGCTAAGATCAAACCCGGCAAATATCAGATCCGTAAAGGAATGAGCAACAAGCAACTGATCGACATGCTGCGTGCAGGCAGGCAAACTCCCGTTAAACTGACCTATAATAACATCCGAACAAAAGATGAACTGATCACAAAAATATGTACGCAGCTTGAAGCCGACTCAACGGAGCTGAGAAACATCCTGAATAATGACCATTCCCTCAGTAAGTTCGGTCTGAACTCCAGGAACTGCCTGGCCATATTCATCCCCAATACCTACGAATTCTACTGGAACACATCAGCCGACGAATTTATTGACCGCATATACAAGGAATATAAAAAGTTCTGGAATGCTGACAGGCTTCAACAGGCAGAAAACTGCGGACTGGATAAAATACAGGTTTCCATACTGGCTTCTATTGTGCAGGCTGAGCAGACACAGTTCAATAAAGAAAAACCCGTCATAGCCGGGCTTTATATCAACAGGCTCAGAAAAAGGATGCTGTTGCAATCAGATCCCACAATCATATATGCCATCGGAAATTTCAACATACACAGGGTGCTGAACCGTGACAAAGAAATTAATTCACCTTACAATACCTATAAATTTGAAGGCCTGCCTCCCGGTCCTATTAACCTTCCGGAGATATCGTCCATTGATGCTGTCCTTAATTACGACAAGAACGATTATATATATATGTGTGCCAAGGAAGACCTTTCGGGATTTCATAATTTCTCACGCACACTGGAACAGCATACCATATATGCCCGCAAATATCAGCAGGCACTTGATGCAAAAAATATCAAACGCTAAGTCACACTATGAATAAAGCTTTCAAATCCTACGACATCCGTGGTATTTACAACCAGGATTTTAACCGTAATGATGTTTATAAAACCGGTTATTGTCTGGTTAAAAAATTTAAAACTGATAAAGTCCTTGTGGGAAGGGATGTCCGCATTTCCACACCCGAGATTTTCGAAGCCCTGTGTCAGGGAATCAACGATGCCGGTGCCGATGTTTATGACATCGGGCTTGCCACGACACCCATGGTTTATTATGCCACCGCAAGATACGATTTCAGCATTTCCGTGCAGATCACGGCATCACACAATCCCAAAGAATACAACGGCCTGAAGGTCTCCGGAAAAAACGCCCTGCCGATTGGATATGATACGGGTCTTAAAGATATTGAAAACTTTCTCGAGAGCGGCCAGGTTGTTCCTGTCTTAAACAAGGGGAAGATTGTCCCCTTTGAAGTCAGAAAGGATTATATTGATTTCCTGCTGAAATACCTTCCCGATTTAAATTCGCTGAACATCAGCATGGATTGTTCCAACGGGATGGCAGGCATACTTGTCGACGACATTTTCGGGAATCACCCGCATTATATTTATAAGGAGCCTGACGGTACCTTCCCCAACCATGAGGCCAATCCCCTGGAAGAAGAGAATGTGGAAGACCTGAAAAAAGAAGTGTTGAAAAACCATTCCGATATCGGCGTCATTTTCGATGGTGATGCAGACAGGGTGATGTTTGTCGACGAACTCGGCAAATTCATCCCACCCGACCTGATCATCGGTGTAATGGCACACTATTTTCTGGAACAGGAAAAAGGAAATGTTTTACAGGATATCAGGACATCAAAATCTGTGACAGAATACATCCGGGGTTTCGGTTGTGAAATGCATATCTGGAAAGTGGGCAGAGCCCATGCAGCACTCAAACTGAGGGAAATAAACGGTATTTATGGCGGGGAGCTCGCCGGACATTATTATTTCCGTGACTTTTTCTATTCCGACTCCGGCATGCTGGCTGCCCTGATCGTATTACAGGTACTGGTCAGAATGAAGGAAAAAGGGCTGACCATGTCACAAATCATCGGAAAGATCAGGAAATATGCCAATTCAGGGGAGCTGAATTTCCGGATAGAAGAAAAGGACAGTGCTATTGATGATGTTTGTGCCTATTTTACCGCTCAGGAGAAACCGGAGAAAGTCATGAATTTTGACGGAAAACGGCTTGAGTTTTCCGACTGGTGGTTCAATATCAGGCAATCCAACACTGAACCTTATCTCCGGTTTATTGCCGAAGCAAAAGATGAAAAAATCCTGAAACAAAAGATATCAGAGGTGGTGACGATATTGAAAAAATATCAATAAAGCAGTGTCCTTCAGCAAAACAATACATATCAACCTGCTGACACCACAAATACCTGTTGTAAAATCCAGGTCACTTACGGAATTAAAAAAAGCACTATCAGGAGTAGTAAAGGGATTTTTTTTCCTGCTGATAAGCTTTTTGATTCTGCCTGCAACTGCCCAAAATGACAGCATTCCTAAAAAAGATACAGTCCTGATCAATAAGAAACTGCTTACCGGTATACTGGTATCAGAAGCTGTTGTTTATGCCGGGTCATTTACCGGTTTATATTTTCTCTGGTATAAAAACTATCCCCAGTCTGAATTCCATTTCTTCAATGATGGCAAAGAATGGATGCAGATGGATAAAATGGGACATGTTACTTCTAACTATTATATAGCTAAAGGGTGCTATTCACTTCTTCGCATATCTGGGGTAAATGAAAAAAAATCCGTCATTTACGGGGCATTAACCGGTCTGGCTTACCAGACAACCATCGAAATTTTTGACGGATTTTCGCAGGAATGGGGTTTTTCATGGGGTGACATGGCGGCGAATATAGCCGGGGCAGCGCTGTTTACTTCTCAGCAGCTTCTTTGGAAAGAGCAAAGACTGATAATGAAACTCTCCTGCCATCGCACAAAATTTGCCGATTACCGTCCTGACCTGTTGGGTGGAAACTGGGCTGAAAGTTTTCTGAAAGACTATAACGGTCTTACATTCTGGCTTTCACTGAATATACATTCTTTCTTACCTGATCAATGCCGTTTTCCGCGCTGGTTAAATATTGCCATTGGATATGGCGCGGAAGGTATGCTTGGCGGTTACGGCAACCCTGCTACGTACAGGGGCAAGCCTCTCCCCTTTTACGAAAGGTACAGGCAGTTTTATTTATCAACCGATATTGACCTCACCCGCATTAAAACAAATAAAAAATGGCTGAAAATAATTTTTAACACCATCGGCTTCATCAAGATACCTGCCCCTGCGATTGAATTCAATACCAGGAAAGAAGTGAAGTTTCATTACTTCTATTTCTGATTCAACATCCTTTTGTGTTTCCACCGTTTATGTGACCATAGCCAGTTCTGGGGCGTCTTGCGAATCATTTCTTCAAGCTCTTTCATATAAACCTGAGTGACTTCACCCTTTTGGGTTTTTCTGGCATCCTCGAAAAGTAATTTCGCAGTGAGTTCATAGGAACCTCTTCTTACACGCTGAACATTAGCAAAAATGACCGGATAGCCTGTCTGCACCGCATACTTTTCCGGACCGTGAACACAGGCTGTTTCCATATTAAAAAAGTCTGCCCAAATGGCTTTTTGTAAATTCGAAGGGCTTTGATCCCCTACAAGGATGAACATACATCTTTCATTCACTTTTTCTATGAAAGTCTGCTGAACCCGGTAAAATGAAACCAGTTCCAAGTCCATATTCCCCCTGGCTTTCCCGAGATACTGATCTATATACTTGTTTGACAATGGTTTATAGAAAAGCACCGGGTGGTGTCTGAAACCCAGCTGTGCGCAGAATTTACCCCATTCCCAGTTCCCGAAATGATTCAGAAAAACAATGACACTTCTGCCTTCATCATAATAAGGATCAAGGATTTCCGGGTTGACGATGCGGTATCTCTCGCTTATCTCTTTAAAATTCATGGAGAAGCCTTTCAATGCTTCAACCATAAGATCACTCAGATTTGTATAATTTTCCCGGGCTATATTCCGGATCTCTTTTTCGTTTTTTTCCGGAAAACACATCCTGAGGTTTTCATATACAACCGGTCTGCGGTACTTTACTATGTGATATAAAACAAATGAAAGAAAATCAGATAGTTTATAAATCAGCGGAAAAGGCAGTAGCCCGAATAATCTGATGAAGAATACGGTTATATAAAAAATCAATTTATCCATCTCAGCCGGCAAAATTAATCATAATAAGCAAGACCTGCCAATACCGCGGAATATTAATTTTTTATTTCCTATATTTGTAAAAGGAAGTAAAATTGATGAACTCAAAACAAAAGTTACCGGGGAGAATATCAATTTCAGGATTATCTTACTCCGCCATCCTGATGATTGCTTTATACTGCACTTCATGCAGTGTCCCCGGGAAACTTACCATAAGGAATCTCTCAGAACAGTACAATCCGGATAATCTGTCGACTGTATCAGAAACCAAAGTTTTTAATCTGAACGACAGCATTTCCCTGTTATATCTGCGCTTTCCTCTCAGTGGTTTTAAATACAAAAAGAGCAGTGACAGCATTTATATTTCTGCCTCTTTTAAAATATTGGTACAACTTTTCGATTCCTACAGCGCCATCAACCTTACCGACAGTTTTTCATGCCGGTATATTGATACTCTGACTGAAAACCACCCTGTTTTTTTTGAAAAGGAATTCAATTTAAAAGCCCGGCGTGGAAACAATTTCCTCGTGGAAATCACTCTTTTTGATATATTCAATGGAACTTCAACAGTACAGTACATCCCTTTCTGTAAAAAATCAGCCGGTAACAGGAATGACTTCCTGCTTCTCAGGGCAGATAACTCCATTATATATAATGATATTATCACCAGGAACAACTGGATGAAGGTACGGTTAAATAATAATGCAACTTCTGTTCTGTCGGTGAGATTTTATCAGAGGAATTTCCCTGTTGCTCTGCCTCCTTTTTCAATGGTTGAACCTGCCCGGTTTAATTACAAGGCTGACAGTATTTTCATCCTGGCCGTAAATAACGGTGAGTCGGAATTGTTTGATATCAGTAAAAAAGGCTTTTTCCATATCCAATCCGACACGGTTGGCAAAGAAGGATTGACCCTCTTCCGTTTTGATGATGACTTCCCTCTGATGAAGACAGCTGAAAGCATTATACCACCAGTACGTTACCTTACTTCATCGAAAGAATTTGAAGAAATTTCTGAGACTGCAGATAAAAAAGAGGCGATCGACAATTTCTGGCTTACACTCGGAGGTAATGCCAACCGGGCCAAGGTTCTGATAAAAAACTATTACAACCGTGTGACCTATGCCAACATTTATTTTTCTTCGTACCTGGAAGGATGGAAAACAGACAGGGGTATGATTTATATTATTTTCGGGAAACCCAGTGCCGTCTATCGCTCCGATTACAACGAAAGCTGGATATATGGATCAAAGGGGAATATAGCGTCCACACGGTTCGATTTTGTAAAAGTAAATAACCCATTCACTGATAACGATTACTCACTGATCAGGGTCCCTGTTTTTAAAGACATCTGGTATATTACCGTGGATAACTGGAGAAGATGAAATAAATATTAACTTTTATTTCCAGGTACATGAAAAAAACTTTGTTATTCTGTATAATTTTCTCTCTTTGGTCTGCCAGCAATGTTCTGCAGGCCCAGCAATGGCACTATTATAACCCAACTGCATGGTTCGACGTGAATGCGGTTGAAATTCCCGGACCCGGGGTTATTTCTATAGGCGGCGGACAGGAAGCCAACGATTCCACCCAAGTCATGTTCCAGACCAACGACTGCGGATTAACCTGGACCGAAAACGCCCATGACGGTCTGGCGCCATGGAATAAATCCATCGCATTTTCAGATTCATTGAACGGATACGGAGTGGGATACGATGGCAGGATCATCAGGACAGATGATGCAGGACTGAACTGGGGTTATGCAGTTTACCCCATCAACAGGGATTTCAACAAGATTGTTTACGCAGGTAACGGGACTTACTTTGTGGCCGGAGGAAATAAAACCAACGACTCCATTCAAACCATTTTAAGAAGCAACGACTACGGGAATAGCTGGGATGTGATTTATGACACCCTTGGATCATGGCTGAAATCCATATATTTCTTCGATACTTTAAAAGGTTTTGCCGTTGGAGATAAGGGAGTAATTCTTTCCACCGCGAATGGGGGAAACATGTGGACATCAATTGCTGCACCGGTACAAAGGGACTTTAATGCCATCACATTTATCAATGCAGATACAGGCTATATTGTTGGAGGCACTCCGTCAGGCTTATGCCGCAGGACAATACTGCGAACCGTTAACGGGGGTATAAACTGGAGTGTTCTAATTGATACTGCCGGAGGAATTCTGAAAGATATTTCTTTTGCTGATGGGTTGGTGGGTTATAGTGTCGGTGACAGCGCAACGATAATAAAGACAGTGGATGGCGGATTGAACTGGTCTCCAATCAATATAGATTCCAACCTTACAGGGCATGAGACATTCAATGCTGTAAAATTCCATGATAAAAACTTTGGTGCAATTGGTGGCAGGAACGGGGTACTTTATATATACCTGGACCTGCAGGTTGAACCATTTACCCTGGGTATTAGCCAGATTGGAAATAATGACGCTACTCTTCTCGGTGGGATCAATACACACACTAAAAATGCACGGTACTCATTTGTTTATTCAACCAATATTAATTTTACATCATTTGATGCAACTCAGGAAATAAATGTTCAGAATGATTCACTATTATTGATTTCTGCATATATACATGGTCTTACTCCCAATACTGTTTATTATTACTATTTAAAAGCGATAACTGCGACTGATACAATCTATGGTGACACCTTAAATTTATATACCGGCGTTAATCCTCCCTTTACTTTTCAAACACTTGATGCCACTGGTGTCGGAGGCTGGCAGACCACTCTGAATGGGGTTATCTATAAATTTCCTGAACCGGTCAATCTTTACTTCGAATATGGCCATACACCTTCTTTTGGGTCTCTGGTAGCAGCATCGCCTGCATCAGTAAATGACACAATGATGCACAACATTCAGGCATATATTACCGGACTTCAGGCAAATAGCCGTTACTTTTTCAGATTAAAAGGTGTTTCTGGTACCGGGACATATTATGGTGATACAAAAATATTCAGTGCAATTGACTTGCCTTATGTTGGCACCGGATCTGCAACAAATGTAACACTGAATTCTGCTCAGTTGACCGGAAATGTAACCAATAACGGTATTCCTGCAGCATTAAAATTCGACTATGGTCTGACAGCATATTATGGTAACGAAGTCGATGCAGTCCCGGATTCAGCAACAGGTATGGGCAGCGTTTATGCTACTTATTCTTTATCAGGTTTGACTCCGGGAACAACATACCACTTTCGTTTAAAAGCGATAAATTCAAATGGTACAAGTTACGGTAATGATATAACATTCATTACCGGTGCTCCAACAGCATCAACCTTTCCGGCATCAAACATAAGTGCACATTCCGCACAATTGAATGCCATGGTAAATGCAAATAATAACCGAACTTCAATAAAGTTTGAATACGGATTAACGAATAATTATGGAACTGAGGTGAGTGCTATCCCCGACAGCGCTTTTGGGAATATAAACACCAGTGTTTTCTTTTTTCTTTATGGTCTTATTTCTGATACTACCTATCATTACCGAATTAAAGCAATCACTCCTACTGCAGTTGTTTATGGTAATGATATCTCATTTTTCACCTCAAGTATACCAATTTTATCGACCCAGCCGCCTGTGTCGGTGACCTATCATTCTGCTCAAATCAATGCTCAGATCTGCGCTAACAATTACCCTACAGCCATAAAATTCGAATGGGGTCTGACACAATCTTATGGTAATGAAGTAACTGCACATCCAGACAGCATATATGGTATTCAATACACCAATGTATCTTATGAATTGAACAGCCTTTTACCACATACAACTTATCATTACCGGGTAAAAGGAATCTGTCAGCTCGGGACAGTATTTGGCAACGATATGTCATTTCAGACAAGCTATATCGACCCATTAGTATTGACACAAATGGCCAGCGAAATTTCGCCACATAGCGCAAAGTTAAATGCCATCGTAAATCCAAATAATATGGCGACTACCATTAAATTCGATTATGGAACGACACCTTCTTATAGTAACGAAACAGATGCCATTCCTGCATTTTCTTCAGATTCTGCAAACCTTAACGTATATGGCAATCTGACCGGTTTGCTTTCAAATACTACGTATCATTTTCGTATAAAAGCCATTACTTCGGTCGATACTGTTTATGGAAATGATTTGATATTCTTTACAGGTAATCCTGAAATTCCTAATTTCGATTTTGAAACGTGGACTCCTGTTACTTTTGCAAAACCGCAAGGCTGGGATGCCGTTATGGGAAGAATTTCCAGATATTCTCCGGCCTGCAATGGTAATTATGCTATTAAAATTGAAAATGACACGATTATTGGTGGGCAGCCAGGAGCAATTTCAATGGGAGGGAGCAGTGACGGACAAAACTTTGCCGGCGGGATTCCCTTTAATGCACGTCCTGATACACTTATCGGATGCTTTAATTATTCCATACCAGCCAACGACACTGCATTAGTAGGAATATTATTAAAGAAACAGGGAGTTTTTATATCGTTTAACTGGTTTAAGATCTATGGGAATTCTTCCGGGAACTATACTGAACTGAAATTTCCCATCCCATACACCACACCGGGAAATGCCGATTCCTTAATTATTGGATTTACATCGACGGACACCCGCCATTTATCGCAGTTAATAGCCGGTGGTTATCTGATAGTTGATCATATCCGTTTTACAGGCACAACAGAAAACATTCCCAATAATGACTTCGAAAACTGGGATTTCAATACAATTTATACGCCCGATAGCTGGTGGTATAATAACAAATACACCCCTGACCCTGCACATCCTCAAAATCCAACAGTTTCCCGCACTGAAGATGCCCAACATGGCAACTATGCTGCCCTTGTCCGGAACTACCTCTATCAGGATTATTTTTTACCCTATGCAACGGAGGGATATTTATCAACCGGCCAGGATTGGGCTGCCCCTGGATTCAGTGTAAATTCTGGTCACCAAACATTAACAGGTTACTATAAATTTTTACCCGAAAATGATGATACGATGAGTATAAACGTAACTATGTATAAAAATCATGTAAATATTGGTGGTGGTAATTTTCAGACCAATATTACCGTTGCTGACTATACTCCTTTTATAATTAATTTACAATGCCTTGATAACATTGTTCCGGATAGCGGCGCGATCAGCATTTGGTCATGCTCAAGAAAACCTTTAGGCAATTCTCTGGTATATATTGACAACCTGAATTTCGACGGTTTTCTTTCCGTTATTAAAGAAACACCTTTACCTGCAACCTGTTATATTGATTTCAATGTTTATCCAAACCCCTTCAATGATCAGGCTACAGTTTCATTTACAACGGATCATGAAGATAAAGTGATGGTGCGGTTGTTCGATTTATCGGGTAAGCAGGTAGCTTTACTGGCAAATGGGCTGTATATGCCCGGTGAATACAAAATCAATTTGTCTTCTGCCGGTTTAAATAAAGGATTTTATATATGCTTGATAAATACCGAAAAGCAGGTTTTAAGCAGGAAAATAATAATTTATTAAGATCTTACCTATACAAGTCCCAATCAAATGGATGGTGATAAATGATATAAAATTGAAAAGTTAAAATATAAATGAGAAATAATTGTTCTCATTTTATTGAGTATTGTAAATTTTGTCATATACTATACTTTTTTAATAATGAAGGCCATTTATAACCAAAAACCTGTATGATTCAAGGCAGGTAAGAAAGGTAAAGTCATCTGATATGGCAGTTTAATATGTTAAAAAATGAATAAAATTTAATAATTTTGAAATTCAAATAAAAAAACAGTAAATTTGCATAGAATAAAATTTTTATTTATTAACCCAAATTATTTAAAGATGATGAAAAAATTACTTTTATTAATGATTCTCATTCCTTTACTGGGAATTAATGTTGTCAAATCACAATGCACCGTCAATTCATTTTATGTGAATCCTGACAGTTTATATAAAGGTGCAATGAAACCTATGTCGTTTCATTTTAATGTTGGAGATCTCCCATCAGAAAATGCAGTTCAGATTCTGCCTATGACAAAATACAATTATGGCGGTACACTTTTCGATGTTGACAGTTTTAAACTGAATTCACTTTCACCGAACCTACCAAGCTGGATGGATTATATTTGTTTAGATGCAAATAATATGTTCAGAGCCGGTACATGGACCTGTGTTGCCATCTCTATTGTTGGTGCTGTTCCCAACGTCGTTGGTACAGATACAGCTAAACTCTATGAAGAAGCATTACATGTTTCCGCATGGGCAAGAGCCGGAGGTACACCTGTTACCATGGACGCTGTTCCCGATGATCATATTAAAATCTGGATACATCCTACAGGAACTATGCGTTGGTGGTTAAACGGAATTAACGATCACACCCAATCTGATTTCAGGATTATTGAAAGTTCACCGAATCCATTCTACTCTGAAACCAGAATAGGATTTAACACAGCCAACGGAGGCCAGTTTGAACTTAAAATATTTAACTCACTGGGTCAGGAAATTTACAATGAAAAGCTGAATTCTTCTAAGGGTGAAAATTATTTCCTCTTCAGCGGAAGAAACTTAGATAAAGGAATGTATTTATATACGGTTAACGGAAAAGCATTCAAACTCATCAAGAACTAACACTAACTGAAAAGACTTAAAAGGACGGGCTTCATGCCCGTCTTTTTTTTTGTATGACCTGAATATATCAAAGGATCAGACCGGCTTTAAAATATATGTTTTTTATAATGAAACCATAGCTCACCGCTGATAAAAAATCAATATCAGAATGAATGATTGTACCATTAAAAAAAGGAATGATGACATTATTCATCTTTGTATTTTCGCTGTAATATGGAGTCTTTCTGGCAGGAAACAAGGCAACTGATGCAGTGTAACCCCGAGTGGCACTAAGAAATACCTGACAAACAATTATTTTCAACTGCTAATCCGGAAATAATATATCTGACTCCTTTTAAAAGAAATTTATGCCTGCTGATTAGAATGAAAGAGAATATTGAAGGGCAATGTTTCTGGGAGCTGCAATATCTCCGGGACGGCCCATATTCTCATTGTTCAGCAGATTTTTAACGATTATGGAAACTTTAGATTCGACAGTGAACTGATAAGAAACCCTCCAGTCTAAATTAATGTTTCCCTTATTATGTTCCTCCCTGTATTCTTTCAATCCTTTCAATATCAAACCTGATTCGAATATCTTATCTATATTGACCATATTGCTGCTGTAATCAAAATCAAGTCCGGTAGAAAATCCTTTATAAGAGACTTCTACATTGGCTTTGAAAGAATGATAAAACCGGTACTTCAAAATGGGGTCACTGCTGGTTTTGGAAAGATTATAAGCAGAATCGTTTCCTAACGCAACCGGATGAGAATATGTATAGCCCAGACCAAAAGCAAGGTTCAGTGAGGATAATTTCCCCTGAGCCAACAGCATAACATCAACACCTAATATGCGGGCATTGCTGATGTTCTGCGACTGGAAACCGGGCTTGGATCCCGCTGCCATTGAAGGCTTGAAAGTAACTGTATCATAATTATTGAAAGTAAATTCCATCATATTCTGATACTCCATCCAGAATCCTGCCACATCAAGAAAACCATTCAACCGTCCTACCTGAATCCCCTGCCTTAAACCTAACTCTGCACTCCATCCCTTTTCAGGCTGAATATCCGGGTTTGGGAAAATGTTGACAATATCGATAACAGTACGTGTATATTTTTCGGCAATGGAAGGATAACGGTAACCTTGTCCAAAAGAAGCCCTGAGAAAAGTGTATTTTGCAAGTTCAATATTCACTCCTGAACGGATAACGGGAGTAAGTTTTAAGGGTTCATCGTCAATCATGAATCCTTCACCCCTGATTCCAAAAGAAAGTGATATTTTGTTTAAAAATTTCTGATCGAGCTGTGCATAAAGAGAAGTATTCATGCTGGTATGTGTACCAAATAATCTTGCCTCCGATATTCCCCATAATACTGATGTACCCAGACTTACATTCGTGTTCTTCCATAACACTTTATGATAATTGTACTGACCATAAAGAGTATGAGAAGCATTGCTTTGGGAAACATTCTTAGTGTCGTTTGTGTTCCGGTAGTAGCGGAATTTCAGGCTTTGTTTCCCTCCATTTTTACCGAAATACTCAATATAGGGGTCAACGGTAATCCTCCATCCTGAAAATTCATTGATAGAATTGGCAGGCTGACGGTAAGCACCGGCATCTTTGTCTATCCATATAAAGAATCCTTTCCTGTTCACCCATTGTATATTTGAATTGATCCCTACATAAAGACCATCTTTCTTCCCTAATTTATAACGCAGATTAAGGTTATACCGAAAACGCTGGTCGTTATTATTTTCACGATAGCCGGCATCAACCAGAACATTAGCACCGGTCACCAGGTCGAGTTTCCCTATTTTTCTGGAGTGAAGAAAACTTGTTCCTGTAAATAAAGGAGGCTGATTTCCCCACCATTTCAGTTCAGACCTTCTCGGGTTCATATAAAAACCGGAGAAAATGGAGAATTTTGTCACCGGCTGTATTCCCGGATAAGCTGTGCGGATGTTGATAACTCCATTAAGGGCAGAAGAGCCAAACATAGCTGATGAAGCACCCTTAATGACCTCCAGTTGGGAAATATTTTCTACTGGAAGAAAATGAAATTTGGTATCCCCCGCTCCAACTGCAATCAAAGGGAGGTCATCGACCAGCAGAAGTACTCTGCTGCCTGCCCCGAAACTCCATCCTGTGCCTCCCCTGATATTAGGCTGATCTTCAATAATGTTAACACCGGGAATCTTATTGATAGCCGTTTTAATGTCTGTAGTATTATTGTTTTCAATGACAGAGGGTTTTATTACATTGATTGACACAGTAACGTCGCTGATCTTCTGCTCAAATTTTCCGGCAGTAACCACCACTGCATCAAGCTCTTTTGACTCAGGTTTCATTTTAACATCCTCTATCATCTCTTCGCCCGGCTTTAAACTAAAAAACTTAACCCTGTCAGAATAACCCACGAATTTATAAGTCACTTTATGCCTGCCGGGCTTGATCTGTAATGTATATTCCCCGTTAACATCAGTCACCGTCCCGGTAACCGCATTATCAATAATGACATTAACACCAACCATGGTTTCCTTGGTAACCAGATCAGTGATAACCCCTTTCAGTGTACCTTTCTGCGTCGGTTTCTGAGCAAAAGCAGCCTGAGATATCAATATTAAAACAATAAAAACACGAAAATATTTAAATAGCATAAATCCACAATTATGTAATGCAAAAATAATAAAAAATACTCACGAACTAATATTTACGAGATGTTGGTAACCAGAGCTCTATGTATATAGATAATGTATATAAATAACTATTAACAGATATTTACGGAGATTTCAGTAAACTGATAAAGTTATCAATATTTCTAAAATTTTCTAATTTGCAATAATTTCTAAGGCTTATTTTCTTTGTCAGGTTGTTTTCTGCCTGTATGCCAATAAAGTCAATCGACAAGCTGAGTGAAGCCAGTAAATCTGTATAACTGTCTCCTACATAAACAATTTTATCATAATTGCTTACCTTATTCATTTTTTTAGCTTTTTCCACAGCCGACAAAATTATTTCAGCTTTGCTGAACATCCTGTCGGAAGTAGCAATAGGCATTTCGCTTCGGTATAGCCCGCTGAGCTTCAGCTTCAGCAGGGCGGATTCATACCAGCAGCCGGTGGCTATTCCAATATGCCATCTGCATTTCTCTTCGCTAAGAAAGTAACTGATGAGCTCCGGTGCACCTTCAACAGCAGCAAAATATTCAGGATGTACAAGAGATAATTTTCTGAACTTTTCCACCACGCAATGAATCACTTCATTTAATTCTTCCTTCCCCGGGTAACGGCCATGAAAGAGCTGATAAAGCTCAAATGTATCACCGTTATCGGTATTGTTTTTCAGTTTATAATCTTCAACTGAACGAATTTCAGGTGAGATCTTCTCGCGGAAAGCTTCAAGGAATATGAGCTGATCAGCAAAATCTGTACGCGTTAATGTACCATCCAAATCAAATAGAAGCAGTTTCAATAGCTCAGGTTTATTTTCGGGACGGAAACTTCAGTCTGTATTCGCTGAAAGGCATGTTTATGAATTCGTTATCCCCATAATAATGCAGCACAGGTTCAAATTCCTGTGCAGGTTTAAAGCCGTTGATAACAGTGATTTCATTGCCCATTTCACCAAGAAAAACGTAAGAAGGGTATGACATCTTCCCCTGCAGCAAATTAGCGGCAATCTGATGTACTCCTCTTTTTTCATTCGGGTTTGAGTTCACGTATTTGTTTCCATTGACCGTTATCGTATCTTTTCTTTCAGCATCAAATTTTACAGGATAGAACTTTTCGTTCATATAGGCAACAATTGCAGAATCTTTAAAAGTGCTAGCATCCATTTTTTTGCACCAGCCGCACCATTCTGTATAAACATCAATAAAAATCTTTTTTTTGGGATACTGATTATTTAACACCAGAGCTTCTTCAAACTTATACCATTTAATTGCCGGTTTGGATACCCTGGTCGTATCAGCATTCTGACCACAAAGCATAGTTGTGAAAAATGAAAAGAAGATAAAGATGGATGTTATTGAAGTTTTCATAGCGGAATTAAGGTTAATTAAAAAACAATTTTTATAAGAATATTATAAAGTATTTTATATCATTTATTTATAACTTTCTCATATGTATCGGTACCTGTTGTGGCATCTTTCCCGAACAATTCAATATATTTCACTGTAGTTGTTATATAGCCTTCGATAGTATAAACATAAATGCGTTTAAGACTTGATCTTTTACCTCCTATGCGGGTGATGCAGGAGTAAAGGCCGTTTTTATCCTTGTTCAACTGGCAAACGCGGTCTTTTAAGGAGTTCATTTTTATCAGATACTCACCTTTCAATCCCTTTTGAATATCATATCCGTAAGCAGTAAGTTTCTCAAAAGTTGTCAGCTCTTCACGGACGCCGTTCTTTTCGTACATTTTCCAATAACAATCAATGGGTTTACCCGAATACACGTCTCCATTTGACAATACATTCAAATCATAAAATACGGTATTCCTGTTTTTATTGCGCTGAATAATATAAAGATTCTGCTTATTGATTTTCAAAGAACTTTCAGGACTGCCCTTAAAATATAAATTAAGGTTATCCTCACTATGATTGCTGAATTTATTATGAAAGCCAAAAACGATGAATAACGATACAAATAAAAAGAAAGACCTCATTCTAAAAAATTAATACTGGTTTTGGTATGCAAAAATAAGCAATTTTCTCAAACGGGAAAAAATTATCTACAGGAGCTATTCTTTATCATCTTTATCCTTCTTTTTGCTCTTTTTATCAGTATTATCCTGATTATCACCCTCATCTTCATCCTTAACACCAAACTTTTTCAGAAAGTCCTTCTTTTTTCTTTCTGTTGATATCACATACCTGAAAGGAGGTTGCCCTGAATTGGATTTGATTTCTCTTTTATCGGGTTTGGTTTCAATAATTTTTTTATTGAATTCTGCATCAGAAGAAATAGCCTGCATCAGCCCTTTGCTGTATGAGAAGAAGTACCACTGTTCCGGATCGACTTCCAGGTACATATTCAGAATGTCCCCGCCCCTTTTCCTGATGATTTCTATCCTGCCAAATACATATTTATTTATCTGTGTTTTATAAATATTTCCAATGCCGATAGTGCCATCAGAAACAAAGGATTTGAGACGCGGGTCCCATTTCATATTGACATTGGTAAGGTACATCGTGTGGCTTAAAATGGATGGGAATTTTTTAAAGTAGCCATACATATTGGCATCTGCCATCAGTTTATCCGCCTCATCGATGCCGACCATATATGCCAGAGCTTTGTAATAATTGTCATCAGTTACATCTATCCCTTCCAGTCCTGAATAACCTTCCAGTACATCGGAAAAGCTCTTCATGGCGTCATCGTTAAAGAAAAAATCGAGTATCATTACAGCCTGCATATAAGTCGAGTCAGCAATAGGATAGTGATATACCCTGCCAAAATTCTGCATTTTCATCTGTCCGAAATTAGCCCCGATGGATATTCTCCCTTCCCCGTACATGCCACAGTTTTTCCTGCTAATGGAAAGATAATTTTCAGGCAGGGTCTCCTGTTTCAGCCTGTCCTGTGAAGCTATCCTGTATTCTTTAGTGGTCTTGTCGAAATAAATGAATCCGCCGCTTTTCACAAGAGCTGAATCAGAATAAGAATGTTTCACGCCCAGAAAAGCAGGATATATTTTATCAATATTATTATAAAAAATACCAGTATTGAGTTTAACATTATTAATATCCTTCAATGGTTCATTTATCGGGATATAAATTTCCGACGGATTGATATAAGATTTGAATTTCACCCAATTCCTTGCAATCGTGCTGTCACAATCAAGCTTAATCCTGAAGGCACCGTCAAAGTGAAGATATTCATCACTTGCAATTAATTTGACACCACCGGTGTAATCATAATCCGGACTTAAAGTAAAGCCCGCCTGGTCATTGACATTGCCTGTCGCGAAAGTCTGCAGTGTAGTATCCACAGATATCCTGTCAAAAAAGATCTTTTGTTTTTTATTATTTTCATCCACATAGTCATAATAACCATTGGCCAGGTATTTTTGCCTGGAATAAACATCAATAGTAGCATCGTAGATCGTATGGTATTTTGTTGTGGTATTCGCAATGATCTTAGAATTTTTCAAGGTTTCCATCTGAGCTTTCTTGTAAACGGTGACCTTTTCCTCATTAGGGAAAATGGCAGCATCAGCCACTTTAATAATCTTCACATTCTCAGCACGTATAATATTCTCTTTCAGGTTATATCTGGCTTTTGAAGAATAAAACCGCAGTGAATCCTGGGCAGGATGTATGGAGATAAATTCCGAGCCTGATAGCTCCAGATCGATAACGTCCTTCGGTTCAACAACATCGTTATTTTTATTAGCAAGCATTTCTTTGTTCTGGAAAGCGATTTCCTCTCTGTCCATAAACCATTCAAATTCATCCATAAAACAGATGTACTGGTTTACGGGGAATACGACCAGGGATCCTCCTCCGTTGGATTTAAACTCTCCCTTACGTTCGTTAAAGTCAATATATGATTTATAGTTCCTGGTTGTCAGGGCAAAATCATTGAGGTCATATGCTTTCAGACGGAAGTCGGCCGTATCTGAGTCAAATTCATGTTGTTTGAATTTATAAAGCTGAGCATCCATTATGGCGTTATTGAAGTCCATTCTGCCGGTACCGGCCAGTTGCGCAGGCGAAAGGAACAAGCTTCCGCTTATATTCGCCTGGCCTTTGTACATGGCAATCGGTTTAGTGGTGTTTGTGACTTTCATCATATCCTGATATGGAAGCCAGTGTATTTTAACGTCTTCAGCAGTCACCTCCGGATATTGTACAAATGACGTCTGTTCCTTTACTGCGAAACTTTTCGCCAGGGCATTCATCGAGTCGGGATAGAATTTAAAAATATCAGATTCAGATACCGAAGTGAGGTATTTCACTGTTCCATTACCCCTGAGCCCCTTATTGCTCAGATTTATTTCATGAATAAATGTTCCTTTTCCTCCATAAGCAAGGTAACCGCTTTCGGGAGTTATCCTTATAAACCCGAGAGAATAATCATCCATCACCTTTAAGGGTTCATCTATATCATTAAAAATACCTGCTGAAGCCAGGTAGCCGTTGAACAGAAGGTTTTCTGTGACAAAATCATCCAGACTGTCAATCACAAAGGGTTTTACGTGATAAAAGAAGTCGTTGCGTTTATACACGCCATTTTCAATATTTTTCTTGTCATAATATACATAAGAATCCTTTTTACTATTGAAAATAGGATATTCGGGAAAGTCTTTCACTCCCGATTTATTATTGGGATGATCAACGAAAAGATCTCCTGTCAGATCCTGCAAAACATTTTTAACCCTGACCAGGGGGGCATTTTCAGCATCGGCATATTCCCGGCTTTTAACTTTAAAGCTGAGGGAATCGATGGTGGTCATATTCAGTTTAAATTTATCGTACTCAAATGAGCAAACCCGTGCATAAAAATCGAACCGGCCTGCATGTATAGTGCCCGAGAAAAGAAAATCGCGGTTCTTTTTCAGCGTCAGCTCTTGGTTTTCGGGAAAAAGATATACCCTTTGAACCGAACTCAGGTTCACCTGGGCAACACCCCTGAGTTTCAGGTCGAAGTTCAGCAGGTTTAGTGTGGCATTGCTTTGTGCTGATATAATAGAGTTAAACTGCAGGATATCATAGTCGGCTTTTTTATTTTTGGCGGCAAGAAAAGCAAACAGCCTGTCCTTGATAATGGCTTTATCGTTTTCTACGTCATAATTCAGAAAACCCATATTGGCCAAAGACATCAGCATGATTTTGACCTGTTCGCGGGGAAGTTTCAGGTAGCTTGTAAAATCATCGAGCGGTACATCCCTCTGCTTGGTTTTGCGGGAATAATTCCACACACGGTACAATGGATTTATCTCGTCAATACCCTGAAGCATTTCGAACCGGCTGTCGCTGTAAAAATCGCAAGACTCAAACAAAGCACTGCCGGAAGCACTCGGCCCCTTGATCATCCTCAGGTCAATCTTGGGCTCATCCATCTTCCAGTAGAGAGCTTCAACATACATATCTATTTTATGGTAAGAATCGAAATACGGGCTTTGTACCAGTCCTTCACCCTGTCTGAGCAGCGACAACTCCTTATTCTCGTTCAGGTATTTCAGGATCAGGCCGGGGTGATAAATAGAATCTTTATCGTAATATATGGTAATGGCTGCCCTGTCTGAAGCTATTTTATCCTTTCTGATGGCAAATCCATCCGAAGTCGCAACAATGAACTTTTTCCCATCCCTTTTAAAAATTATTTTCGCTTCGCGGTCCTTGTTTCCTGACCCGATGAACCGTGCGCCAAATATGGAAAATCCTCCTTCATAGTCAATATTTTCAAATAATTTTTCAATCTTCAGATGCGTATTATAGGATGTAAAACGCGGATAAGAAGTTTTATCTTCATCAGCATCGGCAATGACTTTATCGGACAACACACCTGATAAGGGCTTGTCGAAGTAAAACTTATTATACAGTGTAGCCGAATCGGATGAGTACCTGGAATATTTAAGCACAATGCTGTACTTTTTCATAACCGCATGAACATCACTTTCTTCAAAGCCGGATCTGTTCCACAACACTTTGCCTCCTTTTCCCGACCATTTCTCTGAAAGCGGATAATAAATGCCTTTGGTTTCATAAATAGTAATGCTGTCCCTGTTGGCATAGCAGGTAAGGTCCAGAGCACTAAAAGTAACCTTTGGTACAGTGTCAAAATCAAAGGAATAATCACTGCTGCTCGATTTCCACGTCACAGCATTGGATTTGTACAGAATATTTGAAGTGATCAGATCATTTGTTTTTTCAAGAAAAGAGATTAAACCTCTTTTGCTTTTATTATTGATCACTTTTTGAACAATCTGGAGCCATGCAAGGAAACTTTTATCCGACTGCTCGCTTTTGGTAAAATTGATGAGTGTGGTAAAATATATGGCAAAATCCGGAAATGGGTTCATTTTGTTTTTCAACATAAAATTAGCGCCATCCTGAATATAAGCTTCTGCTTTTGAATCAAAACTGCGGTTATTCCAGAAAGTGGTAAAGGCCATGATCATATCCTCCCTGGTCTTTTTATCGACACTCTTATCTTCTTTAAATAATTCAGTCACTTCCTGTACAAACAAAGCAGGATCTTTAGAAAATTTAGTTGGATTCTGAGATTTCAGATATGGATTGTAGAATAACTGAAATATAAAGAATGATAAGAAGAAAATGTAATTTCCCATGATCGTACTTTTTAGAAATCAATAATCAACGATTTAATGCAATAAAATTACATAATCTTCAGGCTTGTTTTTTCATAATCACTGCTGACCAGTTATTTTTTTCCATGTGCCCGCATTCAATTATCCCCACAGTTTCCGCCTTTATACAAATTGTCTTGCAGTCATCTTTATAAAATCCGCTCATAAAAAGCAAGCCCCCCGGTTTCAGCAGTTTTGAATAAGAGGCCATCTGCTCTAACAGGATATTCCGGTTGATATTGGCCAGAATAATATCATAGATCAGTCCTTCAACACTTTCAGTATCTCCAAGTATGACATGTGTGTTTATGCAAAGGTTATTCTCAATATTTTCCCTGGCGTTGTTATACGACCATGGATCGTTATCAACCGCTGTGACAGACCCGGCGCCCATCTTCGATGCAAGTACAGCCAGAATCCCGGTGCCACATCCCATATCCAGAACAGAAGCATTTGCTATAGTGTGTTTCATCATCAGGGCAATCATCATATAAGTGGTTTCATGATGAGCAGTACCAAATGACATTTTGGGATCAATGATGATTTCATAAGGGTATTTGATATTAACTTCATGAAACGATGCCCTCACAAGACATTTATCTTCTACAATAACCGGTTTGAAATTACTTTCCCATTCCGCATTCCAGTTTCTTTCAGATATTGTTTCTTCAGATATAGCGATCTCCACCTTCTGTTCATCAATGATATCAGGCCATTCAATACTGGCAGGAAAATTACTGCCCGGGATGTATGCCAGGAAGCCGTCATCCGTTTCCACGAAGCTTTCAAAGCCAAGCTCTCCAAGGAATGCCATAAGGATATCAGCATAAGGATCCCTGGGGATAAGCCTTATGGTCAACTCTTTATAATCCATCAGAAATAATGATTAAGGTCAGGATTTTTTTACCGATTGGATGATCTTAAAAAACTCATCGGGTTTTAAAGAAGCGCCACCAATAAGACCGCCATCAACATCAGGATTGGCAAATAACTCAGCAGCGTTTTTCGCAGTACAGCTTCCACCATAAAGAATGGTCGTTTCTGAAGCAATTTTCTTTTTGTATTTCACTTCAATAAGTGAACGTATAAAAGCATGCATTTCCTGAGCCTGTTCAGGAGTGGCATTTACACCGGTACCTATGGCCCAGACCGGTTCATATGCAATCACCACTTTAGAGAAGTCTTCTTTGGAAAGTTTAAACAGGGCAGTTTCTACCTGTTCCCTGACGATGTCAAAATGTATGCCGGCATCTCTTTCGCTCAGCAGTTCACCGCAGCAATATATAGGTATAATGTTATGCTTCAGGCACATTTCAACTTTCTTGCCGATCAAACCATCGGTTTCCAAAAAGAATTTTCTTCGTTCAGAATGACCAACAATACAATACCTTATATTTAACGACTTAAGCATCATAGCCGAAATCTCACCGGTAAATGCACCGGATTCATTATGGCTGATATTCTGAGCACCCGTATAATAATTATTTTCCCTCGCGTAATCATCGGTCATTTCGAGATACAAAGCAGGTGGACATATCACCACAGCCGTGTTTTCAGGGATGTTTTTGGAGAGCATATCGCTGAATTTATTCAGAAATTCTTCTGCTTCCTGAAAAGTTTTGTTCATTTTCCAATTTCCGGCAATAATTTGTTTTCTCATAGTAGTATTCTGGTTGATGAATTTTTTTTAATTCAAACGTATTCTGGGGTCTAAAAAACCATACATCACATCTGCAAAAATATTAATAAAAACCAATATAACGGAAATAAAAAGCAGTGCACCCATAACCACAGGAAAGTCATATTTCTCGAGTGCATCAACAATAACCACACCAATTCCTTTCCAATCGAACACATATTCAATAAAAACTGCCCCGGCCATCATGGATGCAAACCAGCCGGTTATAGCTGTCATCACAGGATTCATGGCATTTCTCATTGCATGTCGTGTCACTACCCTGAAATAAGTCAGACCTTTTGCCTTTGCCGTTCGTATGTAATCCTGTGTCAGCACATCCAGCATAGAACTTCGGGTAAGTTCTACAATGATGGCAAGCGGTCTGATCCCAAGGGTAAAGGCAGGAAGGATCAGATTTTTCAGGTTCAGATACTCCCCTCTTCCCAGATCGTCAACGGTATAGAGACTGCCAAACATGTTTAACCCTGTCAGACCAGACAATAAAAATGCAAAAATCCAGGCCGAAAGTATAGCCGCAAAGAAAGATGGTAATGACATTCCAAAAACAGACAGGACGAGCGATAAACGATCAAAAAGAGTGTCCTTGAATATGGCGCATAGAACTCCAATAATGATCCCGATGATCACGGCAAAAAGCATTGAAACGCATGCAAGCAGGGCTGTCTGTGGAAAAGATGTGGCAAGTATTTCTGAAACCTTGCGTTTGCTTTGATAAGAAAGCCGGAGATAAGGTGTTTTTATGACAACAGATCTGCCAGATATGGTAAACAGCTTAATATACGGTTTGTATTTATATTCATCCAGAAACCAATAGCTTCCTGTTTTGTTGCTGTGAATTGAAAGAGGAGATATGTCGTTCAGGTAGTTCAGAAACTGAACACCCATGGGTTTATCCCTGCCAAGGTCTTTATTTATAGCTGCGACCGATGAAATATCGGCTCTCTGCCCAAGCATCATTCTGGCAGGATCACCGGGAAGAATATTAAACAGGAAGAACACAACAACGATTACGCCCAGCAAAACAAAAAAACCATAAAATAATCGCCTGATGATAAATTGAAACATATTAGGGATTATACCGTTAACCTATTTTTTCAAAATTCTGCTTAATTCTTTCCTTTCCGGAAAATCATGATAATGCCATTTCTTAATAACAATGCCGTTTTTGAGTAATATCAGGCCGGGGTTAGACCTGACCATCGTCTTCAGGATCACATCATCAGCATTATAGAGCTCAAAGGTCGTTTTCATTTGATCCCTGAACTTAGCAATATCTGATTTCAGACCACTTGTAATACCTATCAAAGAATATCCTGACGAATCTGCATAGTAATATATGGTGTTTATTTTCTTAAAGGCTTCTTTATTCGTTGTTTTCATATCATTCACAATGAGAAGGAACTGATAATCCGGATTCCTGATAAAATGAGCCGTAATATCAGCACCGGTGCTGTCGCTGATCATCAGGTTGGTAATTTTCGGGTTGGGATCTTCCACCCTGGTACTCACAAATTCCCACTTCGACATCCAGATACTGTCATTATAGGGATAATCGGGCGAAAGATATTCTTTTTTTTCGCCTGTTGTTTTGTTTTTGTATGTCAGGTAATATTTGAGTGGCTGCGGATTTTCGAGGAACATCTTTTTTCCGGTTTTCCATTCCATAAAATCAATTACCGGTAGATGGCGATAGTTAAATAGTTCAAACCCGATAAAGAGAACAGGCACGGTTACCATCACCATAACCTCAGCCCTTATGCTGAAGGTCTTACTGAATTTATTACGGTAAAGAAGAAGCAAAAGCAATAACGAATCTATTACGATATTTTTCCAGAAAGTTTCAAAATTAGTGAGGGTAATAGCATCCCCGAAGCAACCACAATCAGGCACAGGACTGTACAAAGCATCATACAGGGTAATTACGGTAAATCCTGCCATGGTCATTAATACCAGCCAGCATACATATTTCACTTTTATATTCAGCAGTAAAAGTACACCCAGAGTAAACTCAAAAGCAATCAGAAACACCGAAAGATAAATAGCCAGAGGCATAGCCCAAAGGGTATGGTAAGCTGCAAAATAATCCTCAATCCTGTACATGAACCCTAAGGGATCGACACCTTTTACAAAGCCGGAGAAGATGAATAAAAGCCCTATAAAGGTGCGGGAGACAATAGCTACCGCTCTTCTGAAGCGGGGAAGTGAAACGTAAACAATCACATTGATTGCGGCAAATACTGATAAAATGATCAGTACAATAGAATTTATGCTCATCGTATTTTGAATTTATTAATATTATTATTTACCTTTAAAAAGTCTGGATAATACATCAAATCTGACAAACTGAACCTGAACAAAATAACATCAATCTCTTTGCCCTGATATATCATTGATCAATTTTGTATTTTAGCAGAAATTTTATACAAATTTCTTATTTTTTTTCATTCGTTTTAATGTTCATGAATAAATTCAGTACAATTCAGAAAAAATTTTCGCTGAACTGCAACGGCAGGCTTTTCAGCCTGGCTGATCCAATAGTTGCAGGAATACTCAATCTCACTCCGGACTCATTTTATGACGGAGGAATTTACAGTAATGAAAAAGAGATTTTACTCAAAACAGAGAAAATGCTCACTGAAGGTGCTGCCATGATCGATATCGGGGCCGAGTCATCCAGACCGGGAGCTGGTCAGATCACAGAACTAGAAGAACAGAAAAGACTTATACCCATCCTCCAGCAGATCATAAAAAGATTTCCGGAAACAATCATTTCCATCGATACTTACAGGTCTTCCACAGCCAAAGCAGCAGTCGAAAACGGGGCCTCTGTCATCAACGATATTTCGGGTGGTTATATGGATAAAGAAATGTTCCGGACTATTGCAGCTATGAAAGTGCCATACATATTAATGCATATGCTAGGCACACCCCTGAATATGCAGAAAAATCCAAAATATGAAAACGTGGTGATTGAATTGTCTCATTTTTTCAGTTCAAGAATCAAGGTGCTGCATGAACTCGGAGTAAAAGATATCATCATTGACCCAGGCTTTGGATTTGGTAAAAGCAATGAACATAATTACCAGTTACTTTCCGGTCTCGGCTTTTTTAAAATATCTGATGTTCCAATAATGGTTGGATTATCACGCAAATCGATGATTTACAAAGTATTAAATATTACTCCTTCAGAATCCCTGAACGGGACAACGGCTTTAAATATGATCGCTTTGCTTAACGGAGCAAATATTTTAAGGGTTCACGACGTTAAAGAAGCTGTAGAAGTAGTAAAACTGTGGAAAATGGTAAACCAGTTGTCAATCAATAGTTGAATCGAATGGTTCTGAAGAATAAATTGGGATTTGCATTGTTTTTACTAATGCTTGCATCATGCCGCAAAGAGCAAAATCATGAGAACACTGCCCCTACGCCCTACACCATTTCCATACCTTCCTACTTTCCTACTATTCTTAACATTCCGGCTGATAACCCGCTTACAGTTGAAGGGATCAGACTTGGCCGTTATCTTTTTTATGACGGGCGGTTATCTGGCCGTACCGATTCCCTGATGAGCTGCTATACATGCCATATACAGTCCAACGCTTTTGAATGCGGATTGTATAATCCTGAATATCCTGAGGGTCACCCGCACGGATTAACAGGGATTCTGACGCCTCACACCATGCTTCCATTGATCAACCTGGTATGGAACTCAAATGGTTACCTGTGGAACGGAAAAATCTATCCGTCAAATCCGGCTCAAGGAAGCAGAAACATTGAAGATGTTGTCAGTATGGCCATACTCGCACCTCATGAATTCAACGGTAATATCGAAAAAACTGTAGCGATGATCAGGAGCATACCCTTGTATCCGCCCATGTTCAAAGCAGCCTTCGGTACTGAGGAAATCACCATCGACAGAATCAGTAAAGCCATCGCTCAGTTTATCAGAACCCTGATTTCAGCTGATTCAAGATTTGACAGGTACCTGAGAGGTGAACTTCAGCTGACGCCCCCGGAACTGAACGGTTATGTGCTCTTCACCACAGAGCAGGGCGGAGATTGTTTTCATTGTCATGGTGGCGAAGGCAATCCGCTATTTACAACCAACCTGTTTTACAATAACGGAAAAGATACCTGTTTTTCAGGCCCGTGCGAAGATACCCGGGACCGTTTTCACGTCACCGGAAATATAAGCGACATCGGAGCATACAGGGCGCCCACATTAAGGAATATTGAGTTCACCGCTCCATATATGCACGACGGCAGATATAAAACCCTGGATGAAGTCCTGCATTTTTATAATGAAGGGGTTAAAAATACGCCCTACACCAACTCCCTGATGCATCATGCCGCTAATGGTGGTGTAAGACTGACAGCTTCACAACTGAACGATATTAAAGCCTTCCTTTTTACTCTCAGTGATGAGGGATTCATTACCAATCCTGCTTTCTCCAAGCCGGACGATCCTAGACTTCCTTAACAGGATAATTTCTTCTCATTTAATTATAATTTTCTGTCCCGGATGAAGGACTTTCGTCTTCGTGAAATTATTCAGCCTGCAGATGGCATCTACAGTACTTCCTATTCTTCTGGCAATCCCGTATAAAGTATCGCCATTCCTTATGGTGTAGGTTTTTTTACCAGTTTTTGCCTGCAAGGAGGTCTTCTTCACCATGGTGTTTTTATTAGAGCCGTTCGTTTTTTTTCTGGTTTTACCTATGAAATATTTTGTCCTGCTGAAGGTGCTGCTGGTTATCATCAGTGAATCAGATTTTAAAGTGCATGAATTAAAATCTATAACAGTTTCCGGATCAAAAGCATCTTCAAGAAAACGGGTTTCAAAGTGGAGGTGAGTGCAGGTAGCACGGCCTGTATGGCCACCCAACCCGATAATATCACCGGCTTTCAGAATCTGGTCCGCCTTCACCAACATTTTATTCAGGTGCCCGTACAAAGTCTCCAGTCCATTGTAATGTCTCACTACGACCATATTCCCATAGCCGTGATAGCGCTTTGCTACGCGGACAACTCCCGGGAATGCGCATTTCACAGGATCATTCAGATTTAATTTGATGTCTACCCCGGAATGTATCCTTCTCCCCCTTCTGCCAAAAGGAGATATTATCTTACCGGCATATGGGCAGAAGAAATAGCAGGAGGTATCTTTTGAGAAAACTATTAACGTAGTATCTTCATGAAGCCAATAATCATATTTATGTGTCTTTACATTCTCATTGTTCCAGTTGTGGTTATACAGATAATATGCCGGTATAAAAATAGCATCGGCAGGAACATGCATGAATTTTATGCCCGATGAATCTGTTTTTGAAGGGACCTGGATTGTATCATGAGTAACGAACTGCGCTGATGAAAACAACATTCCATGCAGACAAATCAACAGGATTACAAAGGCTTTAATTTGATTCATTCGTGTTTTTCAGACATTTACACAAAATTTTATCTTTTTTTCTTTACAAAGATAATTTTTTTATTCAATTCAAATTTTTCCGCTATGATGACTTTCATTTCAACATCTGATAATATTCAATAAATTTGCACCAAATATTAAAACTATGGGTAAGCCTCTCAAATCACTAAAAACGATCCGTTGTGAAGTTGAAACCGATGATGATTTCAATGTGATCAGTGAATTTCCTGAATATATTACCAATCATACTGAATATACGCCTGCCGGGAGTATTAAATCGGAAAAATCGTTTGATCTGAATGGCGAACTTCAGGAAAAAATAGAGTATCTGTTTGATGATATGGATAACCTTAAGGAGCAGCTGATGTATTATGATGAAGATGAAGTTGTTGAAAGAAGAACATTTAATTACGATGAAACAGGTAAACTTATCCGTGTGAATAAATATTATTCGGAGGATACATTCGAATATACGTCCTATTTTTATGATCAAAACGGTAAACTTGTTGAAAAGAAGAAATTCAGTCATGATGATGAACACGAGGAAACGGAGCAGTTTGAATACCTTGATGAGAAACTGGTGAGGGAATCAGTATTCGATCAGGATATGAAACTAATACGCGAGGAAAGGCTGGTTATAGATAATAATACCCTTGAAAGGCAAATGATGGATATAGATTCCGGCACAACAACGGTAAGTGAGGAATACGACGAGCAGGGACAAAAAATCAAAACATTTTTTTATGATAAAAAAGACAGGCTGATAACACGCCGTCTCTACTTTTACGAAGACGGGCGGGTATGTAAAATTACTGAAGAAACAGCATCAGGTACAGAAACCACCCTGCTTCATTACAATAAAAACGGTGATATTATTCTTCAGGAAGAAATTGATGCCAATGATTTTTACCGGTCCAGGATTACCAGGGATTACAGTGATGACAATATTCTCATGAAAACGCTGGTATATGTGAACAATTACGGAAAAACAGCAGATCTGAACTATATCCTGAAATTCGAATATGAATATTATGAATGACGCGACAAGGGATGTTGCTCTTGTTCTTTCCAGCGGAGGCGCAAGAGGGCTGGCACACATCGGGGTTATTGAAGAACTGGAACAACAGGGATTTAATATATGTTCAGTGTCAGGTACATCCATCGGTGCATTGATTGGTGGGATCTATGCTTCAGGTCACCTGCAGGAGTTTAAGGAATGGATAAGCAAACTTGACAAAATGGATGTTTACCATCTTATCGACCTCACCATCAGCACACAAGGTTTCATAAAAGGAGAAAAGGTTTTCACCCACCTGAACAAAATGATCGGGGATTGTAATATAGAAGATCTGAAAATTCATTATTGTGCAATCGCTGCAGACATTACGAATAAAAAAGAAGTGGTATTCAGTTCGGGTAGTTTACTAAATGCCATGAGAGCTTCTGCTGCCATGCCGACTATTTTCAAACCGTTAATTTCGAATGACCGCCTGCTTGTCAACGGTGCTATGATCAACCCTCTGCCTGTTGATGCTGTTAGAAGAACAGGCCATGACATTTTAGTGGCTGTTAATCTTAATGCAAATATTCCTTATATTAAACCTGTTGTAAAAAGAAAATCTGAAACCAAGAGGCGGTATCTGGACAAAGAAAAAATTAAATTTTTACGCGAAAGGGAATCTGTGTTTTCACTTAAAAAATACAATACCAATAAAATAGGTTATTACAATATAATCATCAGGTCGCTCAATATGCTGGAAGATAAACTGACCGATATTACAATAGAAAAGTACCGGCCTGATATTTTAGTGAATATTTCCAGAAATGCTGCAGAAACATTTGATTTTCACAGAAGCGCTGAAATCATCGAAGCAGGAAAAACAGCTTTCAGAAACGCTTATTCGGTTTTTTGCCATTAATATTTTCAAACATTTATTCATCCGGTTAATATACACATATCCAATTGATTATATACATTAAAGTATTGTAAATAAATTAATTATGTTGAAAATTATTATAAATTAATTATTCAATTTAAAAACAAATTCCATTTATAATTGTTAAATTTGTCTTTTATTCCATAATCATGTAATTACACAAATCAACCAACATATTTAAAATCAAATTCTTAGTCATGACTACAAAAAATTACTTTTTAAGGACTTTAGTGCCTGTTTTTTTGCTTTTTATTGTGGCAATAACAGGTACTTTTAAACTGAACGCCCAAACAGGTGATGCTTCTATTACCGGGCTTACATCTTCAACAAGTTGTGTAAATACACCCGATACGATGAGGGCTACGTTTCACACAGATTCTTTATTGACAAATGCAGTTATCACAGCTTCGGTCAACGGGGTTATTGTTTTTACCACTTCCGCCGGGCCAATACCTGCAAATGTAACTTTACCTTTATCTAACATTTTCACATTTACCAAACCAGGAAAAAATATTGTTAAGGTTTGGGTGAGCGGTACATCCTTTACGGATATTAACCATGCAAATGACACAGCTTCAATGAGCCTGAACCTGCAGTTTAACGGCACTTTTACTGTTGGAAGCCTGGTTACAAATACCTTCACTACATTGAAGCAGGCTATTGATACCATTAATACCTATGGCTTATGTGGTCCGACGGTCATTAATTTTGAAGCCGGCCATACTGAAACCAACTTCAATATGATTCTAACCACCAATACGACAAGTGCAACAAACACCCTTACTTTTAACGGTAACGGAGCTATTATAACAGCGGGTACCGGAACGACAACGACCTCTGATGCTTTTATTAAGATAATTGGTACAGACTATGTTACGTTTGATCATTTCACCCTGACCGAAAATGCAGCCAATACCACTACAACAGCACAGATGGAATGGGGTATAGCCTTACTCAGGGCTTCAGCAACCAATGGTACTCAATATTGTACAATCAGAAACTGTAATATTACGCTGAATAAAACAAATACAACAACCAAGGGCATTTATTCTGCAAATACCGATATTAACAATCTTTCCATAATTCCAACGAACGTTTCGGGGATAAATCAATATAATAAATTCTACAGCAATACAATACAAAATAGTTATGCAGGGATAAATGTTTCCGGATCATCTGCATTTTACGATATGTATAACGAAATCGGAGTAAACGGTGGAAACACAGTTTCTAATTTTGGAGGTGGCAGTGCATCTGCCAGGGCTATCTATATATTTTATCAGAATTATGTTAAAGTCGCCAAAAATATCGTAACAGGCGGTGCAGGTACAACAACAACTGTTTATGGAATATTTTCCTCTACCAATAACGAATCGAATATTGATATTTACGAAAATGATATTTCTGTCAGTTCAGGAGGTAATACATCCGCTTTATACGGAATCCAGATTGGAAACGGGCCTTCTGTTGGTACGACAAATGCCATTAATATCAGAAAAAACATTATCCATAATTGCTCTTATGCCAGTGCCACAACCGCAGCTTTTTACGGTATCCAGAATATGGCAACTGCTGTTGCCGGAAATTTAAATATTGACAGTAACATAGTTCACACTGATTCACTTGCAGGATACGGAGCAATGATCGGTATTGACGGAGGCGGTGCCACGAATATCAATATCACTAACAATAAAGTGTACAACCTCTACAGAACTGCAGTTACAGGCGCCAACGCCCTGACAGGAATACGATCAGCCCAGGGAAACGTTAATATATCTGGAAATAAAGTATTCAACCTGAATTCCATGAGCGCTATTAATGCCCCTGTACACGGGATCAATCCAACAGCCGGCAGGTCATATGTCTATAATAATTTCATTTCTGAATTGAAAGCGCCTGCAGCGACTGTCGCTACATTGCCTGTAAACCTCGTAAACGGTATTTATGCCAGTGGAGGTGCCGGTACGGCATGCAGGATCTATTTTAATACGATCTATCTGGATGCTGCCAGTTCAGGTGTAAACTTCGGAAGTTCAGGTATTTACGCTGTCACTACTGACACCATCGAGCTTAAGAACAACATAGTGGTGAATGTTTCAACTCCTTCAGGTACCGGTTTGACCGTTGCTTACCGCAGGAGCACAACCACCCTGACTACATTCAGTTCAACATCTAATAAAAACCTGTATTATGTGGGTATTCCTGGTGCCACTAGGCTTGTTTTCCATGATGGAACAAATGCCAAGGATTCACTCAATAAGTACATTGCTTTTGTAAGTCCGGCAGATGGGCAGGCCTTTACTGAAATGCCGCCGTTTACCAATATTACAACATCCCCTTATAACCTGCATTTGCTGACAAATGTCTCAACTCAGTGTGAAGGCAATGCCATTCCTGTTACAACTCCGCCGATAACTGTGGATATTGATAAAGAAACCCGCAATCCTGTAACTCCTGATGTAGGTGCAGATGAAGGTAATTTCATGCCGCTCGATCAGACCGGTCCTTCTATCATCTACACCCCTTTACCCGACGCTCTGAATAATTCTTCCAGAACATTAACTGCCACCATCACTGACCCCAGCAACGTAAAAAAGACAGGTACAGGAAGACCCGTTCTTTACTGGAAAGTGAACAACGGTTCCTATATTTCTGCAACCGGTACCTATACCGGATCAAATCATTTTACTTTTACTTTCGGAGCCGGTATAGCGCCTTTTGATTCTGTTATGTATTATGTGGCTGCGCAGGACAGCGTGCCTACGCCCAATGTTAGTGTATATCCATTAGGCGGTGCTGCAGGATTTACATCTTCACCTCCGGCAGTTTCAACTCCACCGACTACACCCAGCAAATATTATTTTGCCGTTGTTAACAACTATCCTTATTCTCAGGATTTCGGAGGTGCATTTCCTCCCCAATTCTGGCAGCAGGCAGTTGTCGTCCCAGGAGCAATCCAACCGGCATGGTCAAGGGTGACCGCAGGAACAAATCCTGTCTGCACACCTTTTCTTCCTCCTGCCATGGCCCAATTTAATTCAAACACTGCTACTTCAGGATCAAGAGCAAGATTAATAACCAATGCCTTTAACCTTGCGCCTCTTTCATATCCACAGCTTACTTTTAAAATGTATCATGATAACGGCTTCCCGACAAATTTTGACAGCCTGACTCTTGAAGTATCGACAAACAGAATAACATGGAATAAAGTATCAGGGCCGTTTGTCCGCTATTCAACAACCAATAATGGCCTTTGGGTTGAAGAAGATATCAACCTTTATTCACTTTCAGGACAAACAGTATATTTTGCATTAACCGGAACCAGTCGTACCGGAAACAATATTTTTATTGATAATATGACTATTGAGGAAGGCCCCTCCTGCCCAGCTCCGAGCAATTTATCAGTTTATGGTATCACCGTTTCACAGGTTTCAGTCAGGTGGACTGCGGGTGCTGCTGAAACACATTGGCAGGTGGAATACGGAACAACCGGGTTCACCCAGGGTACAGGTACAGTCCTAAATTCATATAATGACACCTTATTAATTACAGGTTTATCTGCTGCAAACAACTATTCAGTTTATCTCAGAGCAGTATGCAGTCCGGGTGATACAAGCACATGGATTGGACCTGTTTCTTTCTCTACACCTTGCGGAACAATGACTTTGCCGGTTATTCAAAATTTCGACGGATCTGTTTTTCCTCCAAATTGCTGGCTAAACAAGAAAACAGGAGGAGCCGGAACAGGATTATGGGACAGCCAGACTACCGGTACTTATCCACCTTGTTCCCCTCACTCATCACCGAATATGATAAGGTTTAATTCTTACAGTTATACTAACGGGACTAAAGGGAAAATTGTTACGGCTCCTATTGCTTTCGGATCATCATCTTACTGGGTGAAATTCTGGATGTATAGAGATAATGGCTACCCAACTGATAGTGACCTTGTTAAAGTATTTTACAACATAGATACAAGTCTTACCACTGCAACATTGCTGGGAACTGTTAACAGAAATATGGGGCAACCTCCGGTAGTATCAACTGCCGGCTGGTATGAATACACTTTCGTGCTTCCTTTAACTGTGACAAACCTGACTGGTTATGTAAGCTTTGAAGCTACAAGTCAATTTGGTAATAATATTTTTGTGGATGATATTAAAGTTGAAGAAACTCCCAGTTGCATACCTCCGAACAATCTGACTGCTGATAATTTATCTGGTTATCAGGCTACTATCCATTGGGCCGGCACGGCAACTCATAGTAACATCCGATACAGGCAGGCCGGCGGATCGTCATACACATATATTTATAATGTTACCACTCCAAGGATCATTACCGGCCTCACACCGTTGACTACATACAGGGTATGGGTAAAGGATTCATGCGGTGTTGGAAACCTGAGTGCATGGAGTGATTCTCTATCCTTCACAACAACTGTATCCTGTCCTGCACCATCTGCATTAAGTGCATTCAATGTTCTGGCTACTTCTGCTGAACTAAGATGGACTTCTCCTTCTTCACAAAACAGATGGCAGATTGAATGGGGTGCTCAGGGATTTACACAGGGAAGCGGCACAAGATATATCTCTAATAATGATACTTCCCTGCTCGCCGGGTTAAATGCCTCAACGAGTTATGGATATTATGTCAGAGCAATTTGTGGTGCGGGTGATACAAGCACCTGGACAGGTCCCTATAATTTCACGACGGCATGTATCGCTTATAATGTTCCATTTACTGAAGGATTTGAAGGCATAAGCGGAGCGGGATCACTTCCAAATTGCTGGGTCAAAACATCAACCAATTGGAATACATATACCGCCGCAAATTCATATAACCGTGCAGCCAGAACCGGAAATAATTATGCTGCCTGCCGATGGTCATCCAACGATTACCTATTTACCCCGGGCATCAATCTTACAGCGGGAACATCCTACGATGTAAGCACATGGTATAATACAGACGGATATGCCGGGTGGGACACCCTTGCGATAAAATATGGTTCATCACAGACTGCCGGAGCAATGGCTACTACAATTGCGGTTGTTACGTCACCGGTCAATATGACTTATGCAAAACTTACCGGAAGGTTCACACCTTCTGTAACTGGAGTATATTACTTTGGCATTTTTGTAAAATGCCCCACTTCTGCTCCATGGTACCTTGATGTTGATGATATATCCATACTTGAGACTCCGACATGTTCAGAACCTAGTAATCTTCAGGCCAATAATGTAACATCTGATGCTGCAAGCCTGACATGGACGCCATTTGGTTCCTCAACACAATGGTCGGTTGAATGGGGCCCGTTCGGATTTGCTCACGGAGCAGGAACACGCATAAATACAACACATGATACCATCAACCTAAGCAGCCTGACACCTGCCATGGCTTACTCGTATTATGTCAGAACCATTTGCGGCCCCGGTGATACAAGTATTTGGGCAGGGCCGTATAATTTCAACACGTCTTTAATTGCGTTAAATATCCCGGTTACACAAAATTTTGAACGGGGACGAGGATCCTGGCTTATTGACAACGGCACTCAGACCAATCAGTGGTTTATCGGCACTGCAACTGCCTATAACAGTGATACATCTCTGTACATTTCAAACGATAATGGTGTGACCAATACATATAATAACACATCAAGTTCTGTTGTATATTTTTATAATGATATTGCTTTCCCAAATGGAACACCAGCATTTAATCTCACTTTCGACTGGAGATCAGAGGGAGAATCAGGCTGGGATTTCCTGAGGGTATTTCTTGTCGATCCCAGTGTCACTCCGGTTACAGGGACTATGCTTACTTCTGGACAAATCGGTGTGGATTACGAACTTCAGAGCACCTGGCAAACGGCAAGCATCGATCTTCCCGGAACACTTGCAGGGAGTACAAAACGGCTTGTGTTCATGTGGCGGAATGATGGTTCTGTAGGTACTGATCCGCCTGCAGCAATTGATAACATTTCTGTAACTGCAGTTACCTGTCCGACACCCAGCAGCCTGAACGCGTTCAACATCACTTCAAACTCGGCCGATATCACCTGGTCATCAGGCGGCAATCAGTGGCAGGTTGAATGGGGATTACAGGGATTCACCCTTGGTCAGGGTACTATATTCTGGGCAAGCAATGATACAACTACTCTTTCCGGACTCAGCGACGCTACAAATTACTCCTTCTACATAAGGTCAGTATGCG
>Ga0114951_10000506_pt1 | contig 53962 bp, 48 predicted proteins | sample AM7aDNAmetaG_FD_88677 | JGI IMG/M metagenome (GOLD analysis project Ga0114951, IMG submission 88677) | Freshwater microbial communities from Finland to study Microbial Dark Matter (Phase II) - AM7a DNA metaG | ecosystem: Environmental > Aquatic > Freshwater > Lake | place: Finland: Lake Alinen...
CGCCCGCCGGATCGCCCGCCGGATCGCCCGCCGGATCGCCCGCCGGATCGCCCGCCGGATCGCCCGCCGGATCGCCCGCCGGATCGCCCGCCGGATCGCCCGCCGGATCGGCAGTTGGTGCAGACGACAGCCCGGTAGCCAGGCTGGTCTACGTCACCGCGCCGAGCCTGGCCGAGGCCGAGAGCCTGGCCCGGCTGGCCGTGGAGCGGCGGCTGGCGGCCTGCGCCAACATCCTGCCGGGCATGCGCTCGCTGTACTGGTGGCAAGGCAACCTTGAGCAGGCCGACGAGGTGGTGCTGCTGCTGAAAACCACCCAAGGCCTGGCCGAAGAGCTGGTGCAGACCCTGGCCAGCGCCCACAGCTACGAATGCCCGTGCGTGGTGGTGCTGCCCATCGAGGGAGGCCACAGGGGCTTCCTCGACTGGATCGCCGCCGAGACTGCCGAACCCGCCAAGACCGGCACGGCAGACAAGACCGGCCCGCGCGGCTGACAAAATACACCCGGCGGGCACTCCCCGCGCTACCTGGAGGCTTTTCATGCAGTTGTACGTTTCCGGCTCCCTGGCCCTGGACCGCATCATGAACTTTCCCGGCAAATTCGCAGACCACATCCTGCCGGACAAGATCCACATCCTGAACGTCTGCTTCCTGGTGGATGGCATGAGCGAGTACTTTGGCGGCACAGCCGGGAACATCGCCTACAACCTGGCGCTCTTGGGCGAAAAGCCGCTGATCCTGGGCTGCGCGGGCAAGGACTTCTCGGCATACGGCCAGCGCCTGAGCGCCCTGGGCCTGTCCCTGGACGGCATCCGCACGGTGGAGGGCCAGTTCACCGCCGGGGCGTACATCACCACCGACCAGAGCGACAACCAGATCACCGGGTTCAACCCCGGCGCCATGCGCGAGCGCTGCGGCTACCAGTTCCCGGCCCGGCACGACGACGGTGTGCTGGCCATCGTCTCACCGGGCAACGTGGACGACATGGTGGAGCTGCCTGCGACCTTCAAGCAGGCGGGCATCCCCTTCATCTTCGACCCCGGCCAGCAGATCACCGCCCTGACCGGCGAGCAGATGGCCCGGTCCATCACCGGCTCGCTGGCCCTGTGCACCAACGACTACGAGCTGGAGATGGTCATGAAGGCCACAGGCCTTGGCCGCGCCGAGCTCTTGCAGCGCACCGGCGCGCTGGTCACCACCCTGGGCGAGCAGGGCTCCATCATCGCGCAGGGCGGCCCTGATGGGGTGAAGGAGGTCCGCGTGCCCGCCGTGAAGGTGCACAAGGCCCTGGACCCCACGGGCGCGGGTGACGCCTTCCGCGCCGGGCTCATGAAGGGGCTGACCCTGGGCCAGCCTCTGGCCAGGGCCGCAGAGCTGGGCGCCATCTGCGCGGCCTGGTGCGTGGAGCACAAGGGCACCCAGGAGCACAGCTTCACCCTGGACATGGTGAACACGCAGCTGGGCGCGCACTTCGGCCGGAGCCTGTAGCGCCCGGCCAGCGCCGACGACAACCTGCCGCTCCGGCGGGCCACCCCGCGCCGGGCGGACTGCTTCCTGGAGGGTCCATGATCGACCTGAAGCCGGAGAGCGTTGCGGAATATCTGCGCCAGGCCTATGGCGAGGACGCGGAACTGCTGGACCTGGGGGCCATCGGCACCCTGGACAAGCAGGGCATCAAGCGCTTCGGCTACGGCAAGCCGCTGTTGGTGCGCTTCCGCGCGCATGGCGAGGAGCGCGAGGGCGTGCTCTCGGTCATGCGCGGCGACAAGTACGGCCACCAGTTCTACTGGGACCGCGCAGCCATCCTGATGTTCCAGTACGAGACAAGCGCCCGGCTGCCGCGCCACGTGCGGCCCCTGGGCCTGGGCTACGTGGATGCCCGCAACCGCCTGGTGCCGCTGTTCACGCCCCAGGAATTCTTCATCCTCAACGAAAAGCTGAACGGCTACGACTATTTCCAGGACCTGGAGCGCATCGGCCACGGCGATTTCCGCTCTGGAGACGTTGCCTTTGCCCGCGACCTCGCGAGGTGGCTGGCCGAGATCCACGGCGTCAAAAAGGACGACTCGGACCTCCACGCCCGCCACATCCGCAACCTGCTGGGCGCCAGCGAGTGCATCATGGGTCTCATCGACGAGGCCTTTCCGCACCCCTGCGAATTCCTGCCCGACGCGGCGTTCATGGCCCTGGAAAAGCGGCTCATCGACTGGCGCTGGAAGCTGCGCGGCTTTGCGCACCGCCTGGCCGCCGTCCACGGCGACTTCCATCCCTGGAACATCCTGGTGGACGGGCCTGTGGAGGCGCGAAAAGGCTTCTCCGTGCTCGACCGCAGCCGGGGCGAGTGGGGCGAGCCAGCGGGCGACGTGGCAACAATGGCGGCCAACTACCTGCTTTTCGGGCTGCTGTACGGCAAGGGCAAGGCCCAGCTTGACGGCGCGTTTCTGGAACTCTGGAACGCGCTGTTCGAGGAATATCTGGACCGCACCGGCGACGCGGAGATGCTCCGGGTCATGGCCCCGTTCTTCGTGTTCCGGGGGCTGGTCATCGTCTCGCCGGAGTGGTACCCTGACCACCCGCTCCCGGTCAGGCGGGCGCTGGTGCGTTTCTTGACCAACGTGCTGGAGGACGAGGTTTTCGACTGGCGGCACCCCAACAGATACCTGGAGTAAGGCATGACCCACGGCAGCGGCACGGGCAGCGAGATCGGAACCGGCACAGTCGACGGCGGCTGGGTCCTCTGGTTCACGGGCCTGCCCGGCAGCGGCAAGAGCACCATCGCCCACGCCGTGCACACCGAGCTGCTGGGCCAGGGCCGCGACGTGGCCCTGCTGGTCATGGACGAGCGCCGCAAGAGCTATTTCCCCAAGCCCGCCTATACCGAGGAGGAGCGCAAGGTGGCCTACGAGCTCATCGCGCACGAGGCCGCCGGGCTGGCGGCCCAGGGCCGGGGCGTCATCCTCGACGCCACCGGGCACCGCTTGGCCGTGCGCCAGGAGGCGCGCGCGCTGGTCCCGCGCTTCGCCGAGGTCTACGTCGACTGCCCCCTGCCCGAGGCCATGCGCCGCGAGGCCGTGCGCTCCAGCCAATTGTCCGTGGGGGGGCACCCGCGCGGCTACGCCGCCACCCCCGGCATGTACCAGAAGGCGCTGCTGCGCAGGCGCACGGGCCAGGACGTGCCCGGCCTGGGCGAGGTGGTGGGCGTGGACGTGCCCTTTGAGGTGGACCCGGGGGCCGAGTGCGTGCTCGACGCCATGCTGCCCGTACCGCAGAACGCGGCCCAGGTGCTGCGCTTTCTGGACGGCTGGCTGCCCGGCTTTTCCGGCGGCGCGGCGTGAGCCCCCTGGCTCCGGACACCCTGACGCCCGCAGCCCTGGCCGATGCGGGTTACGCCTTCGGCCTGTGGACGGGCTGGGGCCTGCTGCACAGCGTGCTGGCCGCGCGCCGGGTCAAGGCCGCCTTCGAGGTGCTGCTGGGCCCGCGCTATGCCTTTTATCCCACGGGCTACAGCTTCATCAGCCTGTGGACCTTTTATGTGGTTTTGGTGAAGGAGCCGACCCTGCCGCAGCTCATCTGGGCTGAGCAGGGTTTTTTCGCCTACGCCATGTACGCCGTGCAGCTGGCCGGGCTGGGGCTGCTGGCCTGGGCCGGGGCGTCCATGCACGGGCTGAAGATGCTCGGCGTGGCGCAACTCGTCAGCGCGCTGCGCGGCCGCCCGGCGGATGAGGCGGACATGCACAAGGACTTCACCAGCACCGGAGCTTACGGCCTCGTTCGCCACCCCATGCACGCGGGCGGCATGGTCTTTCTGCTGGTCCAGCCGCGTCTGACCCTGGGCAGCCTCACCTTCGCGCTGTTCGGCTGCCTGTACATGCTCGTCGGCTCCCTGCTGGAGGAGCGCCGCCTGGCCCTGGAGCTGGGGCCGGTGTGGACGGACTACGCCCGGCGCGTGCCCATGTTCATCCCCCGGCTTTGGCTCCGGCCTTGACCTCGGCGCAAGAGTTGACCATGTGCCCGGCTCGGGCTTGGCCCAGACCGTTGACCTGACCTCCAAAGAGGCATAGTGGCCCGCACGTGGCTGGGCTTCGGCCAGGGCTGCGGACTGGGCTGAGGACGGGTTCCGCACGGCGGTCACGGCCAGGGCCGAACAGGTTCAGGGCTGGACGGTCCTGGTGCAGGGCAGACCGGATTGAAGGGTTGTCTAGGCCAATTATAAGGTAATTATAGACGAGTTCAAGACCATGTCTAGACTTCGAGTGTTTCGTTTATCTTTTGCGTCCAGATGGTTATGTTGATATTTGGGCAGGATGTATAGGCCGTACGCTCGGATTCCAGATCAAGTCTAGACTATGCTGGGCCCACGTTTAGACCAAGTTCGGACCATGTTGAGGCCACGTTCCCGACGGAGAAAGCTTGGACAAGACCTTCCACATCGTCACCTTTGGCTGCCAGATGAACGTCGGCGACTCCGACTGGCTGGCCCGCGCCCTGGTCAGCCGGGGCTGGCGGCAAACGCCGGAGCAGGACGCCTGGCTCTTTGTGGTCAACACCTGCAGCGTGCGCGACAAGCCGGAGCAGAAGGTCTACAGTGAGTTGGGGCGGCTGGCGGCCTACCAGCGCAAAAAGCCCGGCCTCACGGCGGCAGTGGGCGGATGCGTGGCCCAGCAGATCGGACGCGGGTTTTTCGAGCGTTTCCCCTTTGTGCGCCTGGTTTTCGGGTCCGACGGCATCGCCGCCGCGCCGGACGCCCTGGACCGCCTGGCCGAGGACGCGAGCGCGCGCATCGCCCTGCTGGAGTTCCTCGGCGCCTACCCGGAGCGCCAGGACGTGCTGACCCTGCCCGGCGCAGTAACCCCGGCCTTTGACGCCGATGCGGGCGCGCCTGACGCCGACGTCCCCGGAAAACCGGCCCAGGCCTTTGTGAACATCATGCAGGGCTGCGACAATTTCTGCGCCTACTGCATCGTGCCGTACACGCGGGGCCGCCAGAAGTCCCGCGCGCCCGAGGCCGTGCTGGACGAGTGCCGCACCAGGGTGGAGCAGGGCGCGCGCGAGATCACGCTGCTTGGCCAGAACGTCAACAGCTACGGACTGGACCCCACGGCCACGGGGACCGGGGCGGACGCCGCCGGGGGCCTGGGCTTTGCCGAGCTGCTGCGCCAGGTGGCGGCCATTCCCGGACTGTTGCGCCTGCGCTTCACCACCTCGCACCCCAAGGACATCGACCCGGCGGTGATCCGCGCCTTTGGCGAGCTGGAGAACCTCTGCCCGGCCCTGCACCTGCCCCTGCAGGCCGGCAGCGACGCGGTGCTTAAGCGCATGGGCCGCAAGTACGACCGCGCGCGCTACCTCGCCATCGTGGCGGACCTGCGCGCGGCCAGGCCGGACCTGGCCCTGACCACGGACCTTATCGTGGGCTTTCCGGGCGAGGGCGAGGACGACTTTCTGCAAACGCTGGACATGATGGAGCTGGTGCGCTTCGAGTCGAGCTTCTCCTTCCGCTATTCCGACCGGCCCGGCGTGGCGGCCCAGCGCATGCAGCCCAAGGTGCCGGACGCTGTCGGACAGGAGCGGTTGTTGCGCTTGCAGTCTTTGCAAAATGGCATTACTAAACAAACTCTAAAAGCGTTGGAAGGCCGGGAGACCGACGTCCTGCTGGAGGCCATGAGCCGCCGCCAGGATGAAGGCGAGACCTTTTGGCGCGGGCGTGATCCGGGCGGGCGCGTGGTGAACGTGCGCATGCCCGGCGAGCGCATGCCCGGCGCGGACATTGCAGGCTCGCCGCTGTGCGGGCAAATGGTGCCGGTGCGCATTCTAGAGGCCAAAAACCATTCCCTGCTCGCAGAACTCTGCTGGGGAAAAAGGTAGGCCCGCCATGGTGGAGATGAAGATTTTCGGCCTGGCTCTGGACGAGAAGGCCCAGTCCCCGGTGCTCATCCTGAAGGACGAGGCCCGCGACCTGGCCCTGCCCATCTGGATCGGGCCGGTGGAGGCCATGGCCATCTCGCTGGCTCTGAACGCCGTGGAGACGCCTCGGCCCATGACCCATGACCTGCTCGTGCGCGTGGTCTCCGGCCTGGGCGGGGTGGTGACGGCGGTTGAGGTGGTCTCCCTGCGCGAGGGCACATTCTACGCCGACATCCTGGTGGCCCACGGGCCCCTGGGCGCGCAGGAGATCAAGCGCATCGACTGCCGCCCGTCCGACGCCATAGCCCTGGCCGTGCGCGCGGGCGTGCCCATCCGCGTGGCCGAGAGCGTGTTGGCCGAGGCCGGAACGCGCACCCTGGACGGGGCCAAGGCCGAGTTCGGCGGGCCGGAGCGGGAGAAATGGACCGAGGAGCTGGAAAAGCTCTCCACCGACGAGACAAAGTACAAAATGTGAGACGGCGATGATCGATCTGCACATGCACACCACCTACAGCGACGGCGAGCTCATTCCCGCCGAGCTCATCCGCCGGGCCAAGGTTGCCGGGTACAAGGCCATGGCCATCAACGACCATGCCGACGCCAGCAACATCAGCTTCATCATCGACAGCGTGCGCAAGCTCACCGACGGCTACTCCCATTTCTTCGACATGGAGGTGCTGGCCGGGGTTGAGCTGACCCATGTGCCGCCCGCGCTCATGGCCGACTTTGTGCACATGGCGCGGGAGGCGGGCGCGCAGATCGTGGTCGTCCACGGTGAGACGGTCGTGGAGCCAGTGGCCCTGGGCACCAATCTTTCGGCCATCGAGGCCCGCGTGGACGTGCTGGCCCACCCCGGACTCATCACCGAGGTCGAGGTCAAGCTGGCCGCGGAGTTCGGCGTGGCGCTGGAGATCACCACCCGGCGCGGCCACAGCTACGCCAACGGCCATGTGGCGACCCTGGCCCGGCGTTTCGGCGCGCGGCTGGTCATCGACAACGACGCCCACGCCCCCGGCGACCTCATGAGCGCAGAGATGCGCCAGAAGGTGGCCTATGGCGCGGGGCTTTCGCCAGAAGAATATCGCCAGACCGAGGCCAACGCCTGGGAGATTGTGCAGCGCTGCCGTGCCAGGCGCTGAGAAACTTTTGCACAGACAGCGCCGCAGCCCCGGCAAGGGCGGGCGCACAGGCGGGCAGGCAGACACGCTGCCGCCGTACGAGGAGGACGACACGCATGATTCCTGAAACCGGCATATTGGGCATGATGCTCGGGGCCACCCTGGGGGTGCAGCTGGTGCTGGCCCTGCTGGCGCTCATGTCCATGTGGAGCTGGACCATCATCTTCACCAAGATCATCCTTTATAAACGCACCAGGCGGCAGGTGAGCCGGGGCTACGTCCTGTTCAACGACGCCCATGACCTGTCCGAGGGCCTGCAGGCAGTTAGCCGCGACGGCGACACAGCCCTGTCACGGGTGGGGCTTTTGGCCGTGGGCGAGTTCCGCAAGCTGGAAAAGGCCGACATCGAGCGCGAGCGCAAGCGCATGCTCGTCAAGGACACCCTGCGCCGCGTGCTGCGCCAGGGCGTGAACGAGGAGATGAAGCGCCTGTCGAGCTCGCTCTCGTTTCTGGCCACCTGCGCCAACGCCGCGCCCTTCATCGGCCTGTTCGGCACGGTCTGGGGCATCATGCACGCCTTCCACTCCATCGGGCTTTCACAAAGCGCCGCGCTGGCCACCGTGGCCCCGGGCATCTCCGAGGCGCTGGTGACCACGGCCATTGGCTTGGTCGTCGCCATCCCGGCCACCATCGCCTACAACTATCTGCTGTCGCTTTTGGGCGAGGTGGAGACCGAGCTGGTGAACTACGCCGGTGCATTCTTGAACCGCGTGGAGCGCGAGGTCTCCTGGGCCTCCAGCTCCAAGGGCTAGGGTGCGGTCGTGGGTGCGGCAGTAGGCAAGGGCCCGCGCGGCTACATGGCCGAGATCAACGTCACGCCCTTTGTGGACGTGATGCTGGTTCTGCTCATCATTTTCATGGTCACCGCGCCCATGCTGACCCAGGGCGTGGACGTGGACCTGCCCAGGACGCGCAGCGTGCGCACCCTGCCCGCCGGCAGCGACCATCTGGTGCTCTCGGTGAAAAAGGACGGCTCCATCTACCTGGACGAGTATAACGTGAATTTTGAGGATCTGCGCCAGTATCTGCAGAACCTGGTGGTGGCCCAGCACAAGCAGCTGTACCTGCGCGCCGACAAGGACGTGGCCTACGGCGTGGTGGTCAAGGTCATGGGCGAGATCAAGAGCGTGGGCATAGAAAAGCTGGGCATCGTGGCCGAATCCTCGGATGACCAGAAGGCTGGCCAGAAGCCCCTCCAGAAAGCCGAACAGAAGACCGACCAGAAGGGCGGGGACAACCCCAAGCCCGCAGCCCAGTAACCCGCGCGCGGAGACGATTCGTGCAGGACACCCGGCAGACCGCAGGATTTTTGCTCTCCCTTGCATTGCACGCGCTTTTTGTCGCGGCTGCAGTGTTCGGCGTGGGCAACAGCATGAAGGTGGACATGGACAAGCCCATGTACACCGTTGACCTGGTGTCGCTGAACCCCTCCGAGGACCCGGCCGCCGGAGACACGGGCGAGGCCGCCGGAGCGCCGCCGCCCCTGGCCGAGGGCGAGACCCGGCAGGCCGACCAGTCTGCGGCGGCCATTCCGTCGCCGCCCACGGCCGAAAAGCTGAAGCCCGAGCCCCTGGTGCGCGACGACGCTAAGGCCATCAGCGAGAAGAAGGTCGAGGAGCAGAAGAAGCTGGACAAGAAGGTTGAGGAAAAGCAGCCCAGCCGACAGGATCTCCTCAAGGAGGCCCTCAAGGACGTGAAGAAGGACGTGGCCGACAAGTCCAAGGACAAGGGCAAGGTCCAGGACGCCCTGAAGGACGTGCGCTCCCAGGAGTCCAAGGAGTCCAAGAAGGACGCCGTGTCCGGCGAGCTGGCGGCCCTGCGCAAGTCGAGCGGCGGGAACATTTTCACCGCCGGGGGTACGGGACCGGGCGGCGCAGGCGGCGGCAAGGGCACAGGGGCAGGCGGCACCGGCTCGGGCCTGATGAGCGTCTACGGCAACATCGTCAAGCAGATCATCAAGAAGAACTGGCGCTACCAAGCCATGGGTACCGAGACCAACGTGGCTGTGGTGCTGGAGATCAACATCGACCCCAAGGGCACGATCACCGGCGCGCGCGTGGTCCAGCCCTCGGGCAATCCTGGCTTCGACGATTCGGCCATGCGCGCCGTGCACGAGACCCAGGCCTTGCCGTCTCCGAGCGTCAAGAGCCTGGACACCCTGCGCATCACCTTCAACCTGCAGGAGCTGGGGAAGTAATTCCCGGTCCGCACAAAGCATATGAAAATCAAAATCTGGATACTGACCCTGCTTCTGGTGCTGGCCTTTGGCGAGAACGTTCGCGCGGCCGAGACCCTGTCCGTGGACATCTTCGGCCCTGGGCAGACCCGGGTGAACATTCTGGTGCTGCCCGCGCGCGGGGTGAACGGCCAGGCCGCCACCAGCCTGGCCCGCAGCTTCGGCGAATACGTCCAGGGCGACATCGGCTTTCTGCCGTTTCTGCGTCTGGCCTACCTGACCGAGGTCCTGGGCGGCGACCCGAGCAAGGGCCTCAAGGCCGACGACATCGACTTCAAGCCCTTGCAGCTCTCGCGCATCGACCTGATCTTGACCATCGGCGGCTCGGGGGCGGACATCGAGGCCCGGGTCTACGAGACCTTCACGCGCAAGCTCCTGGTGGGCAAGGCTTACAGCCAGGTGGACCAGGGCGGCGTGGCCCACGTGGCCGACCGTTTCTGCGCCCAGCTCATGCGCGTGCTCACGGGCAAGAGCGGCTTTTTCGACTCCACCCTGGCCTTCTCCAAGAAGGTCAATGGCGGCAAGGAGCTGTTCATCGCCTCGGCGCTGGGGCGCGGGCTGGAGCAGGTCACCCACGACGGCGGCTTCGACGTCAGCCCCTCCTGGTCCAAGGACGGCCGCAAGCTGGCCTACACCAACATCTCCGACCTGGGCCACCGCTTGGGCATCTGGGACCGCAGTTCGCGCGTGTCCCGCCTGCGCCGGTTCCCCGGCAACATCGCCATCAGCCCCACCTTCACCCCGGACGGCCAGATAGCCATCTCGCTGTCGCTAAACGGCCATCCGGACATCTACCTGCTGAACAGCGAGTTCCAGGCCGGGTCGGCCCTGGCCCCCAGCTGGGGCATCAGCGTTTCGCCCAGCTTCGACCTCTCGGGCCGCAAGATGGTCTTCTGCTCCGGCCGGCTGGGCGGGCCGCAGATCTTCATCTTGAACCGCGACACAGGCGTTGTGGACCGCGTGACCTATGAGGGCACGTACAACACTCGGCCCTCCTTAAGCCCGGACGGCCGCTTCGTGGTCTTTGCGCGCTTGACCGACAGCGGGAACCGCATATTCATCCGCGACCTTGTGGTCAACCAGGAGCGGCAGATCTCCTTTGGCCCCGGCAGCGATGAGGACCCGAGCTTCGACCCGGACGGCTACTTCGTGTCCTTTGCCTCCTCGCGCGCGGGGGGCACCAAAATCTACGTCACCACCCGCTACGGCGACCCGGCCAGGCTCATCCCCACCGGCCCCGGCGACGCCATGGCCCCGGCCTGGGGCGTGGCTGCGGCCCTGGATTAGATGGCAACATTGGTCTTGATTTTCCCGAAAAATAGGGGGAAGCTAGGAAAAGTGAGCAGCTTTCTGTGTCATTGGTAAACCATCCCGTCACATACAGTGAACGCGCAAGCGCGATACAACAATGGAGGAACAAGATGAACGCCAAACGTATGTTTGCACTCATGCTGATGCTCTGCATGGTGGTGGCCCTGGGTGCCGGTTGCGCCAAGAAGACCACGGACTCCATGCCTGCCGGCGCCACCAAGGTGGAGATCTCGGACAAGGACACCGACTGGCAGAAGCCCGCTCCGGCGCCGGAAACGCGCAGCCTGAGCGAGGACGAGATCCGCGCCCAGCAGCGTGAGATGGCCCAGCGCGAAGTCGGCAACATGATCTTCTTCGCCTTTGACTCCTTTGAGCTGACCCCGGAGAGCCGCAACGTGCTCACCTCCAAGGCCGAGACCCTGAAGAAGTACGCCCTGTTCAACATCGTCATCGAGGGCCACTGCGACGAGCGCGGCACCAGCGAGTACAACCTCGCCCTGGGCGAACGCCGGGCCAAGGCCTCCCAGCAGTTCCTGAACCAGCTGGGCATCGACACCGCGCGCACGACCATCGTCAGCTACGGCAAGGAGCGCCCGCTTGACCCCGGCCACGACGAGGCCGCCTGGTCCAAGAACCGCCGCGACGAGTTCAAGATCCAGAACTAGCCGCATCCGGACATGACATGACGACCGCCGTGGCCCTTGGGCTGCGGCGGTTTTTTTGCGCGGGCTACAGAAACAGGCGGATGGGGAGGAAGGCGGCGGCGGCGAACAGCCCGGCCACAAGATCGTCGAGCATGACGCCCAGGCCGCCCGGCACGCCGCGCTCCACCGCGCGGATGGGCCAGGGCTTGACGATGTCGAAGAGCCGGAACAGGCCGAAGAGGATCAACAGCTCCCAGGGGGTGGTGGCTGTCCAGCCGGAGAAGCCCGCAAACAGGTGGAAGGGCGCAAAGGCCGTCCACTGACCCAAAAGCTCGTCCACCACCACGCAGCCGGGGTCTTTTTCGCCCAGCAGGGTCTCGGCGCGGGCGGCGGCCCAGGAGCCGACCACGAGGATGAACGCCAGCACCCCAAGCCGCCAGAGCAGGGGCAGGGGGATGAAGACCCAGGGCGCGAGCACCAGCGCCGCAGCCGAGCCCCAGGTGCCGGGGGCCACGGGCAGCCGGCCAACAGGGCCGAGAGTGGCGATGGCCAGGGCGATGGCGTCCAGGCCTGTGGGGGCGGTCGATGGCTGTTGGGCGTTGCCGGTCATGAGGTTTCCCCCATTGAGGAGGCTTTCTCAGCGCAGATGAGGAACTGCGGAAAATCGCGCACCACGCCGTCGTGGCAGGGTTTGCGGATGACGTGGTGGGCCAAGGTGGCGGCCACGCGCAGGCCCGCGCTCTCCAGCATGGAGGCCACATCCTCAGGCCGGAAGCCGTTGTGGGGCACCACGTTGGGTGCATGGAAGCTGCCGTCTTCGGCTGCCACATCGCCGACCAGCAGTGCTCCGCCCGGAGCCAGCAGCGCGGCCAGGCGCTCCAGCAGGGGCGGGATATGCTCCACGTGGTGCAGGGCGTTGTTGGTGACGATGACGTCGTAGGCTCCCTGCTGCAGGTCCAGGGCATCCAGCTCGCCCAGGAGCGCCTGAACGTTGCTCAGGCCCTCGGCGGCGATCTTGCTGCGCAGCACCTCCATCATGCCGGGCGAGGAGTCCAGCAAATCCACGTGGCTGGCCGTGGCGGCCAGGGGCAGACCGATGAGGCCCGTGCCCGCGCCGAAGTCCAGGACGCGGCCCCCAAGCCGCTGTCCGGCCAGGGGCGTCATGGCCTCCAGGAAGGCGCGGGAGGCGGCCAGGCGTTCCGGATTTTGGTCCCATTGGGCGGCGCGCTCGGCGAAATTGTCGGCCATTGAGCCTCCTGTGCGCGGCGTCGCGCGATTTCAGCCTATTCTATCTCGCCGCGATGAGCCCCTTGTCAAGCAGATGCCGTGCGCACTCGGCCACGGGAAGCCCCACCACGTTGGTGTACGAGCCCGCCACGCGCTCCACCAGAAACGCGCCCAGGCCCTGGATGGCGTAAGCCCCGGCCTTGTCCGCGGGCTCGCCCGTGGCGACGTAGGCCGAAAGCTCCTCGCGGGTGCTGGCGCGCATGACCACCTCGGTCACCTCGGCGAAGCAGAGGCGCTCCTCCTGCCCGGGCAGGGCCAGGCAGCAGCCGGTGATGACCTGGTGCGTCCGGCCGGAGAGCAGGGTCAGCATGCGCAGGGCGTCGGCCTCGTCGGTCGGTTTGCCCAGGATCTGGGCGGGCTCGCCAGCGCTGGCAGGCAGGACCACGATGGTGTCCGCGCCGAGCACGGCGCAGTCCTGGTACAGCACGGCCACGTCGAGGGTCTTCAGCCGGGCCATGCGCATGGCGTAGGCGCTGGGCTCCTCACCGGGCAGGGGCGGGGGCTCGGGCGCGTTGCTCGGGCAGATCTCCAGGGCCAGGCCCAGGGCGGCCAGCAGATCGCGGCGGCGCGGGGAATTGGAGGCCAGCACCAGGGCCGAGAGGGTGCGGAAGGCGCCCTCGGTCACGTCGGAAAGGTATGCGTTCGTCATGCGGGCGCTTGTGCCGCGATTTGGCTTTGGAGTCAACTTTGGGCCGGGGCCTGCCCTGCCGGGGAATTCTCCGGCTGGAGCACGCCCGGCAGGGCCTGGGCCACAGTGGCGGGCGCAAAGCCCAGGGCGCGCGCGCGGGAGCTTGCGAGCGAGACATCGCGCGGGCGCGGCGCAGCCATGGGCGCATCGGCCTGGCGCGCGGGTTCAATGCGCAGGCAGGGGCCCAGGCCCTGGGCATCCAGGGCCGTTTTCAGGCGCTGGCCGAAGTCCAGGCGCGAGAGCCGCTCCGGCCCGCCCAGGTGCATGATGCCCCTGGCCTTGCGTTCAAGCAGCAGCACCAGGCCCCGGGCCACGTCAACTGCGTTGGCCGGGGAGCGGAACTCGTCCTTAAACAGGCGCAGGGGTTCGCCACGCCGGGCGCAGGCCAGAAAGCCGTCCAAAAAGCACGCCGCGCCCGGCTCGGAGCGGCCATACAGCAGCGGCAGGCGGCAGACCAGCCCGCCCTCCGGGTGGCGGGAGAGCACCGCCTGCTCGGCCAGCACCTTGTGCTCGCCGTACAGGGACACCGGCGAGGTCGGCGCGTCCTCGGCGTAGAGGCTGCCCGCGCCGTCGAACACGAGGTCCGTGGAGGTGAAGGCCAGGGGCAGGCCCCGGCCATGATTGGCCTCGGCGCAGAGCTCGGACAGGAGCGTGGTCGCCTCCACGTTGACCCGGCGCGAGCGCGCAGGCTCCTGCTGGCACTGGTTGGGGCTGGACAGGGCTGCGGCGTGGACCACGGCGTCGAAGCGTTCGCCTTTCAGCAGCGCGGCCAGGGCGCGTCCGTCGGCCAGGTCCAGTTGCCTGGCGCGCACGCCCGGCTGGCGCACAGGCCGCGAACGCCACAGGCCGGTGATCTCGTGTTCGTGCGCGAGCTCGCGGCAGAACACGCCGCCGAAAAATCCGCTGGCCCCGGTGAGCAGGATGCGCATGCGCCACCTCCGGCCCGCAGCATAGCCCGGCCAGGGCCGGAAGGAAATGCCGAAGTTTTGGCGCGGGCCCTTCGGGCCTGTTTTGAGTTATAAACAAGTCCTATAAATCAGCAGTATTGCAATCTTGGCAGGCAATTTGCTTTAAACCATGCGCTGGCTCCTGGAATGTTCCGGGTGCGGGAAGAATGGCGAGGTGCGCATGGACAGAAAAGACAGGGCACAGGTCGAGGACCCGGTCAGGCACAGGATCGTGGCCGCAGGCGGAAATTTCGCCGAGTGGTCGGTGCCCTGGTCGGACCTGATGATGATCATGTTCGTGGTCTTCGCGGTGCTGTTCATCTACAGCCGCGCGCACCAGGACCAGAGCCCGCCGCCCAGGCCGCGCGTGGTGGAGACCAAGGCCCCCACCGACCCCATGCAGGCCTTTCTGGGTCAGCTGAACGATCCTGTTCACGGGGGCAAGGCCTTCCAGAACGTCGCGGGCACGCCCGTGCGCGAGACCTACTACCAGTCGGACAACCTGGGCATTTCCGTGGTGCGCGAGACCGACCGCCAGGTCCGCGTGTTTCTGCGCGGGGACCTCTTCTTCAGCCCCGGCGGCGACAGCCTGGCCCCGAACAGCGAGCCCTACCTGGCGCGCATCGCCGAGATCCTGCGCGTGAGCAGCGGGGCGGTGCTCGTGGTGGGCCACACAGCCGAGGGCGAAACGGGCGGCAAGGACGGCGGCGAGGCGGAGAGCCTGGGGCTTTCGGCCCGGCGCGCGGCCAGCGTGGCCGAATATTTCATCAAGACGGCGAAACTCGACGCCAGGCGCTTCCTCATCACCGGGCGCGGCTCGTTCCAGCCCGAGGTTCCGGCCTCGGAGGCGGACGCGGCCAGGCGCAACCGGCGGGTGGAAGTGCTCGTCTTAACAGACATGTAAGGGGGACAGGGACATGAGCAAGCGGAACATGCTGGGCGTTGTGCTGTGCACAGCCATCTTTATCGGCGGTTTCTGGATGAGCGGCGGACTGGCCCTGTACTGGAACCTGGCCGCCTGCCTCATTGTGGTGGCGGGTTTGTGCGCCGCGCTGTTCATGAGCTACCCCTTCGAGCGCATCAAGACGGCCTTTTCCCTGGCCCGCAGCGTGTACACCAGAAAGCAGCCCACGCCGGACGACATCGTGCGCGTGCTGCTGGAGCTTTCGGTCAAGTCGCGGGTGGAGGGCGTTTTGTCGCTGGAGGCCATCCGTCAGAAGATTGGCGACGAGTTCTTGCGCGGGGCCGTGGCCTTTCTGGTGGACAACTACAAGGAGCGCGACATCCGCGAGTTTTTGAACACCGAGATGAGCTTCTTCCAGGACCGTCGCCAGCAGAGCGAGCGCGTGTTCCAGACCATGGCCAAGGCCGCCCCGGCTTTCGGCGTGGCGGGCAGCGTCATCGGGCTCATCGGCATGCTCTCGGGCATCAACGACACCCAGGCCCTGCTTTCGAGCATCCCGGTGGCCTTCATCTCCACCCTGTACGGCGTGGTCATTTCAAACCTCATCCTGGCGCCCATAGCCGAGAGCATCAACTTCAACACCAATGCCGAGATGCTGAACCAGAAGCTGATCATGGAGGGCATCATCGCCATCGCCAAGGAGCAGAATTCGCACCGGCTGGAAAAGAAGCTCACCAGCTTCCTCTCGCCGGAGGAGCGTGCGGGCAAGACCGAGCTTCTCAGGTCCATCACCAAGAAGTACATCACCCGGGCGCGCGCGGCCAACGAGCGGGCGGCACAGGACCAGCGCGAGGCGCGCGAGCCCAAGCCCTTCAACGACGCCGTGCCCATGCCCCAGCCCATGGAGATGCCCTCGCCCGGCAGGCTGCGCATGTCGCCCCTGGCGCGCGCCGTGTAGTCTGCAGATATTGCGTGCAAATAATCGGGGGGGGCTTGGCTCCCCCCTTTGTCTTTTGTTTGGGTCTCTGGTAGCTGTGAGCAGGCGCTCAATGATGGCGCTCCAGAAAACAGGCTCAGGCGGAGGCCCATGCAACGGATTCTTGCGGCGGATATAGGCGGCACATACAGCCGTTTCGGGTTTTTCGAACTCCTTGGAGAGGGCGATGAGCCGCGCCTGCTGAGCATCGTCCGCCTGCCGACCCAGGAATCCGAATCCCTGACCGCCCTGCTGCAGCTGCTCTTTTCCGAGCAGCGGCCCTTTGCCCCCACCTCCTGCGACCTGGCCGTGCTGGCCGTGCCCGGACCGGTGCAGGGCCGCTTCTGCCGCCCGCCGAACATCAAGTGGAACATCGACCTGTACGACATCACCAAGGTCGGCCTGGGGCGCGGCGCGCTGTTGAATGACTTCGCGGCCCAGGCCTTCGCCAGCCGCAGCCGCGCCGTGCGCGACGCCCGCGTGCTGCAGTCCAGCCGCTCCGACGCCCAGGTCACCGCTGGCGGCACTGTGGCGGTCATCGGCGCGGGCACGGGGCTGGGGCACTGCGCCCTGGTGCCCGACGGCCGGGGCGGTTTTCTGGCCGTGCCCTCCGAGGCCGGGCACGTGGGCTTCCCCTTTGTGGGCGACAGCGAACACGCTTACGGCGAGTATGTCCGCCGCGTGACCAACCTGCCGTACTGCCACGGTGACGCCGTGGTCTCCGGGTCCGGGCTCTCGCGGCTGCACGCCTTTTTGACCGGCGAGGTGCTGACCCCGGCGGCGCTGGCCCCGCGCCTGGTCAATTTCCCGCGCACGGTGGAGTGGTTTGCGCGTTTCTACGCCCGGGCCTGCCGCAATTACGCCCTGGCCGTGTTGGCCCTGGGCGGGGTCTACGTGTGCGGTGGGGTTGCGGCCAAGAACCCCCATCTGGTTGAGCATCCGGCCTTCCTGGAGGAGTTCCGCCTCTCGCCCGCGCATGCGGAGCTGCTCTCCGGGCTGCCGGTCATGCTGAACACCAACGAGGACTCCGGCGTGTTCGGCGCGGCCATCTTCGGCGCGCAGCGCCTGCGCCGCCGGGCCTAGGGCCTGGCGCTCTCCCGCCAATCCGGCAGGCTGCGCGCCCAGCTTGGACTTGCCTCGCCCCAGGCTCTCGGCTACACTCAAAGCCTTCAAGAAGGGGCGTTTTGGAGCAGAAACCCACGGCAAGGTCTCTCCCGTTTTCTCGGAGCAACCGCACCGCCATTGCCGGACTCTGTCCCGGCGGTTAGCGCGGCATCGTCGTGAACGCCGCGCCGCCCTCTGCGGCAGGCTGGCGCCTGCGGTCATCCTGGCGCGCGGCGGAACATCCGGCCCATCAGTACTCTCCGCATCTCCATCTGCGATTGACCGGCGCGCGGCGCGGCCTGCCTTGCGCGCACACCTGAAGGGAGAATTTCATGAAGCTGCCATTTCGGAACGCTGGCGCGTTCGCCCTGATTTTGACCCTGACCCTTGTCCTGGTCGGCTGCGGGGAGAAACGGGACAAGGCGGGCACTTCAGCGGCGGACGGCCCCAGGACCGGCGAACTCAAGGTCGCCTTTGTCTACGACACGCCCGTGGGCGAGGCGGGCTACTCCTGGGCCCATGACCAGGGCCGCAAGGCCATCGAGAAATCGCCGGTGGTGAAGACCTCCTCTGTCGAGACCGTGAAGGACGGCGCGGAAGCCGGGCGCGTCATCCAGAAAATGGCCGAAAACGGCTATGCCCTGATCTTCGTCACCAGCTTCGACTTCATGGACCCGACCATGAAGGTGGCCAAGGACTTTCCTCAGGTCGCGTTCATGCATTGCTCGGGCTTCAAGACCAGCGGGAACGTGAGCAACTATTTCGGCCGCATGTACCAGGCCCGGTACCTGACCGGCATGGTGGCCGGACTGATGACTAAGAGCAACATCATCGGCTATGTTGCGGCCTTTCCCATCCCGGAGGTCATCCGCGGCGTCAACGCCTTCACCCTGGGGGCTCGCAGCGTGAACCCCAAGGTCCAGGTGCGCGTGGCCTGGACCAAAACCTGGTTCGACCCGGCCCTGGAAAAGGACGCCGCCAACAGCCTGCTCGACATGAAGGCCGACATCATCGCCCAGCACCAGGACTCCCCCGCCCCGCAGGAAGCCGCCCAGCGGCGCGGCAAGTACTCCATCGGCTACAATTCCGACATGGCCAGGTTCGCGCCCAAGGCGCACCTGACCGCCGCCGTGTGGAACTGGGCCCCGCTGTACGAGGAGATCGTGAAGGAAGTGCGCGCCGGAACCTGGAAAGGCGACCGCGCCATCTGGTGGGGCATGGACAAGGGCGTCGTGGACATCGCGCCCTTTGGGCCCATGGTGCCCAAGGCCGTGCGGGACAAGGTCCTGGCCCAAAAGGCGGAATTCCTGAAGGGCAACGACACGGTCTTTGTCGGCCCCATCAAGGGCCAGGGGGATGCGGTCAAGATCCCCGCCGGGGTCAAGGCCGAGGACAAGGACCTGCTCGGCATGACCTGGTTTGTTGAAGGCGTTGTCGGCAGCGTGCAGTAAAGACGTGAGCATGGCCCTGGCCGGAAAACCCGCCCGGAGACCCGGCATTTCCGACACGCAGGCCGTGCGGCGGCGTCTGCCGGAGGCCCGAAAGAGCACGGCGAGCTGCTCGGGCATGCCGCCGCCAGCGGGCTGCGCGAAATATTCCTGGGCACCACCACGAGCTTTCTGGCCGTGCACCGCTTTTACGAGAAGCACGGCTTCGAGCGCATTGAAAAGTCCGGCCTTCCCCCGGCCTTTCCGGTTATGGCCGTGGACAACGTGTTCTACCGCAAACGCCTGTGAGCGGGGCCCGAGGCTGCGCCTATTTCCGCTGCTGCTCCAGCTTGTCCAGGTTGGCCCGGGTTTCCCTCAGGCGCGCCAGGGCGGCGGTGATCTCGGACACGGGCTTGCCCGCGCGCTGTTCGGCCTGGGAGTAGAGGTCCTCGGCCAAAGTGAGGTTGTCCTCAAGCTCCGCGCAGACCCCGGAGAGATAGGGCAGGACGAACCCGGCCTCGTGTTTGCTGGCCGCGCTGCGCCACAGCGTGCAGGCCTTGTCCGTCTGCCCGGCCTCGGCGAAGTCCTTTCCGCCGGAGACCAGGGTCTTGACCTGGGCGTTCATGCCGGAGTCGTCCTCGGTCAACAGCGGAATGTCCAGGGTCATGGAATGCGGGGCCACCTGGTTGCGGAACCGCGTGATGGCCCTGGCGCGCGCGGACGCCAGCAGGGCGGTCCCGCTGGTCGGGCTGCCCCGGTCCTTGCAGGCGCTGCTTTGCCCGGTCTCCGTAAACTCCTGCGAGAGCAGGACCGCGCCCGTGTCCTTCTGCACCACCCTGGGGGTGAAGCTGAACAGCGCCACGCGCCGGGTGCACGGGACATGCCGGGTGCGCGTGCGCAGGCAGTGGCCCTTGTCGTCCCAGACAAAACACTCGCTGCGCTCCTCGGTGTAGCGCTCGTCCTGCCAGCCGTTCTGGTCCACGCGGCCCTCCACCAGCCCCTCTGCCCCGTAGCGGATGGGCCGGGCCTTGGATTTCGTGGTGTCGACCCATTGCATGGGCTTGCCCAGGTCGCCTGCGGACGCGCTGGCGCCGAGCACGGTGAAGTAGGGCCGACCGTCGACCTGGACTGAGGCCAGGGCGCTTTCCACGGCGGCGCGGACCTGGCCTCCGTCGTCGTCGTCGAAAGCTGCGACCCGCAGGCGCGTGAGCCGGGCGACCTCTGCGGCCGGGGCCGGGATGAGAACCTGTTTTCTGACCACCGGAGCGGCGCAGGAACACAGGAGCAGGCAGCACAGGGCAAGGACGAGATGGCGCACGGTTGACCTCCGTTCAGGCTGGTTTGTGCCGGAGCAAGGCTCGCAGCCGTGCGCCCCGGGCGGGCTAGAGCATGTAGGCCCGGGCCACGCGGAACACATCATCGTAGGAAAGCCCGGCCTTGATGGCCAGGCACAGCTGCGTGGCCATGTCCATCTTGCGGCGCGTGGCCAGAAGCGCGGCGTCGCGGATGGCCGCCAGGTGCTGGGCCACGAACTCCGCCTCGAACCCGTCGGCGCAGAGCGAAAGCCCCTCGGCGAAGAACCCGGCGCGCAGGTGCGGCAGGATGTCGTTCAGAGCCTGCTTGCCGCTGCGCCGCGTGCTGATGGCGTAAAACAACAGCTTGACCACCAGCCGGTCCTCCTTGAGTTTGTGGTCCACGCCGAGCAGCGTGGGCAGGTCGGCGTCCTTCTGGGTCACGGTGGTCATGAGCGCCGTGGCCAGCTCAAAGGTGCGCGGCTCGTGGAAGGGCGCGGAGCCCACCAGGGCGTTCAGGCCCAGCAGGGTCAGGCGCGGATTCTCGGACGCGGCGAGGCCTGTCAGCGTCCGGCGCATCATCTCCATGCGGCGGCGGAACACTGTCAAAAGGACCCCGCGCTTGGCCTGGGCCAGGGTCAGCGCCAGGTCGGGCGCGAACTCGGCCTGGGCTGTGTCCAGCAGGTGGCGCACAAAGGGCTCGGAGGTGTTCTCGGCCTCCACGGCCAAAAGCGAAAGGTCTTTTTTGGCGTCCAGGAGTTTCTTGATGGACAGCCAGTAGGCCGCCAGCGCCTCCACAGGCATTTCCAGGATGTCCAGTTCCTTATGCGCGTCCATGGTGCTTCTCCCTCGTGATGCAAGAGCGGGCTTCTGGGGGTTGACGCGGGCCGCAAAAAGTCAGAGGCTCCCGGCTGTCCTGACAAGACCCTAGCGCATTTTTTTGCGGGAAACAAACCCGCCGGTTCAACCCGGCCCAGAGCCCGGCCCAGCAAACGGTCCGGCATACGGTCCATTTGAGGAGTTTCGCCCATGCTCACCTATCCGGTCATCGACCCCGTGGCCCTGCAGATCGGCCCGCTGGCGGCCCGCTGGTACGGCATCATGTACGCCGTGGGCTTTTCCGCAGCCTGGTTTTTGGCGCGCCGCCGCGCCGCCCGGCCCGGCTCCGGCTGGACGGGCATCCAGGTGGATGACCTGATCACCTGGGCCGTGGCGGGCGTGGTGCTGGGCGGGCGCATCGGCTACGTGCTGTTCTACGACCTCTCCTACTACATGTCCAACCCCGTGCAGATCTTCTCCATTTGGCGCGGGGGCATGAGCTTTCATGGCGGCGTGGCGGGCGTGGCGCTGGTGGCCTGGCTGTATGGCCGGAGCATCGGCAAGTCCCTGCTGGAGGTGGGCGACTTCCTTACCCCGCTGGTGCCGCCGGGGCTGCTGGCCGGACGCCTGGGCAATTTCATCAACGGCGAGCTCTGGGGCCGCGTCACGGACGCGCCCTGGGCCATGGTCTTCCCCACGGGCGGGCCGCTGCCGCGCCATCCCTCGCAGCTGTATGAGGCCGCGCTGGAGGGCCTGGCCCTGTTCGTCATCGTCTGGATGTACTCGGCCAGACCCAGGGCGCGCGGGGCCGTGGGCGGGCTGTTCCTGCTGGGGTACGGGTCGTTCCGCTTCTTTGTGGAGTTCTTCCGCCAGCCGGACGCCCAGTTGGGCTTTGTGGCCCTGGGCTGGATGAGCATGGGCCAGGTGCTCTGCCTGCCCATGATCGCCCTGGGGCTGTACCTGCTGCTGCGCAAGGGCTCTGCCGCAGCCGGATCCTTTCAGCCCATCCACTGAACCAATCCCGTTGCCGCAGGCGTCGGGCTGCTCAGGCGTGGGGCTTCGCCCCCGCATTGTCCGGGGCGTGCCGCGCGTGGCGTGCGCGGAAGCTTGAGGGCGCAAGGTCGGAGAGCGCAAGGCGCGGTCGGAGCTGAAGGCCTTGAAGCGGCCAGACGCGGAGCCTTTTGGGGTGCCCAGGCCTGCCGCGTGAACCGCGCAAGCAAAGCGCCTGGCCGGGTCTGACTGCGCCGGAAGCGGGTGTGCGGTGCGTCAACACCTGAAACTACGCCCGAAAAATACGCCAAAATACTGCGCCAGGAAGGGCGTCACGCAGGGGTCTGCGGGGGCCGCGCGAACGGCAGGGAAGGGCCATGGACGGGCGGGGCTACTGCCAGCCGCCGCCAAACTTGGAGCTGTAGATGATGCGGCTCTGCTTCTCGGATACGCGGGTGAACTCGCCCTTGCGGCAGGCCGCCGGGGTGTTGCCCACGCTCTCCAGCACCTGCTCGGTGTAGAGCACGCTGCCCACGAAATAGTTTGGGTCGCTTTCGGCCCGGCGCACCTGGCAGATGATGCCGTCCACGTCGATGGCCTTGTAGCTGGCCCGGTACAGGCCCTTGTCCAGCTTCTCCACTTGCATGCTGTTTATTCCGCCGAGCATGGTTTCGTTCATGCGCCGCATCTGCTCGATGGCGAACTCGGTGAAGCGCTGGTGCTCGCGGGCCAGGTCCAGGTCCATGTGCAGGGGCAGGTTGGCCCGGGGCTGCTGGCCTTGCTGATCCTGCTGGGCGGCCTGGTCCGGGCTGGAGTCCTGGGGGGGGGCGAGCGGCTCCTCGGCCTGGGTCGGCATGGGGAACAGGAAGAAAGCCAGGAAGAAGGCCAGGAAGACGGCGGCGGCAGGCGGGAAGGCTGTGCGGGGCATCGTGAGCTCCGGCAGGCGCCCGGCGGGCTGCGGGACCCGAAAGCCCCGCAGCCTGCGGACGGTTTTGAGGCTAGTTGCTGCGGATTTCGACGCGACGGTTCAGGCGGCGGCCTTCCTCGGTCTTGTTGTCAAACTTGGGGGCGAGCTTGCCCATGCCCTTGGACACCAGCTTGGAGCTGTCAAGGCCCCTGGCGGTGAGCCACTTGACCACGGAGTTGGCGCGGTTTTCGGAGAGCTTCTGGTTGTAAGCCTCGCCGCCGACGCTGTCGGTGTGGCCTTCGATGATGAACTGGCTGCAGGAGGAATCCTTCAGCACGGTCAGAGCCTGGTTCAGGGCAGGCTCCATTTCCGGGGTGATGGCGTACTTGGCGGTGGCGAAGTTCAGGTTGCCCAGGGTGATGGTTTCGCAGGCCGGGGCCAGGGAGCGCGGGGCGTCGGCTTCGACATCGTAGAACACGTCGCGCACATACTGCTTCAGGGCGGCGGGGTTGGCCAGGGCCATGGGATCGCCAACCACGGTGCAGCGGCTCAGCGCGCGGATCTCGTCGACGACCATCTTGCCGCGGGCGTTGTCGGCGTAGCTGACGATGTGGATGCACAGGCGGTTCGGGTACTTGGCGTACAGGGCCTTGGCCTCGGCCACGGGGTCGGTGCCGTAGTTGGAATCGCCGTCGGTGAAGATGATCAGGGCGGTTTTGCCGCTCAGCTTGGACAGGGTGGCGTCAAGGTCGTTCAGACCCATGCCCATGGGGGTGTTGCGGCCGTAGATGTCGTAGTTGGTGTCGATCTTGCCCAGGGCGCCGGTCACAGCGGATTTGCTGAAGGTGGCGGGGGCCAGCTGGGTGCCGAAGGGGGCGAAGGTGTTCACGCCGCTTGTGTAGCCCAGTTCAGGGATGTCGGCGGTCATCTTGGTGGCGAGTTCCTTGGCCAGCTTGATCTTGACGCCCTTGAAGGCTTCGCTGGTCATGGCCATGGAGCCGGAGTAGTCGACGAAAAGAATGAAGTTGTCGACCTTGGGCTTCAGGGTTTCTGCCGGAGCCTGGACAGCAAGCATCAGGACAGCCATGGCGGCCAGCACGGCGATGGAGAGAAGGCGTTTGCGCATGCTCATTGACGGAACTCCTTGTAATTTCAGTGTTATACGAGGCTGGCCGCGTGGGGGAGGGTATGCGACCGCAAGTCACTATAGGAAAGAACCGTACATATGGCAATAAAAAGCTATGGAAAAGAACGACCATAAAAGCCCTGTCCAGGCCAGTTGCCAACCAGGGCCGCTACGAGTAAAGTTGACAGTTCGCACGCACGGTTCGCTCTGTCTGGCAGGCCTGCGGAGCACACACTGCGAAAGGGAGACGCAAGCATGTACATAGTCACCGGCGGCGCAGGCTTCATCGGCAGCGCCATGATCTGGAAGCTCAACCAGATGGGCGTCGACGACATCCTGGTGGTGGACAACCTGGCCTCCACGGACAAGTGGAAAAACCTGGTGAACCTCAGGTTCTCCGATTATCTGCACAAGGACCAGTTCCTCAAGTTCATGGCCGAGGGCGACGACCCCTTCGGCACAAAGGCCCTCATCCACATGGGCGCCTGCTCCAGCACCACCGAGCTTGACGCCGACTACCTGATGGAGAACAACCTGCGCTACACCCAGGTGCTCTGCCGCTTCGCGCTGAAAAACTCTGTGCGCTTCCTCAACGCCTCCAGCGCGGCCACCTACGGCGGCGGCGAAAAGGGCTTCTCCGACGCGCACGAGCGCCTGGACGGCTTGCAGCCGCTGAACATGTACGGCTACTCCAAGCACCTTTTTGACCTCTGGGCCGCGCGGGCCGGCATCCTGGACCGCATCGCCTGCCTGAAGTTCTTCAACGTCTTCGGTCCCAACGAGTACCACAAGGGCGACATGATGAGCGTGATCTGCAAGGCCCACAAGCAGATCGGCTCAACCGGCGGCATGCGTCTGTTCAAGTCCTACCGGCAAGAGTACCCGGACGGCGGGCAGATGCGCGACTTCGTCTACATCAAGGACTGCGTGGACATCCTCTGGTGGCTGCTGGACAACCCCCAGGTGAACGGAATATTCAACGTTGGCACTGGAATTGCTCGTACGTGGAATGACTTGGCGCGGGCGGTGTTTGCGGCCATGGGGCGACCGGCGGATATCAGCTACATCGAGATGCCCGAGGCCATCCGTGACAAGTACCAGTACCAGACCCAGGCCGAGATGGGCAAACTGCGCGCCGCCGGATACACGGCGGGGCTGACCAGCCTGGAGGACGCGGCCAGGGACTACGTGACCGGCTATCTGGACAAGGACGACCCCTACCTGGATTCCAGGAACGGGTAAAAAAACAAGGACGACAACAGGTTGAAGCGTAAGCGGCACATGCTCATCGTGGCCTTTGGGCTGCTCCACTGCCTGCTGGCGGGGCCTACCCTTGCGGTCATCGGCACCTCTGCCGACGGGCCGGAGGTCCGCCTGCCCGTGACTCCTCCGCCTGCTCCCGCTTCCGCGTCGACCCAAACCGTCCGCCAGATCCGCAGCGACGTGGCCCAGGCGCCGCATGTTCCGCCACCGCCAAACATCACCCCCAGCGTCGACATTCCGACGCCCTCGCTCACGCAGCCCCCGGTCTTTGCCGAAAACCTGCTCCTGGGCCGCGACGGCGTCCAGGGCTCCCAGGCGCCGGGCATGACCGTGAGCGGCCCGGAGCTGCGCATGGGCGTGAGCCCGCCGGTCGGGCTCACGGGCGCGTTGGATTCGATGCTGCCGCCGCCGCCGCCGACCTTTTCCGCGCAGACCGACCTCGGCCCTGATCAGTGGAAGCTCACCGCAGACCGCATCGAGGGCCAGCACGACAGCGAATACGTGCAGGCCATGGGCAATGCGACCCTGGTCAAGGGGCTGAATGTCCTCAAGGCCGACTTCATGCGCTACTACCAGGCCAGCCGCTGGGTGGTGCTCCGGGGCAACGTGCGCGTGGCCTGGGAGGGCGACATCCTGGAGGCCGAGGAGGCCGAGTTCGACCTGGGCAACAGGCTCGGCTGGCTCAAGCGCGGCAAGGTCTTTGTGGGCAAGTCGCACATCTATTTCCAGAGCGAGACCATCCGCAAGTACGGCGCGTCGAGCTACCGCTTCCAGAACGCCAAGGTCACGGGCTGCGACGGCGACAGCCCGGCCTGGGCCGTCACGGCCGACGAGGGCGACATCAGCATCGACGGCCGCACCAAGCTTTGGCATTCGCGCTTCAACGTGAAGGACACCCCGGTGGCCTATCTGCCGTTCATGTCGCTGCCGGGCGGGGCCAGGCGGCAGAGCGGCCTGCTGGTGCCGGAGATCTCCCAGAGCTCCAAGCGCGGTTTTGCGGTCAACCAGGCCTACTACTGGGTGCTCGACGACGAGCGCGACCTGACCTTCTTCGAGAACGCCATGAGCCGCCGGGGCCTGATGCAGGGCCTGGAGTACCGCCACGCAGAGAATCCGGACACCAAGGGCGACTGGCGCGTGGACTACCTGAACGACCGCAAGACGGCCTCAAGCATGTCCCAGGAGGACCTCTACCTCCAGACCGACGGCCTGACGCGCCCGAACTCCAACCGCTGGTGGGTGCGCAGCAAGTTCAACGGGTTCATCAAGGACCCGGCCTGGCAGGTCAAGCTGGACCTGGACATGGTCAGCGACCAGAACTACCTGCGCGAATTTGGCGGCAGCTCCTCCGGGTATGACTCCAGCCGCAAGATTTTTCTCAAGGAATTCGGGCGTGACATCGACGTGGCCGATTCCCTCACCCGCACCAGCACGGCCTACCTCTCGCGCAGCTGGGACCGCTTCGGCGTGGTGGGCAAGATGGCCTGGACCCAGAACCTGGCCTACCTGAACGGCAACAATCCGGCCACCGCCAATCCCACCACCCAGACCCTGCCCGAGGCCCACATCTACGCCTTCAAGGACTCCATTCCGGGCACGCCGCTTGAGTGGGAGGGGTCGGGCGGTTTCGACTACTTCTGGCGCCAGTATGGCACTCGCGGCTTCCGCACCGACCTGCACCCCAGCCTGAGCCTGCCCCTGGCCGTGGGGCCGGTGACGGTGATCCCCAGCACCGGCCTGCGCTCCACGTCCTACGGCGTGGGCGGGTACACCAACGAGCCGTCCACCACCACCACCAACAAGGCGCCGGCCAGGACCTTCCTGGAGCTTGGGTTCACGGCCTTTACCGAGATGAGCCGGGTGTTCGCCCTGAACGCCCCTCTGGAGGCCAAGACCGAGAACGTGGGCCAGAGCGAGTGGACCGCCATGCGCCACAGCGTGGCCCCACGGCTGGAGTTCTCGTACATCCCCGCGCCCCAGTCCCAGAACCGCCTGCCGGCCTTCGACTCCCTGGACCGCATTCAGCGCAAGAACGTCATCACCTATTCGCTGACCAACGTGCTGGACCGCAAGCTGACCAGCGTGGTGGCGGCGCCCAAGGGCAACGCCACTATTCCGGTGGCCGCCACAGACTACCTGGACTTCTTCCGCCTGCGCGTGGAGCAGTCCTTTGACCGCGACGAGGCCGCGCGCACGGATCTGCTGGGAACATACGCCCGCAGGCCCTTCTCGGACATCATGGTCGAGGCTTCGGTGAACCCGCAGAAATACGTCACCCTGACCTCCAAGACCTTCTATTCGCCCTACCTGAACCGCTCCACCGAGCACGAGCACATGCTCACCCTGCACAAGGAGAAGATGGGCGAGGTGCGCTTCGGGTACGACTACCTGCACCCCCTGGACGAGTACAAGCGCCAGCGCAACAAGGATGTCCAGGCCCTGCGCCTGGGGCTCGACATGGACATCACCCCCAAGCTCAAGTTCAGCTCCGACTACCGCCTGGACATCGCCGGGAACGCGGACCTGGAAAAGACCGCCGGGCTCACCTGGACCGAGCAGTGCTACAACGTGCAGCTCGTCTTCAGCCGCAAGCCCAGCGACCAGAGCCTGGAGCTGCGCTTCAACCTGCTTGATTTCGGCAAGCCCTAGGGGCATGCTCCACGGCATGACGCGCCGGTCCATCACCCTTTTGCCAGAGATTCTGCGCAACCAGATCGCCGCTGGCGAGGTGGTGGAGCGCCCGGCCAGCGTGCTCAAGGAGCTGGTGGAAAACAGCCTGGACGCGGGCGCCGCGCGCATCGACGTGAGCCTGGAGGGCGGCGGCGTGGCGCGCCTGGTGGTGCAGGACGACGGCGCGGGCATTCCCCCGGGCGAGCTGGCCCTGGCCGTGACCCGCCACGCCACGAGCAAGCTTTCAAGCGTGGCCGAACTCTTCTCCGTCACCAGCTTCGGCTTCCGGGGCGAGGCCCTGCCGAGCATCGCATCGGTCTCGCAGTTGACCCTGACCTCCCGCGTGCAAGAGGAGGCCGAGGCCGCGCGCATCGAGGTGGACTGCGGCGCTGTCGTGTCCGCAGGACCGGCGGCCCTGGCCGGCGGCACCCGGGTGGAGATGCGCAGGCTCTTCGCCGGCACCCCGGCCCGGCTCAAATTTCTGCGCACCGAGGCCACAGAGGCCAAGCGCTGCCAGGAGGCCCTGACGCGCATGGCCCTGGCCCGGCCCGACGTGGCCTTTTCCCTGAACCTCGGCGGGCGCGAGGTCTTCCGCCTGCCCGCCGGGCAGACCCTTGCCGCGCGGCTGGCCCAGTTCTGGCCCCCGGCCGTGCTGGAGGGGCTGGTGGCCTTTGAGCGCGAGCACGGACCCCTGTCCGCCCGGGGCCTGGCCGGGCGGCCCTCCCACGCCCAGAACCGCGCCGACCGCATGCTCTTCTACGTCAACGGCCGCCCCGTGCAGGACCGCCTGCTGGCCCGCGCCGCGCGCGACGCCTACAAGGGCCGCATTCTTTCCGGCGAGCACCCCCAGGTGCTGCTGTTTCTTACCCTGCCGCCGGAAGAGGTGGACGTGAACGTGCACCCGGCCAAGCTGGAGGTGCGCTTCCGCGACGAGGGCGCGGTCTTCGCCCTGGTGCGCTTGGCCCTGGCCCCGGCAGCCGGGGGCGAGGCCTTGGCCGAGCAGGCTGCGGGCTACAACACGCATTCCGACGACGCTGGCGGCAGCTCTTTCGGCAATGCCGCCGGTCCGGCAGGCGCGGCCTTTTCGGGGTTGGCCTGGACCCCGCCGCCCCACCATGCGTCCCTTGGCGACAAGCCGGTCCTGCTGCGCGCCTGGCGCTCCTTCGAGAATCCGGAGAGCGCCCGCGACGTGCCCCTGCCCCTGGCCCCGCCCGAAGGACCCCTTGCGCGGCTGACTGAGGGGTCGTCGGCGGCGGTGTCGGAGTCGGACTGGGCCTCGGCGCCGGAGGCCTCCCGCGTGGCGCCAGGGCCGGAGCCCCGGCCCCTCTCGCGCGACGGGCTGGAGTATCTGGGCCAGATCGCGGACACGTACCTGGTGCTGCGCCAGGGCCCGCAGCATGGGGAGAACACCCTTGTGCTGGTGGACCAGCACGCCGCGCACGAGCGGGTGATCCTTGAGAACATGCGCCGGGCGCGCACCAGCGGGAACTCCCAGCCCCTGGCCCTGCCCCTGGAGCTGCCCCTGCACCCTGCCGAGGCCGCCCGCGCAAGCGAACTCTGGGCCGAGCTCCGGTCCTGCGGCTTCCAGCTTGCGCTCTCCGGCACGGACCGGCTGCTGGTGCGCGGGGTGCCGCCCAGCCTGCCCGCAGGCAAGGCTGCGGAATTCCTGCGCGCTGCCCTGGCCGACCGCACCGGCGGGCTGGCCGGGCTGTGGACGCTTCTGTCCTGCAAGTCGGCCATCAAGGCTGGGCAGCCCCTGGCCCCGGACGAGGCCCTAAGCCTGCTGGAGGTCTGGCTCGCAACCCCGGAGCGCGACTTCTGCCCGCACGGCAGGCCCGTGGCCGTGGCCTTTGGTGCGGGGGACCTGGAGCGCCTGTTCAAGCGCAAATGAAATACGTATTTTTGTACCGTAGCACGGGTTGGCGGTCTACGCATCTTGCGCGGGAGCCAAAACTCTGCCAAAGAACGCACGGCGCTTCCTCCTCCCTCTGAGATCATGCGTTGCAGGAGTCTTCTGTCCCATGACCATCGCCTTCAACAAGCTTGAGGTCCGGGTCCGCTTGGCGGCGATTCGGGCCAACTATCGGCTTTTGTGCAGCCGCGGCAGCCGCATCATCGGCGTCATCAAGGCTGATGCGTATGGCCACGGCCTGACCGAGGTCGCCAGCGCCCTGGCCAAGGAAGGGTGCGACACCTTTGCCGTGGGCACGGTGGAGGAGGGCGCGGTCCTGCGTCGGCACCTCGCCGCCAAGGGGCTCACGAGCCGCATCCTGGTGCTCCTCGGCCCCATCGAGCCGGACGACTATCCGCCCCTGTGGGAGCATTCGCTCCTGCCGCTCATCGGCAGCTTCCGCCAGCTGGAGGCCCTGGCCCGCCAGGCCGCCCGCCTGGGCAAGGGCCTGGACATCAGCCTCAAGTTCGACACCGGCATGGCCCGCCTGGGCTTCGGCGCAGAGGATCTGCCCCGGCTGCTCGACCGCCTGCGCGAGGCCCCGCTGGTCCGCCCGGTCATGATCAGCTCGCACCTGGCCACCGCCGACCAGCCCATGTCCGTGGACTACCTCATGACCCAGGCCGAGCGCTTTAGCTACGCCCTGACCTGTCTGAGCGCCGCAGGCTACACCCTGGAGGCCAACCTGGCCAACTCCGCAGGCATCCTGGGCCACCCCTCGGTGCACCACCAGAGCCAGCGCGCGGGCATCGCCCTGTACGGCGCCAACCCCTTTGCGGGCACCGCCTGGGAGCACCTGGGACGCGGGCTCGCCCCGGCCATGACCGTGCGCACGCGCATCGCCTCGGTGCATGCCTTGCCAAAGGGCGGCTGCATCAGCTACGGCTGCACCTACACGGCCGAGCGCGACATGCGCGTGGCCATCGTGGCCGTGGGCTATGCCGACGCCTACAGCCGCAGCCTGGCCGGAAAAGGCGCGCAGATGCTCATCGCCGGACGCCGCGCGCCGGTCATCGGGCGGGTCTGCATGCAGCTCACCGCCTGCGACGTGACGGAGATCCCCGACGCCCGCCCCGGCGAGTGGGCCACGCTGCTGGGCGGAGAGGGCCCGCTGGCCATCAGTCCCGAGGAATTGGCCTCGTGGTGGGGCAGCATTTCCTATGAAGTCTTCTGCCTGCTGGGTATGAACCGGCGGGTCTACATCTAGGCCTGGGAGGCGGATGATGAGCGATGAGTGGATTCAGGCCGAGAGCCTGCCTGTGGACGAGACCGATCCCAAGGCCCTGCTGCGCAAATGGGCCAACGTGGCCGAAGACATGGCGCTCGTCCCGGAGCTCAACGTGCGCATGCGCGTGGAGGCGGGCATGTTCGTGGTCGAGGTCAGCCCCGAGCTTTACGACGTTTTCCGCTAGGGCCTGTTTCTAAAAGCGCCTTTTGCCCCCTGGACGTCGTCGCGAGCCGATTTTGGTCCAGGGCTGTACCGTATGAGTACACCCCCTGGCCCCAAAATCGGCTCTCTCCTCGCCAGGGAACAAAATCCATCAGTTGGAAACAGACCCTAGGCCCGGTCTCTCCGAGCGCCTTTCACCCCCTGGACCTCGCGGGGGCCTGCCCGGATCCAGGGCTGCACTGCATGAGCCTGCTCCCTGGCCCCAAAGGACCCCCTCCTCGCCAGGGAGCAAGCGCAGCTTTTGGAAACTGCCTCGGCCTCTGGTTTGCCCCCTGATTTCTTCCTGGGTTTGACAACCCTGGCGCAGGCCACGTATCCTGTACGCAGTCCTGACAAAAGAGGTGCTGCGGATGGGGGAGTTGGCGTTGTGGTCCGGTGTCGGGCTCCTGGTGGTCCTGGCCGCCCTGGGCGGCTATGCCCTGGGCTGCTCCGGCTGGCCGCGCCCCCGCCTGGCCGCGCCTCTGGCCCTTTCCCCGGAAGCCCTCATGGCCGACCTCGTCGCCGATCTCGTCGCTGATCTCATCCGCAGCGCCGCGCCGCTCGACCTTTTGCCCGGCCCTGCCGGGGAGCCTCTGGCCCGCTGCCTGCCCACAAGCGCCGGGCCTGCGGGCCTGGTCTGCGAACTGCTGGACAGCGCCAAGTCTCTGGAGCTGCGCCCCGGCCTGGCCGTGACCTGCGTCTTCGCCCCGGTGCGCCAGAACGGGCGCAGGGTCAACGCCTTTGAGACCGAGGTGGTGGCGCTGAACAGCGCGCTGGAGCCGCCGCAGGTGGTGCTCCGGCCCCCGCTGGAGCTTTTGGCCGTGCCGCGCCGCAGGCACGCCCGCAAGCGCGTGAACGACCCGCGCTTTGTGCACGTGCGCCTCTGGGCGGCCGATGCCGAGTCCAGCCGCCTGTTCTTCCCGGAGGCCACGCCGGACATCTGGATCAACGCCTACGACGGGCAGAGCGACGGCGAGAACGCCGTCACGGACATCTCTCCCGGCGGGCTGGCCATGGAGGTGCGCGCCGCGCTGGTGCCGCCCGGACTGGAACCGGGCAGCCCGGTGGTGCTCAAGTGCTCGCTCTTCCAGTTCAAGGAGAAGCAGTTCAAACCGTACTGGTACGCCGGTCTGGTGCGGGGAGTCAGCGCCCCGGGCGAAAAGATCCGGCGCATCGCCATCGGCTTCACCGCCGTGGGCGCCCTGGACGGCAGCGCGCCCCAGGGCGTGCGGTGGACCGAACGCATCGCAACATCGTAACCACAACACCCCCAAGGAGGCGGCACATGAAGGTTCTGGCGATCAACGGCAGCGCGCGGCTGAACGGCAATACCGCCATCATGCTCAACACGGCCCTGTCAGTCCTGGCCCTGGAGGGCATCGAAACCGAGCTGGTGCAGCTGGGGCCCAAGGGCCTGCAAGGCTGCATCGCCTGCTACAAGTGCTTTGAAAACAAGGATAAGCGCTGCGCCGTGGATGACGACAGGATGAACGGCTACATTGAGAAGATGCTCGCGGCCGACGGCATCCTGCTGGGCTCGCCCACGTACTTCGCCGACGTGACCACGAACATGAAGTCCCTCATGGACCGTTCCGGCATGGTCTCCCGCGCCAACGAGGACATGTTCCAGCGCAAGGCCGGGGCCGCAGTGGTCACGGCGCGCCGGGGCGGGGCCATCCACACCTACGACACCCTGAACCACTTTTTCGGCATCACCCAGATGGTGGTGCCCGGCTCCAGCTACTGGAACATGGGCTATGGCCGCGAGCCCGGCCAGGTCAACGGCGACGACGAGGCCCTGGCCACCATGCGCACCCTGGGCCGGAACATGGCCTGGCTGCTCAAGAAAATCGTGGGCTAGGGGTGGACATGCTGCTCTTTGCCGCCCTGCTGGCCGGACTTGCGTTGGGCGGGGGCCTGGCGTTCGTGCTGTTGCGGGCCCGCGCCGCAGCGGACTGCGCGTCGTTGCGCGCCGAGGCCGAGGCCGCTCTCGCCCAGGCCCGCACCGCAGAGGCCGGGCTGAGCGAGCGCCTGCGCGGGGTCGAGGAACGCCTGGCCGGCCTGGCTTGCGACCTGGACGCGGCCCAGGGCGAGGCGAGAAGCCTGCGCGAGGAGCTGCGCTTCGAGACCGGACGCCGCGCCAGCGCCGAGGCCAAAGTCGACGAGATGGCCGCGCGCCTGCCCGGTCTGGAGGCGCGTCTGAGCGCCCAGAACGAGGAGCTTTCGTCGCTCAGGGTGCGCGAGGGCGACCTCTGCGCGCGGATGGAAGAAGAGCGCAAGTCCGCGCTCGAAAAGCAGGCCCTGCTGGAGGACGTGCAGGCCCGGCTCCAGGACACCTTCAAGGCCCTGTCGGCCAACGCGCTCAAGGACAACAACGCCAACTTCGTGGCCCTGGCCAAGGCGCACCTGGGCAGCTTCCAGGAGTCGGCCAAGGGCGACCTGGAGCTGCGGCAGAAGAACATCGAGGGCCTGGTCAAGCCCATCAAGGACTCGCTGACCCAGGTGGACGCGCGCATCCAGGAGATGGAGAAGAGCCGCCAGAACGCCTACGTGGAGCTGACCCAGCAGGTGAAGTTCCTGGCCTCGGACCAGGTGGACCTGAAGAAGGAGACCAGAAAGCTTGTGGACGCGCTGCGGCGGCCCACGGTGCGCGGCCGCTGGGGCGAGATGCAGCTCCGGCGCGTGGTCGAGCTGGCGGGCATGATCAACTACTGCGACTTCACCGAGCAGACATCCGTGACCACCGAGGACGGGCGCCTGCGGCCCGACATGATCGTGCGCCTGCCCGGCGGCAAAAATGTCGTGGTCGACGCCAAGGCCCCGCTGGAGGCTTACCTGAATGCCTACGAGTCCTCTGACGAGGAAGCGCGCAAGCAGAACATGCTGTCCCACGCCCGGCAGATACGCGACCACATGGCCAAGCTGGGCCAGAAAAGCTACTGCGAGCACCTGAAGCCCACCCCGGAATTCGTGGTCATGTTTCTGCCCGGCGAGATCTTTTTCAGCTCCGCGCTGGAATACGACCCCTCGCTGATCGAGGTCGGGGTCAAGCAGAACGTCATCGTGGCCTCGCCCACCACGCTCATCGCGCTGCTCAAGGCGGTGTCCTACGGCTGGCAACAGGAAAAGGTGGCCGAAAGCGCCCAGCAGGTCAGCGAACTGGGCCGCGAACTCTACAAGCGCATCGTCACCTTGGCCGAGCACTTCGCCCGCGTGGGCAAGGGCCTGACCGGCGCGGTGGACGCCTACAACAAGACCGTCAGCTCGCTTGAATCGCGCGTGCTGGTGCAGGCCCGGCGCTTCAAGGAGCTGGCCGCCGCGCCCGAAAAGGACCTGCCCATGCTGGACCCCCTGGACGTGGCCACACGTGAGGTTCAGGCAGGGGAGGATTAAGAACTTGGAGGGCTGGTTCTGTTCTTAATATCTTTTACCACAGTGCTAAGACGTTTTTTGCATTCTTGTAACTCTTTTGAGTGTCGAACAATTTGTGCTTTTTCGAGCAGAGTGATGATCCTTAAACAGGTAGATTGGATTCTTCCAAGATCCGCTTTGGAAAATTCGCTATAAAATTCATTAAAAAATTGAAGAATTGTCCCTGCAGATCTGCACGAGTACTGGAACTGCGGTGAGTCGCCATCAGATAATTGACTGAAGATGATCTCCCGCGCACGGTTAAATCTGTCCATGGGGGCAGGATACTTACTGAGGGTGGTGCAACTTAAGAGAAGTCTAGCGTAATGGTTATCTATTTGGTATGTGTCAAAGCTGATGCCACGTTTTCCCATGGAGTATGCAGTGTCAAAAAGCCTTTCTGATCTTGTGAAATCCTTACAGGCGAGGCAACCCATTGCATATTGTAGCCAAAAATACGGATTATTCCTTGCGTTGTCCAGATTTCTGATATTTTCGTAGTATAGCTCAATTGATGAGAGCTTGTTTTGCAAAGGCAAGAGTCGTTGCAAATTGCCAAAACGCATCATCTCACGGAAAATATTTTTGTAATACAAGTTGTCGTGCGACCGTTTCGTAATTAACACGGCTGTATTAATAATCTCTCTTGAGTCGCCAAAACTTGTCAAGATATGCGATGCGAGAATTGAAGAGACAAATATCTCGTTTCCATGGAAAGCTATTAGAGAACGGACATATTGATTGCTTGAGAATAAAATCGAGTTTGCCTCATATGTACCAGTCAGGTCATTTATTGTAAAAGGTTCTACTTGGCTCGAAGAATTTAGTATCGAGAGTATGAGAGCTGCATAGAAGGTTGTCTTGTAGTTTCCTGGGATTAAAGCTATTGCATCAGATATTTTTTTGGCGATGTTGGGTGAATTAAAAACATCGAGCAGGATGTTGCGAAAGGAACAATTCCAATTATTTCTGAGTAGCTCCATCAGTTCTTCAGAAGAACGGTAGCTTTCACCCCAGTACCCAGCAGAAGATATTAGATTAAGTACGAGTTTTAGCTCTTCCTGGTCTAATGTGTTCACGTCGTAGATGTAAGTATCGACAGCCCCAATGGAAGAAAGGGCGTTTCTTTCGAGCACATCATGCAGTGCGGATTTTTCTGCAAGAAGTAGAATGATATTTGCGTTTCTGAACCTTTGTATAAACTTAAGTTCATCGATATATCTTCCATAGCCGTCAATGCAGATTAACACTTTCCTTGTGCCATGGTATGAGCTTGCTAACGATTCAAACTCTACATTAAAATAGTCTTTTCTAGTTACAGTGTAAACATCCATCACATTTGATGCGCGTGCCTTTATCCCTTCAAGCAGTAACGATTTCCCGTTTCCGATATCTGAGTGTATGATTATATTCTTTGCGTTTTTTTCGATAATGGATGCAACAACGTCAATTTCTTTTCTGCGAACGTAATAGTCATTTGTTTGGTCCAGAATGGAGTGCCTAACTTTTGACTCACTAACTAGCCCGAAAACAAGAAGATCATATAGCATCTTGCTGACATTCTGGTCTGCTACTCCATTAGGTGCGTATTTTGAAAGAGAAAAGTAGGAAGGGCTAGTAATTGTTTTGGAAGTGTAGTCCTTGGTACAATTCTTAATTAGCTCTGAGAATGCGTTTGCCGTTAGGCCCGTGTTTAGGCCATATTCTGCAAGTCGTTCGTTTGACATTTCATCATTCGAGTCACCATTTATGAAAATAGTCTTTACTTTTAAGCTTGGAGCGTCGAAAAGCATGCGCTCGATATCGATATCATATAGTGAGTAGCCGATGAATATTACTGCTTTTGCCAGAGCAAAATCATCCCTTAGCCTAGTCCCCCAAGGTGAGTTGTTTAATTCATTGGCAGCATACTCCGCTGTAGTAAGCGTAAGCCTTGTCCCATTACTCTCGCAATACTCTTTGCCAATGTAGCCATTTACGTGCATGCAAAACTTCTTTGAAGTTCCGACGGGGATTGGATCATCCTTGTCGTATGAGCTAATACGCTTTCCACAATTGATGTGTGATAATTCTATAAGATCGTCAAAGTTTGTTGTGTAAATAGCCTTCCATTGTAAGCCAGATATGTGAACGTGATGTGGTAGTGCTGCGTTGACAGTGTACAGCTCCTTTAGCATTTTTACTAGCGCAAATTCTGAATTCCGTTTAGTGTAATGTGCCGCTACAGTGCTTAATGAGTGGCTTGAAGTGTCTGCTACTCCCATTGCATCACCAAGTATGATTTTCAATGTTGAACCAACTGGTAGGCTTTGACCAGATTTTCCCGTGGCGCCCATAGAAAACCCTGCCCCAACAAATAATAATGCGTTCCCATCAAGTATATGTTCAATGGCTTCTTTGATTTCCACTGGTGCCCTCTCTCTTCATTTTGAACGTTCTTGAAGTCGTTGTGAGCAGGTATTAGAATATCATGAACTTTACTTCAAACTTTATATTTAATATTTAGCAAGTTGTTTGCTCGCCGTCAATTCAGAATATTCAACTACGCTCGCACCGATAGGAATAATTGACCCCTTGCCATTTACTGGTTTGTTCAACTGAAAGCGGAGGAGGAATAGGATGGGACGATGCCCTCGGGGATATCTGGACGACGCAGGTGCCCTGCGATCGCAACCGTGCCTGACCACGCGCAGGCTTCTTTCACCGTCCCGTAACATCCGCGACAGGCAGACCCGGCAGCGCTCCGGCTACCATGTCCTGAAGTTCCATCAACACAATGGAGGTTCAGGGGCATGGACAATGAGATGCAGGACAAGGGAACGCAGGACACGGCAACGTTGAAGAATGGCACGCTGAGTAACGGGTTGACCAGGCGCGAGGTGATGCGGCTTTTAGGCGCTGGGGCCCTGGCCGCGCTGGTTCCGGCCATGCTGCCGGGGGCGGCGCAGGGCGCGAAGGCCTCCGAGGGCGAATTTGAGCGCGCAGCCGGGCCGGGCGTCATCTTCGTGGTGGGCGACGGCATGCCCACGGGCGTGGTGCGCGCCATGCACGAGCTGCGCACCGGCGTCTTCGGCCGGGCGGACTCCAACCTCTACGCGCGCCTGCGCGACCCCAAGTCATCCGTGGGCTACATGGCCACGGCCAGCCTGTCGAGCATCGTCACGGACTCCTCCTCGGCCTCCGCAGCCTGGGCCACCGGGGTCAAGACCATCAACCACTCCCTGTCCGTGCTGCCGGACGGGCGCACGCTGACCACCATCTTCGAGCTGGTGAAGCCGCGTGGCGTGGCCACGGGCCTGGTCACCACCACCCGCGTGACCCACGCCACCCCGGCGGCCTGGGTCTCCCACCAGGCCGACCGCGACGCCGAGGACGCCATCGCCGCAGAGCTGCTGGCCTTCCGGCCCGATGTCCTTTTGGGCGGCGGGCGCAAACATTTTGACCCCAAGAAGCGCACGGACGGCCACGATCTGCTGGCCGGGTTCGCCACCGCCGGGTACGAGGTGGCCACTGACCGCGCCGCGCTGCTGGCCGCGCCCGCCTCGTCCAGGCCGCTGGTCGGCCTGTTCAACGCCTCGCACATCTCCTATTGCGTGGACCGGCTGAACGACGCCTCGCTGGGCTCCCAGCCCTCCCTGCCGGAGATGACCACGGCGACGCTGAAGCGCCTGGCCAAAAATCCTGGCGGCTTCCTGCTCCAGGTGGAGGCCGGGCGCATCGACCACGCCAGCCATTCCAACGACGCCTGGTCGGCCATCATGGACACGGTTGAGCTGGACGACACCCTGGGCGTCATCGACGCCTTCCTCAAGGTCAACCCGCGCACCCTGGTCATCGTCACCTCGGACCACGGGAACTCGGGCTGGGGCGTGAACGGCACCGGGCCGGAATACAACGACGCCACCAGCGCCCTGCGCTCCTACCATGCGGGTAAGGCCTCCTTCGAGGCCACCATCAAGCGCATGCAGGGCAAGAACGCGGGCGAGATCCAGGCCCTCATGGCCGAGATGTCCGGCTACTCCATCAGCCCGGAGGACGCGGCGCTCATCGGCGAGTCCATGCAGCCCGGCTACCAGCCCTTCCCCGGCGACTTCATCTATCAGCCCGACGCCACCATGGGCAGGATTCTGGCCAACAGCGTCTACCCGAAGAAGGGCGCGCCGACCGTGCGCCGGGGCAATGTGGGCTTCACCTCCTGCAACCACACGGCCGAGGACCAGCTGCTCCTGGCCTATGGCCACAAGGCCAAGGAGATGGGCCTGGACCGCCTGGTGGACAACACGGCGCTGTATGGCGTCATGTGCCGGGTGTTCGGCGTGCGCCACCAGAACCCGGCCATGACCCAGGCACAGGCGCGGCCCCACCTGCTGGCCCGGGCCAGGGACGTGGACCCGGAGTCCCTGCGCCGACACATCGCCTAGCGCCGAGCCCTTGAAGAGAGTCCAACCTCCTGGCTGGGCAGAAGTCGCAGAAAAGCAGCACCCTCAGGCGGCACGCGTGTTGCCGAAAATTGAGGGGGCGGCCTTTGAGATGGTGACGTACGAGGGGGAGGGCGTTCAGCCTCCCCCTTCTGTTTTGGGCTCGCCTGGCCGGAGTATCTGGTCGGAGTATCTGGTCGGAGTATTTGGTCGGAGTATTTGGCCGAATTATCTGGCCGAATTATCTGGCCGGAGTACAGGATCACGCTACTTGACCGGGGCGGCCGAGGCCAGAAACGGCCCGGTTTCCAGCTCCGGCTTGTTCACCGCTAGGCGACCAGCGGGCTGGCCGTCCACGAGGCGGACCACGCTGCCGCCCGCGCCCTCCAGCACGGCCTGCCCGGCGGCGGCGTCCCATTCGCGCATGCCGTCGTTCAACCTCGGGTACAGGTCGGCCTTGCCCTCGGCCATCAGGCAGAACTTCAGCGCGCTGCCAGCGGTGATGCGTTCGCGCACGTTCCTGCCCGCCAGCCAGGCCTCGGTGTCCGGCGAGGGGTGCGAGCGGCTGGCCAGCGCCACCAGCCCGGAGGCGTCCGGCTGGCGCACGCGGATGGCCTGCCAGGGCCCCTCGCTGTTGTCGGTATTTTCGCGCCGGAACGCGCCCAGCCCCAGCCCGCCCACATACGTCTTGCCCCACACCGGCACGTGCACCGCGCCAAGGGCCGGAAAGCCGCCCTCAGCCAGGGCGATGCACACGCAGAATTCGCCCAGCTCCTTCACGAACTCCTTGGTGCCGTCCAGCGGGTCCACGATGAACAGCCGCTGCCACCCGGCGCGCTCGGCGTAGGGCAGGGCCGCTCCTTCCTCCGAGAGCACGGGCAGGCCGGGAAAATGCTCGGCCAGACCGCGCAGGATGGTCTCGTGCGCGGCCAGGTCGGCGCGTGTCAGCGGCGAGTGGTCGTCCTTGTACTCCACGGTGAAGCCGACGCGGCGCACCTCCATGATGGCCGCGCCTGCGGCTTCGGCGATGTCCGCCAGGGCGGCCAGGTCCGGTGTCGGGCTGGCTGCGGTTTGCGGCACGGCGGCGGTCTGCGCTTCCGCGACGGTCTGCGCTTCCGCGACAAGGCGCAGCGTCCAGGCCTGGCCCGCCAGGGCGGCGATGACTGCGGCGCGGTCCAGCTTCTGGCCGTCCAGGGTGAATTGGGCCTGGGCCAGGACGTCGGGGTCGGCCTCAAGCAGCTCGGCCAGGCGCGCAGCGCGCAGGCCCACGCCCTGTTCGAGCACGGCGGCCAGGCACTCCAGGGCCACGGTGTTGAACAGCTTGAGGGTTGCGTCCAGCAGCGCGCCCGGGGCCTCGCCGTGGCCGCTGTCATGCCCAATGTCATGGGCAATGCCCTCGCGGTACACGCCCACCGGGCTGTTTCTGCGCATGGCGATGCCCGCCACGCCCGGCAGGGCCCCGGCCAGGGCCAGGGTGCAGCCCGCCGCCGCATGGTCGGCGTCGATGTCGTCCACGGGCGAGCCGTCGAGGAACACGGTCTGCACGCGCTCCTCCACGCATTCCGGGCAGAAGCCCAGGTCCTGGATCATGGTCTGCCGCAGGGACAGACCAGGGCGCAGGCTGACGGCCACGCCCTCGCGCAACAGCGGCGTCAGGGCGAGCAGGGCCTCCGGGCTGGCGGCAACGGTCAAGGTCTGCGGCTGGGGCATGGGCGCTCCTTTTGTGTCAGGCGTGATCTATGTCAGAAAAGATATAACTATCAAATATATTTGACTTTTTGTTCTCCGTACGTACTATCTTCCCATCACCGCGCAATAGTCAAGGCTGCACGCCTGGGCAACCATAACCAAGGAGCGACAACATGTCGAAGATACTGCGCATCAACACCCGCACCAAGGAATTTCGCTTTGAGGACGTGGGAAAATACCTGGGGCTTGGCGGTCGCGCGCTGACCTCGCGCATTGTTCTGGACGAGGTTCCGGCCACGGCCCACGCCCTGTCCGCCGCCAACAAGCTGGTGGCCGCCGCCGGTGTGTTGACAGGCACCATCGTGGCCAATTCGGGCCGCATCTCGCTCGGGGCCAAGTCGCCGCTCACCGGCACCATCAAGGAGAGCAACTCCGGCGGCCAGTTCGCCCAGAAGCTGGCCAAGCTGGGCATCCTGGCCATCGTGCTGGAGGACAAGCCCGAGGAGGGCGCAGGCTTCACCAACATCGTCATCACCAAGGACGGCGTGAAGTTCGAGGACGCGGCCTCGCTCACCGGCCTGGGCACCTACGCCTGCATGGACAAGATCCTGGCCAAGTATGGCCCCAAGACCGGCACCATGCTCATCGGCCCGGCTGGGGAGACCTGCCGCATGGCCGCCTCGGTGCAGTTCTCCGACCCCGAGGGCCGTCCGGCCCGCGCCGCAGGGCGCGGCGGCCTGGGTGCGGTCATGGGCTCCAAGAAGGTCAAGGCCATCGTCCTCGACGACGCTGGCTGCGGCATGCTGGCCGCTGCGGAGCCGGAGAAGTTCAAGGCCGCAGCCAAGCGCTGGGTCGAGATCTTGATGGGCCACCCGGTCACCAGCCAGGGCCTGCCCGCCTTTGGCACGGCCATCCTGGTGAACATCATCAACGAGGCCGGGGCCTTTCCCACCAAGAACTTCCGCGACGGCCGCTACGAGCACGCCGCCGCCATCAGCGGCGAGACCATTGCCGAGACCATCACCAAGCGCGGCGGCAAGACCAAGCACGGCTGCCACACCGGCTGCGTCATCCAGTGCTCGCAGGAGTATGTGGACAAGGCGGGCAAGTACCTGACCAGCGGGTTTGAGTACGAGACCGTCTGGGCCTTTGGCGCGAACACGCTGATCAAGGACCTGGACGACATCGCCGCGCTCGACCGCGCCTGCGACGACATGGGGCTGGACACCATCGACCTGGGCAACACAATCGCCATGGCCATGGAGGGCGGCATCATCCCCTGGGGCGACGGCAAGGCCGCCGAGAAGCTCATCCGCAAGGTCGGCGACAAGAACGACGCCATGGGCCGCATCATCGGCAACGGCACGGGCTTCGCCGCCCAGGCCTTTGGCGTGGACCGCGTGCCCGTGGTCAAGAACCAGGCCCTGCCCGCCTACGACCCGCGCAGCGTCAAGGGCGTGGGCGTGACCTACTGCACCACCACCCAGGGCGCGGATCACACCGCAGGCTACGCCGTGTGCCAGAACATCCTGAAGGTCGGCGGCGACGTGGCCCCCACGGGCAAGGCCGGGCAGATCGAGATCAGCAAGAACCTGCAGATCGCCACGGCGGCGGTGGACGCGCTGGGCCTGTGCCTGTTCGTGGCCTTCGCCGTGCTGGACAACGCCGACGGCGTGCCCTGCATCGCTGATCTGGTCGCGGCCCTCACCGGCAAGCCCTACACCGTGGATGACGTGGTGGCGCTGGGCGTGAACTGCCTGAAGGACGAGATCGCCTTCAATACCGCAGCCGGGTTCACCGTGAAGGACGACCAGTTGCCGGACTTCTTCAAGAACGAGAAGCTGCCGCCGCACGGCACCGTGTGGGACTTCACCGCCGAGGAGATGCAGGCCGCCAAGGTCAGCTAGCCCGCAAGACGAGAAGAATGATGAAGGCCGGGGCTCCGATGGGGCTCCGGCCTTTTTTGCGGGCTAGTTTTGCCCTGGGCTGGGCATCCTGGGCGGGATGATCAGCTGGATGGGGGCCGTGGGGCAGACAAAACGCGCTGTGGCGAGGGCGTCTTCCCGCTGAAAGATGAGTGTGTTCACTGATTTTTCGCCGTGGGCCATTTGCTCCGGCGCGTCGTTGCGCAGCGGCTGGCCGTGAGCAGTGACAAAAAGTCCCTTGCGGGAATACGCGCCCGTGGCGTCGTTCTGGCCGATGATCTTCCGCGACTCGTTAAGGATCGGCTGGAAGCGGTCCACGGCTTCCGGCTTGAGGTGGAAGAATACGAGGAAGGCGCAGCCTTGCGGCGTGCGTTGCCCCAGGAAGCTGTCCTCATGGCGGACGATGCTGACCCTGGCCACGTTGTCGCAGGAGAGGTCATAGACCAGTTCGCCGGTTGGGGGCGGGAACAACACCTCCGGCACGGGCGGATTGGCCGGGTCCGGGTCCACCAGCCGCCCCTCCACCAGCACCTGGGCTGGAACCAGCGCCGGGCAGACCTCTTTCGCCAGCTGGAAGGCGTCGCGCTCCCGCACCGCCACAAGGGTGGGTCCGGTGTCCCCGTAGGTGGTGAGGGCCGAGGCGGAGAGCGGCAGTTGATGCCGTTGCGAGATGATGTGGATGTTCACCCGCAGGTAGCGGTTGTCGCGGTACTTCATGGAGATCTTGGGCGTGGCGTCGCGCAGGCGCGCGAACTCCTGCGCCGCCTTCGGCGTCAGCTCGAAATGCACCGTGTGGTACCAGCCATAGGAGGTGACGTTGCCCACGGTGTCCCTGTGGCGTTCGATGCGGATGCTGGCCACGTTGTCGCAGTTGATGTCGTAGACCACGTAGGCGGATGCCGTTGAAGGGACCAGCAACAGCGCCAGCAGCAGAAGCGCCCGTTTCATTTGTATTCTCTCCGCACCCAGCCCGGCTCCCAGTCCCGCTCCCAGTCGACAATCACCTTCCGGGGCGTGAGCGCCGGGCACACCGCCCGCGCGGTGTCAAAGGCGTCCTTCTCGAGGATGATGGTGATGACGATGGCCTCAGGGCTGAACCCGGCCATGGACGGGACGTCGTCGCGCAGGGGCCTGCCGTGGGTGGTCAGGTCGATGTGCTGCTTTTTCATCTCCTCGCCCCGGTACACGAATGTCACCCAGGGCGCGTTGTCGACGAGCGGCGCGAACTGCGCAATGGACTTCTGCTTCAGGTCAAAGACCACCACATGGAAATGCCCCTGGTCGGATTCCACGTTGTAGTAGGTGTCGTCCAGGCGGCCGATGCGTATCTTGGCGACGTTGTCGCAGGAGAGGTCGTAGGTCGACTGGGCGCACACTACGGTGGGGGCCAGCAGCAGAAGGAGGAACAGGAGGAGTTTCATCGACCGGCTACTCCCACTGTCCGTCTTCAAGGACTTTGCCGGGCACCAGCGCCGGGCATACTGCCCGAGCCGCGTCGAAGGCGTCCTGCTCTCGGATGATGGCGATGTCGATCCCTTGATCCGAAAAGCCTGTCATTGCCGGGGTGTCATTCCTGAGAGACCCGCCATTTGCCGTAATGGTTAGATTTTCTTTTCTTAAGTTCATCCCATTGTACTGGAAGTGGGTCATGGGTGCTGTCTTGAGCCGTTTCCCAAACCCTTGAGCCGCATCCGGTGTCAGGTCTAGGGCGAGTATATGAAAGTAACCCTGTGGGGTATCTATTTGCCAACCAGCGGCCTTGAGACGAAAAATGCGTATCCTGGCCACGTTGCCGCAGGAGAGGTCGTAGGTCGCCTGGGCAAAGGCGCTGGCCGGAAGCAGCACGAGTAGAAGGAACAGGAAGAGGTGCTTCATTTGACGGTCCCCGGCCCGTAGGTTGTCATGCCGGTGGGAACGACGATCAATTCGATGGGTGCTGTGGGGCACACTGAACGCGCGGTGACGCGGGCGTCCTCTTCGCGGAAAATGAACGTGCAGATCTTTGTGCCCCCATATGCGCGGATTTCGAGAAGGTCATTCCGCAAGGGGCTGCCGTTGGCGGTAACGGAGATCGGTGTAAAAGGAGGCAGAGCCGTGGTGTTTGCAGCGACCAGTATTTCCCGTGACGCCACCACAAAAGCTTGGAAGCTGACCTGCGCTTCTGGTTTCAGAAAAAACAGAACACCATGAACGATGCCATCTGCGGCATACCGCTGTAGAAAAGGATTGGCGCTTTTCGTTATACCGATATTTGAAAAGTTTTCGCATGAGATGTCATAAGTCGATCCGGCAAATGCAGTTCTAGGCAGAAGTAGAAAGAGAAGGAGAATGATGTTTTTCATCATCCTTATCCTCGAATTTCATAGTCTACAGTAGAGCCGTCAAGACTCATGTTGATGATAAGGGCGTCCCAGGTCATAGGCGTGTCTCCAAATTTTGAGAAACGAATGGACTGTGACTCAAAGATTGATAGGTAGCGTGTTGCCTTCCACTCGGTCCGGTCAACCCGTATCCATACAGCAGCCTGAAAGGGCCCCAGGTTTGTTATGGTGACGCTTATTATCTGGCCCGCCTGGAATTGTTCCGTGTTGTAGTCCTCATACCCTTGCAGCCTGCCAAAAGCCACAGTGCCCGGCTGCCTCTCCGGCGGGGGCACCCGTATGACCTCACACGCGCAGTTCGGATGAACCGGGACAGGATTTCTCTCGAACCGCATTCCCCGCAGCGAACGGCACGTGGCGCAGGCGTCCTTGCCCGGAACGATTTCCCAATACGTGTTTTCGCCATCCCCGGCAACGGCCTCCATGTGCTTCGGCAGGCCAAAAACAAGCTGGTCGTCCCCGATATGCTGAATCCCATCGTTACTCATGGCGCAACTCTCCTGGTTATGGGTTTCCGGATGCCCCGGCCTTGGCCGGGTTTTGCCGGAGAGCATATTATGGGTTTTTGGACGTCGGCGGAAAATGGCAGAGAATGGACGAAATCGGACAAAATTGGCCGGTAAAAGGCAGGTGGAAAAGGCTTGACAGGTTTTTGAAAACCGCGCGGGAGGGGGCCAGACGGGCCAGATGAGCGAAAGCACGCGGACCAGGGGGGGGCCGACCGGGTCGCCGTGCGCCCATGCCGTACTCCGCCTCCCCTGCCTCTCGCACCTGCTGAATATCGGGATGCTTGCTGCAACGGTCGCTTGGGCCCCGGCCTCAGGGCTGAGGACTGCCGCCGCCTATGCGCAGCGCCCGATGCTTGCCAGAAACTCCTGGAACACCTGGAGCTTGTCCGCCATGTCCTGGTCGCCCTGGGCCGCGTGCAGCAGCGCGAGTTCGCTGAGGGCCTGGGGCGTGGGCCGGATGGCCAGGGAGCGCTCGGCCTCGGCCCTTGCGCGGGCCGTGTGGCCCATGACGCGCAGGCTGCCCGCGCGCACCGCCACGAGCACCGGGTCGTCCGGGTAGCGCACCAGGGCGTCGCGCAGGATCCGGTCGGCCCGGTCCGCGTCAACCTGGCGGCTTGCCGCCACAAAGGCCGCGAGGTAGCCTGGCATGTCTTGCGCGATGCGCTGTCGCGCAAGGGCGATGACCCCGTCCGCGCCGTCCGCCTTCAGCATTGTCTTGAGTTTGTCTAGATGCTTGAGCGCGCAGCGGTCTTCCTCGTGCGGGGCGTTCAACTGCTGTTCAAAGGCCTCGATGCTGCGCCGCAGGTCTTGTGCGTTGGTGTCGGCGCGGCCCCGGCGCATCTTGTCCTCGAACTCCTCCCTGGAGCGGAAGTAGTAGTGGTTGAGGCGGATCTTGTCCGCGCACAGGGGGCTGTACGGAGTGCAGGAGGGCAGGCGGTCCGCGTTCACGGCGCAGCAGCCCTGGCGAAAGGCGAAGTGGTGCGGCGACAGGGCGCGCAGCGTGCACGCGGGCTTCACAATGGACTTGACGTGGTGGTTGTCGCGGTGGTGCAGGGGCAGGCGCATGGTGTAGTTCTCGACCATCAGTCCGTGGGGACGCTTCACGTGCCCGCCGGACCCGTACATGGCCCAGTTCACCACCAGCCCGGCGTGGGCCTCGTAGTCGGTGAGGAAATGGCGCAGGTCGTCCGTTGTCTGCGGCACGATGTACTCGTCCAGGTCGATGAAGCCCATCCAGCGTGTAGTCGCGCCAAAGGTGCCCAGGGCATGGTCGTAGGCCTGGATCTGCCTGTTCTTGCCGGGGAGCTCCACGATGGTGAGAAAGCCGTTGCGCAAAAACGGCGCAAGAGTCTCCCGGATGGGGACGCTGCTTTCGTTGTCGTAGATGATGACGGCCTCGACGCCGAGCAGCGCGTGGTACACCAGCCATTCGCGCAGGCGCCGCGTCTCGTCCTTTGCGATGGCCACCAGGGTGAGGTAATGCATGCGGACCTCTGGTTCGGGGCGTTGCCCTGCCTGCCGTTGCCTTGCCTGCCGTTGCCCTGCCTGACGTTGCCCTGCCTGACGTTGCCCTGGCTTTGGCCGTGCGCACAGGCGCGCGCGGGGTAGGGCCGTTGGCAGGAATCTGCCCGAATCCCGGCGGCGTGTACAGAGGCGGCGGCGCGAGCGCCCGGCGCTGCTAGGCCTCCCGCGCCTCCAGCACCTTCAGCTCGTTGGTCAGCGGGTCGATGCGGCCGAACAGGACCGTGACCGCCATGCCGGGGTGGGCCTTTTCGCCCAGCATGCTGCGCGGCAGGCGGACCTGGAGCTGCATGTCCGGCAGGGCCAGGGTGGGGTAGGGACCCACGTCGTCCACCACCACCGCCGGGAAGCTCTCGCGCTTGTGCTGGGCCAGGTAGACCAGCTTCCAGTAGCGCGGGCGGAAGCGCTGGATCTGCCCCACTTCCTGGATGCGCGCCGAGAGCGTGGGCAGCAGGGCCTCAAGCTCGGCCAGGCTCAGGCGCGGCGCGCCCGTGGCCAGGAATTCCTGCACCTGGGCCATGTTCAAAAAGTCGACGTAGCGGCGGATGGGCGAGGTGCAGGTGGCGTACGCCTCGCAGGCCAGGGCGGCGTGGCGTCGCGGCGTGCATTCCAGGGCGGGCGCGGCCAAGAGCTTGACCACCCGGGAGATGTCCACAGGGTCGCGGAACACGCCGGTGGCGCTGGGCGGCAGGGCGATGTTCTGGGTGCGGAAAAGCAGCGGCACGCCGACTTCTCCGGCCCAGCGCGCCAGGCCGCAGTTGGCCAGGATCATGAACTCGCTGACGAGCAGCTCCGCGTCCGGGGTCTGCTCGCGGTTTTCGATGCGCACGCGCGGGTCCTGGGGCTCGCCCTCCAGCGAGACCACGGGCTCGGGCCGGTCGATGACCACGGCCCCGCGCTCCAGGCGGCGCTCGAAGAGCAGGCGCGCCAGCCGCATGGCCAGGCTCAAATGCGGGTCGCCTGCAAGATCTTGGGGACCGGCGTCCAGGGCGGCCTGGGCGTCAGGGTAGGTGATGTTGCGGCTGACCGTGATCCAGGCTAGGCGGGGCGTGGTGCTCAGCACCTCGCCCTGGGCGTCGAGCAGGAATTCGGCCACCAGCGCTGGTTTGGCTTGGCCCTCGGTGAGGCTGAACTGGCCGGTGCCCAGGCTCTCGGGCATCATGTGGCCGGAGCCCTCGGGCAGGTACAGGCTGGTGACGCGGCCCATGACCTCGCGGTCGAGGCGCGAGCCGAAGTCCCAGGCCAGGGTGGGCCGGGCCAGGGCGATGGCGCAGCGAAAGCCTGCGTCGCCGCCGGGCAGCTCTGCCGGGGCCACGAAGAAGGCGTCGTCGATGTCCCTGGTGGTGGCCGCGTCGATGCTCACAAAGGGCGTGGGGTCCAGCTCGGCGTTCTTTTCCGCCAAGGCGGCCAGTTCGTCGAAGCGCCCCAGCTGGGCCTGCATCTCGTCGGCAAAGGCTGCGGACCAGTCGTCGCCCCAGGCGTACCCGGCCTCGTCGAGCAAGGAGTTGTGGTGCGGCGGCAAAACGCCCCAGGCCTGGGCCAGCTGCAGGGCCAGGTGCGGCACGTCGGGCAGGGATTTCTTCAGGCTCTCCCAGAACTTGGCCAGGGCCTCGTAGTCGTTGCCCGAGGCCGTGCGCCCGGACGTGCGGCCGGTCGTCTGCCCGGCCACCTGGGCCAAAAGCACCTCGCGCAGGCGCTCGCGCACCTCGGGGTCGTCCACGCGGGCCTCGGGCAGGTCCGGGGTGCCGGGCGGCATGGGCGGCTGGCCGGACTTGATGCGGCCCCACAGCGCGGCGAACAGGGCGTGCCCGGCGTTGACCACGCCTTCGCGCTCCTTGGCCTCGCGCTCAGTCGACAGCCTGGCCTCGACCTTGTCCGCCGGGTGGATCTCGAAGTCCGGCGGATTGAATTTGAAATGCGTCTTGGCGGCCAGCAGGGCCCGGCCCAGCGCGGCCAGCTCGTTCGCGCCCGGCTCCTGCCAGATGAGCGTGGCGAACCACTCGACAGGCGCGCGCTCCAGCTCGCCCTGGGCCATGTCCCACAGCTCCAGCGGGTTCACCTCGGCCATGAGCTCGCGCCGCCGGGCCTCCAGGGCCTCCAGCCGGTGGCCGATCTCCTCGCGCGTGGCCCCGGCGGGATAGTCCGGCCCGGTCCAGGGCAGCAGGCGCGAATCAGGAATCTTGACCTCGCGGCGGGTGCGGGTGAGCAGGCGCAGACGTCCGGCGGACTCCTCCAGGACCCAGGCCAGGTGCGCCTCGTTGTCCTGCAGGAATTCCACCACCGAACCCGGTTTGACAAAGCCGGTGAGCTTGGGCGTTTTCGTCATGGGCGGCCCAGTGCTGGGCCAAGCTGGCGCGCCATTTAGTGCATGCCCATTAGTGCTTGAACGACCGCTGGCCGGTGAAGACCATGGCCGCCTGCGGTCTGGACTCGTTCACCGCGCGGATGACTTCGAAGTCGCGCAGGGAGCCGCCGGGTTGGGCGATGGCCGTGACGCCCTGGGCCAGGCACAAATCCACGCCGTCGCGGAAGGGGAAGAAGCCGTCGCTGACCAGCGCCGAGCCGGGCAGGCCGCCTTTGGCCGCGTCCGAGCGCCTGCGGATGTCGGCCAAAATCTCGGCCTTGGCCGGGCCGGTTCCGTCGTCGGCGCGGGCGGCCAGCATCAGTTCGTAGATGGAGCAGCCCTGCTCCTTGAAGCAGAGCAGGTCGGCGTACTTGGTGCGGGCCTTGGTGATGGTCAAATCCACGCAGCCCACGCGGTCTTGCTCGCCGGTGCCGATGGCCGTGGTGGCCCCGTCGCGCACGAAGATCACCGAATTGGAGCTGACCCCGGCCTCGATGGACCAGGCGAAGATCAGGTCCTGCATCTCCTTGGCGCTGGGCTGGCGCGCGGTGACGGTCACGCCGTCCTTTTCCGCCGTGGCGGGCAGAAAGTCCGAGGCCTGGCGGATGCGGCTGACAAAGGAGGACTGGAGCACCAGCCCGCCGTCGAACAGGCTCTTGATGTCCAGAAAGGGCGCGCGGGCCAGTTCGTCCAGCCGATTGATGCCAGGAATCTTCAGGATGCGCAGGTTCTTGCGGGCCTTGAGGATGTCCACCACGCCGGGCTCGAACTCGGGCGCGGCCACAACCTCGAAATAAAAGGAGTTGATGAGCTCCGCGGCCTCTTTGGTTAGCGGGCGGTTGACCACGATGGCCCCGCCAAAGGCGGCGATGCGGTCGGACCAGAAGGCGCGGGAGACGGCCTCGGCCACGCCCAGGTCGGTCCAGGCCGCGCCGCAGGGGTTGTTGTGCTTGAGGATCACGGCGGCCGGGTGCGCGCTTAGGTACTGGAGGATGTTCAGCGCGTTGTCCACGTCGGTCAGGTTGGTCTTGCCCGGGTGCTTGCCGGCCTGGAGCATATGCTCCTCGGTCAGGGCCGAGACCAGGCCCTGGCCAGGCGCGCGGAAGGCCACGCCGTCCAGGATCAGCTCGCCGCCGATCTGTTCGTACAGGGCCGCGGGCTGGTCCGGGTTCTCGCCGTAGCGCAGCCCACGCACCTCGCCGCCGATGTTCCAGGTGCGCTTCTTGTAGACCAGCTCCTGGCTGCCCACCTGCAGGCGCAGGTCGTCGGGGAAGTGGTCGCGCAGCAGCGTGGTGTACATCTTCTTCAGTTCGCTCATGCCTGCATCCTTGTTGTGTGAAATCGTGCGCGTTCTGGCGCGTTTGGCGCCCGGTCATGATAGCACAGCCGCCCCCGGCGGGCAATGAGCCATTGGCGAGCGTCAGGAATTCTGATAGCTAGCCTGCACACGCCGCCTGGCGGCCAACGGAGGTCTTGATCCATGTCCGAGTCGTATCTGGAGAACGCGCTTGCCAAGCTGGCCAGGCAGATCGTCGCCTTTGACGAGGCCTCGCTCATGGACCTGTGGGAAAAATACGCGGAGCTGGTGCGCCGGTTCGAACCAACCCGCCGCTGGGAAGAGGCCGCGCTGATCTTCGGCCTCATCCAGTCCGTGCGCATGAAGAACCAGCTGTTCAACTACAGTCTTTCGGCCTCGCGCGCAGGCGGACCCGGCCCCGGGCTCGACCTGGGCATGCTCAACCTGACCGCGCCGGAAGCCCGGCCCGGACAGGCCCCGCCCAAGTCCACTTCCGAGCCCGCACCCCAGTCTGGTCAGCAGCAGGCCCCGGCCGCGCCGAGGCCCCTGCTGCGCGGATCAGGGCGCCAGGGCAAGCCGAAGGCCGGAAAGCTCATCCCGCTTCGGCCCGACCTGGTGGACTAGCCCCTTGATGGCGTAGGCGAAGTAGCGCACCTTATCCACGAACTCCACGGCCTCTGCGCCACGGCACGGGCCGTAGTGGGTGTTTTTGGCCACGTCCTGGCTGGCCAGCCTGGGCAGGACCCGGCGCACGTCCGTCCACGACGGCAGGGTGGTCCGGCCCATCTGCGCCAGTTCGATGGCGTCCTCCACATGGCCCTGGCCCACGTTGAACGAGGCCAGCCCCAGGAGCATGGCGTCGTCGCTGCCGTAGCCGAGCTCGATGAAGCGCTCGCGCAGGATGCTCAGGTAGTGGGCCCCGGCGGAGATGACCTGGGTGTCGTCGCTTGGGTCCTGCACGCCCAGCCGCTCCACGGTGTCCGCCGTCAGCTGCATGAGCCCGCGCACCCCCGTGACGCTCACCGCGCCGGGGTCGAAGCGCGATTCCTGGTGGATCACCGCAGTCAGCAGGGCCGGGTCCAGCCGCCACCTCTTGGAGGCGTTCTTGATGGCGCCCGCGCGCGCTGGTACATATAGCGCCAGGGTGCGGCGCAGCATCTCCATCTCAAAGGGGTCCGGGTCCACGGGCAGAAAGCCCATGGTCCGCTCGCGCAGGGCGGGCAGGCTGCCGTCTGCGGTCAGCTCTTTCCAGAAGCTGCGCATGGCCTTGTCCAGCCTGGGCACATCGGTGCGCCAGACAAAGCGGTATCCGGCTTCGCGTCCGGTGGGCGCCACGTCGCGCACCTCGGGCAGGAAGGGCAGCAGCAGGTGCAGGGCGTCCAGCGGCAGGGCCGGGGCGAGCACCGGGTCCTGGGAGAAGGAGGCGGCCACGCGCAACAGTTCGTCCATGGCGGGCCGGACCTTGCCCTTGGGCAGGTAGCCCTCGTCCCAGTCCACGGTGTAGATGGGCTGCCGGTCGTACTCCGGGCCAAAGGCCAGGCGGGGCCTGCCCTGGGAGTCAGAGGCGTCGGCCCGGTCCGGGTGGGCCGGGGCCACGCCCAGGGCCAGGCCGATCTGGGCCTTGCCCTGCTCGACCATCTCCAGGACTTCCTCGGGGGTGCTGGTGAGCACAAGGCGCACCTCAACCCCGTTGAGCTTCTGGAAACGCTCCAGCAGCTCCTGCTCCGGGCTCAGGCCGGAGGTGTCTGATATGCGCGACTGCCGCGGGGCCGCCACCACCAGGACGCGCGGCAAAGGCGCGGTCCTTATATAGTGGTAGACGATCCCGAACAGGGCGAGGGACAAGAGGCCCAGAATGATGTGCTCGCGCCGGAATTGGCGCGGCCACGTGAGGGCTTTGTCCTGTGCGGTTGTTGACATGTGTTCATTCCTCTTTTAGGCAAATCTTCCGCTTACCAAAAAACTGTCGTCTGCGCGGACGAGGCAAATAGTCATAAGGAGCCTCCATGTCAAATATCGTGGTCTTCGGGTCCCAATGGGGCGACGAGGGCAAGGGCAAGATTGTGGATATGCTGGCCGCGGATTCTGCGGCGATCGTGCGTTTCCAGGGCGGCAACAATGCCGGGCACACCCTTGTGGTGGGCGGGGAGAAATGCGTCCTGCACCTCATCCCCTCGGGCATCCTGCACCCCGGAAAGATCTGCCTCATCGGCAACGGCGTGGTGCTTGATCCCGAGGTCTTCCTGCGCGAGATCGACACCCTGGCGGCCAAGGGCCTGGACGTGTCCCCTGCCAGGCTCATGGTCAGCAAAAAGGCCCACGTGATATTGTCTTACCATCGCGCATTGGATTCGGCAAGAGAGGGTTTGCGCTCTAAGTGCGCGAAAATAGGCACCACGGGCCGGGGCATCGGCCCCTGCTACGAAGACAAGATGCACCGCTGCGGCATCCGCGCCTGCGACTTGGCCGACCCGGAACTTTTGCGCGAGAAAATAAAAAGCGCCCTGGAGGAGAAAAACGTCCTCTTCGCCAAGCTCTACGACTGCGAGCCCATGGACCCGGAGCAGGTGTTCCAGGAGCTTCTGCCCTTTGCCGAGCGCCTGCGCCCGTACCTGGGCGACGTGTCCACGGCCATCGAGCAGGCCGTGGCCGGCGGCGGCACCGTGCTCTTCGAGGGGGCCCAGGGCACGCACCTGGACATCGACCACGGCACCTATCCCTTTGTCACCTCGTCCACCACGGTCTCGGGCAATGCGGCCTCGGGCTCGGGCTGCTCGCCCCGGATGCTGGAGCGCATCATCGCCATCGTCAAGGCCTACACCACGCGCGTGGGCGGCGGGCCCTTCGCCACCGAACTGCTCGACGCCACCGGCGACTACCTGCAGGAAAAGGGCGGGGAGTTTGGCGCCACCACGGGCCGCAGGCGCCGCTGCGGCTGGCTGGACATGGTGGTCCTGCGCGAGAGCGCGCGCTTAAACGGCCCCACCGAGCTGGCCGTGACCAAACTCGACGTGCTCTCCGGCCTGCCGGAGCTCAAAATTTGCGTGGAGTATGAATATCGCGGCGGGCGCGTCATGTATCCGCCCCAGGAGCAGAACGGCATGGCCTATGTCACTCCGGTGTACGAGACCCTGCCCGGCTGGACCGAGGACATCACCGGCGTGAGCTCCTTTGCCGGGCTGCCCAAGGCCGCGCAGGCCTACCTGGGGCGGATGGAGGAGCTCTCCGGCGTGCCCGTGGGCCTGGTCTCCGTGGGCCCAGACCGCAGCCAGACCTTCGTCAAATAGGCATCAAATAGGCATCAAATAGGCCCGGCCAGCGTCGCCGGAGCCCGCTGCGGCGCTCCGGCCCGGCGTCGGCCTACTGGACGTGGCCGGTGTGGGGCCGGATGCCCCAGCACTCCGCCGGAATGGGCAG
>Ga0114951_10000507_pt1 | contig 53954 bp, 28 predicted proteins | sample AM7aDNAmetaG_FD_88677 | JGI IMG/M metagenome (GOLD analysis project Ga0114951, IMG submission 88677) | Freshwater microbial communities from Finland to study Microbial Dark Matter (Phase II) - AM7a DNA metaG | ecosystem: Environmental > Aquatic > Freshwater > Lake | place: Finland: Lake Alinen...
TCCGCCATTCACAGGTGTCGGGGTGAAGGTAACAGTAGTCCCTGCACACACCTGGTTGGCTGAAGGTGCAATGGAAACGCTCACCGGCAACAACGGGTTCACGATCATGGTCACGGTATTGGATGTGGCCGGGCTGCCTGTCTTACAGGTAACGCTTGAGGTCATCACCACATATACCTGGTCTCCGTCAACCGGAACATAGGAATAAGTTGCACCCGTGCCAACGGCTATCGTGTTTTTAAACCACTGATAGGTGGGGGTTCCGCCATTGACAGGCGTTGCGGTGAACGTAACCGACGTTCCTGCACATACCTGGTTCGCTGACGGTGCAATAGTAACGCTCACCGGCAATAATGGGTTCACGATCATGGTCACGGTATTGGATGTAGCCGGGCTTCCGGTCTTACAGGTAATACTTGAAGTCATCACCACATACACCTGGTCTCCGTTAACCGGAATATAGGAATAAGTTGCACCCGTTCCGACAGCTGTCGTGTTTTTAAACCATTGATACGTGGGAGTTCCGCCATTGACAGGCGTTGCGGTGAATGTGACTGACGTTCCTGCGCAAACCGGGTTTGAAGAAGCTGCAACGGAAACGCTCACCGGCAGGTTCGGGGTTATAGTCATGGTCACTGAATTGGTTGGCAAGGGTCCGCCACAGGTGCCTGTGGCATTCTGAAGCTGCCGGTAATAGGTGGTAACAGCCAATGATCCTGGCTGGTATGTCAATATGGTCGCACCGGTGATACTGGTAAAGGTGCTGTTGTTCAGAGAGCTTTGCCACTGGTAGGTGGGCGATGTGCCATTGAGAGGTGCTACTCCAGTCAATTGGCCTGGTGTTGCATTCTCACACAGGGATTGGCTGGCACTGACCGAACCCACTGATAGCAATGGAGTTACGGTCATGGTGATGGTATTGGAAGTGGCCGGGTTCCCGGTAGTACATGCGGCATTTGACGTTAACACACAGGTAACCAAATCATTGTTGGCCGGAGCATAGGCATAGGTCACATTGGTTGCCCCTGAAATTGAGGTACCGTTTACTTTCCACTGGTATGCCGGGGTTGTTCCTCCATTGGTAGGCGTTGCGGTGAAGGTTACAGAAGAACCTGCGCAGGACGGATTGATCGAGGCAGCGATCGCAACGCTGACGGCAACCGGTGTACACCCGGTCCCCGTGATGTTGATATCATCAATTCCCCAGTAATAACCATAAGTGCCCGTATAATTCCATTTGAATTTTACTTGCGACTGCCCGGCAACTGCATTCACTGCCTGGCTGACGGCAGCCGGGTTGGCGGTAGTAGCACTGTATGTTAAAAGCACGGTCCAGGTCGATCCATTGTTGATGCTGTAGGAAACTTTTGCGGATGAACCGGTATAGAATCGGAAATAATGTTTAAAGGCAAGATTTACAGCAGTATATCCAGTTAAATTCAGTGTAGGTGTTATCAGGTCGGCATTTTGGGTGCTTCCGCTGCCATAGGCATCACTGTTCAGGTAGGCATAATTCCCGGTAAGTGCCGGAAGGGGTGTGTAGCCTGTTATGGCGCCAAATTGCCAGATCTGTCCGCTTCCCTGGTTGTCAACCTGGGTCCAGCAATTCGGGATGGTTGTATTGGTAAAGCTTTCTGTGAAAGGCAATGTAAAGACGCCACATACAGTTATAAAGGTCAGGTCATTTCCATAAACGGTTCCGGCCGAGTTGGTCGCGTAAGCCCTTACATGATAGGTTGTATTGGCTGACAATCCTGTGATTGAACTGGTAAATGTACCGGTGCCGCTGCCATCCGTGGTATGACTTCCGGAGACAACCGGGTTGGCAGTGGTTGCCCAGCAAACACCGCGGGCGGTAACGGTCGAGCCGCCATCTGTGGTAACATTTCCGCCGGAAGTGGCTGTGGCCTGGGTTATTGCAGTAGCTGCAGTTGTTGTCACGACAGCCAACCCGGGGGTAAAACTAAAGTCATTGCCATAGGAGGTTCCATCGCTGTTGACAGCCGCCAGCCGGTAGTGATAGGTCGTCCCGCCTGTTAACCCTGTCAGGGTTGCATTTACTGCAATTGCTGAAGTTCCTGATCCGGCAGCGGTGGAGGTTGTATTGCTGCCATAACTGGTTGTCGTTCCCCACTGGAAATAGTAGTTCGTAGCCAATCCATTGGGGTTGACAGTCCCATTCAAGGTTCCACCGGTCCCCGTAACGGAAGTTGCAGCAAGGGTGGCAGCAGTGGGTGTATTGGCAAAACGGAAGGATGCAATGCGGGTTTTCCAGCTGGTCGATGAGGTTGCCGAATAATATTCCTGCGTATACCAGTAAGTTGCTTTTGCACTCGGATCACAACTCATTGCACTGTAATCTCCCCAACGTGTACCGCCTGTTTGTGCTCCACCCCCGTTAAAAATTCCGCGCTCTGCAATGGTCATGGTGTTCAAAGCATCATTCTTTTTACGTCCCGTATACCTGATGGAAGGATAAAGGTTGGTTCCGGAAACAGAATAACCGAGGGCAATGTTCCCGCTTGAATCCATGGCAATACTCCCCATCCAGCGGCTGTTGTTATCGGCCAATGAATATGTTCCTTGCTGATAAATGGACCATGAGCCTGTTGTCTTTCTAAGTTCATACCATCTGATTCCTGCCACAGTGGAGGACACATCAACCGTGTGGTTGCAAACCATAGAGGAATACCCGCCAAACGAGCGGTACTGAAGACGGTACATCATACGGTCATTGATCACATCGAGTTTTACAGTGCTGCCTTTTTGAGTTACGCCCGTCATGGTCGTGGTAAATGCAGTCACAGGAAGCGAAAGGAAATTGGTGAAAGTGGAGTTGGCGGTTGTGACCCAGTCAACATGAAATTCATAGATTCCAAGGTGATCGTTCGAGGTGCCATCATAGCTATACAAGAAGTAATTTGGAGGATTCCCCGTCGGGAAGGGTCCGTCGCAATCGGAAGGAAGCCAGCCGAAAGCTTCATCTGTAGATGGTTTTGTAAACATGATCATGGTCGCTGCAGGGCTTCCTGCCAGCATCAGTGTGCGGTTATAGGCCACAGCTCCGATACCGGCATAAGTGCCTGTTCCCGCAGTAAAAATGTGCATCGACATGTAATATCCATCTCCCCATACCCCGAATTTCGGATAATCGGGCATGTTGGTAAACGAATACTGGTACCGGTACCAGCTTCCGGTGGGGTCGGGTGTTGTGGATATTGCGATCATCTGGTAAAAAGGACCGTTGGGATAACTGGGCAATGAGAATTGGGAAAAAACCCAGCGGTCAGCCTGTTCGTCGTATAAAACGACCGCATCGCCGTCATTTGAATTGTTGGTCATCCCCGAAAAGACGGAACTGCTTAAAAGCGGCCCTAAAAGTAAGGTTCCGGTCTTGCTGTAAATGGAATAATGGCTGTTTACAACCTGAAAATAATGATTTGGCCCTACGTCCCCATGTGTGTCAGGGGGAATATATCCTTCGTTGTTGGTGTTGCCGTCAAAGTTTACAATGGTGGTATCTACGGCACGCACTCCGTTGATCGTCTGCAGGAATGGATCCGTCTGTCCGCCGGGCTCCATGCCTCTCGGCCGTGGCCTGATGTTGAATTTGTTTTTAACGATTCCGTCCTTCCATGAAGTCTCTGCTTTCCCTGGGAACTGCTTGACCATATCCCTTAACGGTGGTGAAATGTCGAAGTAAACAGGAGTTTGTACGATGGGCCTGGAAATATTATCCTGCCCGAAGGAAAAATTAATGCATAATACAAGCAACAACAGCACAAGTGTAATTTTTTTCATGGATTGAAAGGATTAAAGTTTTGTGGGAATGTGATAACATTTACTATAAACCGAACACTCTTCGTAAACCAGGCAAAATGTTATGTTGCGCACCGGCATCGGGAAATAAAATTAAATTGGAAAATGTCAGATTTCCGTTCAAAGGTACAAAAATAATTGTTATGGTGACAAAATAAAGGTGGTAAAACTTTAACAAGGGTGTTAAATCCAGCCCCGGATAATAACACCTAACATCTTCAGGAAAGCCGGTGTGTTTGCCCGGTTTTGGAAATTCATGGCAACAGTAAAAAACTTAATCCCTTTGTATCAAATAATTGTATTAAAGCAGGGCAAGATACTCCCTGAAATAAAAAATCCAGCCTTCAGGAAAATAAAAAAATCCAGCCTTCAGGCTGGATAATACCCAAAATCGTAAGCCGGTATCAAGGTCCGAAACGGATGGCACGATGCTCCATGAAACATTGACTGCGTTTCATGGAGCATCATGAGCCATGGACAATATTTATTGTTTGATGATCCGTGTGGTTCCAGTATTCATTTCACCGATGACCCTGATAAGGTAGATCCCTGCAGGTTTGCCGGCTAATGAAAACTCTTGTTTCTGCACATCCGACATCTCATCTGAAATCATCTTTTGTCCCTTCATGTCGTAAATTTCGACCAGCAATTTTTCCTTGGTCCCTGACGATTTCACCTCGAGCGTGAACGTTCCTGTAGTCGGGTTGGGATAGATCCTGTAATACTGCTGTCCCGGATCCAGTGTGATTTCATTGGCAGGTGTTGTCCCGGTAAAGACCTTGCCAGGGATGCACCATGGGCCTTCGGGGGCGACAATGTAACCGAACATATATCCTCCCGCCTCAACAACAGTACCCGGATAATAGAGGATATTCTCTCCGGCAATCATGGTTGCGCTGCCACCGTTCTGAACCGTGAAGAGATTTCCGTCGCCTGCAACCAATATGGTCTGGGTTGCATTAAAACACTGGGTGCCGGTAACTGTATGGTTTTGAAGGCTCAAGGTTAAAGGAACCGCCGTGTTCACAATCATGTCGATCGTATTGGATGTGGCAGGATTTGTTGAGGTACAAAGTTCTCCTGAAGTCAACACACATAAAACCGCATCACCGTTTACCGGGGTATATGTAAATACTGCATTATCTGTTCCTGCATTGATTGCATTTACCTTCCATTGATAGTGCGGGGAAGCACCTCCGTTCGTCCCCACGGCTGTGAAAGTGACCGGGGTCCCGGCATCAACGGGGTTGGCAGAGGGCGAAATGGAAATACTTACCGGATAGACAGGATTTACGGTCATGGTAATCGTGTTCGATGTTGCCGAAGGGGTTAACCAGCAACCACCAGGAGTTGTCCAGCAAATACAATATATCTCATCAGCGTTTGCGGGAACGTAGGTCAGGCTCATCTCATGAGATACAATGACCCCATTTACATACCAATCGCAGCTTGAAACCGGGTAATTATGGTCGCAGGTGATGGTCACTCCGGCCCCTTCGCAAACAGAGGTTTGAAGTGTGGCAATGGCATTCGTCAAAGCAAGCACCGGATTCACGGTCATGGCAACGGTGTTGGAGGTTGCCGGACTGCCTGTTCCACATGGAAGGGTCGATGTCATTACTGCATACACCTGGTCGCCATCAACCGGAACATCGGTATAAGTTGCATCCGTGCCAACAGCCACTGTGTTCTTAAACCACTGGTATGTGGGGGTCCCGCCATTCACAGGTGTTGGGGTGAAGGTAACGGAAGTTCCCGCACAGACAGCGTTGGCAGATGGTTCTATCGAGACAGAAACCGGTAATACCTGGTTGACGGTCATTATAACCGTGTTGGAGGTTGCCGGGCTGCCTGTTTTACAGGTCAGGGTCGATGTCATTACCACATACACGTGGTCGCCATCAGCCGGGACACAGGTATAGGTTGGATCGGTACCAACCGCCACAGTGTTTTTAAACCACTGGTAAGTGGGTGTTCCGCCATTGACGGGCGTTGGGGTGAAGGTAACGGAAGTTCCCGCACATACCGGATTGGCGGATGGATCTAAGGAGACTGAAACCGGTAATGACGGGTTGACGGTCATGGTCACCGTGTTGGAGGTTGATGGATTTCCCACAGTGCAGGTGGCATTGGAGGTAAGTATGCAGTTCACGAAATCATTGGCGGCAGGGGAAAAAGAATAGGTTACATTGGTTGCTCCTGAAACAAGGCCTCCGTTGACTTTCCACTGGTATGCCGGCGTGGTCCCGCCGTTGATGGGAACCGCGGTAAAAGTAACGCCTGTGCCCTCGCAAACAGGATTTGCAGGAGTGGAGATCGAAACGCTGACCGGGTATGTCCTGGAACAGGAACTTGAAACCTGCACATCATCGATACAAACTCCCCGCCCATTTTTTGCATTTCCCTGGAAAGCAATATAATAATCGTTGGTTGCATTTGGCAAGGTAATCGTCCGTTGGGTCCATGTTGCGACGCTTGCCGTATAAGAGGCCAACAGTGTCCATGTCCCGGCTAAAGAGGTTTTATAGTAAACATCCAGCTGGTCCTGGTTGCCGGTATAAACTTCCTGGGTATGCCAGAATTTTAACTGAGGGCTGGAAACCAGGGTCAGGTTGATCCTTGGAGTGATCAGCATGGTCTTGTTATCAGCAGAGGTCACATCTTTCAGGCAGGCATTGTAAGTCCCGCCATGGGCGGTTGCCGGGTTGGATCCACCGTTACCGGTAAGAAAGGACCAGTTCAGGCCGGAACTGCTCACCTGCTCCTGTGTCCAGCAATTGGGAATGATATCGCCACCCTCAAACCCTTCATTCCAGGGGAAACTGCTGATGGCTCCGCATAAAGTCGTACAAGTCTGATCATCTCCATAATAAGTGCCAGTTGAATTTGTCGCATAGGCTCTCACATGATAAAGCGTGGTGGAAGCTAATCCGGTGATGGAACTGACAAATGTCCCTGTGCCCGAGCCATCGGTGGTATGATTTCCCGAAACCGTCGGGTTGGGGGTGAGCCCCCAGCATACCCCGCGTGCGGTGACGCTTAAGCCTCCATCCATCACAACATTACCGCCCGATACGGCGGAATTCGAAGTTACGGATGTAATGGCTGTCGTGGTAACTACAGCGCCTCCGGCAGTGAACGAAAGGTCGTTCCCGTTGGAAGTTCCATCGGGGTTGATGGCCACTACCCTGAAATGATAGGTCGTTCCGCTGATCAAACCGGTCAGGTTCGCACTGACGGCAACAGCCGTATTCCCCGAACCGGCAGATGTGGTGGAGGTCGTGTTGCCATAAGCAACGGTTGTTCCCCATTCGAAATAATAGTTCGTCGCCTGGTTATTGGGGTTCACACTTCCGTTTATCGTGGCGGCAGTGACTGAAACAGCAGATGCCGCCATGGTGCTTACGTAGGGTGGCAGGGCAAAACTGAAGGATGCAATGCGGGTTTTCCAGCCATCGGCAGAAGACGATGCATAATACATCTGGGTATACCAGAAAGTAGCTTTTGCTGATGGATCACATGATATAGCGCTGTAATCTCCCCAGCGGCTGCGGCCGGTAGCCGTTTGTGATCCGCCACCATTAACGATTCTTTTCTCTGCGAGGGTCATCTGGCCCAGCGCATCATTCTTTTTACGCCCGGTATACCTGATGGAAGGATATGTGTTTGTTCCGGATACAGAATATCCCAATGCGATATTTCCGCTTGAATCCATGGCAATACTACCTGTCCAGCGGCTGTTATCGTCTGCAACCGAATAGGTTCCCTGCTGGTAGATGGACCATGAGCCGGTCGTCTTTCTCAACTCGTACCAGCGGATGCCTGCAACCGTGGAGGAAATATCAACCGTATGGTTGCATACCATGGTGGAATATCCGGCAAAGGAACGGTATTGCAGCCGGTACATCATGCGGTCATCGAGGGGGTCGGGCTTTATCGTCGTGCCCTTTTGCACAATGCCGGTGATGTTGGTGGTAAAGGCATTCACCGGAAGTGAAAGGAAATTGGTGAAGGTAGAGTTGGCGGTGGTGACCCAGTCAACGTGAAATTCATAAATTCCAATGTGGTCGTTGGAGGAACCATCGTATGTGTAAAGGAAATAATTGGGAGGGTTCCCTGCCGGGAAAGGTCCGTCGCAATCGGAAGGGAGCCAGCCGAATGCTTCATCAGAAGAGGGTCTGGTAAACATGACCATGGTTGCAGCCGGGCTTCCTGTCAGCATCAGCGTGCGGTTATAGGCAACAGCGCCAATACCCGCATAAGATCCTGATCCAGAAGTAAATATGTGCATCGACATGTAATATCCATCTCCCCATACCCCGAATTTCGGATAATCGGGCATGTTGGTAAACGAATACTGGTACCGGTACCAGGTTCCGGTGGGGTCGGGTGTTGTGGATACGGCGATCATCTGGTAAAATGGACCGCTGGGATAACTGGGCAATGAGAATTGGGAAAAAACCCAACGGTCAGCCTGTTCGTCGTAAAGGACGACCGCGTCGCCGTCATTTGAATTGTTGGTCATCCCCGAAAAGATGGAGCTGTTTGCCAGAGGGCCCAATAAGAGGCCGCCCGTTTTATTGTAAATGGAATAATGGCAGTTTACCACCTGGAAATAATGATTTGGGCCGACATCTCCGTGGGTATCAGGAGGAGAATATCCCTGGGTATTTGAATTTCCTTCAAAGTTCACGATCGTGGTATCGCTTTTCACCGATCCATCCATGGTTTGAAGACCCGGGTCTGACAACCCGCCGGGCGCCTGGCCTGTGGGCCGTGGCTTCACATCGAATCTGTTTTTTACGATCCCGTCCTTCCATGAGGTTTCCGCTTTCGGAGGAGGGTTTTTTATCATATCCCTTAAAGGCGGGGATATATCAAAGTAAACCGGCAGTTGAACGATCGGTTTGGAATTATTGTCCTGCCCGAAAAGATAACTCGTGCAGATAACCAAAGTCAATAAAAAAACGGAAATTTTTTTCATGGGTGCTGGATTAAAATAAATAAGAACCTGGTGAAATTTTCAAACTAACCAAAGCAGGGAGAACGCAATGTTACAATCGGCAACCGGAATTGGATTTAAGCCAATTCATCTGATAGAAACAGACAAAGTTACATAATTATTTGTTATGTTCTCAACCGAACAGAAATATTTAAAATTAAATGCAAAAATCCCGCTGAAACGGGATTTTTGCATTTGTATTACCAATCAAGGTTAATGAGTGTGTTAATCGCTTACCTTGTTTTTATCAGCTTAATGGTTTCCACGTAGTTATCAGCAACAACCTTCACGAAGTAAAGACCATCAGGAATTTCCGAGAAACGGAACTCATGGCTCTTCTCTCCGATCATCCGGTCGGTCATTACCCTGGTACCCCTCATGTTGTAAACTTCAACATTTACATTGCTGTAAAGGCTGTTGCCTTTCTGAACAAGGGTAAAGTTGCCGGTGGTCGGGTTCGGGTAAAGGGTGAAGCTGGCCTGGTTGAAACTGACCGGGGCCTCTTCGGTAACTGCGGAAACTTCAGGTATTGTAGCCGACTTGCCACCGCACCATGAACCTCCTATGCGGCCAAGCAGGTATCCGCCGGCATCAACCGTTGTTCCGGGAAGGATATCGATGCTCACGCCAGCGATGAGAGTTGCAGCACCGGTAGATGTAACGTGGAAAACGTCAGTTCCGCCAACCGTGATCACATTGGTGGCATTGAAACACTGAGCATCGGCCACACTGCCTAATGCAGTAAGGTTAACCGGAAGTGAAATGGTTACGGAAACAGGGCCTGCAGCTGCAGATTCTCCCTGCGGATACACGGCTTTAACGCCAAACTGATAGGTCCCGGTGGGGAGGCCAAGGTCATTATAAAAGAGGTCCGTGACCGGAGTGCTTCCATTGATCTTGACGTTATCGCGGTAAATATTGTAACCGGTCAGCGTCCAGGGTCCAAGGGGAACATTGTTATTCAGCGCGGAGGTGTTCAACACCTGGCTTTTGGTTGTCGGATTTCCTGCAGCAACGACTTTGCAGCGGGTCATATAATTTGCAGTAGCTTCGTTACGAATGATCATTCTGCCGTTAACTCTCGGCTGCTCCATGGTCTGGAACGGATTAACCGCAGGAACGCTGACATCGGTGAAATTCTTCGCAGGAGCTCCAATGCTGAAATCATCGAGCATGAAGATAAATGCATCGTTCGAAACGCAATTGATCGAAACATGAATATTCTGGCCAACATAAGCGCTGAGATCATAGGTGAATTCAGTCCAGGCAAGTGGTGCCTCTACGTATGATCCGGCACTGATGATGCTGAAGTCGGTGGTTGCAGTTCCGGTGGTGGAGATGCCAACCTTGAATCTTTCCAATCCATAGGTGTCCACATAACTCCTGGCCCAGAATTTCAACACAGATCCTGTCACAACATAAACCGACGGACTGATCAGCCAGTCGTTATTCGGGGCAGATGCGGTTACCGTAGCAAAACAGGCAGCGAATTTGTCGCCTGTATGGGCCAGGTTACTCGGCATGGCAGGTGTCGTGGTGTTTGAATTGAACACGATGAATGACTGGGCTGCTCCTGTATTGGTCCATGTATAATCTGTTATGCCATAGGTTAACCCCAGGTCAACATCCGTATTGATCCACGGCGGGAAGCTGATTGCAAAATCAGTATAGCTTTCAAAACCATCCTGGAAGGTTCCGGAGCCCGGTGCAAGCCATGTCAAATGGGCATCCACTGAATTCTGAACTGAACCCTGAAGGTTGATCGGCGCATCCAGCTGGTAGGCCAGGCTGAAGTTTTTAATGGTTGTCAAGGTTGCGGTTACAACAACAGAAGGATCGGTTGAGGTGATATATCCGGTCTTGCTGCAGGTTACAGAATAGGTTCCGTTGAACACATTCAGGAACTGGTATGTTCCGTCGACTGCAGTGGTTGTAGTGAAGGTTGAAAAACTTACCGTAGCACCAGCAATGGGGTTGGCGCTGGCATCGGTAACCGTACCCTGCAGCGTTCCTGACACTGCCGCACTGAGTGTGCCAACAGCAAAATATCCCAAACTGGTGATATTGTCGGATATAACAGTTGTGGCAGCCGGAGGAATTGAACTGACAAGATTATACGTGCCACTAACTGTTCCAGATTTTGCCATGGCGTTGGCAACGGTCAGGCCCGATTCGGTAAGTCTTACCGTGGTACCCGTGATGCTTCCGGCTCCGCCAATAGGAGAGGATTTCCAATACCTGTTGGTATTTAACAAGCCCAGGCCTGCACCGGGAGTTCCGCCGCAATTTGCGTCAAACACCTCCGACTGAACAACCACCGTTCCGGCAGCGTCGGTAAGCGGGTTCACCAATTCCAATGGTTTGTATGCGCTTTTCCCTACCGGGAATACAAACGTATTTCCCGTAGCTAAACTTGCTGGGAGCGTAAGGGCAAGAGGTCCGTTAACGTAAGCGGTTGCACTGCCTCCTGAAGTAGCGGCTGCGGTGGTACCGGTAACCGTGAGGAGGTTTGCAGCGCTCGTGTTGATCAATCCATTGGCAAAAACCAATTGTGCGGTTGAAAGGGCACCGCCGGCAATGGTAAGAGAATGGGTTACATCGTTATCATCGTATGTCATGTATGCAAGCGTGCGTGCCGGATTAATTTCGGGGCCTGTTGAACGGGATGCATTGGTTCTCAGATAATAAACAATCTCACCAAGGGTACCGAGGTTAAATGTAAAAGGAACATCGAATGACCCGGAAGCCAAAGGAACTGTTGTACTTCCAATCTGAACGGAATTGTTAACCGCTCCACCATTGCCAAGTGTCAGTTTGTTGCTGCCGAAAACATTTCCTGCGAAGAGATCAATTCGTGAACAGACCATGTTATTCGTCTGACTGAATGTTACACTAACATCATTGTCAAAATCAAGACTGGTCACAGGAGCTGTTGCAACCCCCGTTCCAGAATATGTTTGTGCCAATGCGTTTGAAAAATACAAACGGGTGCTGGCGCCTGTTGCTACCAGGGTTCCATTATTAATGAAGGTTGTGCCATTAAAGAAAAATAAGTTAGGCCCAACATTCAGGGATGTCCCTGCGCCGATCGTAATATTCTCTGCATTATCATAGAACTGACCGGTTGTTGTACTCAGTGTAAAGGTTACTGCATGTGCATAGGTTGGATCAATGACCAGATTTGGGACGCATGAAAAAATATTAAAAATACCTGCTGCCCCTGAGGAAGCATCACCGATTTGTAAAGTGCCACCGGTTATATCACCACCGGCATCATTTCTGTAACAAGGGTGGGCTGTGTTTGAAGCAGCTTTTTCTATAATGACCGTGCCGCCATTCCAGAGAATCGTAGAGGACATGGAATTACCAAGATCGAAATTATAAAGAGTGGAGCTGGTGTTACCAGTCTTACAAACAGTTATCGTGCCGGCGGTCTGGGTATATGATATTGTATTGGCTGCCGCGGCAACACCAACTCTGCCGGTTGCATTGATTGCCCCGCCTTCAATAATTACGGTAGCTCCGGCGCTGAAGCCTAATGAATTTCCGGTAGCTGTTCCAATATTGACGGTGCCCTGTGTAAGCCGGAACAACCCGGCGACTGAGGGACTACCATTCTGTCCGTTCACCGTGAAATTCGGATTGTTCAGCCAGAATCCGACGTTGGCACCGATAGAGTATCCTGCAGTAGTAAATACCACACCATTAAAGGTGTTTGTACCGGAAACCTTCAGCGTTCCTCTTGTAAGTGTAAGGAAGCCGACAGCCGCGGAACTTAAAGTTCTAACTGTAAAATTCGGCAGGTTCATCTCCAGGATAAATTCTTTTGTTGTTCCCTTGTTGATGATCAGCGTATTTATATTCGTGGTACCTGTTCCGGAAAAAGTGTTGTTATTGGGTTCGATGAAGGTCAACCCGGCAAGCTGGGCTGCGCTGGTCCAAAAGTTAAGTGCCCCGTTGTTGGTAAGGTCGCTTCCTACGGTGAGCACCCCGGTTGTACCGGTACAGGAGAGCGTACTGCCTAAATTGATCGTCAGTTTATAACAGGCGGCGGTGGCAACATCAACATTGACATTATTTTGAATGGTGACAAAGTCCCCGGCGGTTGGTACGGAACCGGTCGACCAGGTTGCAGTGTTGCTCCATGCGCCATCGGCAACGGAGTTAATCAAAAGTGCTGCGGTCGTGGCCTGGGTGCCGGTAAGAGGGGCTGTTTCGAAATCGGCATATGCAACGATTTTGTAATAATAGGTCGTTCCCGGTACAAGCCCTGTCTGGGCCTGGCTGTATGCGGTTCCGGTACCGGCAACGGTAGTTGAGGCGATATCGCTGCCAATTTTAACGAAAGTAATGTTATCCGTTGAGCGGTATACCCTGAAACCAATTTCGTCTGTCGAGTTATCAGTCCAGCCGATGGTCATTCCGGTTACGGTGATAGCTGACGGAGTAAAGGTGAGGGGTGGAGAACTGGGTGTATAGGGTAAGCAAACCCTTACTTCGTCAATCCCCATATCATCGTTTCCATAGTCGCTGGTGCCGGTAAACTTGATCTTGGTGGTGGCAGAATTACCAGGGAGGAGAATCGCCTTTGCAGCCCATGTGGCATCTACTCCGAGAGGCGATGGTGCGAGGGCCGTTGACCAGGAGCTTCCATTATCGTCGGAGACATAAACATTGATTACGTCTGTTCCGCTGGGATTGATATGGGAAAATTTAAGATATACCGTTCCCGCAGTATAACCTGAAAGATTAATGGTTGGCGTGATCAGGTCACCCGTTCCTCCTGCAGCAATACCGTAGGTGTTGAAACGGGCAGACTGTGTTGTGTTGTTTGCACCGCCTGGTGTATAGCCTCCTGTAGTGGTATAAGGCCATCCGGTACCATACGTGTTCATGTGCCAGGAATTCGGATCAGCCGTTCCTGACCAGGCAGGAACCAGGGTGGACGGTAGGGTCCATGCCGATTGGAAGTTCTCGGAGAAAATTGTCTGGCTAAAACCGGAATAAGCGGCAATCAGACAAAAACAAATTAGTAGAATCGTTTTTTTCATAATTGGTTGTTTTGGTTTTTGGTTTTTAAAAAATACTCGGAGGATATATTTAGATATAAAGATTTATAAATACTTAAAACCGGAAGACAAAAACTGAACATTCCGGTTTATAAATAAAACTGGCCGAATGGTTAATAAATTCGTAAATTATGGTTGTATTTAACAAAAAAGATATAATATTTTCCAAAACTAAAAGGATCGTATTAAAACGACATTAAAGAAATATTAAAAAATGATTAAAGACTTTTTTCAGGAAAGACAGGCAGTTTTATACTCACGGTGGTACCTGTTCCGATTTGGCTTTGAAGGACTAAACTGCCGGAATGAAGTTCGATGATGCGGTGGGCCAGGGACAGGCCGATGCCAAATCCATCCAGGTCGATTGTATTTTCAGACCGGTAAAAAGGTTCGAAAACATAGGGTATGTCGCTTGATGAAATTCCTTCCCCCTGGTCCCGGATAGTGATGATGATATGCTGATCGCCCTGGGTCAGTTCCACAATGACAACACTTCCTTCGGCAGAGTATTTAAGTGCATTATCCAGGATGTTGCCTATGGCCGAAGAAAGCAACTGCTCGTTTCCGTGAACGACCAGCATCTCCTCGTCGATCCCTGTTTCAACGATCGAGAAATCTATTTTCCGGTCCCGGTACTTCCTGCTCTTTTTTTCGAACAGGTCAAACAGGATTTCGTCTATCCGCAGTTTTTGCTTTGAAGGAAGATCGCGGGCTGCCGTTGTCTGCGCAAAAAGGAGCAACTGGTCAATAAGCCGCGACAACCGCCGGGCATCGTCCAGCGCCGAGGATATTACCATCCGGTAATATTCCGGTGTCCGCTCTTTCATCAATGCCAGTTCCAGTTCGCCGCTCAGCGCTGTGATGGGCGTTCTCAGTTCGTGGGATGCATTGCCGACAAAACTCTTTTGTACCAGGAAGGCGGTCTCAATCCGGCTGAGCGAGTCGTTGATGGTTTTGGCAAGCTCTGCGAGCTCGCCTTTTCCGCTTGGAATCGGCACACGCAAATTCAGCCCGCTTGCACTGATCTTTTCAGCGGAGTTAATTATTCTGATGATCGGGGCGAAGGTTTTATTTGAAAAATAGAGCCCCACCAGCACGATGATCAAAAGGAAAATCAGGTTGGCATATAACAAGGTGATTTTCAAGTTGTCAAGCAACCGCTTTCCATTCCTGTCAAAAGCAGAAACAACAATTTCGGAGTAGTGGTTGCCGATCAGTTTCGAGCATCCTACATACTGTCGCTGCCCAAGCTGGATCTCCACCTCCTCTCCTTTATCAATTTGTCTCCAGATCTCGGAATAGTCAAACTGAACGGGCTTATATTCATTGATATAAAAAAAATCCTTTTTCCCACTGAAGACAATGATCTCCTCTTCAGGAAGCGTTGTCCAGTATTTGTTACGCAATGATGGATGGATGCTGTCCAGATCAGTGCCTCCTGATGCGTTCAGGAACTGGGTGGTGATCTCGACACGTTCCCACAACCGGTCGTAAAATGATTTCGTCCTGATGTTAACGGTGTTGTAATAAACTATAACAGAGAAAACAGAGAGCAGGACCCCCACCAACAGTACAAATAATAATGTAACCTTCAGCCGGAGGCTCATGTCAGTCGGTCGTTTTTAGCATGAATCCCATCCCCACGACCGTATGGATTAATTTCCGGTCAAAATTTTTATCTATTTTCTTCCTGAGGAAGTTCATATAAACATCTATCACATTGGAGCCATGGTCGAATGAGAAATCCCAGACTTTTTCCTCAAGGTCTAAGCGGGACACCACCCTGCCCTGGTTTTTCAACAGGTATTCCAGGAGCTTAAACTCCCGGGCAGTCAAGCTGATCGGGACACCTTCACGGGATACTGTTTTGGACAGCGTATCCATTTCGATGCCTTCGAATTTAAGCACCCTGGCATGGGTGGTTTCATCCTTTCGCCGTGACATTGCTTTTATCCTGGCCAGCAGTTCTTTGAACTCAAAAGGTTTGACAAGGTAATCATCGGCTCCTGCTTCCAGCCCGGCGACTTTATCTTCCGTACTTCCCAAAGCAGACAACATCAGGATGGCAACTTTGTAATCCTGGTGACGTATTTTTTTACACAGCTCTATACCGTTTTGCTTGGGGAGCAGGATATCAAGGATGATAATGTCATAATCGCCCTTGCGTGCCATATGATCACCTTCCATGCCATCCACAGCAATGTCAACATGAAATAAATGTTCGGAAAGGCCTCTGCTGATGAAAGAAGCTACTTTCAGGTCATCCTCAACAAGCAATATCTTCATAACAGGTCATTTATCCCATACAAAGATACAAGACCAGCGGTTCCGGCCAAAGTTTTAATTTGTTTTTAATACCATATTAATATGTTCTTAATTCCGGGAGGATATATTTGTATTGTTCTCGATGATTATTTACCTGGTGAAAATAAAATGGATTTTAACATTTTTGAATCGAAACTTGTTGCGAAGGGTGCCGTGATACTCTGTGTCATTTTAATAATTTTCACGGGTATCCTTTATTTTCATGTCATAACAGTGAAAGAACAGGTTCGGACGGGACAACGTGAAAACGCCACGCTTTTAGCACAAAAACATAGGCTGCAGGCGGATCTTGAGCGTTATACTGCCGACATGTCAGCATTGGAAGATAAAAACAGGAAGCTTGAACAGTTGTTGAAAGAATCTGCCGGAAAACATACCCTCTCCCGATCCGGGCTGATCAGTTCCACCAGAGACAGCGCGGAAAATAAATTGATCCGCAACAGTTTCAGCAGGGTAAAAAATTGAAAAAACAGGTGTCAAATTGGTAAAATATTTCTCTTCTCGACGCAAGATGGGGAATTAACCCAACCACCTCAACCCCCGTCCCCTTCTTCTGAAGGAGTAAGGGTGCAGGGTTGAGATATTTAAAGTAAAAAGGGCTGAGATTACCGAAGTAAATTTGCACCTCGAAAATTAATGGTTTATCTTTGCGCAAAGTAACCCCTCCTTCCTCATGGCAGCAAAGATCAACATCTTTTCAGGTTCGGCGACAGCCTACCTGGGTGAGAAAATTGCGCAAAGTTATGGCGCCGATTTGGGCAAATCCTCCGTAACCAGGTTCGCGGATGGTGAATTTCAGCCCTCCTTTGAAGAAAATATCCGCGGCACCGATGTCTTCCTGATCCAATCGACCCATGCCCCAACCGAAAACCTGTTTGAACTGCTGATGCTCATTGATGCTGCCCGCCGGGCCTCTGCAAAAACCATTGTGGCCGTGATCCCGTATTTCGGTTATGCACGGCAGGACCGCAAAGACAAACCGCGTGTTTCCATCGCCGCCAAACTCGTGGCAAACCTGCTCTCAGCAGCGGGTGTGAACCGCATCATCGCCCTCGACCTCCATGCCGACCAGATCCAGGGATTCTTCGATGTACCGGTCGATCACCTTTATGCCTCTTCCGTGTTTATTCCTTACCTGAAAACCCTTCACCAGCCGGAACTGATCTTTGCTTCCCCCGATACCGGCGGTACCCGCCGTGCCGGATCCTATGCCAAATACTTCCATACAAACTTTGTGATCTGCTACAAACACCGTTCTAAACCGAATGAGGTAGCAAAAATGAGGCTGGTCGGTGATGTGAAAGGAAAAGATGTTGTCCTGCTCGACGATATTGTAGATACCGGCGGAACCCTTTGCAAAGCCGCTGAAATTATCATGGAAAATGGAGCTGCCTCCGTTCGTGCCATGGTGACGCACCCCCTGCTGTCGGGCAATGCCCATGAAAATATTGAAAATTCTGCGCTCCTCGAATTAATTGTTACCGACACCATCCCGTTAACCATGGAAAGTCCGAAAATAAAAGTCCTCAGCACAGCAGATCTCTTTGCCGAGGTGATTCGCCGGCTTAAAAAAAGGGAATCGATCTCCTCACTGTTCAAGTTCTAAATCTTTTTATTACCTTTGCAGCCCGAAATTCAGTAACAGGGGACAAAGTAATAAAGTAACAAGGTAACAGAGTAACAGAGTAACAAGGTAACAGAGTAACAAGGTAACAAAGTGACAAGGTAACAAAGTAACAAAGTAACAGGGTGACAAAGTGACAAAGTGAGGTTATTACCCTGTTACCCTATTACCCTGTTACCTTGTTACCGAATATTTATTTATCTTAAACAACCATTTTATGAAAACAGTATCATTGAGCGGTTCTCTTCGCGAGAACGTAGGGAAAAAAGATGCTAAAATGCACCGCAAGGAGTTTAAAGTACCCTGTGTGATGTATGGCGGAAAAGAGCAGGTCCATTTTGTGGCGGAAGAAAAAGTGCTGATGAAGATCATGCATACACCTGTTGCCCATATTTTCGAATTGAGTGTTGGTGGAAAAAAATACAACACCATCGTACAGGATGTTCAATATCATCCGGTCACCGACCGTATGCTGCATGTTGACTTCATGGAAATAATTCCTGAAAAGCCTGTAATCATTGGCGTTCCCATAAAAGTTTCGGGTACAGCCCCCGGTGTTCTCCGCGGAGGCAAGTTAATTAAAAAAATGCGTAAACTCGTTATCAAGGCATTGGCACAACACCTGCCAGATGAGATCGCTGTATCCATTGATGGACTTGAAATCGGCGACTCGGTCAAGGTTTCCGACATGGTCCTTGAAAACGCCACCTTCCTCGACCCGGCAAGCAGTGTCATTGTTGGTGTACGTACTGCCCGTGCAGTGGTTGAAGAAGTTGTTCCGGGCGCTGAAAGCACCGCTGCCCCGGCTGCTGCCCCGGCTGCTGCCCCTGCAGGTGCAAAGAAAGCCTAAAGGAAGAAGTGATTTTTTGCAAGGAAGGTGTACGGAGTTTATCTTTACACCTTCTTTTTTGCGAGGATGGTATCAAGGTGACAAGAGAACAAAGGAACAGGGTGTCCCTGTTACCCTGTTACCCTGTTACCCTGTTACCCTGTTACCTTAATTTTAACATTGAATTCAGAGGATGAAGTATCTCATTGCAGGCCTGGGAAATATTGGCGACGAGTATGCCGACACACGCCACAACATTGGTTTTACGGCGGTGGATGCGCTTGCTACTAATTTTAAATCTGCCTTTGAAGTTGGGCGGCTTGCCGCAGTGGCGCGGATGTCGCTAAAGGGACGGACGCTGGTGGCCATCAAGCCGTCTACCTATATGAACCTGAGTGGTAAAGCGATCCGGTACTGGATGCAAAAAGAGGATATTCCAAAGGAGAACATCCTGGTGATCGTTGACGACCTGGCCCTTCCGCTGGGGGCATTGCGCCTCAAGTCAAAAGGCAGCGATGGCGGCCATAACGGACTCATCAGCATCATCGAAACAATTGAAACCACCGAATTCTCCCGGTTGCGTATTGGCATAGGAAACGACTTTGCCAAAGGCTACCAGGTCGATTATGTCCTCGGCCGGTGGAGCGCTGATGAGACTAAAATCCTGATCCCCAGGATCGAGATCACAGTAGATCTTATAAAAAGTTTCGTGCTTGCAGGAGCAGAAAGGACGATGAATTTATTTAATAAACGATGAAAAAGGTAACAAGGTAACAAGGTAATAAAGTCACAAATGAAAAGAGGAGTTTGTTACTTGTTACCCTATTACCCCGTCACCCTGTTACCTTGTTACCCTGTTACCTTGTCACCCTCTTACCCACTTCCTCTCTTTTTATCCTTTTATCAAATCCACCCCTTTAATTGATAATACCCCAGTGCGACCCATTCCCTGATCACCAGGAGTTCATAGTTCATTTGTGTCCAGAATTGATAGCGCAGGGCGATGCTGGTTCCGATATCAGGAATGAACTTTCGCCCGCCAAGCAGGTACCCGTTGAAAGTGATGCTTGATTCGATTGCCTGCTCAAATGCAGGTACTCCGTCGACCTTCAGGAAACCTGCCTTTTTAAACGCAAGAACTGCCCGGTATAAATGTTCGGGAGAAGTTATTATCAGGAGCGACACGTGATACGCGACTTCGTTATTCGAAATTCGTTGTTCAATATTCGATATGCTCTTAAAAACACAGAGTGCCTGAGAGCGAGTATTTGTTCCGGAGTCTTCCAGGAAAATCCGCCGGGGGGCTATTCCACGGTTGACAATTTCCGCTTTCATCAGATTGATGGCGCTGAGGCTGTCGGAAGGATTGCCAGGCAGGGCGACGATGACTTTTGCCCGGTGATAATAACCGGCAACCCGTGCTGCATACCATGTGCGCATCAGCCCGCTTTCGCTGGGCATTCCTCCTCCTCCCAATACCACGATGAAATCGGGCGGGCGATGAATTCCGGCTTTTTTAACCCCCATGCCATACCATATCCGGAATGGAACCGAAGTAAAGGCAAGGATGATCATCACGGCAGCAACACTGCCCAGCGCAATGAGAAAACCCTTCAAGATTGATTTGAATCGTTTCAAAACATGCAAAACCCTAAGTTTTCAACCTGTCCGCCTGTTCACCCGTTCGCCATCTTCCCCTTCACAACCGCCGAAATCCCTTCCACGGCGATCCGCTCCTGGAGCATGGTATCGCGATCGCGGATGGTAACGGTATTGTCTTCCAGGGTTTGATGGTCGATGGTGACGCAGTAAGGTGTGCCCAGTGCATCCATGCGGCGGTAACGACGGCCGATGGTATCCTTTTCCTCGTAATAGCAGCGATAATCGTTTTTCATTACATCCATGATCTCGCGTGCCTTTTCAGCCAAACCATCTTTTTTCGTCAACGGTAAAATGGCCAGCTTGATGGGTGCAAGTTTTGCCGGGATTCCCAGGACAACACGTTCGCTGCCATCCTCCAGCTTCTCCTCGCGGTAGGCATGGCTTAAAATGGCCAGAAATGTCCGGTCAAGTCCGATAGAGGTTTCCACGACGTACGGCACATAACTTTCGTTGGCTTCGGTGTCGAAATATTGAATTTTACGGCCCGAATAGGTTTGATGGGCACTCAGGTCAAAATCGGTGCGGCTGTGAATGCCCTCCAGCTCCTTGAAACCGATGGGGAATTCAAATTCGATGTCGGCAGCGGCATTGGCGTAATGGGCCAGTTTTTCGTGGTTATGGAAACGGTATTTTGAGGCAGGAAGTCCAAGGGAAAGGTGCCATTTCATCCGTTCTTCCTTCCAGAATTCGTACCATTTCAATTCCTCACCGGGTTTGACAAAGTATTGCATCTCCATCTGCTCGAATTCCCTCATGCGGAAGAGGAACTGGCGTGCCACAATCTCATTGCGGAAAGCCTTCCCGATCTGGGCAATGCCAAAGGGGATCTTCATGCGGGCCGATTTCTGCACATTCAGAAAATTGACGAAAATTCCCTGGGCCGTTTCAGGTCTCAGGTAAACCACGCTGGCATCATCATTCACAGAACCCATCTGTGTCGAAAACATGAGGTTGAACTGGCGCACTTCGGTCCAGTTTTTTGTTCCGCTGACCGGACAAACGATCCCGGCTTCCTCGATCAACAGTTTGACATCGGCAAGATCTTCCCTACCGAGGGAAGCATAAAACCGGGTCTTCACGGCATCGATCTTATCCTGGTATTCCTTCACGCGGGGGTTTGTTTCACGGTACATTTTTTCATCAAAGGAATCACCAAACCGTCCGCGGGCCTTGTCCACTTCTTTCTGGATTTTATCCTCCATCTTCTGGAGATGATCTTCAATCAGCACATCGGCACGGTAGCGCTTCTTTGAATCGCGGTTGTCGATCATCGGGTCGCTGAAGGCATCTACGTGACCCGATGCTTTCCATACCGTCGGGTGCATGAAGATGGCGCAATCGAGGCCCACGATGTTTTCATGCAACTGCGTCATCCAGCGCCACCAGTTTTCCTTGATGTTGTTTTTAAGTTCCACGCCAAAGGGGCCGTAATCATAAACAGCACTCAGCCCGTCGTAAATTTCACTGGATGGAAATACAAAGCCGTATTCCTTGGCGTGGGATATGATCTTTTTAAAGAGTTCTTCGTTGTTGGCCATGACAATTCTGATTTTGGGGCACAAAGGTAGGAAATTTAAAAACCTGGCAGCAGGGTTCAGTTTTTTATACACCGTACGGATAAGGCACTAAGCTGAAATTCATCGTACATTTCAACGATGCTGGTCCTGAAGGTCAGATTAACCCCTACAGCCTGGGTTGCAGAGATCATCTCTGAAGTCCAGTAGTAACCCTGCCGGTTCAGATCAATCCACCGGTGGGTCATCGTGTCGTAATAGCCTCCCGGGTAGGCCGAGAACCCGCTGGAATTGGTGGCCCCCACATTGGGTGTTGTCCACTGAAGGGTGGATTTCAGTTTACCCCCGGCTTCATCATTCATCCCGAGGAACCTGATCAAATTTTTCCAATCCTGGCTCGACGGGACATGCCATCCATCTGGGCAGATTCCCTGTGCTCCCGACTTCTGTGAATAGGCCATCATTTCATTCCACTCATAAAGCCCTCCCCAGAAATCGCATTGTACAAAATCGTTCCAGAAGCAGTATTTTTCCACCACCCCATTATCTCCTGGCTTTTGCTCCTGGCTCACATCGGTATATTTCCCAACATTGAGATTTTCAGTCATCCAGCACTGGCTGCCAATGATAACCGTATGGTAGGTTTGCCCGGCATATTCAATTTTTCCGCATGAAGTGCTGTCACCTGCTTTCACGGCAACCTGGCCGGAAGACTTCGTTTGCCCGCTGAACATCAGCGGCACGGACACCAGCATGAATGCCAGGGATCCGGATAAAATCCTTTTTTTCATGGGTCGGTTTTTATCCAAATTTACAAAATATTGCGTTTGATAAACGTATTGCATATTATCACGATCCTTTCAGGTTATTCCTGTCATATAAGTTTCAGAAGCCAAAAAGGGGCTTACCAGGTGTTTGAACCAGGTAAAGAATTAGATCCACGGATGTTCAAATTGCGCGAAATTGCCTTATTTTTGTCTGTCTGGAATGTTTCCCGCATAACAACTCTGACATATCCAACCTTCTTAAAACCCGGATCATGAAAAAAAACCGCATTTTTATTTTATTATCAGTAATTGCAATCATTAGCCAGGTTATACTCCTCCAATCCTGCAAAAAAGAGGAGGTTCGGTACGAACCGGTCTATATGACCGTGAGTTTACAAAAATCCTTCCTGCAGAACGAATTATATTATCCGCTGAATTACCTGGAAAAGTCTGTTGAACTGGATTTCAGCCATCCGATCGATTCTTCGACAATGAAAGGGAATATTTCCTTTTCTGACAGGAATGGCCCCCTGGATCCTGCCTGTAAACTGATCTATTCAGGAAGAAAAATCATCATCGCCTTTATTCCCGGGTTCCAGATGCTTGATGGCTGGAAGTACAAGATCACCATTAAAAAAGGGCTGCGGTCAACTTCCGGGGTGACCCTCCCATCTGAAACGGTGATTGAGTTAAGGACCTCTTCTAAACACCTGTTTCTTGTCAATGATACCACGAGCCGGAATGCCATTCTCTGCCTGAGCGATATCCACATGGGCGATCAAAGGTCTGCAGCCAACGGATATTGCTGGTTCACAAGGAACATAGCGGCGCTGGATAGTTTGCTGGCCGGGGTCCTTGCCGGCTCCCAGGTGAGGCAGGTGGTCATTCTTGGCGACCTGTTCGATGAATGGGTTGTCCCTTATCGCTTCACGCCGTTTGACCCCCAGGCCGGCATCAGCAATTCCAGGGATTATTTCATGGCCATCGCCAATGCCCCCGCAAACATCAGCATCATCAATAAACTTAAAACCATTGCTTCCGGCGGGATCATCCAGCTGGTCTATATTCCCGGGAACCATGATATGCTGCTCACAAATGATATCCTTCAGGAGATCATCCCCGGCATTATCTGGCAGGGAGATTCAGCCGGGCTCGGGCATTATGCTCCCCTGGATGAAATCATCATGGAGCATGGCCACCGGTTCGATTTTTTCAATTGTCCGCAACCCCTCTCCAATCCTGGACACATGCTGCCTCCGGGATATTTTATCTCCCGCCTGGACGCACAGGGGGTGATGGAACAAGGGGATCATCCGCTGAAGGGAATGAATAGCGGCACAGGACAGCTTGAATTTTTAACCGCCTGGACCGCTGCTGTTGAATATCTTAAAATTAAATATTCCCTGGCAGTTGCCGCGGATTCCTCCAATATCCGGATGGACGGAATTGATAATTATTCAGCGCCGTTCAGTTATAACGGGGTCCGCGACATATTCGCAGAGAACATCGAAAATGCCTGGACTGAAACCGAAACCCGGAATGCAGTCCCTGTTGCCATGCCGGTGCTGATGTCGATCATCAATGGCAGCAATGATCTTTTTTTAACCGCCTCCTATGAATATATGCAACCCACAGCGCCTAAACGATATAAAATAGTCGTCTTCGGCCACACACACAATCCCACGCTGAAAGTCTATCCCCCCGGGAACCAGTATACAGGCATCTATGCAAACACCGGCTCATGGGTCAATGCGGAGTTGACCAGCAAGCCTGTGAGAACCTTCCTGGTTATCCGGCCCGCAGCCTGGACCGGATCGGATCTGGATGTCGTTTCGTTATACCAGTACAACCTCGATAGCGGAAGTGGCAATCAGAATCCGGGGTTTGTCCCGGTATTGTTATCCCAGGAAAGTATCAGCAATGACGAATAAAGAGATTATAAACTGTTGCGAAACCTGATTTATGTTTCGGATAACCATATGACAATGATCCGTTGGTGTCAAGGATCATTCAGCTTTTATTTCTCTGAACCCATTGATATTCATGGCACGTTCAATAATTGTAATGCCTGGATTTTCAGCATCATCCATGGATATTTTTTCTGCCTTTCAGCAGATTTGATTTTTGTGAACGATGCATAAGTTTTTTTTTATAAAAGTCAACATTCTTCCTTACTTTTACTTTTTTAATTGCCGGTATTGTTTCCCGGATCTGCCAGATCCGATGGTTATTCCAAACCATCGACTTTACACTGTTTGACCATGGACAGTAAAATCACAACTGCATTCAAAAAGGGAGGGCTCACCTTGCGATACAGCCTTTTCTTTATTTCGGCCATCCTTTTCATTTTCACCACGGCATTTTTTTATACCCTTGAATTTACCGTGCAAATCCTGGATAATGATGCCATGCAGCGGGCTTCAAATATAACCGATCTCACCATTTCGCGGATCACCAATGCAATAAGGCCGATTGAGCAATTCCCGCTGGCACTTGCAACCACCCTTGGATCAGGGAAGCCGGATTATAACAACCTCCTGGAAATTGCAAAAGCTTTTGTCGGGAAAGACTCAGCTGTTTTTGGATGCGCCCTGGCTTTTGAACCCTATATGTGTGATGCAAAGCAATACCGGCATTGTCGTTACATTTATGAAACACATAACGGGATCGTTCTGAAAGACCTTGCTTCTCCCGAATACGATTATTTTTCAAAGGATTGGTACCGGATCCCTAAAATGCTTGGGAAACCGGTGTGGTCTGAACCTTATTACGATAAAGGGGGAGGCGACACACTGATGTGCACCTATTCCATGCCTTTTTTCAGGAAAATCAAAGGGGAAAGAACCTTTGCAGGGGTCATTACCATGGATGTTTCCCTCGGAAATTTCAACCGGATCGTAAAATCGGCAAGATTGTTCCAAACCGGTTTCGGTTTCCTGGTTTCTCATGGCGGGAAATTCATTACCTATCCGCGTAAGGAATACATTTACAAGGACATTCACAGCTTCTTTGATAAAAACGAAGATCCACTGGCTTTTAAAACCATCGAAAAAATGCTGAATGGAGAGCGGCTCTTCGTGAAAATCAATGATTTCGGAGGGAAAAAAGTATCCGGCCGGGTCTATTTCGCACCCGAGCCGCTGACCAGATGGATCTTTGCACTCACCTTTCCAACAAAGGAACTCTACTCCGGGTTATATATATTTCTTAAAAAACTTGCCCTCATTTTCAGCCTGAGCCTGCTGGCCATGATCATTATCTCTGTGGTAATTACCAGGAATTTCACCTTGCCGATCAAACGACTTGTGGATGCGACCCGCCTCATCGGGCAAGGCGACTTCAACACAAACATCCCGGTTTCCCATGCCAGGGATGAGATCGCCCAGCTTTCAGATGCATTCTCCAGGATGAAAGAAGAGCTTATCCTTTATATAAACAATCTCAGGAAGACGACCATTGCAAAAGAAAAAATCGAAAGCGAACTTAAAATTGCACACGATATTCAGATGGGGATGATCCCGGGAAAATTTCCTGCTTTCCCCGGCAGAAAAGAATTCGATATTTACGGATTTATTGAACCTGCCAGAGAGGTCGGCGGCGATTTTTATGATTTTTACTTCACTGATGACGAACACCTGTGCTTTGCGATCGGCGATGTTTCCGGAAAAGGAACACCCGCAGCCTTGTTCATGGCAATAACCACTACGATCATGCGGGCCGCAACACAAATTGCAGGGCTGAATGTAAGCAGGGCCGTTCAGCTGATGAATAATTACCTCTGCAGGAACAATGAGAGCAATCTGTTCGTGACGATGTTTATAGGTGTTTTGGATACTTCAACCGGAGAGGTGGAATATGTCAATGCCGGCCATAATTACCCCTTCATCATTAAAAACACCGGTGCCGTCATTGAGCTGGATAATACCCACTGCATTCCCCTTGGCATTGACATGGATTCGGACATGAACCGGTATGCGGTTCAATTGGACGCCGGCGATACGCTCTTTTTATATACCGACGGCATCAGCGAGGCATTCAACATTGAAAATCAACAATATTCCATCAAAAGAATCGGAGAGATGCTGTGTAAAAACGAGAACCATGCTCCCTGTGAAATCATCCGAAGTATTGTTGATGATGTCCATGAATTTTCGCGCGGAACTGAACAGTCTGACGACATCAGTGTGCTTGCCATACAGGTGCTCAGAAAACAAATTTCAAAAGAGCTGACCACGCCTGCAGAGACCATCGGGTACACATGAAAATGCTTTCACGGAGTTATTCTGACCTATTCGCAAACCACCATAAATACGAATTAAAACAAAACCAACAACCATGAAAATATCAACAGAAAACACCGGGGAAGTGCTCGTCATTCATGCCGAAGGAAGGCTGGACATTTCGACTGCAGATGGATTTGAAAAAGAACTTATTATATTGATCCAGCAATCCGGGCAGCGGCTACTGCTTGATTGTGAAAAACTTGAATGCATAAGCAGTGCCGGCCTGCGGTCGTTGCTGCTCCTTGCCAAAGAAGCAAAGAAAAAAGAGAAAAGCCTGGCGCTTTCCTCCCTGAATGAATCTGTGAAAGAAGTTTTCCGTATCAGCGGGTTCGACACCATCATTGCTGTTTTTCCTACATTTGAAGAAGGCGTTTCATTTTTAATGGGAAAATAGGACCTTCATTGCTTATGATTGACTTCAAATATGAACCATTTATTTTAATTGCCGGATAACACATTTATTATGAACATGACGAAATATAAATTTTCTGAGCCGCAGAAAAGGGAGCTCATCACCGAAAATCTTTACCCGGGTACAGGGTTTGCCAATATGCCTTTTATTGTAAAGATGGGAAAAGGCATTGATTTTAATCTGCTGGAAAAAGCCATCAACCTTGCGATAGGCCGGCACGACGGCCTCAGATTAAGGGTAACCCAGGAAGATCATTCATTCAAGCAATATATATCGCTTCATGACGTGTTAAAATTTGATTTTTTTGACTTTTCCACCGAGGTCGCAAAAGAAAAGTATGAAGGCTGGCTCAATAAAGAGAAACAGAAACCCTTCAAACTTGTTGACTCCGACCTTTTTTATGTTGCCCTCATCCGGTTTCCTGATCAACAGGACGGTTTTTATATCAACTGCCACCACATAATCGGCGATGGCGCGTGCATGAAGATGATCATTGAAGAGATCGCTTCCCACTATTCGCGATTAAAGAATAAAGAATCAATCAACCTTGAACCGGCTCCCTCCTATCTTGAATACCTGACAACGGAAGAAACCTATCTGAAAAGTGAAGACTTCCTGAAGGACAAAAAATTCTGGGAGGAAAAGTATGCCGAACTGCCCCCGGAAGTTGTTCTTCCGTATATCAGGTCGAAAACCTCAGGCATTAAAGCCAGGGAACATCATGTTGCTTTTTCAAAGGAACTTACCGAAGGCATCCTTGCCCATTCGGCCAGAGAAGGGATCAGCGCCAATAATTTCATAGTGAGTTCGATCCTTGCATATTTGTCAAAGGTGACCAGGAATGAGGAGGTGGTGGTCGGGGTACTGACCCACAACAGAAGATCTGACCGTGAAAAGCAGACTTTTGGCATGTTTGCAAATGTTTTTCCGCTCAGGATGACCGTGCGGGCCGACAGTAAATTCAATGAATTTGCAAAGGAAGTCTCAGGTGAACTGAAATTTATCCTTAAGAAACACTCCAGGTATCCTTACGGGTTTCTTGCAAACGACCTGAGGAAAAAGTATAAAACGGTTCCGAATCTTTTAAATATCATTGTCGTTGGCCAGGATTTTACGTTCGAAGGTACCGACGGCACATACCATCACCCCCTCTGCGAGCAGCCGCCCTATCATTTGATTATCAATATCATCAAACGATATAACCTGTACGAATTTATCCTTACACATCCTGAGGGAATGTACCTTGAAGAGGATATTTCACGGATTTCTTCTAACCTGATGTCAATCCTGGAAACCCTGCTGAAATTTCCGGACAATCCTGTATCCAACCTGCCTCTAGCGTCTGATTGGGAAAAAGAGCAGATTCTTCAGGATTTTAACAAAACCGGATATCCTTATGATACAGCCAAAACCGTCGTGGATTTATTGGAGGAACAGGCTGCAAAAAACCCCGGGAATATTGCGGTCGTTTCGGAAAACAAGCAGATCACCTATGGTGAATTTAATGAAAAAGCCAATGCCCTTGCCTGGTTCCTGAAAGATAAAGGGGTTGGTAAGGGGGATATTGTTTCCATTCTCATGGATCAGAGAATTGAAATGATCACCGGCATATTTGGGATTTTAAAGTCGGGAGCCGCATACATTCCGATCGACCCGGCTTACCCGGATGACCGCATCAATTATATCGTGAAGGAAAGCGGTTCAAAGTTTGTTTTTTCCGCAGGTAACCTTGCAGAAAAGATTTCCGAAAAGGGACTCTTTGCAGATATTACTGGCCCCTCCATGTATGATGGCAGAAAAGACAACCCTCCGGGGACAAACGAAATGTCGGACCTGTGCTATGTGATCTATACTTCAGGGTCAACCGGGAAACCGAAAGGGGTGATGATCGAACATGGCAATCTCGCGAATTTTGTGCACTGCATGAACGACATTCTGGGTGTTACAGATAAGGACCGGTTCACCAAGTACGCGGGATATGCTTTTGATGCAAGCATGATCGAAGTATTTCCTCCCCTGGTGTCGGGGGCCTCGTTACACATCATAGCGCCTGAAATGCGCTTTTCGCCAAAAATGGTCAATGAGTATTTCAATGCAAACAACATCACCGTTTCATTTCTACCAACCCAGTTTGCAGAACAGTTCATGGAGTTTGAAGAGAATCGTTCCCTGCGCTGGCTCCTGACAGGCGGTGACAAGCTTAAATATTTCAAAAAGCGACCATACCGGTTGCTTAACGTTTACGGACCCACGGAATGTTCAATTATATCCACTGTTTATGAGGTTGACAGGTCTTACGACAATATTCCCATCGGGAAGCCGATTCACAACTTTAAAACCTACGTGCTGGATGCGCATCAAAACCTGATGCCGGTTGGAATACCCGGTGAATTATGCATCAGCGGAGCGGGTGTGGGCCGGGGTTATTTTAAAGACAAAGAGAAAACGGATAAGTCCTTTGTTGCCGATCCATTCAATGCAGGTGGAAGAATGTACCACTCGGGCGACCTGGTGAGATGGCTGAACGATGGGAACATTGAGTTTCTGGGAAGGATTGATTTCCAGGTAAAAATCAGGGGGTTCAGGATTGAGATTGGAGAGATCGAAAACCAGTTACTGAAACACGGCCAAATCAAGGAAACAATTGTCATCGACAGGACCTCGGCCAACGAGGAAAAATACCTTGTGGCGTTTTTTATTGCCGGGGAAAAACTGGATGTCGGCAAAGTAAAAGAATTTCTATCCGCAAGCCTGCCCGCTTACATGATTCCTGCGTTTTTCATGCAGCTTGAAAACATGCCGCTGAATGCGAGCGGCAAAATAGACAGGAAGGCATTGCCTGAAATTCAGGAAAATTCTGATATTGTCGCTCCCTCAAACGCCATCGAAGATAAAATCGCGGATATCTGGAAGGAAGTTCTTGGTCTGAAAACCGTAAGCATTGCCGACAGCTTTTTTAACATTGGAGGCGACTCGCTGTCTGCAACCCTTGTGCTGTCAAAAATTGAAGAGGAGTTCTCGATTGCGGTATCTTTTAAAAACTTTTTCAAATTTCCGACCATCCGGGAAATTGCACAGATGATAGAAAAGGAGGGAAAGCTCTCTCATGAAAAAATTGAAACGGCAGCGCCCGTCAAATACTATCCTGCCACTTCCGCTCAAAAAAGGTTTTTCCTGGTTGAAAAGTTCGAAGGCGCTCTTACCGCCTATAATGTTCCGAACAAATTTGAGATCCTGGGGCCACTGGATACCGTCAAACTTGGTAACATCGTTGAAACGATCATCAACAGGCATGAAGCCTTGCGCACCACGCTGGACCTTGTTGATAACGAGGTCGTGCAGATCATTCATGAAGATGTCAGGGTCAAACGCAATTATTACGAAGTAAAGGAGTCGGAACTCGACGATTTTATTGATGGACTGGTCAAACCCTTTGATCTTAAAAAAGCACCCCTGTTCAGGGTGGCGCTGATCAGGGTTTCGCAGGAGAAGCATGTTCTTTTCTGGGATATTCATCATGCTGTTTATGATGGCAGCTCCATGGTGGTGCTTCTCAATGAGATCGTCAGGCTTTATAATAATGAAACGCGCAGGGAGCTTTTTATTCAGTACAAAGACTTTGCAATCTGGCAAAAGAGACTCATGAGTTCGCCTGAAATAAAAAAACAGGAGCAATTCTGGCTGGAATCGCTTGCCGGGGAACTGCCTGTTACCGATCTTCCGTCGGACTTCATCAGGCCCCCGATCATTGATTACCGGGGCGACAGTTTGTTTTTCAAACTGGATGAAGACCTTACGCAAAGGCTGCATGACTGTGCCTCTGCAAACAACATGACGCTCAACATGCTCATGAGTGCAGCTTACCATGTATTTGTTTCAAAATATTGCCAGTCGGAAGACATCATCACCGGAATGGGCGCATCCGGGAGAAATCACCTGGACACCGAGCATCTGATCGGGATGTTCGTAAACACCCTGCCTTTCAGATCAAAGCCACAGGGAGAAAAAACCTTCCGGATGTTCCTTGGAGAAATAAGGGACAACCTGCTGGATGTTTTCGACAACCAGGATTTCCAGTTCGAGGAAATTGTCAAAAAGGTAGCCCCCAAAAGGGACATGAGCCGCAATCCGATCTTTAATATCGGGATGGTTTTTCAGAGCATGGGCTTCCCTGAGCTTCGTGCAGGCGATATCACCATAAAACCATTGATGCATCTCACAAAGATTGCCCGTTTCGACCAGTTGCTTGAAATTGTCGAGAAAGGCAATTATATTGAAACCCGCTGGGAATACCGCACGAGCTTGTTTAAACAGGAAACCATTGAACGAATGGCAACCCATTTCAGGAACATCCTGGATGTTGTTGCAGCAAACCCGGATATAAAGCTCCGAGACATCGAGATCATTTCCGAACTGGAACAGAAGGCACTGCTCTATTCTTTTAATGCCACGGAAGCGGACTATCCGGTTGACAAAACCGTCCACCAGGTGTTCTCTGAAATTGCACAAAAATTCCCTGACAGGATCGCTGTTTCATACCTGAACAAGTCACTCACATACCGGGAACTGGATGAAAAATCGAACCTGCTGGCGCAGCATTTAAGAAGGAAGCAGGTTGGACGGGAAACGATCGTTGCCATGCTGCTCGATGTTTCCCCTGAAATGATCATCGGCATGATGGCCATATTGAAAGCCGGCGGTATCTACCTCCCGCTGAAGCCGGATTTTCCAAAAGACCGGATTGAATTCATGCTCAAAGACAGTGGTGTAAAGCATCTTGTTACATCCGCAAACCATTTTGACGTTGTCGATACGTTCGACGGCGAGATAGTTGATGCCCTGGATGCAAAAAATTACGAAGGCAGCGGTGAACCGGTTCAAAATGTCAACTCCCCGAAGGACGGCATCTATATCATTTATACCTCCGGTTCGACCGGTAAGCCCAAAGGAGTCATCCTGGAACATTACAATGTGGTGAGGCTGATGATCAACAGCAAATTCCAGTATGATGTTTCCGAACTTGATACCTGGTCGATGTTCCATTCGTACTGCTTTGATTTTTCGGTATGGGAAATTTACGGAGCGCTTCTTTATGGAGGGAAATTGCTCATGGTTCCGAAAGATATCATCCTTAATCCTGCGGAGTTTGTCAAACTTGCCAAAAAGGAAAAAATTACCGTGCTGAGCCAGACCCCGGGCGCCTTTTATAACTTCATTGCAGAGGATCTCAAAACCACTGACCATGATCTTGCTTTGCGCTACGTTACTTTTGGCGGAGAAGCCCTTAAGCCGGCGCTTTTGAAAGAATGGCATAAAAAGTATCCCGAAACAAAGCTCATCAACATGTACGGGATAACGGAAACCTGCGTACATGTGACCTTTAAAAACATTACAGACTATGAAATTGACAATAACATAAGCAATATCGGGTTCCCGATTCCGACCCTCAGGACCTATATCATGGATCCGGCTCAAAAAATCCTGCCGGTTGGAATCCCCGGCGAAATCTGCGTTGCCGGAGACGGGCTGGCAAGAGGTTATCTGGGAAGAGAAGATCTTACCAAAGAAAGGTTTCCGCAAAACCCCTACATCCCGGGTGAAAGAATGTACCGGTCGGGTGACCTTGCAAAACGCCTTTCCAGCGGAGAAATGGAATATCTCGGAAGGATCGATTTCCAGGTCAAGATCCGTGGCTTCAGGCTTGAGCTTGGCGAAATTGAAAATCAGCTCCTGAAAAATGAAAAGATCAAAAAAGTCATAGTCATTGCCAAGAAAAACGAAAGCAACGAAAATTACCTGGTTGCTTATTATGTATCGAAAGAGGCAATACCGGTAGGTGAACTCCGGCAATTCCTGGCAAAGGACCTGCCCGATTATATGATCCCGTCATATTTTGTAATGCTTGATGAAATTCCACTGAATGCGAATGGCAAAGCGGATAAGACAAAGCTTCCCAATGAAAAGGAATCCATTGAAACAGGTACCGAACTTGTAGCAAGTGCAAACCAGGCAGAGGAGATCATCCTCAGGGCATGGCGCAAAGTGCTGGAAGTGGACAGGATCAGTACAAAGGATAATTTCTTTGACCTCGGGGGTGATTCATTAAACGCGGTGTCGCTTTCTTGTGAACTTGAAAAGGATTTTGAAGCAGTGGTCAACGACATTTTCAAATTTCCAACCATTTCTGAACTTGCTGCAAACCTCAAACAGAAAAAACAAAAAGGCATCAGTCAACTCGAAATTTTAAAAACCATCGATATTGCAGAAGACATTATGCCTGCCCCGATGGAAGGAGAAGTGTTTGAATTTAAAGAAAAAGCGGTCAAAGATCAACTCGAAGCCTACAGGGAAAAAGCAAAGGAAATCAGCAGGAAAGATTTCAGGGAAAAACAAAATTACCAGCATATTTTGCTTTCGGGAAGTACCGGCTATCTTGGCGCGTACCTGCTTTATGAGCTATTAAGAGAGACTTCATCAAAGATCACCCTGATTGTACGTGCAAAAAATCCGGAGGAGGCGAGGCAAAGAGTGATTGCCACCATGAACCACTATTTTGGCGATAAATTTCTCGCACAGTTCCCGGGCAGGTTTGCCGTTCTCAGCGGGGATCTTTCTGCTGATAAGCTGGGGCTCGATGCCGCCAGGTACAGGGAACTTTCACTAACGGTCGATGCAGTGCTGAATCCGGCAGCGAACACAAAACATTATGGGATTTACGAAGAGTTTTATGCAACCAATGTGCAATCCGTATTAAACCTTATTCAATTTTCAAATGATGGAAAGAAAAAAGATTTTCATCATGTTTCAACCATGTCTGTCGGCATGGGTCAGATTGACGGGAAAAAACAGGCACTTTTTACTGAAACGGATATGGATATCGGGCAAAAATATCCCAACATCTATGTGGAAACTAAATTTGATGCCGAGAAAAAAATCGATCTTGCCAGAAAGGAAGGCACCCATATAAACATATACCGGGTTGGCAACATCACCTTCGATACGATATCGGGCGCTATCCAGAAGAACATCGAAGACAATGGTTTTTTCCAGCAGGTACGGAGTTTTATCAACCTTGGCATCGTTCCGGAAAAATATGACAAATTTGATCTTTCTTTTGCCGACCAGCTTGCAAAATCAATCATCAAATTGATGTTCACAAAGGAACTTCAGAACCAGAATTTTCACTTGTTCAACCCAAATCATGTGAAAATTTCCGATGTTCTTGCAACGACCGACTATTCACTTAACATCAAAAGCGTAAAATTTCCGGAGTTCATTGATTTTATTATTTTAAATCATGGCAGGGCGGGTGCAAGGGCTTACATTCAAAACTACCTGCTTCACACTGGGCTTATTTCTTTTGATGAGCAGGCGCTTTCGGCTGAAAGCACGCAGGTTCTTTACACCTGCGAAAAAACACTTGCCATCCTGGAAAGGCTCGGCTTTGTGTGGCCCCGGTTCAACCCTGGAAAAATGCAGCCATTTATCGCCCGTGCCATCAAAGACCGGACTGACTTTTTCAACAGCATCAGTATTTTCAAGGGCCTGGATGAACAAACACTCTATAGTATTTCAGCTTTAACCTTGCCCGTTTATGCCGAGGAGGAAACGAATTTTCTTTGGGAAGGGAGCCTGAACGACAAAATATATTTTGTGAAAAACGGAAATATTGAAATCAGCAAGCATTCGGCACTGGGATGGCTTGGTACTGTTGGCATACTTGGAAAGAACGACTTTTTTGGCGAAGAAAGCCTCCTGGAGGATAACATTTCCTCGGTGAATGCAGATGCTGTTCTTGGCGATGTTACGCTTTACAGCTTCAACCGGGATGCTTTCTTCAAATTTCTTGCCAGGGAGGAGAAGATCAATCATGCTTTCATCCGGGCGATGATTCAGAGAAAAACGGGCCTTCAGGGACTGTTTGTCAACATTTAGTGCATATCAAGGTTGTTTTACATGTAAATCCATGCTGAAATGATCAAAAAAAACATTCTTCTCCAATTTTTTGCAGGATTCACAGTTCTTGCATTTTCCTTCCTGTGCCATCATGATTCATCACCATCATTTGGTGCAGACACCGGTCCCGTTTCTCGTGCGGAACATAAAAAAACGCCTAAAACCACACTGCTGGCCATGCAGGCAGACCTCCAGTTCAGGAAACTAAAAGATCCGGCAACCGGGGAAATTCCCCCGGGAATACGTGCCAGGGAACTCGCATTTACTGCCGGGATGCCGGCATATCCTGAAAGCGGCGGCCAGGCATGGAACTGGCGCGGACCGACCAACATCGGCGGCCGCATGCTATGCATTGCCATTGATGTGGACGATGAGAAACACCTTTTGGCAGGAAGCGCCTCAGGAGGGATGTGGGAAACATCGGAGCCCGGCCAAATCTGGCACAAAACCACCAGTCCTGATGCCGAGCAAAGCGTCACCTGCCTCGTGCAGGACAAACGGCCGGGAAAACATCAAACCTGGTATTATGGCACCGGTGAACTGCTCAGCACCACTGACCGGAACATCAGCACCAATGCAAGGACAATCGGGATCGGCAATGGCATATTCAAGTCGACCGACAACGGTTCAAGCTGGCAACCGCTTGCATACACCCAGGGAGGATCCCCAGCCCATCTTCAGGAAATTTTCCAGGGAGTGTGGCGAATTGTAACTGACCCCGTGAGGATGGACAAAGACATTGTTTATGCCGCATGTTATGGCGCCATCATGCGATCGGAGGACGGAGGAAAGAGCTGGGAGGTGGTACTCGGAGACCTCGTAAATAAATCCTTTGCCACCGACCTGGCCATTACCTCCGATGGCGTTATTTATGCTGCGCTCAGCAGTTTCTGCTTTTCGGTTCAGCCTCCCGGCAAGGCTGGTATATGGAGATCGACGAACGGAGTTGACTGGGTTCAGATCACTCCGGCGGGCTTCCCGCAGGATAACCGGGTTACCCGTCTTGCCCTGGCGCCATCGAATGAAAATGTCATGTATGTTTTTACCGAATCGCAATCTTCCGACATCAACCCATTCGGAGGATATTCCAATTCGGTGAACACCTTCTGGAAAATGACCTGGGATCCGGCAGCAGGGAACGCTTCATGGGAAAACCGGACCAACGGCATCCCGGGAGCGGGGAACGGGAACACCAGCAGTTTCCCGTTTTCATTCGTTGTTTATGGCGGGTACTGTTTTACCATGGGAGTCAAACCTGACGATGAAAATGTGGTATTCCTGGGCGGGATGAACCTGCACCGGTCAGAAAACGGGTTTGCCGACAGCCTGGCGACCACCTATATCGGCGGGTATCCATATGATATGGACTCGCTTCATCAACTTCATCCCGACCAGCATGGAATCACCTTCTTTCCCTCCGACCCGTCGAAGATGCTGATGGCGAATGACGGCGGCATATACCTGACCAGCAATTGCCTGGCCGACAGCAGTCAGTCGGTTTGGCAACGGACGAATAAAAAGCTGACCACCACCCAGTTTTACAGCGTTGCAATCGATCACGGTTCACAGGGGGACGATTGGATCCTCGGTGGGCTGCAGGACAACAACTGGTATTATACCGTCACCGATAATCCTGCAGAATTCTGGTTCAACATTGACATCTGTTACGACGGGTTCGCTTCCTGCGTTGCGCCGGGCTGGGAATTCTGCGTCATCTCGGCCTACAGTGGAAACATTTGGACATCAAGGTTTGACAACAACATGCATACAACAGACATCTTCCCGCAGCTTCCCGATACGCTGCTGAAATATGTCGACCCGGTGATGGGCTTCAACTCTCTTTTTCCGTTTTACCAGAATATTGCACTGGATCCGAACAACTACCAGACGTTTTATTTGCCCACTGTTACCAGCATCTGGCGAAAAGACAACATGAAGGCTGCGGCGTTCGACACCGGCATGCGCAATGCGGGGTGGAGCCACCTGAGCAATGTAGATGTCGGCAGCGCATCTGAAATAAGTTTCCTTGCCCTTTCAAAAGTGCCGGCAAACCGGTTATACTATGGAACCAACCTTGGGAAAGTTTACCGCCTGGATAATGCCCATACAGGGAATCCTGTACCGGTAAATATAACGGGAAATGATTTTCCCGTCAATGCTTTTGTTGCTTTTATCGACATCGATCCGGATAATGCAGACCACGTGATGGTAACATTTTCAAACTATGGAGTTCAGAGTCTCTTCCATTCAACTGATGGTGGTTCCACCTGGACGACTGTTGGAGGAAACCTGGAAGAGTTCCCCGACGGTTCGGGGAACGGACCCTCCATCCGCTGTACCAAAAAGTTGATGCTCCAGGGTAAAAAAATCATATTTGCCGGTACCTCCTGCGGGTTGTTCTCCACACGTGAACTTAACGGAGACTCAACAATCTGGGTAAAAGAGGGAGCCTCCACCATCGGAAATGTCATCATCGATGACATCGATGCCCGCCAAACCGACGGATTTATCGCCATCGGAACCCATGGGAACGGGGTTTACAGTGCATACTTCAATCCTGCGGCGGGTATTGAAGTATCGAAGGGTATTCCGTCATTCCAGATGGGTAATGTCTTTCCCAACCCTGTAAAAGAGGAGGCCCGGATGGAATTGGTTTCAGCAAAAGCCTCCCGGATCCAGGCTAAACTTTACGGTACTTCAGGAAAAATGGTTAAACAGTATCCTGACAGAACCATTTATCCCGGAAAACAACATTTATCCATTCAGATGGGTGATCTTCCGACCGGCGTTTACTACCTGGTAATTGAATGCGGGAATGATGTGGTGGTAAGAAAAGTTATTAAAGACGGGTTCTGATTAGCTTGTTATTCAGGATAAAAAGTCATTCGGGGAAAGATCGTATATTTGTCCCGAAGCTGGTTTAATACTCCTGATCTTGAAAAGACCTCGCAAGACCGTTGCAACGCTCCTGGCAATTTTGCTGACCACGATGCTTTTCGGTCAGGAAAAGAGTTTTCAATCAAAGTTTGATTCTGTGTATAACAAGGCCCTGGGCAGTCTGGCGACCGATGTCAGCACTTCCGTCAGATGTCTTAAAACGCTTTCTGCATCCGGTGATGAACTTACAATGGTACAGCACGCATGGCTCAGTTACCTGCAAATGAGAATCAATGAAGTTGTGAATGCCGGGGCCTCTGTTCACCGGAATACGCAGCCAGATGTTCCTGATTCGCTCAACCATCCTGACTCCCTGCAATACTGTGCGCGATGGTACCTTGAGCGGTCCATGCCCGACAATGCGATCAGGGTGCTGCTGCGGGCTATTGAGATTCTCCCGGGAAATACGGCAGATGCGGACCACGTCAAGATTGAACTTTGCGAGGCATATCGTCAGAAACAGGAATACCACAAAGGGATCAGCCTGATCTACGACCTGTTGGAACGCCCTTCGCCCCTTTCCGACGAGAACCATGCCTATGCCTGGAATCGCCTGGCGGCCCTTTACAACGAATCGGAAAATCCGGCAAAGAGTTATCGCGACTCTGTTTTTAAATATTCCCTGCTTTGCATGGAACTCTCCGCGAGGACCGGCGACAAACGCAACCTGGCCGCGTCCCAGAATGAACTGAGCTATCAGTATATCCGGAGCAGGAAATACGATAAAGCTTTTGATCTGTCGCGGCAATCGGTATCCAATTTCCTTACAGCCGGGATGCCTTTCCAGGCGATGAATTCGCTGATCAATCTGAGCATCGTGTATGGCAGGAAAAAGGATTACCATGCTGCGCTCGGTTCTCTGGAGGAGGCGACCCGGCTTTCGCCTTTATGGGAGAACCGTAATCTCTACATGCGTATCTATCAGCAATATGCCAATGTGTATTCAGCAACCGGCAATTTCAAGGATGCATACGGGTTTCTGAGCCTGTGCAACATTTTGCTGAGTGCATTCTACAAAGACAGGATGAATAACCAGATACTTGAGCAATCGGCCAGGTACGACCTGTTTGTCAAGGAACAAAAGATCAGGGAGGAGCAGAAAAAGAATGAATTTAACCATCGCCAGATCATTCTGCTGATCATCATCACCATCACACTCACCCTTGCCTTTGTTTTCAGTTTGTTCTATTTCAGGTTGAGACGGCAGGGGGCCCTGAAGCAAAAGCTGATCGAGGCGGTGGTGGAAACCGAAAACAATGAACGAAGGCGCATTGCCCGTGACCTTCACGATGGACTCGGGCCCGTTCTTTCGGCTATTAACCATTATTTCCAGGCTTTTCTTGATGCGAAACCTGAGAACAGGGAGGTCATCAGAGACCGGCTGCAGATGGTGATTTCCGAAGCAATCGATGAAGTTTCCAGGATCTCACATAATATCAGTCCCCATGTGTTGGAAAAACACGGGTTGATGACCGCACTGAACAATTTACTGGCACCGCTGATGGCAAATGAAAAATATGAGATTTTATTTACCTCGGAATTTGACGAAAGACTTGATCCAAAAATCGAACTGGCGGTTTACCGCTGTATCACTGAGCTGATCAACAACACCCTGAAGCATGCGGAAGCCACAAGGATCAGCCTGGATATCGGACGCAGTGATGGTAAACTGACGATCCGGTATTCCGACAACGGCAAAGGGTTCACCACTTCAGCGGGGAAAAGGGTGGGCCAGGGTATACCCAACATCACCAACAGAGTAGAGTCGTTCGGAGGAACATTTTCGGTCGTAAGTTCTCCGAATGCCGGAATTTCAGTCAACATTATAATGCCCCTTTGATATGGAAAATATCAGACTAGCCATCATCGATGACCACAACCTGTTTCGTGAGGGCATCCTCCTCGTGTTAAACCAGATCGACGGTATCGAAGTGGTTTACGATACCTCCGACGGGAACCGTTTTGTGGAGGCACTTCAAAAAACGGAAGTGGATGTTGCGCTGATGGATATTGAAATGCCTGCCATCGGCGGCGCGCTCACTACCGAGCGGGCGCTGAAAGTAAAACCTGAACTGAACGTTATTGCCCTCACCATGTTCTCCGACACCGGTCATTATACCCAGATGATCCAGGCGGGCGTAAAAGGTTTCATCCTCAAGAAGGCAAATAAATTCGAGCTGGAACAGGCCATCCGGGAGGTTCACAAGGGCGGTACCTATTTCAGCCAGGATATCCTGCAGAAGCTGGCTTTCAGACACAATGGAAAAATTACCGGAACGGAGGAACTGACTACCCGCGAGATGGAGATCATGGTGCTGATCTGCCAGGGATTTACTTCCCAGGAAATTTCAGAACGCCTGTATATATCCAGTAAAACGGTCGAAACCCACCGTACCAATCTGTTTCTGAAAGCCGACGTCAGAAACGTTGCCGGCCTGATTGCCTGGGCTATCCGCAACCAGTTTTATTCCGTTGAATAATTTTCGTCCGTGTTTATAGGGGTTTACCCTGAGTGAAATTCAGGTTTTTCCCTCTATGTTTTAATTGATTCCCCTTAAAACTACTACGCTTTACCGATGTTATTTTACATCCGGTTTAGTTTACCCATGATGATCACTATCGCGGTTGCCGATTTTAATCAGACTTACTTCCAGGGGCTGAAAACCATGATGGTACAAGGGGGTGGATTCGCAGGAGTTTTCCGAAAAAATCATGAAATTGATGACGGACCCGTTAAGGGCCCTTCGTTGACATACAGAATTCAACACGAATAACCCACACTTAAACAAATTGCAAAACAATACATTATGAAAACAACCACACTCCAAATCCTTGTTTTTCTTACACTGTCAACCTTCAGTATTCAGTCCTTTGCGCAAACGCAATCGCCCCAAAAAGCACTCAGTTTTAATGGGAGTACTCAGTATATTTCCGGTGCAGGAATAAGTACAAGCCTCACGGCACTAACCATCGAAGCATGGGTATATCACAATACCCTGCCCAGTGTAGTTCAGCGGTATGTGACCATTAACCCTGAAGTGGCAGTATTGCGCTACGACGGAAGTGGAGGTTTCAACAAACTGCATTTCTATGTTAAAAAAACAGATGGTACACTTTATGCTTTGCTGGTTGACAATGTGCTTACCACCGGTACCTGGATGCACGTTGCCGGCACTTATGATGGAACAACTATGAAACTTTACCTGAATGGCAAACTTTTAAAGAGTGCATCTCCCGCCGGAGGATTGTACCCTCCTTCGGGAAGCTTTTCATTGAGCGCCAACGGTTCAGAAGCATTTAACGGAAAGATGGACGAAGTAAGCGTATGGAATTATGCACGTGAAGTGACTGATATACGTGAAGATATGTATCGCACTTCACCCATTGCCAATGCTAACCTTAAAAATTATTGGCAGTTTAACAATGGTAGCGGCACTACCCTGACCGACCTGAAAGGAACCGCCACCGGCACCCTTTACAATATGAATAATTCCAACTGGATTACTTCAACCATTCCTTTCTCGACCGGAGGTGTCAATACCCAGATTGTAAACGCTACTGGAACAAAAACCTTTACCGGAACTGGTTTATCAATGAATTTTACTGCCAAAAGCGGTACCGATAGCATCGTAGCAAGCAGGATTGATACCTTACCAAATGTAAGCCCTACAGGAGTTACCACAGCTTTTAATTCGCAATATTGGGTAATAAACCGTTTTGGAACAGGCACTTTTACTGCTAACCTTACTTTCACCCTTAATGAGGATATTACAAGCGGACAAGCGGCACACCCTGCGCTTATACAGCTTTATTACAGGAGCGGTAATGGGGATGGCACATGGTCACTTATTGCAACGGCTGCCAGTGCAGATGCAGTAAATAATACAGCTACATTTAATGGAATAACAAGTTTCGACGGGCAATATATGGTTTGTTTCAACTCTCCTCCCAATACGGTTGGTACAGCCCTGAATTTCGACGGAACAAATGATTATGTGAATTGCGGTAATGCCTCCAGCCTGAATATTCCCGGTTCAATAACTATTGAGGCCTGGATAAATGCCGATACCTGGAATGCCAATTACTGGGAAGGAACTATTGTAAGCAAAGAGACGACTAACTTTTTCGGCTACACTCTTCGTTGCGGCAATAACGGGATATTGAGCTTTGTTGTGGGCGCCGGGGGAGCCTGGCATGAAATCCATTCCGCTCCGGTCATGTCGACAGGGCGATGGAATTATGTGGTGGGTGTTTACGATGGGGCAACCATGTCTGTTTATGTAAATGGTGTAGTCGAAGGGCTACAGTCTCTTTCTGGAGCCATTGGCATATCAACTCAATCGCTGTTAATAGGAAACAGCCCGGGATACCCCACACGCTTTTTCGATGGCAAGATTGATGAAGTACGACTGTTTAATGTGGCAAGAACCGAAGCCCAGATACAGAGCGATATGTGTAATACCCTTACAGGCGCTGAAACGGGTTTGGTAAGTTACTGGCAGTTTAATAATGGCTCGGGTACAACACTCACTGATGTTGTGGCAAGCAGCAACGGGACCCTGGTAAATATGGATGCAGCTACCTGCTGGGTCGAAAGCTATGCCATGGTTGTTCCCGTCCCCGCAGCAGCTTCAAACATCCTGTCCACGGGTTTCACAGCCAACTGGACTGCGCCTGCTATCGGAACTGTTACAAGCTACAAATTAGATGTGTCAACCAATGATACTTTTACTTCTTTGCTATCGGGGTATGATAATTTAGATTGCGGCAGCAGTTTATCAAAGGCGGTAACAGACTTGGCAAGCAGTACTACTTATTACTATCATGTAAGAGCTGATAAAACCAGCGTCACAGGTACAGGCGCCAATTATTATACCTACACAACAACTACTACCAACTGTGCTCCCACTGCTATTACCGGTCAATCCACCGCATCCCAGACACAACCCTTGAATGGAACATTTACTCCCATTACTGTAAGCGCAACCGGAGCAAATTTAACTTATCAATGGTATAAAGAGGAATATGGAAACAATAGCGGGGGCACTTCACTTGGAGCAAACAATGGAGCACAAACAGATAGCTATACTCCACAAACATCAGATGAAGGAACTCTTTATTATTATTGTATAGTTAGTGGATCCTGTGGAACGGCAACCAGCGCCGTTTCCGGAGCATTTATTGTTACTTTTAATTCCATAGCCCCTGCAGGTAGCGGCACCCTCAGCGACCCCTACCAGATAGCCAACATCAACAATCTCTATTGGCTCACAAAAGCGAGTGACGAATTCATGGGAATGCATTACATACAGACTGCGGATATAAATGCTTCAATCAGTAAACATTGGATGAATGGAAGAGGTTTTATTCCAATAGGCTGCTATGGCTGCTCGATGATAAATTTTCATGGCACCTATAACGGTAAGGGGCACATTATTGACAGTGTTAATATTAACCATCCTGGCGGTTTTGATAATGGAGTTTTCGGATCAGTTTATGACGCGAAGATTGATAGCCTTCGGATAAGCAACGCCTCCATCGTTGCGGGAAGATTTACCGGCGCTCTTGTGGGAAGGATGGATGAGAATTCTACCATAAGTCATTGCAGCACCAGTGGACGTGTTTCCGGGATCTATAAATATAACGAAAGATCTATTGGAGGTCTTGTTGGAAACATGGGATCTGCTGATGATACCATAAGGTATTGTTATTCCACTGCTAACGTGTACTGTGATTCTACCAGTTTTAATTATATTGGTGGTTTGATTGGAAAAAGCAGTGGCATCATCAACCAGTGTTATGCCAGCGGTTGGGTTTCATCAAATGCGACTTATGTTGGCGGCTTGGTTGGCAGTAGCGCCAATGCCGACCAATCGTATTGGGATGTTGAAACTACAGGGCAAACAACAGGATGCTATAACGCCGACACCACCCATGTTCATGGAAGAACCACTGCCCGGATGAAAACCCAATCTACTTATGCGGGATGGGATTTCAACAACAATTGGTATATTTCCGCCGGTACCAACAATGGGTATCCTTGTTTTTATTATGCTCCTGAAATAAGCACCATGGCAGTCAGCAATATTAAAACCTTTACAGCAACCTCAAATGGCAACATTTCTGCTAATGGAACACCTGATCTCACTGCTTACGGTTTTTGCTGGAATACTTCCGGTATGCCGAGCGTTGCAGATAGCAGAGTAATTGTGGGCACTACCACTTTTGGAGGTTTTACGGCAAACATCAGCGGTTTACATCATGCGACAACGTATTATCTGCGTGCTTTTGCAATAAATGAACACGATACCGTTTACGGTTCACAAGTAAATTTTACGACCACAAATATTACGCAAGCCTCTACCTGCCTCAACAACGGTGACCAGTACAACTATATCAGCATACCCGACAACAGTACGCTTCAATTAACCAATAATTACACCATTGAAGTGTGGATAAAACCCAGGGTGCTGGTAAGCACCAACAGGATTATCGTATCGAAAGGATTTAATGCAAACGGCTACTCCCTTTTGTCAAGCGGAAGCGGAAACCATCGCGGTCTGATTTTCGATGGCATGGCAACTGCCGATAATATACTCACGCTCAATCAATGGTGTCATGTAGCTGCCGTGAATGACAACGGGACAAGGCATCTGTACCTGAATGGAGTTGAAGTACCGCTCACGGGAACCCCGATAACCGTAACGGCAAACAGCCAGCCTTTGTACCTGACAAACTATTATAGCGGCTCAGGAAACAACTTGTTCAGGGGATATGTTGAAGAAGTCCGCCTATGGAATACATCCAAAACCAACTCACAAATACGCGACAATATACACTTGCCACTTACAGGAAGCGAAACAGGGCTGGTTTCATACTGGCAGTTCGATGAAGGGCAACCTCCGACAGTTTACGATAAGAAAGGTGTAAACAACGGAACATGGTATGCTTCTGTTATCAATCAATATACAACCGCTACCATTCCGTTTGGTAGCGGAACCAGCAATACACAAGTGGTAAGCGCCACCGGTACCAGTAATTTTACCAATACGGGACTTAGCATGAACTTTACTGCCAAAACAGGCATGGATTCTATTGTTGTGGCAAGAATAGATACTTTTCCAAATATTAATCCCACGGGACTTGCTGCCGTTTTAGACAGGCAGTACTGGGCTGTTCATCAATACGGAAGTGGAATGTTTAATGCAGATCTCACATTTACAGTAAGCGAAAAATTGACTTTGCAGGATCAAAATAATCCATCAAACATTAAACTCTTTACCAGGGGCAGCATGGCAGACGATTCGACCTGGGCATTGCTGGCATCGGCCACTTCGGTAAATGCGGCCACCAATCAGGTCACTTTTGAAGGAATTACCGGATTCAGCCAGTTCATCCTCGGGAAGGCTGTTGTGGTGCCGGCGAACCTGGCAGTTGCAAACACAACCGTTCAAAACGGCGAAGCGGCATGTTTTGATGCCACTGAAGTCGTAACCGTTTCAAACTTCACGGTGGAGACCGGCGGAAGCGCAACATTCATCGCCGGTGGTCAGATTCATTTTACACCCGGAATTGTGGTGCAGCCCGGAGGGTACATGCATGGCTATATTACGACCACAACAGATTATTGCATGTCGCAATCGCCGTCGATTCCTGTTGCTTCCGTGGGAGAAGAAGAGACTCTGCTTGCCACACTTGAATCCTGGTTTAAAATCTACCCCAACCCGACTTCGGGCAATTTCACCCTTGAATTAACAGGGACCGGAGACCCGGCAGAGGTCCACGTGGAGATCTATGGCATGCATGGAGAGAAGTTTCTGCAAGCCATGATGCACCACGAAAACCAGAGAACGTTCTCTATTGGAACCGTCTCTTCCGGTATCTATCTCATCAGAGTAAGCGCCGGGAATGAAACAGTTTCCCGAAAATTAGTGAAGATGTAATGCCATGAAAAAAATTATCTTCCTCCTGATATTGACGATTAAAACCATCTGCTGGTTGGCAGTGCCTCGGGTGGAATGTTGGTAGTCGAACAATAAAGGGTTGTCAAAACCTGCCCAATCCGAATGCCTTCTGATCACTCTTTGAGTAATTTTCATTTGCGTTTATACAGAATCTTTAGGGTTTTCAGAATATCCAGACACTTTGGCTACGCTCATTGTCCGGTTAGATTCAGCCGCTGCATATAAGGGTTTACCCCGAGTGAATCTCAGGTTATTCCCTCCCGATTTTCATTGGTTCTCCTCATAACAACCGCGCATTTTCCTTGTACTTTTACCTTATGGTTTAATGTGCCAGGGATGATCACAATTGCGGTTGCCGATTTTAATCAGACTTACTGCCAGGGGCTGAAAACCATGCTGGAGCAGGTGGAGGGATTCGAGGTTGTTCTGCTTCCCGTTTCGGACTTCCGGCCGGAGAACCTGGACAAATTGCCCATAGATATGTTGCTGATGGATGAAGACCTGTATGAGGATAGTAAAACGATGGCCGGAAAAATGGAAATGGTTTGGCCGGTGAAGAAAACAATCATCCTGTCGATGGATTGCAATGAAATTCCAGCGCTTCCCGGCGTAGTGGAGGTCCTCTGTAAAGGAGCGGGCAAGCGGGAGTTTATCGAAAGGATCATGGAATTGTCGCGGGTTGACCCAATATGAAAACGATCATGTTCGAAATTCCGGCGTTGACCACGATTCAATGTGAAATGCGAATTACAAACATCATAAATCTGTTATTAAATTAAGAAAGGGAATAAGCTATGTCGATTACAGGAAACTTCAGGATTAAATCTCAACCCGTTGAAAGCAAAAAGTCATTCCGGGATGTACAAAAGTACCTCCACCTCTTAACACTTTCAGTACTCCTTGTAGTTGCCGCTTTGCTTGGCGGCTGCAAGAAAAGCAGTACGGATCCACCGGTTACCAACAGCGAAAAGCTTCGTTTCGTCTGGCTGGCCGACAGCCGGGGCGAAAAGCTTGATAATCCGGTAAACACTGAGGTGTTGAATGTCATCATCAGCCAGATCAGCACCTTGTCGCCCAAGCCTTCCTTTGTGATATTCGGCGGCGATGGAGCCTACAGGGGCTATATTAAACCATCTTACACCTTTGAAGCGTTTAAAGACCTGTTCGCACCTGTCACCAGCCAGGGGATACCCCTTTATACCGCCGTCGGCAATCATGAGCTGTATTACGAGCACTCTGATTCCGGTTTCATTCTCAGCAACCAGCAGCAGTTCCAGGCTGTGTTTTCTGAGAATCCCGGCAACGGACCGTCCGGCTACGAGCACCTGGCCTATTCGTTCACCTCCCCGGGCGGCAGTTCCTTTTTCGCGACTTTGGATCCCTACTACCTGACCCATAACATCATTCCCGATGGCCTGGGTGGCAACATCGAGGACCCCCAGATGTCATGGTTAAGAGCACAGGTCGCGCAAACCAAGGCAACTCATAAATTTCTTTTCATTCATACACCCTATTACTATGTTTCGAACGACACGACCGAACCATCCACTGTAAGCCAGTCCTTTACCAGGCTCTGGTCTTTCCTTGACTCCAACAAATTCGACTTCTATGCCTGCGGACATTCGCATCTTTTTGCCCGGCGGACTATTGACAGCAGTGTCCTGCCAAATCCCCAAACCGTACCATCGACTCCTACATGGAAGAACAATGTTGTTCAGCTTCTCAATGGCACTTGCGGCGCCGGCGGAGGTGGCGGCACCATCGATCCGGCCGTCAGGGCCGCCTGGAACGTACATGATGCCGATAAAACCTATTATTTCAGCGTAATAGACATTAATGGCAGCCTGGTAACGGTAAACACTTATGGTGGCTACAAGGGGGCCTACAGCGTGATCGACACGTTCACTATTAAAAAGTAGAACATGCCATGATGAAAAAAAAATTACTGATCACCGGAATTCTGACGCTGACCCTCACAGGGTGCTATAATCTCTATGCACAGGTTAATCTTTACTTACAGACTCCCACACCGACTTCGGTCTATATAAGCTGGCATTCCACTGACACTTCTTTTACAAAGGACCGTTATGGCCTGTCTGCCGGAATATATTCTGTGCAGATGAAGTGTGACAGCTTTGTACAAACCAGGAAAATGGCACTTGCAAAAAAGCGGTCTGTTAAGGATCTCAGTAAAAAAGGAGGTTAATATGAAAAGGAATATTCTGAATGTTTTGTCAGCAACCATCCTTGCGACCGGTCTGGCCGGTTGTAAAAACCAAGAAAGCCCGCCCCCGGAGGTGGTTGATACAACCGAACATGACAACTGGGTGCTGCTGACGCCTGATTGGGGGAATCCTGCCCTTACATTCGCTTTGTCCGACCACTCCATTACAAGCGGACAACCATGGGACGGAGTCTCTACCGGCACACAAGGTTCTTCCTGGGGGATTGACGCAAAGGCCGGACGCCACAAAACAGGCAGCGTTGCGAACTGGTTCAAATCACATGCCTCATTCGCTATATGTGCGACCTGGCCCAGCATATCCGATGCCTGGCCGTCAGAATTGAATTTCGCTTTCACCGGCACCCTCACGATCAACGGTACGGGATATCCCATCACCATTGGCCAGGGATCGGTTCCACCCCATAACAACTGGTGGCTTGGCGGACCGGGATGGACTTACTGGAATTCACCTTTTGGCGATTCTGTGGTGACGCCCGACGGGAAATACTATTTTGAAGCGGCCGATGATACGTTCAACCAGTTCTGGATCAGGGAAAAACCTTAACCGGGAATCATATCAGGTTCCCTGCCGGGGATTGACATCCATTGCGGTTCATTTGTGATTAATCAAATTTAAGAAAGGAGAAAAACCATGTCAGACAAATTAAAGAACACAATCAGGATTGAGAGAAGCCATTTTAACATCGGTACAATTACTTTGCTGATCGCAGTGGTCACCATGCTGGGAGGCTGCACCAAGAGCACCACTTCGGAGAAGCCACCGCTTACGGGTGGTAAAACACTGCGTTTCGTATTCCTGGCCGACAGCCGGGGCGACTCTCTCGGCTATACGATTGACACCACTTCGTTAAATCCAATCATCCGCAAGATTGATACATTGAAACCCCAGCCCTCCTTTATGGTATTCGGAGGTGACATGTGCTATCGGGGTTATATGAAAAAGAAATATACATTTCAGGAATTCAAAGATCTTTTCGCAAATCTGACCAAAAAGGGGATCCCGCTGTACACGGCTATGGGTAATCATGAACTTTATCATGAGCATGCGTCTTACGGTTACTTTCTCGTCAACCAGCAGCAGTTTCAAACTACTTTTTCTGAGAACCCGGCCAATGGACCAAGCGGGTATGATCACCTTGCATATTCCTTCACCGATCCGGGGACAAGCTCCTTTTTTGCGGTAATGGATTGTTATTATGTAACTCAAGACACCCAGAAAATAAACATGGGAGGCCATATCGAACCGGCACAAATGACCTGGCTGAAAACACAGGTGGCCCAGACCAGCGCATTGCATAAATTCCTTTTCATCCATGTACCCTATTATTATGTCGACAACGACTCGACAGAAGCCTCGGAAGCGGATACAACACTCACGACGCTCTGGTCCTTCATTGACGCCAATAAGTTCGATATCTATGCATGCGGACATTCGCATCTTTATGCCCGCAGGACCATTGACGGCAGTTTAGCCCCGAGCCCACAGCCCACGACTCCGGTTCCGGCCTGGCAGAACAATGTGGTACAGCTTCTTAACGGCACTTGCGGGGCAGGTTCCGGAGGCGGGTACATCGATCCGACGGTCAGAACCGAATGGAACGTTCACAATGACAAAAAGACTTATTACTTTAGCGTTGTTGACATCAACGGCGGCACCGTAACGGTAAAAAGTTACGGGGGTTACACGGGGGCCTACAGTCTTATCGATACGTTCACCATTACCAAGTAGAACACGTAATGACTCCTGAGGGTATGTCCACTCAACCGGAAAAATCTAATTTAAATGATGAAATTTACTTACACCCTGGTATCCATGCTGATCGCCTATTATACAATGAACCGGGGTCAATATGTTTGCCAGCCGGCAAAAATTTACAAGTACCCTGTTTTTTCACACAATACCGGAGGAACATCGATTTTTAAACAAACTTCTATCATATGAAAAAAATATTTGTGCAGGTTCAGTTAAAAGGAAACTCCCTGCTGAGAAAAAGCAAAATGCACCTGCTGTTGCCCCTGGTATTCATCACGGGAATTTTGCCGGCATTTTTTTTTGTTTTAAAACCTGCTTCTCCGGCGATACAAAAATCCGCCCATCGTCCGGTTGACAGACAACAGGAGAAAGGCGGGGATGAACCCCTTTATTATCCGGCTCTACTGGAGTTCATGAGAACCCGCGATCCTAAAACAAACAAAATTCCGTCATGCATTCGCGGAAAAGAGATGGAATTTGCGGCCCGGTTGCCCAGGAAAAATGAATTATTAAAATCTCAAAGCTGGGTTTCCAGCGGACCAAATAATAACAGTGGGAGGATTCTGTCGATTGCCATGGATATTGAAGATGAAAACGTCATGCTGGCGGCTGCCGCTTCCGGTGGCATTTGGCGCACTGAAGATGCCGGAGCAAATTGGGTTAAAACCACTGCTCCATCGGATATTCCCAGTGCAACCTGCATCGTGCAGGATCAACGCCAGGGAAAACGCAACATTTGGTATTATGGGACGGGGGAATTACTGAGCACTACCGACAGGCGATTGAGCATTATCGCCCGGACCGTTGGGTCTGGTGACGGTATTTTCAAATCCCAGGACGGCGGAAAGCACTGGAGCCAGATCCCATCAACTAAAACAAACTCCCCGGGCAACCTGTCAGAGGTTTTCCAGGGGATCTGGTCCCTGGTCATCGACACATCAAATCATCTCGAAGATGAAATATATGCAGCCTGTTATGGAGGGATCATGCGGTCGGCAGATGGTGGCGGTCACTGGTCACTTGTGCTGGGGGATCTGACTTACAAACCCTTTTCTACCGACATTGTGGCAGGTGAGACGGGAACCATGTTTGCCGGATTGAGCTCCTACTGCCCTGAGTATCCAGGAAATCCAAGTCCGGTGGGAGGAGTCTGGACCAGTACTGATGGAATTCATTGGCAAAATATAACCCCTCCCGATTTCCCGGAAGATTACCGGTGTATCAGGCTTGCCACAGCGCCATCCGATCCTGATATTCTATATGTTTTCACGGAATCACCGATCCAGGATACAGATCCAACATTCGGTTTCTCAGCTTCACAGCATACCTTCTGGAAATACACAAAAAATAAAAAGGGGGGCAGGGGATCGTGGGAAAACCGCACCATCAATCTTCCCGGGAAAGGCAGGGGAAACATTTTAAGCGCTTTTCTCGACACCATTCATGGGGCATTCAATTCAATCGGGGGCTATGCATTCACGCTGAAGACTCATCCTGAAGATGCGGATATTGTTTTTATTGGCGGGACAAATCTGTACAGAAATACATCTGGATTTGCCGACTCAACCTTAACACATTGGCTGGGAGGATATCCATATGACCAGACAGATACAAACCTCCATCCTGACCAGCACTGCATCTTGTTTTCCAATTCGGATGATCATACCATGTATTCAGCTTGCGACGGAGGTATCTATAAGACATCCAACTGTTTAAGCGGGCATGTGCAGTGGGATTTTTTCTCCCAGGGGATAAACAACAGCCAGGTGTATTGGACGGGAATGGATCATGCAGCATCCCATGATGAATTTGCCGTGGCTGGAATTCAGGATAACGCTATATATATCACCGATAAAAATATTTTTCCGCTTTCATCCTGGAACTCTGTTTGCGGAGGGGATGGCCTCACCTCCATTGTTGCAGATCATAAAAACTATCTGATAGGATCAGTATACGATGGAAATATATTCTCTTTCCAGGTTGACAGTTTGTACAATATAAACAACCTGTATTGGCAACGTCCAACATTTTTCTCTGACAGCAACTTCCTTTTTTACACCAATTATGCACTGGATCCGAATGACAACAACACCTTTTACTTTCCACAGAAAAATCATTTGTGGCGGAAATCAAATATGGCTGCTGCTGCCTTCGACACGAATCAGCTTAATACCGGCTGGACTGAACTGACCAATGTTGTACTGGGCTACCAGGATTTTATTCTCGCAATCACCGCATCAAAGTTTCCCGCGAACCGCGTTTATTTCGGAACATATACCGGGAAGGTCTTTCGTGTCGACCAGGCCAATACCGGAAATCCTGTGGCGATAAATATCACTGGAACCGGTTTCCCCGCCAATGGTTTTGTTGCCTGTATCGAAACAGATCCTGCAAATGCAGATAACTGCTTTGTAGTATTTTCAAATTACAACGTTCAAAGTATTTTTCATTCCTCTGATGGGGGGATGAACTGGGAACCTGTTGGTGGAAACCTTGAAGAAAATCAGGATGGAAGCGGGAATGGTCCTTCCATTCGGTGGCTGAAGATGCTTTCTCTTCAAGGATTTAAGATTTACTTTGCCGGTACATCGACGGGCCTCTTTTCCACCATGGAACTGAAAGGGGCACAAACCATCTGGCAACAGGAGAGTCCCGAACTGATCGGAAGAAGCATCGTCGATATGATCGACGCAAGAAGTACCGACGGTTGGGTGCTGGTTGCCACCCAGGGGAATGGTATCTTTTCAACCTATTTTCAACCGACAGGAACAGGTGACCAACATACCACCTCTCTTCCAAGGCTGGAGCAGAATTATCCCAATCCGGCCAATACGGAAACGCATATTAAATTCACGGTTCCCAGGAATGAACACGTAAAGATCATTCTTTATACCCAGGAAGGAAAGCTGGTCAAAGTCATCCTGGATCAATTGATCCAACCGGGAGATCATGTGATTTCATGCTCAACCGACCATCTTCCAAATGGGATTTACTACTACACCCTGAATTCTTCCAATGGAACTGTTTCAAGGAAAATGATCGTCGCAAAGTAATTAATATGAAAAAAATCATTTACTCATCATTATTGGTGTTTTTAGTCCATTGCATTTTGACTCTAAACCTTTGTAAAGGACAGACACCTCCTGTAATTTCAAATTTGACTTACGGCAACATCAGTCAAACGGGAGTCACTTTATTTTGGTCGACAGATTCTCCTGCCGATTCGAAAATAAGATGGATGGCTCCGGATTCAAATTACCAGGCGTTAATTTTCACCGATTCCCTGTATTTCAGCGATCAGGGAACCCGTCACGTAATAGTGATCGGTCAACTGCAGCCGGCAAAAATTTACAAGTACCAGGTTTTTTCACATAATGCCGGCGGAACATCCGTGGATTCGGGATATTTTGTCACCCAATCCTTATCTTCGGGAAGTGTTGAGGTTTATTTCAACCATACGGTCGATACATCTGTTAGTATAGGGGAGAATGCAAATGGAAGCCAGAATTTTGAAAACCTCTTTGATGCCCAGATCAACAATACGACTCACAGTATCGACATTACCATGTGGGAATTCCAGGGGGTTGCTTCGGTTACCCAGGCGCTGATCAATGCCAAAAACAGGGGTGTGAAGATCAGGTTTATTTACAACCAGATGACTGATACTTCACAGGTTGATTCACTGGTGGCCCATGGAATCCCGGTACTGAGGCGAAACTACCTTACGAATTTTTCCATGCATGATAAATTCTGGATCTTTGATCACCGGAATAACAGCAATCATGATAATAAA
>Ga0114951_10000512_pt1 | contig 53664 bp, 66 predicted proteins | sample AM7aDNAmetaG_FD_88677 | JGI IMG/M metagenome (GOLD analysis project Ga0114951, IMG submission 88677) | Freshwater microbial communities from Finland to study Microbial Dark Matter (Phase II) - AM7a DNA metaG | ecosystem: Environmental > Aquatic > Freshwater > Lake | place: Finland: Lake Alinen...
GCCACAACGTCAGAGTGGAAGTACTGATGTCTGATTCTCCCCGGGGAGAATGCACGCGAGACTCTCCAACTCGCCCTTAATAAATCGCCAAAACGTGTCATTATAACTTGAGCGTGTTCATTAGCCGTTCCGGCTGTCGCCTACCCCTCGCGGGTTTGCGGGAGCCGGTTTTCTTTTTTGCAGGGAGGAGTTTTTTCGTTCATTGGAAAACGCCCAAGATCAGGAAGTTTACGAACTGGAGGTTGTCATGTCAGAAAATAGACCCCGTGCCGACGCGTTGCCGGGCGTGGTCCTGCGATACTTGTGGCCCGTGGGTTTTCTTGCGGCTGCGGCGGTGGTCCTCTGGATCATCACCTTGGCCGTCGTCCACGCCGTCACGGTACACACTTCAGAGTTGTTCAAACCCAATATCTCGGTCACCACCATCCTGCACAGCACCATCAACGACGTGCGCAAGGAAGCCAAACTGGTGGTGGCATCCGCAGAGTTGACGCCGGAGGTAACAAAATCGGAATCCTATTGGATCTGGTGGTTCTACTTCGGCACCACCACCGCCCGGGTGAAGGCACCGGGTTCCCGCGTGCAATACATTATTCCGTTGGACAATTTCTCTGAGTCCAACATTGAGCAGATCCCCAGCAAGAAGCTGGTCCGTGTGCATTTCCCGGCGCCCCGGTTGGATGAAGAGATGGTGGCGGTGAACCTACAGCACCTGGAGGAATGGAAGGCGAGTGCGTGGGCCCGGTTCAACAAGGAGGAAGTGGCGGCGGAGGCTCGGGGGATGCTGAGAGAGGCTACGCTGGAGGTGGGGAAGAAGGAATGGGTGCAGACTCAGGTGCGGGCGGATGCTCGGAAAACTTTGGAACATTTGCTGGCGCCGCTAAAGGGGGCACTGAAGGAGGGGGTGCGGATGGAGGTGATGCTGGAGGAAAAGTAAGGGGTGGAGGTGAGCAATTGTGACTACCAGGAACTCGGGCCCGACTACTTGGATAAACTTCAGCCTTTGCGGCTGACTACTTACCTGGTCAAGCGGCTGGAATCCCTCGGACATAAGGTTACACTGGCCCAGGCGGACCAAGCCGCGTAACGGTATTTTCAAAGCAGCCACCTGGGCGGCCATCTGGTTCTGCGCCGGCATCTGGGCCTTCGAAGCCCAAATGGTCATCCTCCGTGCCTACTACGCCCTCAGCGACCGCATCACTCCCATGAAAGTCGCCGCCTCCATGGTCGCCCTCAACTTCGCTCTTAACCTCACCCTCGTCTGGTTCCTCCAAGAAGGCGGCATCGCGCTGAGCACCACCCTCTCTGCCATTCTCCAAGTCGTCATTCTCCTGGGCCTCCTCCGCCAGCGCCTCGGCCGGCTCGGCCTCTCGGCCCTAGGCGTTTCCGTCCTCAAAGAACTCTTCGCCTCCGCCCTCATGGCCATCGCCGTCCTCGAGACTACGGCCATCCTTCACCAGTTCCGCGGCCCCTCCGCCGATCAGCACGCCGAAAAACTCCTTCGCGCCCTCATCGACCTCCCCATCATCCTCCTCATCGCCATCGGCACGTACGCCTTCCTCACCTGGGCGCTAAATATGCCCGAACTCCACGACCTTCTCAGAAAATCAAAACGCAAAAAGCCCAACCCCGACTCCTGACCGCCCGGAACGCCATAGCGAAGAAATACTGTCCGAGATAAACCTAACACAATCCTAATCTTGCATGATGAGCCCGAAATGCAGTGTTCTACCGAGGTCGTTGAAATGGTCGCCGTAAATCCACCAATTAAGGCTTGTAAAATTTTCTACAACTGTTCGTTAACTGTGAATCAATTGATTGTTCGTGCCTTACTATATAGTAGAGAAAAATAACATATTTAAAGATCGAATTATCTTGCATTATCGGAAATCTGTGATAATATCCCAAAGGTTCTGATCTGATGCGAACTACTAGGTCCCCCCGAGGCGAGAGAGAGCCGCGACGGGAGACAGTAGAGGAAGCCCCCCGCCTTTTGGGTTGTAGCACGCTGTTCTGGCGTGTCGTTCCTCCAAGATAATTTGTAGTAATCCTTTTGACTGGTCGTCATTGGTTTCGGCCTCGCTGTTGAATTAGGGAGAGCGATCGTGGGAGTACATTTCGCCTATTTTGCGCTCGTCGCGGTGGTCATCGCCGCTTTGCCGCGGGTCTTCCTTGCGCCTGGGCCAGCCAACCTGCGCCTTGTGCCTTGGTTGAATTGGTGCAGGGCTCAGCATGACGTCATTGTCCTTTTCCTCCGGTTCAAAAATTGTCGCGTTTTCTTCGTCGTCGGCACATTCCATCACAGCCATTTTGTTGGGCCGGTGCTGGCGGTAAGGCGGTCTCGGGCATTCGCTCGGGATCATCGTCTGTGATCTGCAAAAAAGGAGAGATTCATGCGTCGTCCCAAAACTTTCGTCTCGGTAATCTCCATCGCTATCTCCTTGGCTTGCACCGCAAGCCTGGGCAATACCTACTCATGGATGGGGTCCGGTGACTTTTCCGTTCCTACGCGGTGGTCGCCCAGCGGAGTGCCGGGCATTGCCGACTCCGCCGTCTTCAACAACGGAAGCTGGGTCAACTTCACAGGAAGTGCGACCAATCAAGACCTCTTTGTGAACGGATCCACCCAGTTCGTCAGCACAGGCGGACCGTTCACCTACACGGTGGCTAACAACGCGACCGTCTCCAACTCGAATCTCATGTTAGCGGTTGATCCGATGCCGGGCCACGCCATCAACCTGTCGGTCGGTGGCCAACTGAATTTCAACTATTCGTCGGGCTCAATCCAATATGGTAGTCAGGTGACGGCGGGCTCGCTGCTCATGGGCGCCGCTAGTCTCAATGTGGACGGCGCTGCACTTAACGTCACCGGCAATACGGTCTTGGGTGGAGGCTCCATACTGCATTTCTTCAACGGCGCAGTCGGCAACCTCGGGGGTACCGCCACGCTCGCGCCTTCTAATTTCGGTTCCGGCCCCAATAGTCTGAACGTCGAAGACGGCGCGCAGGTGACGACGGGAAATATCGTGGCGGGCAATTCTAATCAGTCTGGCTGTTACGGATACATCGCCATTCGAGGGCCCAACACCCTACTGGCACAGACTGACGCATCTACCATTACCTTGGGGTCTGCCAGTGCCGGGATTGGCAGCGTGAGATTTTGTGGGGATAGCGGCACGTTTACCACCGGTACCGGCAACATTGTGGTGAACGCCACCGGATTGATTGACGTGGAAGGCGGCGGCACCTTCAACGCCAACGGGGACATCTACGTAAACACCACTGGTGGCACAGGTCAATCCGAAATGATGGACATAAAGCTCAACGTGGCAGGATCAGGTTCGGCCGTTATCCAGAGTGGCGCGTGCAGCATGACCATCGGCAGCGCAACCGGCGCCAGTAACGCAACAGTGGCCGTCAACAATCAGGCTGTGTTCACTACCGGCACGGGCATTACCACCATCAATAAAAGCGGGCTGTTGAGTCTTCAAAGCAGTGGCATCTTCAATTTGAACGGCAACATGGTCATCGATGGCGGCACCTTGAACGTCGATGGCGGCTTCCTGAATGTTGGCGTCGGCAGGAGCGTCACGGCCCAGCATGGCGGACAGATGATGTTCATCAATGTATTCCCTGAAATGAAAATCAACCAGTATGCGACCTACAGCGTGGCCAGCGGCGCCGACATGATCGTCGTCTCCCCTATTCTCGCGGTTGGTTATACCACCGACGGTTCACTGGTGGCAGACGGCGCGGGATCGTCGGTGTCAGCGTCTTCGGTTTACGTCGGGAGAGCCAGTGCCAACGGAACAGTCATTTTCCGCGATGGTGCGACCGGGAGCTTTTCATTCCTGGGTATAGGCAAGGAGGGAAGCGGCACGAGCACGATGAGCGTTGAGAGTGGCGCGCATATCAACTTGTCAGGCAGCATGGTGGTCGGTCCGGCGAGCGGAAACCCCAACGGCACGCTGATCATCACCGGCACTAACTCCCAAATCATACAGACCGGCTCCCTCTCCAGCTTATATATAGGCGGTTACGGAGGTTTCGCAGGAACTGACGTGGTGAACGTCAGAGATGGCGGCTTGTTTGCGACGATTGGCAGCGTGACAGTTAACACCGGGGGCACGCTGAATATAGACGGCGGTACAGTAAGCGTGGGTCCACTGACGGCGATTGGTGGCGGCAAGGTCAACTTTACCGCCGGCTCCTTGTCCTTCATAAATGACCTGCATGTTGAGACCACCGGCCTCTTGGGACCAAGCGTAAATCTGACCGCCGGCAAGACTTTGAGCACCGGCTCTGCTACTACCTACGTCGCCTTCCTCTCTAAGCTTGCCGTCAATGGCGGAACGCTGACCACTGAATTGCTGAACAACTATGGTAAGTTCTCCATCGCCGCCGGTTCAACCGTCAACGTGAGTCTTGCCGCTAACAACAAGCCAGGCGCGACGTTATCTCTTGAAAAGGATGCCGTCCTGAACACTCAAGTATTCAATGACGGTGAAGTGATCTTGGGCGGCGGGACCGCAACTCTGGGCGCTCCATTCTACACCTTGACCAACACCGGCATCATTCATGGCGACGGTCGAATTGCCTCTTCAGTAATTAACACGATCGGCGCCGAGCTTCGGGCCGACTTTACTAATCGCATGGTGCTCAGCGCTCCGGGAAACACCAACTCCGGGCAGATCAGCCTCAGTTTCGGCGGCACCATGGAGGCAAAACAGGGCCTCATCAATACCTCCGCCGGTGTCATCAGCGGTGACGGCGTCATCCGCACCGGCAAGATCACCTATTCGTCCGGGCCCGTCCCCAGTGGCACAGGCCTGTTCAACTATGGCAAGATGAACTTTTCTGGAACAACCAAGGTCTACGGCGATGTATGGACCGAGGGCGGCGACAGTTGCGACATCATCGTGTCCGGCGGCGCATCGCTAACTTTCTATGACAATGTCTACATGCGCGATACGGTCGCCGGCTCGTCAAAACCGGAAATCCGAGCCGGTGCAGGGAGCCGCATTGTCTACTTTGGCTTGCTCAAGGGCGACGTCAACATGACTGGAACCGGCGTTCATTCTATTGAGGGGACATTCTCCCCCGGCTTCAGCCCCGGCTACGCCTCGATTTCTAACATTGAGCTTACCTCCAGTGGCATATTTGGCTTCGACTTAGCTGGGACTACCCGCATGAGTGATGCCACCATCGATTCCACCGGCCACTATAGCGCCTACGACATCCTGAACGACCTGACTTTGGCCGCTGGGGGCACTATTGATGTCAACCTTGTGCCGACCCAGGCGCCGCATCAGACGGGAACGTTATTTGTTCCCAGCTTCGGCCAGGAGTTCGTTCTCATGACGTGGCACAATCTCATTGGCGATCCCACCGGTGTGGCGATCAACTTTGACGACGCCGTCTTACCCGACGGCATGTCTTGGCGGACTATCTGGGGACCCGCCGACAACGGCAGTCTCGTCCTTGAGGTCGTTCCCGAACCCGCGTCCCTAGCCCTTCTCGCCTTCGGATCCGCGTCCCTTCTGATCCGCCGACGCCACCGCGTGTGAACCCCTCCCCGGGGCATGCCAATCTCGCGATTGGCCTTTTTAGGTCTCCTTACGATATGGCCGTTCCCACAGGGAGCCGGTCATTAGATAGTTCACGGTTTCATTTTGGTCCAAGAGACCCTCACCGAATCTGAGCAAAAACGCCCACGCGTATGCGCATACCCTGCAATCTACTCGTGCCAACCCACTCCCCACACGTTCACACCGTCACTCCCACACCCCACCACCTCCACACAACACTCAGTACCGAAACCCCCGCCCCCTCGGCCACTCCACGTCCCCTCCGTCCAATCAAATTTTCCTTTAGTTCAGTCAGACCGGGCAGCCGTATCGGTTGCCCGCTTCTATTTTTGCACTCTTACCTAAGGAGTTCGCCATGCCACTGTCGATAAACGTCGGCCTCTCACGCAAGGCCAGCAAGGATTATCAAAGTACCGGCGTGTCCATCAACGTCACTGCGGAACTGGATTCGGCACTGCTGCTCAAGCCGGGTGAACTGCAGCAGCAGATTGATTCGCTGTATACCCAGGCGGAGCAGGCCATTGACCGCCAGGTGAAGGCGTATGCCGGTACCAACACGCCGCAGACCAACGCCCCTTCGAACACCGGAAGCAACGAGCGTAGCCGGAGAACTGCCCCGCAGAACGGGCGTACGCGCTCCAATTCCAACGGCAACGGCACCGGTAACGGCAATGGCCACGGTGCTGCCTCTGGCATGACTGAGTCCCAGCGCCGGGCCATCAACGCCATTGCCGAACGGATGAATGTCGATGCCGGACAGGAAGCACAGGATCTCTTCGGTACCGCACTGAATGACCTGTCCATTCGCCAGGCCTCCGAACTCATCGACCACCTCAAGACGCTCATGCGCCCCACTGAGTGTTGTCTGATGCGTCCCAGCGATATTCTGCAGGATGATCCGGACTGCTGGCTGTATGTACCGGGTCGTGATGTGGACGCCATTCATGGTGACCACAAGACGAGCCATCATGGTCGCGTGCGTGCGATCCCACTCAACCGCCGCTGCATGGAGATCCTCAAGCCCTTCATGCACCGGGCGGCGAAAAAATACCTGTTCTCCCCGGCAGAAGCCATGCAGGAATACTTACGCCTTAAGCATGCCGACCGCGTGACGCCCATGAACCAGGGCAATAAGCCCAAGCCGGACCCATTGATCAAGGCAGGCGAGCATTACACCACCGACAGCCTGCGCGAAGCCATCGTCCGAGCCTGCAAGCGCGCGGGTGTGGCAGCGTTTTCACCCTATGACCTGCGGCGAACTTCTGCGACACGGATCCGACGTCTTCTAGGCAAGGATGCTGCGTGCACTATGCTGGGCCACGCGGAGAGCACGACCACGGACATCTACCTCTTGGATGAAGTGCAGGAGGCGATGCGGGTGGCGAAGCAACTGGTCCCGTCTCCCAAGCCTCCGTCCGCAGAAAACCTGCGTAAAGAAGACCCGAAACCTGTATAAAAGCGGTAACGCAGGAGCCCGGCAACTTCGCTGGGCTCTTGCGTAACTACCTGTTCTGTATGGATATAGGTAAATGGGCGTTGCAGGGCTCGAACCTGCGACCTTACGGGTGTGATCCGTACGCTCTAACCAACTGAGCTAAACGCCCGAGTGATCTAACTCCTGCAAATTAAATAACTTACAGGCTATTTACTTTACACCCGTTACTGCGTCAAAATGCTGGATTTGGGTGTACAATCTGGCTAAATTGGGTGTAAGAATTCGGTTACACCCAAGTCCCGTTTAGTTTGTACACCCAACAGTAATTGGGTGTACGCCAGAAAGGAACCCAGCATGACCCGATCCGAAGCCATCGAGCTTCCGTCGATCTACGAGACGAAGGGCCGCTTCGCCACCAAGATCGGCTACCACCTTTCGGCATCCGGAACGAGGACAAGATCATACCATTACCTCAAAAAGAATCAAAAGGTGGCACTGGCAGAAGCGATCCAGATCGCCGCCGCATGGGAGGAAGAAGTCAAAGACTTCCCAGTCTTTGTGGAACGCATCAAAGCCGAACTGGGCGAGCAGATCGTCGAGAAGCTTGACCTCAGTAAACCGATCTGGCACACCAAGGGGAGGCCGGGCGCTCAGACCGACAATCTTGAACGCCTCGTCTCCGAAACCGTCTCCAAAATCTCGACTGCCGATAACGCTGGCCAAGCCGAGGCCGACTGGCAGTACGCATTGGCCCAGCTTGCCGCCTCTGATCCCCGGTTCACCCGGTTCCATCCGGCATCGAAGTTCATGAAGTTCCCCGCCGAAACGCCCTCTCGCCCCCACCGCATCGAGAAGATCGTCAAGGGTGAACGGTTCCCGTATGCGCCCTCGAATCAGGTCAAAGAACTTATCCACCAGATGCCCAAGGTCGCAGCCGCCACCGTTCCCACCATCGAGGAGGTCAGGAACCTTTTCGTCGCCTACAAAGAGCAGAAGGTAGGCGGGCATACAAACCGGGGAGGCGTTCAGAAGATTACTCATCGAAGTTTGCAAAATAGCCTGAAGGGTATCTTCGCTGCTTTCGATCTGGTTCAAATTATGACGACCGACCCGATCTCTAAGCTGGATGGTCCGACCCTCGAAACCCTGTTTGACCGGATGTACCAGCGGGTAAAGAACGGTGAGCTTTCGGAAAGAACTGCGGGCCACTACTGCGGTGCCCTCAAGCAAATGGTTGAATGGGCTCATCGCCAGAGCACCATCAACTTCCGGTTGCCCGACAACGCCGAGGACATCCTCCATGTGCCCGTCCCCAAACGGACCAAGGAAGTTCGTCCCTACGACCCCGAGATCATCAAGGCAATTTTGAAGACGCTCAAGGCGAAGGGCGATGAGAAGACGGCCCTTGCCGTACTGCTTGCTCTCTGCACCGGAGCCTACCAATCCGATATCGGCAATTGGGGTTATCAGCGGCAAGAAGACCTCGCTGAGAAACCCTACGACAACCTCGTCACCGACAACGGGGACACCTATGTCTACTGGCGGCGGCGGAAGACTCGCAACCACAACGGCTTCTTTAGCCTTCATCTTCTGCCCGCCGAGGTTGTCAAGCTGCTCAACAAGCACCTGATGCCCAACGACACGAGGAGGAACCCGTACATGCGGCTGCTCTTGAACACTGACGGCGCTCCTCTGTATTCCGAAGGGGCGAATCGTCCAAACGACTGCATCGGTAGGCAGTACATCCGGTCGAGGAAAGAGGTCGAGGATGAAATGCGGAAGGAGATCGCTGATCCCAAGCTTACCGAGGAATTCCACATCGCCTACCCGTTCGAGCAGTTCAGGAAGGACGTTTTGAACTTCATCTATCAGCAGTCCAAGAGCACCGATATGACCCAGAAGATGGCGGGCCACACCAACGAACGGGCTAAGGACATGCAGCGGCAGTTCGCCGGTGCCGGTCGGCCGGGCGTCCTCGACGCCTACCTGCGGGACGACTTCAGCGACCTGACGGCGATCCTCAAACAGTGGCATGAACAGCTTCGGAAGGATGGCATCTTCGAGGCGGCGGGAATCGTTGAAAAGAAACGAGACGGTCGCTAAGAGATGTGGCACCGCTCGGAGGACGCAATTGAAAATGAGCGTGGTCAATCATCGGCATGACGCTCCACGTCTCCGTGGGAATCTGGCCAAATCCCCCCAAGTCTCAAAAAGTCTCACCGGCGCACTGACGTGAGACTACTTTTGGCGTCATAACTCCTGCAACGACAAGCCCTCCCTGTGGTCAGTCTCAAAGTCTCACGGTTTTCAGGAAATGTGTAGGCTCCCTGTGAACCAGCCGTCTGCCGCCCCATTGGATTGCGCATTCAGCCCGGCCACAGCTTTGCCCAGCGTGAGGGCTTCTTCATGGTTGTAACCAAGCCGTTCGGCCACGACAGTTGCCCAGAGGGTAAGCACAGGAGCACGATTGATCTGGATCGTCATGGCGCTCATGGACGGGCCTCCACGATCTTCGTCTGCAAGAACGCCACCAACCCCTCCACGTCATCCGTACCGATCCGCACGGATTTTTGTCCCATCTGGACCTTCACGCAGCCGACTCCCGAAAGGTGGTACGTCCAACCTCTTCCGGGAAGATAGCTAATCCCTCGCCCGTCGAAGACTGTTAAGCGGCTGGGTCGTACTGCCGTCATTTGAGAATATGAGAAACGCTTCCAGAAAAGGGGGATGGGGCCGTACCGTAGCATCAAGCAGTCGCCTGCATCCCACACCGTAAGGATTTGAAAACATTCGATCAGAAATAGGCTCACCACAGCGGCAGCAATTCCGGCCATCAGGGCTCCGAGATCACGGTCGTGGTTCCACAGGACGGCCAGAAGCACTGTAGTCATCATGAGAACCGCAACGAGAACGATCATGTGTATGTAGATTCTGCCGGATTGTCTGTGCTCGTAATGCATCGCCCCATTGTACGGCGGACGAGAAGCGGCACGCCAGAAGCTGCCATTCCTTATGGGGGTGGACATGGCAAACCTCCAGTATTGACTGGATAATCCCCTTGGTTCCAGCAGGGAGACTTTCATGGACTTTACCACCGTCATCAACACCCGCCGCTGTGTTCGAGCCTACGCAGACAAGCCGATCCCCGATGATGTCCTTGGCCGAGTTCTTGGAGCCGCCCGGCTCGCTCCTTCGGCCTGTAATTTCCAGCCGTGGCGCTTCATCGTGGTCAAGGACGCTGCCACCCGCAGCCAGCTTGCCAAGCAGGCCCACAGCCAGTCCTTCGTCGCCAAGGCCCCAGTGGTGATCGTCTGCTGCGGCAAGCGTTACCCGCAGAAGTACAACTGGATTGGTGACAATCTGTACTTGGTCGATTTGGGCATCGCAATCGAGCACATGGCACTGGCGGCACGGAACGAGGGACTCGGCTCCTGCTGGATCGGGGCTTTTGAGGATCAGCCGATCAAGAAGTTGTTGGGCATCCCCGCCGACCATGATGTGGTGATGATGCTGCCCATTGGGTATCCGGTTTCCGAAGACCAGTTCAGCACCACCACGGAGCGGCTGGCGATGGATCAGATCGTGTTCTGGGAACGTTTTGGGACGCAGGCGGAGAAGTGAAGGTCATGGACTTCCAAATATGGTACGACCACCTCAGCAAGCCCACATGGACGCCGCCCCCCGGCACCATCAGTCTGATTTGGACGATCCTTTACCCCATCATCCTCGTCAGCTTCGGGTTCGTCTTCTACAAATCTATCCGGGGTCGGTTGCCGTGGCTGGTGGCATTGCCGTTCATCATCAACCTCGTTGCCAATATCTTCTTCATGCCGATCTTCGGTGGGCTGCGAAACCTGCCGCTGGCGACGGTGGACATCGTGATCGTGTTAGGAACGATTCTCTGGATGATCGTGGCGATCTGGCCACATTACCGGTGGGTGGCCGTGGCGCAGGTGCCGTACTTGGTATGGGTAAGCATTGCCACAGTGTTGCAGGTGTCGATCACGGTTAGGAATGGATGAATCGAGCGTCAGATTCCACGTTTAATGCGTTTTCGTGGGACAGAGTGGCAGTCAGGCCGTGGATTCAAAGAAGTCGTTCCGCACGAACGACTGGGGCATGATGACAACGAGGGGGCGTCGTCGGTTGTGGGACGGCCACAATGCCAAACCTATTCCAAGAAGTGATGATCCGAGGGAAGAGGATATTGCTGTTGATATTTTCCGGTCATCGTTCTATGGTCTAGGAAGTACAGGTCGTCGGAAGACTAGATAAATGGCAACCCGGATCACCGGGAGGCCAGTTGCAGAGTAAACCGACATGGTTCAATGCCTTTGGGTGTTTTAACCATGTCGGTTTTTTTATGCCTTTGGCGATGGCGGATGGTGATGGTTCAGTCCACCTCAAACATGGCAGAGCGAGTTGCTCAAGCAGCACTGGCGTTCCAGCAGCAACTCACCGGACGCAAGCCGAAATCGGTGAGCGTGGTGATGTGCGGGGATGCGCTGGTGCTCACACTGCACGGAGCCTTGTCGCCAGCCGAGCAGGCGGAGGCACACAGCCCGATGGCTGCGAAGGCTCAGGAGCTTTACCGGCAGTTGTTTCTTGCCAATTCCGAAATGCTCCGACAGGAAATCAAGCGGATCACAGGACTGGTCGTTCTCGAAAACGCCGCCGAAGTGCTTCTCACAAGCGGCACGATGGTGCAAGTGTTCCTGCTCTCTGGCAAGGTGCCGTCCGAAGGCTTCGACGGCGAAAGCACAACATGAGAAGGGAGTCCCCCGGCCACTTCTTTTTGGTGGCTGGCCGTGGCTCAATGGGCCACAACGCTTTCCCCCTGTTCAACCAACGTAAACTTCCGGTGGGCAATCTTCGTTGCACGCTCGCTCTTGGTGCTTGGCGTGGAAATTATCCTTCGGCCAGTGCTCGTGGGCGGCATCAAATTGCCGGTGGCGGGCAGGGACAGGAACATACCGTGGCAGCACGGCGCTGCGGGCGGATTTCAGTGGCAGCAGTTTGGTGGGGACGATAAAGACAGTAGCAGCCATGATAACTCCCTCCATGCTCCGCATGGGGTAAGCTGCGAAGACTTCATGGTAGCACAACCCCGCCCCAATAGCCGACAATTCCATCTTTATTTAATGGATGTCAACTCTCGGCGGCGCTACGGTGATATATGCCGCAATGGCATGACACGTCCTTGTGCGACGTATCGCCACTTCGGTGCGGATTGCGTCACCCTCGCACTTCTGATCCCACTAACCCGCCATCAGATTTATGCGACATTGTGTAAAAGGGAGACTCCCATGCTCCCCATGACCTTTGAACAGCAACTCCACGATGACATTCACATGCTTCGTGGCCACTCGGCCTCGCCCGTCGAGATACACATCACCCGCTGGGGTGAACCCGCTGATATTTGGGTTTCGTGGGACGTGGACCTGATCGTGCCGCCCGAGACGATGGATGCCGATGCCGTGCAGCTTTACACGGACCTCGGCGTACTCCTGAACCACGATCCCTACCGTGTTCTGGAAGAAGGGATCGCCCCCGACAGAATCGGATACATGGTGAGTTCTGAGGCGGCAGTGTATTGAGTCGAGTACGTTGACCACGAGCATTCTCCGCTTGCCTGTCTTGCCGATGAGCTTATGCTAATGCCCACGAACGGATTCTTTTTTCTTACCCGAAAGGACTCACATGGCCGGAAAAGCCCCCACCAAAAGCGAGATTCTCGCCAGCATCGCCACTTCCACGGAACTCTCCCGCAAGCAGGTTGCCTCGGTGTTCGAAGCCTGCGCTGGCCTGATCGCCAAGAACGTCGGCAAGAAGGGACCGGGGATTTTCGTGTTGCCCGGCCTGCTGAAGATCGTGGTGATCCAAAAGCCCGCCGTCCCGGCGCACAAAGGCATCAACCCGTTCACCAAGGAAGAGCAGATGTTCAAGGCCAAGCCTGCTCGCAAAGTTATCAAGGTACGTCCGTTGAAGGCCCTCAAGGACATGGCGAAGTAAGTATTCGGATTCCGAATGGAGACAAACCCCCGGCACGAAAGTGTCGGGGGTCACTCCAAGATCACTCTCCGTCTACCCGTTCCGGCTAACTTCTTATCCAGCTTCCATGAGGAGATCGGTATTGGCCAAGAAGCACACCAAAGCGAAGGCACGAAAGGCCAAGAGTTCGATCCAGAAGAAGCAGACCCGAGCGATGAAGCCAAAGGCCACCAAGAAAGTCACGTCAAAGGTGTCTCGAAAGATGAAGGGGTCGCCGGTTAAGCAGAAGCCACCGGCCAAGAACGTGGCGGTGGAGGTGGCGGCCAAGAAACCTGCTACGGGCCTCGTGTCCCCCACGACCCCGGCCCCCAAAACGCCATTGCTGCCACCAGCCGTCGCTAAGCAAGACGAAGATGACATCAACGAGGTAGAGGACGACCTCGAAGAAGATGACGATATTGAAGACGAGAATGAAGACGAAGACGAACAGGCTGACAACGACATCGAGGATGAATTCGCCGACGACAACAAAGACGAGGATGAAGGCGACGACTTCGATGTAGAAGGCTTCATTAATATGGACGAGTGACCTGTCCGACACCCGGATTTCTGGCCACGGAGAAGTGCGTCCCCAAAAGCAAACCCCCCGTGACCATGCCAGTGGCATGATCCGGGGGGCTACGCCGTACTGCGGACGGCTTACTTCTTGGATTTCTTGGTGGACTTCTTTTTCTTCGCAGCAGCTTTCTTCTTCGCCATGACGTTCTCCTAAAACCGTGAGATTCACGAATCCATTCCGTCGCACTGCACGACGGATAATTCCAATGTTCACTTCTTGATTCCGCCCCGCTGCACGTCACGCCCATATACTATCGGGTGTTTCATCGATAAATCTGCATGGGATCATTGTTAGCAGCGGTTTCCCCAGAGGCTCCTGCTTCATAACCTCATCGGTTCAAATTGTTTTGAAAAAGGTATGAAGAGGGAGGCTCCCAGCGACAATGCCGCTGTTCTTCTTGGAAGACCGCTATTCCCCCATCGCTCCCACGTACTCAAATCTCGCCACCACTTTCCCCTCAATCTCGACTGTCTCCATGAACATTGCTCTCGGTCGTGTCCACAGTCCATGCTCACCGTACAAGGCCCGATAGACCACCAGTTCCTCCAGCGTCTCGCTGTGCCGGGCAACTCCAATGACTTCGTACTCGTTGCCCTTGTAGTGGCGATAGCGACCAATGGGGATGGCGGCGATTGGCGGTAGTTGTGGCTTGCTCATGGGTTCTCTCGAATTGAGGGACGATCAGGCAGACCAAAGAGTTGTTTCACGGAGGGTCGATTGAGCACAATGATCGTGAATGCACCCAAGACCGTGCCCAAGGGCATCATCAGGCATTCGATACAGGCGACCACGAGACAAAAGGTGTAGCGGCGACGGCGAGTAAGGTTGCGGCCCCCAAGGAAGATGAGGAGAGCGAAGGTCCAGAAGACGAGGATTAACATCGAGCCGACCCCTACAAAGATCAGACCGACGAAACGGGGCGGGGCCTCACCATGTGCATTAGGAGGGAAGGCTCCGGCCAAGAGGGCAATGCCCACTGCCAGATGGATGCAGGGGAAGGAGCCAAAAAAGGCGGTGAAGCCAGCGAGGACGTAGTGGAAGATCGAGAGCAGCCGCAGGTGATCCTCATCGGCGGCAGGAGCAGTCGGGGCAGAATTGGGTGGCACGGGAGGGGTCATGGTGGCTCCGTGGTAGGCGTTGGGAAGGTGATACTTGTTGCCGTAGTTGGTGCTTTCATCGCTGGTGCTCCCAGTGTCATCGTCATGCGGGAACTCGACCTCCCACTCCAAAGCAACGCCCCCAGCAACAGGACAACGCCGATCAACAGCACTGCCACTCCGCCCACTCCGATGAGCACCCATGCCCAAATCGGCATCGCCCGACGTGCAGGTGGCGTAGCGTAATCCAACCGAGGGGTTTCGTTTGCCATTCCGTCTCCGTTGCTTTTCAGGATTCTCGCTCCGGCTGACCTTTCAAGCGGGAAAGTAGCTCAGCGTTTAATTCTGCACTTCGGCAAGGCTTCAGGGGGGAACATAGGTCAATCCTTGATGTTGCACTTGGGCAGTGCTTCCTTGAGCTTCTTTACCCCTTGGGCCGTCACCTTGGTGTCGTGCAAATCCAAGTATTGGAGTTGAGCCAGTCCCTTGAGATGTTCGAGTCCAGCATCCGTCACCGACGTGTGGAGTAGCAATAGTTGCCGGAGTTGATTCATTCCCTTGAGATGCACCAGCCCTGCATCGGTCACAATTGTGTTTTGCAACTCCAAGAATTGGAGCTTTTTCAGACCCTTGAGATGCTCGATCCCAGCATCGGTCACTTTGGTGTCTGACAAGCAGAGATACTGGAGTTGACTCAATCCCTTCAGTTGGTCCATCCCCATATCCGTCACTTTCGTGCCTGCCAAGTCCAGCGTTTGGAGTCCATTCAAACCCTTCAAATGCTCCAACCCAGCGTCGCCCACCTTCGTGCCTGCCAAGCTCAGAGAATTAAGCCGCTCCAATCCTTTGAGATGCTCCAACCCGGCATCCGACACCGTGGTGCCTGCCAAGGTCAGCGTTTGAAGCTTATTCAAGCCTTTGATACGCTCTAGTCCAGCATTGGTCACCTTGGTGGAAAACAAGCCCAGTTCGTGAAGTTGGTTCAATCCTTTAAGGTTCTCTAGCCCCGCATCGGATACGTCGGTCATGTTCAAGAACAGCACTTGGAGTTGGATGAAGCCCTTTAGATGCTTCAGTCCAACATCGGTTACCTTGGTGCCGGACAAGTTCAGATAAAGGAGCTTCTTCATCTCTTCGAGATAGCCCATTCCCACATCGGTCAACTTGGCGTCGTTCAAGTCCAGAGACTGGAGTTGAGTCAGCCCTTTCAGATGCTCGACCCCTGCATCGGTCAGATTGATGCCATCTCGCACCATCAGCGTGCGCAGTTGCTTCAGCCCTTTGAGGGGTTCCAACCCAGAATCCGACACCGCTTTATTAAGGCCGAAACCGACCCCAACAACTGACCAGTTCGGAGGGTTGCCCTCCATCTCGACCGTGCCTCCCAACTCTTCGATAGCGGTAGCCACCTGCTCTTGGGTAAGTGCCGGTGCTGTCGTCGGTACGGTAGCAGTTATGGGTGGCTCCAGCGCCATCGTGCTGGAGGTAACAAGCATCACGATCAAAATCAGGGAAAGCAGAATGGTGCGCATCGAGTGGTCCTTTTAAGCGAGAAAGACGGTCAACGACTGATCTTGCACTTGGGTAGTGCATCCTGAAGCTTCCTTACGCCTGCGTCGGTGACTTTTGTGTCACGAATGTCTAGTGTTTGAAGCTGAATCATCCCTTTGAGATGCACCAGACCAGCATCGGTGATCTTGGTGCGTGATATAACGAGCGAATGGAGTTTGTTCAGCCCGTTGAGATTCTCCACTCCTGTGTCGGTAACCTTGGTGCCGCTTAGGTCTAGAAAAAGGAGTTGATTCAGTCCTTTGAGATGCACCACTCCCGCATCGGTCAACTTCGTGCCTCCCAAGTACAGCGTTTGGATTTGATGAAGCTGTTCGAGATTCACTAGACCCACATCAGTAGTCTTAGTGTTTTGCAGGCACAGAGCTTGGAGTTGGTTTAATCCTTTGAGATGCGCCAACCCCACAGTGGTCACCTCAGTGTCATCCAAACCCAGTCCTCGAAGTTGGTTCAGCCCTCTGAGTTGCTCCATGCCAGCATCGGTCACCTTAGTGCCGTCCAAGAACAGGAAATGAAGTTCCTTCAGTCCTTTGAGGTGTTTCATTCCCGCATCGGTCACCTTAGTATTGGTCAAGTTCAGGACTTGAAGTTGGATCAATACCCGAAGATACTCCAGCCCAGCATCGCTCACATTGGTGTCGTTCAAGCGCAGGTCTTGGAGTTGCTTCAATCCTTTGAGATGATCCATTCCAGCGTCGGTCACATTGCTGTAACTCAAGTCGAGAGATTGAAGCCTACTCAAACCGTTTAGGCGTTCCAACAAAGGGATCGTCACCCCTTTACTCCCCATGCTGTCGAATCTGACGCCCACGACCGGACTATCTGGTTTCCCACCCTCCCTCTCAATCTGACCTCCCAACTTTTCGATCTCGGCCACTACCTGCTCTTGGGTGAGCGCTGGTGCTGTCGTCGGTGCGTTTGTGGGTTGAGTTGCAGGTGCAGTTGTGGCTGGCTCCTGCGCCATGGTGCTGGAGGTAACGATGATCGCCATTAGAATCAGGAGAAGCGAAATGGTGCGCATCAGGTCGTCCTTTCAAGAATCAAGCCACAGGCGGCATTGTAGTCCTGCGGGGGTTGGAGCGTAACTCCACTGTGGTGGCGTCGAGTGATGGGCGTCGTGCAGGCTGAAAACAAATCGATAGAATGGCGACATGCTGCGACGTTGGATCATCCGCATCATCTTCATGCTGCCGATCCTGCTCTGCGTGGGCGGGTGGGGATGGAGTGCGAAACACGATGGGAGGCTGGAGTATCATCGCCACGGCCACTGGTTCGGCGGCGGCACGCTATGGGGATTTGTATGCGTGAATTATGGTCCCCCAAGTCTCGGAGAAATCGCTAGCGACGGCTGGATATGTCGCATCTATCCTCGAACGGAAGTCCATTTTTGGCCCCGACTCTTCACGGATCACTTTTCATTTCTCGGTTTCGGATACTATTCCGGATTTTCAATTACCACCATAGAAGTACCGTATTGGTTCCTCATCCTCGTCTTCTCTGCGCTCTTGTTCGTGGTCTGGCGAAAGACTCGGCCTCCCGTTAAGGGGCGGGCATTCCCCGTAGAATTGTCGAACCCGAAAGTTGAGCCATGAAACGTTGGATCATCCGCAGTTTCTTCATCGCCCTTCTGTTGCTCTGCGTGGCGGGGTGGGAGCGGAGTTGGGAGCATTCAAATTCGTTCAGCGTTTCTCCGGGAGGTGTTTGGCTCATCTGCCGCACGCTCCCCGGCGCAGTGAAGGTCGTTTTGTGGAGTCGGACGGATAGATTTCATCACGCTTGGAGGTTGGACTTCGGAGCCGACGACGACGTTTCTCCTCCTGACATGTTTTGGCCCACACTCGGATTTGATCTTTATCACGGATCATTCCCCGATGGTGGCAGCACTTTCCAAATACAAGTGCCGTTCTGGTTCCTAACTGTTCTTTTCGGCTTGTTCTTGTTCATCGTCTGGCGAAAGACTCGGTCCCGAAAACCGGGGCGACTGTTTCCCGTGGAGATGGTCAAACAAGTTGAAGGAAAAACGGACAAAGTGGTATAGGTGGGCTTGTTCGTCAATCTCCCACAATGGGAATTCAGATGCCATCCGCTTTGAATTGCCAGTAAGATGCCCCAATACTGCAACGAAAGGAAAATGGAAATGAAGGGGGCGAGACAAATCCTATGAACGACCGTCAGACCATTGCGAGGCCGCTCAAAACGAACCTCAAGAATGCTGGAATCGCTTTAGCGTGGGTAATGACACCGATAGCGATCATTGCGGCAATTGGTGACCCCCAATCATTCGTACAATTGATTCTCGAAATCGCCGTAGCTGTCGTTTCGGTCGCATGTATTGGCGTATACATGATTGTACTAGGTCGGAGAGAGAACCGTGAAAGGCGAATGCGACGTGGACTCTGTCTTAAATCTAGCAGCAACAAAACTTCGGCGTGAGAGTAGTGCTGGGCTTGTTCGTCAATACGCCGCAATGGGAATTCAGATGCCATCCGCTTTGGATTGCCAGTAAGATGCACCCATGATTAGGCGCTGGATCATCCGCAGTTTCTTCATGCTGCCCATCCTGCTGTGCATGGGCGGGTGGGTTTGGAGTGGGTGGCATACCGGTCAGATCGCATATTATGGTCATAGCCATTGGATTGAAGAATATGCTTCTGGCGGTTGGGTCATGTGCGGCACGGAAGCGGGTGTCATCCTGTTGGGAAGGGGGGCGTGCGTCGGTGAAGTTGACGGTTGTCGGTACACGGTTACTCCACTTGCCCATGCCCGTGCATTGCCACAGGACGGCCTTGTCGGATTCCGTTATGACAGTGTGTTCTCGACTGAGCGGCACTCGGACATCTTGTCGGTGCCATACTGGTTCTTCATCGTCCTTTTCTCTGCGATCTTGTTCGTTGTCTGGCGAAAGACTAACAAGACCAAACTCGGACGGGTGTCGCCAGTGGAGACGGCGGCGAAAGAGAAACAGGCATGAAATGCCGCTGGTTCATCCGCATTTGCTTCATGCTGCCCATCCTGCTGTGTGTCGTCGGATGGGGGTGGAGTTCCGTGCATTTCGGCAGGCTCACTCATGCCCACGCTGGGGCTGCTGTCGAATTTACCACCTATAGTGGTTCATTCGATGTGAGGTGGGGTGATACAGAGCGGTACGAAGGCTGGAGATGCGCCACGGTCCCGATAGAGTTTGAGTTTGTACCATCGGATTTTTGGACCTGTGACTTTCAGCGGTTTTCGTCTGCGAATTTCTACCAGTTTTCATATCTTGGGTTCTACTCGCAGATGATTGGTGGCGGCGCTTATCCATATCCCATGAGAGTCTTGGGAGTGCCGTATTGGTTTCTCATCGTCGTGTTCTCGGCGCTCTTGTACGTGGTCTGGCGAAAGACTCGTTCAAAGGCCAATCCCAAATCGGCGTTTCCAGTCGAGGTTGAAAGGCAGCATGAATAGACGTTGGATCATCCGCAGTTTCTTCATTGGCCTTCTGCTGCTCTTCGTCGGCGGGTGGATTGGGACCTATTCCTCCAACACGGCGGGATTCCGCTATGTGCCACGCAGTACGGTATCTGGCTATTTCATATCGTGGAGAGTGCATTGTCTTCGAGGGGAAATACGTCTGCTGCGGTATGAGCATTTTATACAAATTGAACCAGAGGGCTGGTCGTTCTATCATGATGAAACGGAAAGCCGAAACTTCGTCCTCCGACGTTACTTTGGCCAGTTCCATTTTGGTTTCTATGTCGGGGCTTGGCAAGCCGCCATCCCCTTCTGGTTCCCCACCACTCTTTCTGCCGCACTTCTGTTGTGGGTCTGGCTAATGACTCGTCCAAAGGTAATGGGCCGGGCATTTCCGGTTGAATTAGCCAAGCGGACCACTGAGCAAACCAGCAAAGCGGAGTAACTGGCCCTGCTAGTCAATCCCCCGCAATGGGAATTCAGATGCCATGCGCTTTGGATTCGCAGTAAGATGCCCCTCATGAAACGCCGGATCATCCGCAGTTTCTTCATCGGGTTTCTGCTGCTCTTCGTGGGCGGACGACAGAGGTGCTCAGAGATGACCAAAAAAAGGAAGGTGTTGACGTTGAAGGAAGGAAAATGCGTAAGATATTTCTGACGTTGAATTATCTGGCACTTTTTGTTGGGTTGGCGGCGTGGGTCTACGTCGTTGTTTTCGCCTCGTTGGGTGGTCCCATGAGGGTGACAGAGTTAGACCGGGCGGGTGCGTTCAACGAAGACAAATTACGGGTGTATTCGCCTTACTTAGCGGAGAACCTCCGAAACAATGTGGGACTCTGGATTCAACAGCCCACACGTTCCGCCGCCTGTTTCTTTGCGATTGCCCTGATCGGATTGGCATCCGTCAATATAGTCGGATATCACTTGCTTAGAGGGAGCACGAGGTCGTCTGCGAAGTATTCGACACAACGTGAAGGGGGTTCCCAGTGATGATGGCCAAGCAGGGCACAACACCATGAAACGTTGGATCATTCGCAGTTTCTTCATCGGACTTCTGCTGCTCTGCGTGGGCGGATGGATCGCAAGCTACGTCCGTCTTGCACGAGTATCCTACATGGGAGAGGGCCTCTGGACTCTCGAAAGTGTTAATGGACAGGTCGCATTGATGCGTTGGCCCGATTACCGAGAGAAGTACAACTGGCAGAACGATAAACCAACATGGCGGTGTTTCAGCACCATTTCCTCGGGTGAATTACACTCCGAATTGGGGGACTACAGGGAAGATTGGTACTTCCTCGGCTTTGGTTTTCTTTGGAATGATCCCTATCAACCGGGCCGCTGGGCCGGGGGCATTCCCTTCTGGTTTCTGACCACGCTCTCGGCTGTCGCACTATTCTTCTCGTGGAAGAAGACGGCGAGGCGGAAGCTGGGAGGGACGTTTCCGGTTGAGGTCGGAAGGCAGCATGATTAGGCGTTGGATCATCCGCAGTTTCTTCATCGCTCTTCTACTGCTCTTCGTGGGAGCACAAAGCATCTTACTCTAGGCGAACTTATGTCAATTCATTTGAAAATTATCATTACGGTAGCAGCCATACTCTTGGCGATTACCTTCATGTTTGTTAACAATGCCGGTACGAGGGGGTGGCCTAGAGGTGAACGCAATATTATTCGCAACGTCATTGCTCGGCGGGACGGTACTTTGCGGAAGTTTACGAAGATAGGCGTCTTGGTATGGTTTGCCTTATTCCTCGTCATTATGTGGATGTTCGCATGACGACTAGCCAACCCGAGCGAGTGCCATGAAACGACGCTGGATCATCCGCAGTTTCTTCATCGGGCTTCTGCTGCTCTGCGTGGGCGGGTGGGTGTATAGCGGAACGCACACAGGTGAGATCAATTACGTCCGGAATGGCTGTTTCGTTCAGTGCGGGACGGAATCGGGCGTCGTTTATGTGGGGAGTGGGGGAAAGCGGGGAGCACCCGGAATAGCTAACGGCTGTTTTTTCGCAAGCATCTCCAATGCCTCTCGTGACGACGCTCTTCCCGCCCGATTCTGGCCGCTGGGTCCGTCTCAAATCCCCTCATTTCTGGGCTTCTTTTATGCCCGTGCAGCACCAACCTCCTTTTCGGTTGGAGGAGTAGACTATGCGAGTGTGCCGTATTGGTTTTTGATCCTCCTTGTCTCTTTCGCCTTGTTCGTGGTTTGGTGGAAAACGAGGAAGTCCAAGCCGGGCAGAGCTTTTCCCGTGGAAATGACGGCGAAAAAGGCGTGACTATGATTCGCCACTGGCTGATCCACAGTTTCTTTGTCGGGCTTCTGCTGCTCTGCGTGGGCGGGTGGGTGTGGAGTGCGGCATGCCAATTTCAACTATGCAAGATGGCAACACCACAAAAAGGAATGGATTTTCATGAGGCATGACACCCATTGGTACTGGCATGCAACGTCCTTGCCCGAATTGGCTGATCTTCCGATGAGGGAACGTGTACGGTTGCTTGCGAAGTATTGGTGGAAGCCCTACAGACACTGGCAGACGTGGGTTTCGCCAGTTTCGATAATGTTGCTTTTCGGTGCATTCATCTGGTGGGCCAACTCGATCAAACATTCCCCAATGTGGACCGTTACGGTGGGCGTGACGGTCGCTCTGGCGGCTGGTGCATTGGGGTTCATTCACAAACAAGTCGTGCTCTCTTGGATGCGACCTTATCTTCGTGCCGCAGTCGGAGGTCTGTGCCTACAGTGTGGGTATGATATTCGAGCATCTGACGCACGCTGCCCCGAGTGCGGCACTCCCGTCCCCACGACGCCAACGGGCAAAGCTGTAGAATCCCCCTCTCCAAAACGTTGAAATTATGCTTCTCTCGATGAGATCACCATTTCTTATTTCAGCACAACATAAGGAGATTTCATGGAATCCAATGGCCCGAATGAAAGCACTCGACCCCCTTCGCTGGAATGCCCGGCCTGCGGCAATTCCAAATACACGTCTGGATTCTGTTACGGGCTAATCCCGCTACGTTTCAAAGCGCTCAAAGCACCAGACGGTCGCTGGTTCGACTTTGGTAAAAACGTCCGGGCGAAGGTCTGCAATCACTGTGGACACATCCAATTGTGCCTCGAAGGCTCTCTATTGGATCGCAGCGCCTCTTAGCCGCTGGAGGAGGATGAGGTGAGCCGCTGCCTCACGTTCTTCTCTCGTTGGTGATCGAGATTGGCGTCCCACATTCCGGGCAGCTATCAGTGCTGGCTCGAAGATCGTAGCCGCATCGTACACAAAGGTTCCGAGCCATTCGCTGTTCCCGTTGAAAGCAACGCAAATCCAGAACCCTGAAGATCCCACATGGAATACCCAAGAGAAGCGCCAGACCGATGATCATCACCCACGTCAGGGTCATCACCGGCAACTCGAAAAGCTTCGGGCCGAAGGTCCATGCCAAGAGCAGGACCACTCCATAGGCCAGAAGGCACAGTCCGACAAACGTTAGTCGTTTCATGATGTGATACTCCCGACGCCCGTGGCCGTGGCGGAAACAGATGTTCCGCATTCGGGGCATTTTTCATTGGGCTTGTGGGCACGCAGGTCGTAACCGCACTTGATGCAGAGGCGGAAGCGACGATTGTGTTTGATCCGCCGTCGAGAATACGTCATCGCCCACATGCTGGGCAGCACGGCCAGTAGGATCGTCAAGAGCCAAAACGGAATGGTCACGGTTGTAAACGGAAACCCCACCGAATCCGCCGCTAGTCTCATTGATGAGTCGCCACCGAACTGAGCAATAGGGAATGAACTCGCTTTCTGCTGGCGATGACCCCAACTCACGTTATCTTCGGCCGTTGTACCGAATCTCCGTATTTCTTCTTCTTTCGAAATCACTAATTCTGCGTGGTTGCGGAGGAAGATCAGACGACCGGATGCCGTTAATATCCCTCTTGTGTCGATAGTCAGTTGGGGTTCACGGAACCTATCTCGGCTTCGAGAATACACGTCGTAGGATGAATAGCTCCGCACCCAAAGAACCACCATTGCCACGCACAGCAGCAGAGATACGGCCGACAAAATGTGGAACAGGTAGCGCTTCATGGCATTCACTTCACCACTTTGCCGCCTTATCGAGCCGTTCCTTGAATTCTTGACTCGACATCGCCTCCATCTCGCCGCTGTAAGCATCATAGATGCGAGTAAGTTCATCGACCGCTGCCTTTTTGTCGCCCAATAATGCCATGCCTTGATAGGCTTGGAAGAGATCACCGATCTCCATTGAGCCAAGCGGCCTATGCCGCTTGTCCCAGTTTGCCGAGAGCCGCTGGCACACACTCTTCACGCTAGGCAGGCTCATCTTGTCGCCGATCTGGCCCAGAGCAACGGCACACTCGGATAACTCGGACACTTTGAGCGAACTTTCCTCCTTCTCCATGGCCACAAATGTCCGGTCGATATACTTCACGATGGCTGGAACGCCTTTCGCTTCCTTCTTACGGGCCAACCATTCCACAGCATCGAGCCGATTGCGGAACCAATTGTCTTCTACGTCGGCCAGTTTCCGCTCGACTTCGTTTCTCTTGCGATTCACTTTGAACCACTCTGAGATCACCTTCTGGAACTGCGGCGCAAGTTCCGGTTTCGTGCCAACGCTTTCGAGGGTTACCTGATGTGGGTCCTCACCCACCACGAAGTTGCGGCCACAAATACTTTGAATGAGCCTCGCCACCATCTCGTTGACTCGATGCTCGATCTTTCGGCCCGATCCGTGTCTGGTGACCGTATTGGTCATGGTGGTGTCATCAAGGGCCTCAGCCAGAATCGGCACGACATCCAGCCCCATCGCATAGAGATTGCCGACCGCCTTGGGCGAACCCGAATTGGGCATGTTCATATCGTAAGAACCCGGAATGCCCGTTTGTTGCAGGTTGGCAAGATAGACCTGTGCCAGTTGCTCGTATGCCACCCGCTGCAAGTCCGAAAGTCCCGGCTGTGCAGCCTTCTTGAGCCAGCGGTCGCTCGGTGTCGCAGTTGCCGCTGGCGCTGTGGCAGGGGTCGAACTGGCGGCGATCTTCTTCAAGGCTAAGGTTGCTTTGGCCTCTTCCACATCCTTGAAGGCCCCGGCTTTGATCTGTTGGGTCAGTTCCTCCATGACCCTAGCATTGGCAACCATCCCGGCCTGATTATGCTCACGGTCCTTGGCGAGAAAGGCGACATACCGGCTGTGGTCAATCTTCCAGAGTCCATCGACTTTCCGAAAATTGGCCGACGAACCAAATCTCTCTGCGTTTTCCCGTAGTACCGCCCATTCTCCCTTTGTCTCCACGATGCCATTCTTCATCTTGTCGAGCGCCTTCTGGAGACTCTCGTCAGAGTTCTGTGGCTCATTGACGAGGCCGTTGCCATCGTCTCCAAACTTTGCCACGGCAGCCTGACCAAGCTGATGCTTCGCTATTTGCTCGGTAATGAGAGCATCCACCAATGGTCCATCAGCTTTGTCGGGAAAGTAGATGCAGGCTTTGTACGTGACAGAAGCGTTATGCATCAAAGCCGTCATGGCTGTCTCATAAGTCTTTTTGGGATCGCTCAGGTCGGGCGCTGAAGAACTTGGCTGGGAGGTCGAGGTCGGCGGCTCGGCTCGTAGGCATCGAACGCCGATAGGAGATGCTGCCAGAATCGCCAAAGAAAGTACGAGGGTCCAACGGGAAGAAATGGGGGTCATGAAATGCCTTTCATCAAGGGAGGTCGGGGCAATGCTGGCACGCATTCTACTTCGTCGGTGTGAAGCGGGACAGAGTGGACTGGAGCCCGAGAATCGCCATTGTATGCCCGGCCAAAAAGCTCTTGGATCACAACGGAAATCTTGGGAAGCCGGTGGTCGCCTAAACAAGCCACCGGCTTTCGTGGGGGAGAAGGAAGGAACTTTGTCAGAGGTGAGTGTGGGTACTCGAACCTCTGACCTTCAATAGTACGTCATCAATCTCGGCGGAGCATAAGAACTCTACATATTTTGATTTATTTCTTGCACCGTAAAAGCGGTTCTTACATCGCTTTATGAATTTCATCTAAACGACGACCAGTTTATCCAGAAGTCCTCCGGCACTCGCAGAAAAGACTTGTTGCCAGCTAGGGCCATCTTCGCCACAATCAGGCGAAAGGAGAATCAGCATGAAGAACGTGGAACTCAAAATCGAAGGCAACATCCTCACCATCAAAGTGGATTTGACCAAAGAATTCGGCCCTTCGTCTTCCGGCAAGACGATCATCATCGCCTCGACGGAAGGCAACATATCGATTCCCGACCGGGACGAGAAAATCGGGCTGAACGTTTATCGCAAGAAGCCATGACGATGGACTGATGTGAACGGCACTGCAATTGGTCTAGCGGCAGCGGATGGGTGACAATACCGCAGCATCTTCCAGCATCTAATGTGGAGAACTCTACGATGGCACGCTCTTCCGACGAAGCCCTTGCATCGTTCACTTATCTTTTGGGCGTGCTTGCGGACAGCACTCGCCTCCGGTTGGTGCTGCTGCTCGCCAAGAGCGAGCGCAACGTGACCAGCCTATGCGAGGAACTCAAAATGTCCCAACCGAGCGTCAGTCACCATCTGGGATTGCTGCGGATGAATCGGCTGATCCTCGGGAAACGGAAGGGTAAGAATGTCATCTACTCACTGGCCCCCACCATCAAGGCCGCTGGTGGGAAGTTGAAGATTTCGTTGCCGCCGTACTCAGTGACGGTGGACGGATATTGAGGATTCTGCCTCCCGCTTCTACGATGTGGGCTATGCCCGATGAGAAGACGTTGGATCATTCGCTTAATGTTTATGCTGCCCATCCTGCTGTGCATCGTCGGGTGGGGGTCGAGCATCCCGCTTCACAGCAGTGTGATGCACACTCACGCTGGCTATTACATCTTCTGTGACACGATATGGGGAATCGTCAACATCGGTTGGGGTACTAACCCCACGGTTCATGATCCTGACGGCTGGATGGCTGTTTCTGATCCTGCCGAGTCCACCGTCTTCCTGAACCTCGACCACGGTGTTCTTGGTTTCGGCTACGGACAGCACAGCACAATACACGATGGCCGCTCATTCCGTTGGGCCATGCTCTCCATCCCGTATTGGTTCCTGTTGATGTTGGCAGTACTTGGGGAGGTCTTGGTCTGGCGAAAGACTCGGCCTAAAGCCAATCCCGCAACAGCATTCCCGGTGATCGCCAGCGGCGACAAACACCAACAGGGGTCGGTGACATGAAGCTCTACCACGGGACAACCACCCAGTTCCACGCTCACATCCTCCGGTATGGGCTGCGGCCTCGGTCCAAACGAGCTTCAAACTGGAAGAAGAACCCGAGCCGTCCCGACATGGTGTATCTGACTACGGCGTACCCGTTTTACTTCGCCACTGGGAGCGAGAACAAGATCGCCGTTGTGTACGAGATCGACGCTCACCACCTTGACGAAGTACGGCTCTATCCCGACGAAGATTTCGTTACGCTCTTGGCCCGTGATCGACGTGGCAAGGAACTCACAAAAGGCCAGAGCCGCCACGTCCGCAACAATCTCGACCTCTTCCAGAACATGTGGCGGAAGAGTTTAGTCATGCTGGGAAATTGTGCCTATCGAGGAACTGTCCCGGCGAAAGCGATCACGAGGTACTGCCTTTTCAATTCCGCCGCCCGCCCAGAACTCACGTTCCATTGCATGGACGCCTCGATCAACATGCTCAATTACCAGTTCGAGGGGGGCAACTACGGGAAGGTCGTAGCGTGGTTCTTTGGCGACCGGAAGCTGCTGCCGATGGTGGATCAGGCCGAGACGACCGAGGAGCGGGATTTCTGGCTGGCCCAGTCAAAGGATCGGACGGAGATCGAGGTCGTGAACATGCAGGCATGACCTCGCCTTCGATTGCGGGCAACCCAGCCTAGAACTGAAGCCTACGCAGGCTGGTGCCCGAGGCCAGCGTTTTCATCACTAGGCGGTATTCTTCTTCTCGACCAGTTTCAGTCGGCTTCGGTATGCGTCGTACCGCTTGGTGAACTCAAGGAAGGCATCGGCGTCAAGTTTCTTCGTCGGAGCTAACAATTTGCCCCAGCCTTTTTCCAATTCGAGCTTCATACCGCTTGTCTTCATCCTCGGGGCCTGATAGTCGTCCACCAAGGTCAGCAGACCGTGATGGACGGCTATGTCGTTGTACTTCTGGATCACGTTGGCGGTCAGAACGAAATCAATGACTGGGGGCTCTTGTGTGGCGAGAGTACGGGAAAGAGAGATGACGCTGTTGCGGGTCGCACGACCAAAATACTTATCCGGCCGTTCCGTCATGCACTGAAAGACCTTCATGCTCAAATAGGCTGCGAGCCTTTCGGGGGTCAAAAGCTCTCTTCTGGCCTTCTTACCTTCCACTCGTGGCCATTGGAACTCTGTGGCGGGAATACTGAGGGCATTGACGACATCAACATACTTGGCTGATTTGATGGAGAAGGGGTTGGATTTGACACTGGGCACGAATGTGGCAGAACGCCTCGGAATCAGCCTCTTGAAGTCCCGGCAACGCTTGGCGACATCGGCAGGACCGTTGCCGGTGAAGGAATAGTGAGCATGGTAGAACTCCAGCACCTGATCGACCGTTAGGCTTCCTCCGCTAGTTTGCCGGAGCAGAGTATCTACACAATGGCAGCGTCGTTGCGCTCCATTCATGTTTGCGACTTCAGGAGAAGAATGGCTCTTGGAGAGGGTCTGAGTAGTTTGTCCTACACATGTATCCTTCGGTTCTCTCCTCCTCCCCCTCTTCTCTGGCAACTGTTGAGGTTTTGCGCCTGTGGAGGCATTCAGGGAAGCCACAGCCCTTCGTAGCTGAACCTCATTGATAATCTGACGGCCCATGAGCCTTTGCAGGTCTTCTGGCTTGGCCACATTGGGTAAACGACCCAGCACGCCACACACTGCCAGTTTCGGATACCAAGGTTTCTTCTCATGGGCTTTGTACTCGGACTTCACCCACTCGTAGATCGAAGCCTGAAATTTGACGGCATCCAAGTCTTCCCAGCATTTGAATTTCTTGGCTTTCAGGTCCAACTTCAACAGACTGATGAATTCTGACAGCACCTTCTTCTGCTCATAGGGGTCTGCAAATGCTTCCAGAAGGAAATGCCCATGCGCTCCGGAGCCGCTGGTAGAAGGCTGGACGAATGTCTCTCCGAGAAGATAGGTGGTATTGACATACTCACAGGCTTGAAGGGTGTCACCGTAGACCCTCGCTTTGTCGTCGAAATCCAGCATCAGGTTGTGGACCTTCGCATCCCCTCGGCTGCATCCGTAGACGGGCTGCCCCCCTTCATGGAACTCGGTGATGCTTGTCTGCGAGAGCCTGTTCTTGAAGCTGATGCGATCACAGGGATCGTCGTCCTTATAAGCACCGGATTTCCAGTAGTCTTTGACCCACTGCGTCTTCTCCTTGAAGGTCATATCGTTCTTCTTGGACCAGAAATCCAAGGTGCAGGCGTAGTTGACCGGCCGGATTTCTTCGACCTCTTCAACCTTCTGCTCCTTTTCATTGATCTGGCAGAACTGAAACTTGAAGCCGAAGTAGTGCCAGTCCAGAAAGCGGTTGTAGTAGTCCCGCAACTCTATGGGCAGTGGCCTGATCTTCTTCCTTGGTTCTTGGGTTTTCTTTTTCACAGTGCGACCTTTGACACGTCCGTTCCGAGGCAAAAAGCAGGAAACCTCCGGGTCGCAATCGGAGGTTTCCCATACAGCAGTCCCATGATTGGACGTATCTGATAATGCCGCTTGATCTTTCGATCAGAGGATCACGGGATTGCTGCGTACGACTGTTTGCGACCGTCGTAGCTCTTCTTTCGAGCGAAGAGCTTTCTACTCCTTTTATCGGCCTACTTTTTTTCGGCCGACAGGAATGCACACAATTGACGGTCTGCCCAGCCACATTCTTCCCAACCCCTCAGAGGTCGTCTGTTGGGGCGTTTGGGCTGGCGGAGGACATCTGAGTCCTTTCCAGACCAAAGCGGTGCGGACGGGTGTTCGGCACCCACCGGTTGGGTTTATACTTTCCGCCGCCATGGCCATGATCACGCCCATCCTCGCCTGCACCGATTGGGAAGAGTACCAACGTCTACGGGTCATCCTGCGGCAACATCAGAATGCCGCCGTGAAGACCATATCAGGCTTCACCTTTCGCAAATGCGCCAAGACGTTTGGCATGCTCGACGGTAACAAGCTGATGCTGGAGAGCGAATCCGAACTGACCATCCTGATGGATTTCTGCATCTACTCCCACCGCCAGAAACGCACGCTGATGGAGAAGTATCTGGCCAAGCTGCCGCCCACGGATGACGCCGACGAGAAGGTGGTGCGGGAAGCCATGTCACAATCTCGCTATTCCATGTACAGAATCGAGAAGATCATCCAAGGCAGCGGGCTCCATGTTCATGACCTCGTGCGGGGCAACCGACTCTTCCTTGTGGATGAAACGCTCAGCAAGACGCTGAAGACGGGGGCCTTGCTGGGGGGACGACTGATCCCCCTGCCCGGTTATTGGATCACCACCGGAGCCTGCTTTCCGCTGTCCGAAGAAGTCGTCGAGGATGTCGAGGAGGTTTTCCTACGTGCGTTGAAAATGACGGAGGGAGACGTGTCATCTCTGTCAGCAGAAGCGGAAGAGGAACTGGCAGCCGTGGTGATCGGGGCGGCGATGGAAGATGGGACCACCTCGATGGTCGATTACCAATAAGCATGCTTGCCCCGCCATACCCTACCCCTACTCCGGCCACCACGAATCCCCATTCGTGCAGAAGCCCAGCCCAATTATGCCCCTATTTTCCCCCTTTTCTTTTCTTCCGTTTTCCTCTAGATTTTAAAGTACTCTTAGTGAGCTTGCGCAATTTCGGACGAGTCCATCCAAAGTAGTCCGTCTCTTTTGACAACCATTCGAGAACAAAATAGTCGCAAAGCCATTGTCTGTCAGCGGTTTGCTCGTATTCCGCAGCTTCGTTAACGAGCCAAATGCAATCCAGACCATCTTGAGGGCTGTAATATCCCACCCGGAATTTGCGGCCAACATCCTCTTGCATAGCTGGTGATCGTCGATCATTCCGCACCAACCGAACAACTGACTTTGGTGGTATAATCTTTGGCCAGACCAGAGTCTTGGACGGAGTGAGGGTTTTCGTCTTTGGTTTGTTTTGTTTCTTCATATTTATCTTACCTCATCTTATTGAGTGATCACTTTGCCCCTTTTGGCGCTGGGATGCACCACTTGGGCTTTCAGGACGCCGGTGGCATCGGCTCTCACTTCAACCTTTGCGCTCTTGCCAGCCATGTACTTCAGAAATTCCGGCCGTTCCACGGGCGGATTGCACCTACAGCTTCCGTTGATCTCCAGACCGCAGTTCTTACAGCGGCGGTGTTCTTGGCAATACCCGTAGGTCTTCTTGGCAACCGTGAGGAAGGCGATGGCATCGTGATGGCATCCGGGGCGATCACATTTCATCGTACCGACCTTTCATCTGGATTGAGTCCCAGTCCCAAGACGGCATTCTCGGTCGAGGCCGTTACTTTTTCGTGACTTTCGGTGTCGTTTGCGTCTCCAATTCGCCAGCACGCTTCAAAGTGTCTATTGGGTCTGCCTCTCCCAATTCAACTCTGTACGGCTCGAATATCTCCACGTTTCACGATTTCCCCGGTTTCAATGCCGCCTTGGCATTCTCATTTCCTTGAACCGCAGCCTTGAGTAACCACTTGACGGCTTCACGTTCATCCTTCTCTACACCTTCACCATTGTAGTAGCATGCACCAAGACAGGCTTGGGCATTGTCATCACCCTGTTCGGCTGCCGAGCGGAACCACTTAACCGCTTCATGGAAGTCTTTGTCTACGCCTTCGCCCTTGTAGTAACAGATGCCAATGAGGTGTTGGGCCTTGGCAAGACCTTGAGCTGCCGCCTTACGCAACCACTTGACTGCTTCTTTTTGGTCAATCTTTACACCGAAGCCCCAGTAGTAGCAGCGGCCGAGACACCATTGGGCTATATCATCCCCTTGATCTGACGCTTTGCGGAACCAGTTGACTGCCTCCGACTGGTCTTTCTTTACGCCTTTGCCTACTAGGTAGCAGGCACCAAGATTGCGTTGGGCTTTAGCATGCCCCTGAGCGGCAGCCTTCCGATACCATTTGGCGGCTTCACTTTGGTCAGCCTCAACGCCATCACCAATGTAGTAGCAGACACCAAGACTGTACTGGGCATCGGCCTCGCCCTTCTCGGCGGCCTTGCGCAACGACTCGACCGATGGTTGTGTTGCGACTGATGTCGTTGCTGACTGCGTTGCTGGTGCGGACGATGGCGACGGTTTGGCGGTTGGCTGGGTCGTTTGGGCCATGCTGATTGGCACGGCGGCAAACATGATGGCCATGACGATTTTAGCAGACACTGTCATTTTCTTTCCCCTTTCAAGATGGCATCTTAATCTGTCTATTTGAAGAACACACCTTCCACGCTTTACTGGGTGACGATGGCCAAGCCTAAGCAAGCATTCTTTTCCTGTGTCCACCTCACCCTCCGGCCACCACGAATTCTCTGGGTTCCCATGAGCGGATTGGTCACCTAAAAGGGCTTGGCGGCGAGACCCTGTGTGCCCGGCGTCTTGAGCGTGATGAACGATAAAGAGATTTATTGAGGAGGATTTATTTCTTGAAGTGGACCACAACAGCAAGTCAGCCGGGGCCAAAGTTAAAATGCTTGATACTGTCGATTATGTGATAGCCGATCCAGAACATGGGAATAGGAATAATTGATAGTAGCAGCGTAGTAATCACCAACCCGACGTGCCGACGCTTCAACGCCAGTACAATACCGTAGATCAGTCCCGTTACGCTCGCAGTCAAGGCAATGGGGACCGCAAAGAAGGCCTCAGTTGCGAAGAAAGAGCCACCAGCGCCACTTGGATAATGAAGGAGGCTGAGGACCAAGACCAAAATGACGCAGTCGGCCACCACGAGCCAATATAGGATGGGCGAATATTTTGTACGAGCCGGTGGTGATGCGTAATCGAGGGCAGGCGGTCGTTGATCCATCTTCACTCCGAGGTTTTGCCCTCAGCATCAGCATTTCTACATAAGGCAAACACAGACTCCATATTAATGGAAGTTCTGCGCAGGAACCATTAACCTTGGGCCGGTATAGGCGGTTTCACTTCTGTCCAAAGCCGCCAAAGGAGCATTCCATGCCCAACGTAAACGTCGTCCTTGCCCAAGAAATCACCAGACTCTCGAAGCGTGTCGTAAACGCCGCCACCAAGCCCACCAGAAAGCTGGTGACCCAGCACCGCCGTGATCTAGCCGCACTAAAGCGACAGTTCGTCGGTTTGATGAAGCGTCTGGCGGTTGTGGAGAAGAAGCAGCCGAAAGAAATCACCGCTCCACCAGAAGTGCTGGAGAAGGGGCGGTTCCGTGCCATTGGCGTCAAGGCCCATCGGGCGAAACTCGGCTTGTCGGCCAAGCACTACGGGCAGTTGGCTGGCGTGTCGGAAGTGACGATCTACCTCTGGGAAACCGGCAAGACGACGCCACGGCAGGCCCAGAAGGCACGGTGGCTGGCGATCCGAAGTCTCGGCAAACGGGAGGCACTGGAGCGATTGGGGATGGCAGAACCGAAGACGGCGTCGGCAAATGCAGCCAAACCCGCCCCCCGGAAGCAGAAGCGTGGAGTTTTCAAACAGACCGCCGAAGAAATGATTCTGGGGCTGCTGAAAGGGCGGAAGGCGCTGACGACACACCAATTGGTGGCACTATGGAAAAAAGCAGGACGGGGTGCGACGGTGGACAACACGCTGAGCCTGATGGTGAAGGCTGGGAAATTGAAACGGAAGCCGCTGGGTGGAAAGAAGGGGAGTGAGTATCGGGCGGCGTGACGCTGAATGTGAAGGTCCGAGCACGCATGTGTTCGACATGTACGACTGCCCAGATTACAGGGGCGACAAAGCCGCACACGGCAGGAATTGGAGGCAAACGTGCAGAAGCTCTTTCGGAATGCGAAGCGTGGGCAAGTCCTTGCGGCTACCGCAGTCCCGTTCAAGACCGAGGATGAGTTTGAACGCTATGTTCTGAATGCCAAGGAAATCCTCTCGGGCATCGTCATTCTTAAACGTCAAGTACGTGCGGGACGGGATATCCCGGACTTGGTGGGCATCGACCAAGACAACAATGCAGTCATCATCGAGAATAAGAACCAGCCCGTTGACGAGGAAGTGCTTCCTCAGCTTCTGCGTTATGCAATATGGGCGGAAACTCATCAGGACACAATCAAGACGTGGTGGCTAGAAGCGAAGGACCGCTCGGACGACATAGGTGATATCGAGATGGACTGGGATCGTCTCCAAATCCGTCTCATCGTTCTCGCCCCATCTATCAAACCGACTGTTCCACGGCTGCTAACCAAACTCGGCTACCCCGTTGACCTCGTGGAAATAACGAGGTTTATGATTGGAGCGGACGAGTTCGTCCTCGTCTCCCAACTCGAAACGCCGGATGACGAAGGACGGGGCACATCCAAGGGAATGCGGGTGTACGACAGGAAGTTTTACGAGGAGCAATATAATCCCCAAAGCGCTGGTGCGTTTTTGGATATGGTCGCCACATTTGAGAAACTCGTGAAAACAGCGGGCTGGAGTTTGGAGCGGAAATACAATGCCTACTATGCAGGCTTCAAACATGGATTCTTCAATGTATTCGGCGTCCATTGGATTGGCACGAAGTCGTTTGAGGTGTTTGTAACAATCCCCAAAGACAAGAGTAGACGTGCGATAAAGCTGTGCCCGTATCCAGCAGAATACGACCCATCGGGAAAGAGCCTAACAATCAGGGTGACAGACAACGTGAAACCGAAGCGGCTCCTGCCCCTTCTGCAATTTGCCCACGATTCGCTGATTGGACAACATCCTGCGAAATCATAACGGTGTGACCGAGCCATATAACGTGGGAAAGAATGGCGTTTGTTGGCACTACCGTCTTGCATGAGGATGGCATCGATGATTAATCACAATCGACCGTTGGGCGTCATTCTTGTGGTTCTTGGTATTTTTGTAATATTTCTTGCATCTTCCCGACGCAAGTGGTGCGCCAACATTCGTGCCGCTTGGAAATGGCGTGGTGGCTGCCCGATCTCTCGGGCCAGCTACGCTTTGACCAGCGTAGCCTGCATTCTGCTTGGTGCATCTATCATCATTTTGAACGATGCCGTGGCGGGTCCATTGATGGCTACGGCATTCGGTCTATTTGTTCTAACGGCTGTTCTCGACGGGTTTCTTCAATGGCGGCGGAAGGGCTTTCCCGTCAAGGGTAGATGTCCGCACTGTCAATTGGACTTGGATTTTCGACTCGTAACGAGCAAGTGCCCTCGATGTGGTGCGGATATACGGTAGGACACAAGAGACAGAATTGATTGGATGATTATTGAGTCTCAAGGAGTGCAACATGCCATCACTTGAACCTATGAGCACGGCACCGAACGATGATCCGATCAAGCATGTCGTCGTTCTGATGATGGAAAACCATTCCTTTGACCAGATGCTTGGTTGCCTCAAACAGGTTTATCCCGAATTGGAAGGGGTTGATCCGACGAATCCCTACTCCAATTTTGACCTCGCCGGAAAACGCTTTTCGCAAGCCCCGACCACTGAGCGTCAAATGCTCCTTGACCCGCATCATGAGGTTGGGCATGTTGCCATACAGCTTGAGAATCATAATGGGGGTTTCGTTAAGGATTTTGATCAGTCCTTCTCGCACGCTACGCCTCCCTGCACAGATCAAGATAAGCAGTTCATCATGGGGTACTACTCCCTGAACTTTCTACCTGCGCTTCATGCATTGGCTCAAGAGTTCACAATCTGTGACCACTGGTTTTCTTCCCTGCCCGGCCCGACGTGGCCTAATCGCTTTTTCGTCCTCAGCGGAACTGCCAATGGCCGAGTCGCTATGCCCGGCGACGAAACGCACAAAGTGGATTTGCCGGGTTGGTTCGAACAGGATCAGCCAACGATTTTCGACCGTCTCAGTGAGAAGGGAATTCACTGGAAAGTCTACTTCCATGATGCCCCCCAATCGTGGGTGTTATGTCACCAACGCCGACCGGAGAATGTCGCTCGCTACTTCTACATCAGCCGATTCCATGCGGACGCACGAGGATTGGCGGATGACTTTCCGGCATTCTGCTTTATCGAGCCGGATTTCATGGGGTACGACGAAAACGATGACCATCCACCGCATGACATCATGAAAGCAGAGAAGCTCATCGCCGACGTTTATAATTCTCTCCGGGCAAACCCTGATCTATGGAAGTCTACGCTGCTTGTGATTATCTACGACGAACACGGAGGATTTTATGATCATGTTGAACCCCCGGAAGCAATTCAACCGGACAACCATCGGGAGGAATACACCTTTGATCGGCTTGGCCTGCGGGTTCCGGCCTTACTGGTATCGCCATGCGTGAAGCAAGGTGTTGAACGAACGCAGTTCGACCATACCAGCCTCCTCAAGTATCTGATCGACAAATGGGGATTGGGGCCGCTCGGTAAACGAACGGAGGCAGCAACGAGCATTGGGGTCGCCATCAGAACGGGGGAACCCATCCGGGAGAATACGCTCGAACGCATTGAATTGACTGCCGACCAGCTAGCGCCGCCCGATCCCGGCCGAGAAGAACAAGCGGCTGATGTGGAGACTGCACACCACAAGGCACTTGCTGCAATGTGGCCCTACACAAAGGCCGAAGCCGACGAGCGATTGCCCCGCATTTCTACAGCAATAGCACGATTCTTTGAGGCAATAAAAGACGTATTCGACTACCTTGCTCGCTTCTTTTACGGCGAGGCAACGGCCATGTCTATTTCCCCCAGCCAGCCTGATCATATCTCAGGGAAGCAAGGCAAATGGGCAGTGTTGCACCAACATTTCGCTGTCTTCTTGAGTCATCAGAAGACAATGTCCGTGTCGGTGCTGGCAGGCAAGATTCGTGATGTGTCTTTGCCGCTACCCGAGCGTGAACATGCTGTGCGTGCCCTCGCCAGTCTTACTGGCAGAAAGTTTCACCGTACACCGGAAACACTCGAACAGGTTGGCGAATCAGGGCAACCGGTTTCTCCACCGGCAGTCCCCGACTCCGCTGGAGTTGTATACAAAGTCCCTTTGAAATCTGCCTTTCCCCCGGTCCCGCCGCAGGGTGGAAGCGCCGTCGGAACGACAAATTCGATTGCCTCGGCTGACGAATGGCTGAAACTGCACCACCATTGACCAGTTGGAACCACTCTTGGCCACCACAATTCGAATGTGGCATCAAAGTTGATCTCGTTTTCACTTTGCCCAACATAGCGAGCACTGAATCAATGCACGCTGGCGAGAGAGGATTTCCCATGCCTGTCAACCGTGATGAGTTGCAGCGATGGATTTCAGACTACCATTTCTGGACACGGAAGTCCGTGTCTCGATTCGTCTGTCCCATTTTGGATCAAGAGATTGACGAGGCATTCCTGATGAACGGCCACCTTCTCAACGTGGCGTTGCAGTACGTGCCAAATAAGACAGTCATTCAGTTTGGAACAATCGACAACTTCTATGGGTCCAAGACAGAGGCCGCATTCGTCTATTACATGAACCTGCCGTTTATGGATGAGTATGAACGGTTGAAAAACGCTTACCGCCGTTTTGTACAATTGCCAGACGGATCAGAGATTGAAGCATTCTTTGCGAAGGAATGTCCGTCATTTCCATGTCTTGAGATTCCCCAAGAGGACGGCACAGTTCGAAAACTATACTTGCGCATTCCAAAAGATGATCCACGACTCAAGGACGAACGAAATAGTAGAGCTATGCCGGGACGGACAGACCAACGTATTGCACCTTGTATGCCTAGTCTTATAGTCGGGGAGCAATTCATGCCGTCGCAATGGGCCGCATCTGCACTAAAGGCAGCATATCTCACGGATTTTCATATGCGAGGATATGAGGTCTTGGTTGATCCGTATCGGAAGGTCGTGCGAGAGGCACTCAGCAACTATTTTCGTGCAGATGGTACGAGGTCGGATTGTCCGCAATATTTTCAACGGTTCGGAAATGCCATGCGGCTAATTGCTTATCCAAACGGGTGCGGAGAGTTTATGCCGCTACCAAACACAATCGAGGATCGTGTTGCCTTGTTTCATTACACTATGGACAGAAGACTTTTTGGTGTCAGTTATTTGTTTCCGATCCGCAACATAGACTTTGGTGTCATAATGCCGCAAGGTGATGCGTCGAGTGATATGGCAAAGGTAATGGATAATTACTGGCACTATGTACAAACTGAGTGTCCCGGACGCAATATATTGAGGACGGCCACATATGAGTATGGTACGTGGCATCTCGGGCCAGAAATGCTGATAGACATTCCTGAATCACCAACGGAGGAACTGAAAGCTCATCTTAATAGCATCGTGAAACGCTGACGGCTACCTCACGGAATCAAATTGGCATGGATGGGTTGCACACATTCGAGTGGAATCACTTCTTCGGTGGCGGTGCTGGTGATGATGTCGTGGGCCGGGGCGTACTCTGTGGCGCTGGTGGATTTCTGCCTTCGTTTATAGCACCGTTCCTACTGCGATTAGCAGATGGGCTTGTCGGTCTTGGCTCGGGCATCTTCGCTCCCATGTGTTCTCCTGTCAGTTAAGACTAGCTTTTCTTCGGCGGCGGTGACGGGGATGACGTGGGCTTGGCCGGGATGACGGCTGAAGTCGTCGGCTTTTCTCCGTTGTGGCCTGCCGCAATGTCTCTTGGGCTGGGGCCATTCACGCCCTTAATTATTTCGATGCGTTCTTCTTGTGCCATGCGTTCGCTCCTTAATCAGTTATTTCTTCGGCGGTGGTGCTGGTGATGATGTTGTTGCTGATGCTACGGCAGTTGTGTTTGGTTTTACCTGTTGCCGTTGGGGGCCGTTACGGCTCAAGCAGGTCTTTTCTCCTGTCTTATTCGGCTGCTTTGATTCCTCGTTCGTCATGACTGGCCTCCTGCTTCTCAGTAGTCCCATCGCCTAGTAGCGGCGATGATTCATGTTCCTTCTTCGCTTCTGCTGCTTTGTTCAGTTGGATTAGCACCTTCTGACTTTCAAAAATCTTGTTTCTTTCCTCTTCGGTCAATCTTATCTCATCTGAGTCGTACTCAAATTCGACGAATTCTACATCTTCTGCTGCAATCAATGCACGCATTGTGGGAAAAAGGGTAACCCTAACTCCCTCATCCAAAAGCCATTCCGGCGCTTGTATGAGAAAATGTCCCTTTCCTCCCTGATCTGGCCATTCTTCAGGCCAACCTCTCATTCTCCGACCGTTTTTCAGGTTCAGAATACAGAATCGTCGCCAGTGGTGGAATGCACTATACCACTCACTGGGGTACGAAGTCCGTTTTGTTATACGAAGTCTTTGAAGCAATGCGTGGATGCAACTGGAATTCGCTACGGCTGAGAACAAGACCCCCACCCCGACCGCCACTACGGTTGACCAAATAAGGCTCGTCTCGGTCGTCCATGGGCCAAACGAATGGATTCTTCCGGCTAGAATCAGCAGATAACGAAGGCAAAACGTTATGGTCTGGGTAACGACAGTGAAGATTAGAGCCTGAATCGTCCGCTCGAATGGCTCCTTCTTGGGATGGGCGGTTAGGCCGTAGAATACCCATGCGGCCAAAAATCCCGGCAGCAAAAAATATAAGAGACCGAGTGTTTCCTTCGAGAGATATTCCCCCATGTCTGCTCCCATTAACGTTCAGGATAACAACGGCGAAAATTTATCGTATCACTAGGCGGGGGTTTAGCCAAACTTGGCGGGGTTGCTCAAGATATGAAGCACGTGGACTCAATGATGACTGTGGTGGGAAGTCCGCTGTTCCGAAGCTGTGTCTGAACGGTTTTACCTGTACCGAGTCTTCGACTTCTTCCAAGCGGTCCGGCTTTACGTATTGGCGCATGAATCCCAAAAAGGCAGCATAAAACCGCACTTGCAGCAGGACGACGTTTGGTTTGGGTCGTGGATGTCTGGTGGTGATCGTGGTCAGCGGGGCGATGGTTGTCGGGTGCATGGTCGTGCTGGTGACGGTGGTACGGTGAGTAAAGGCGGGTTATTTCAATGATCCGCCCCGCCGAATTGCCGTTTTCCCAAATTTGTCGCTGATCGCATCCGCCACGGCATCGAGACGCTGCTGCTTCTCCCGGTCGGGATCGGCGAACAGGCAGTCGAAGGCATCAGCAAGAGCTACGAGTACGTCGGCGATCATGAGCTTGTTGCGAGATATTCCGACGTAACCGACGCCTTGAATAAATGGCGCAAAGAGTTACTCGATGCCAAGGTGTTGCCAGAAGTTCAAGGACGATAGCAGAAGCAGAATGAGAGAGGCCCTGCCGTCCATCTGGATTGCAGGGCCTTTTTTTGCGCCCTTGATCTTTCGACCGCTTGGGCAATAATCTACGAACATACTGCAAAGGAAGAAATCATGAAGCTCAAATCCAAACGAGTGTTGAACACCATCTGTGGCCTGTACTACGAATATGTCGGCGGTGACGCAACTGGATTCAAAAGGTTTAATGCACAGGTGGCAGCCATACAAACAGAGCATGGCGATGACGTTGACGAACTAATCGCAGATGGCTTCTTGAAGAAGAAGACGGGGAAGGCAGAGAAAATCGGCATCACCGCAAACGGCTGGAGGGCATGGGCAGGACGAAAATTCCTCCCCATTCTTGATCGTCTGAAGAAGACTGATCCGGAAGTGGCTAAAGAATTGATCCAGATGTTGAAAGCAAACCCGAAACAACGGATAAAAGAAGTGAAACTAGCTCTGGAAAATGCAGGCTTCAGAGTTGGCCTACGTTTTGTCCGAAATCAGAGTAATGGCCGACGAATACTTTTTCTTCTGACGCACTATAACTATGTTAATGGCGTTCCGGGTGTAACCATCCCGCATGTCGTCGATGCTTACCGCAACTACAAAGTGCCTCAACTACACATTGAAAAGAAATAGCCAGCCAAAAGGGTAAACGATGACAACTGCCGTTGAAAAGTTGGACAAGAAACAGAAAGCCTATGATGCCTTGCGAAAGGTGGTTGTTCCGCTGATAGAAGCCAGTTTGTATGAGGATGCAGGCAGCGTTAACGCTCATGGCGGACTGGCACAATGATGGCATGTGGGCAAAGGCGTTTGGCGACGGACATGGGCTGCGCCGAGTGACAGCCGAAGGGCCGGGCTTCATAGGAAGCGGTGGCGACCACACCCCGAGGCCCGTCATAACCGACCAACACGGGCTGGCCCTTGAGTTCGGGATGATCCATCTGTTCGATGGCGGCAAAGAAGGCGTCCATGTCGAGGTGGAGGATGGTGGGAGTGGCTGGCATGCGATTATTCATCTTGCACTCGAAGACAACTATCTTATAGGAACCTCTCGCCATTGACGTAGACACCAAATTGTTCCGAGTTGCTGCCATTCTCCCCAAGTACTTCGGTAAATGAATCGACGCCGGTGTTCGTCGCTCACACCTAATGCAAGAAGATTTCTTCGGCGAGTAGAAGGCATTCGCCGCTGTCGCATTCAACAACTCTTCCTACAACATCGATCTTTTGGCCTTCTGCAAGCGCCCGAATCTGATCGCCAAAAATTGCCTCGTCAGCCCAAAGCATCGTGGATAAGGAAGTGCCATGGCCTCCTAATGCAAGTTTTAGAAACGGCACCTTATTAAAGCGTGCTGGGAGATAGGAACTAAATGTCACATCAACGAGATTCACGTAATTGTCAATGCATTCATATGCCTTAGACGCAAGCTCACGGAGTTCGATACTAGGCACACTAAGTACCCGTCGTCGTTGATAGAGTCGCTTCAGTTGGTGCAATTGACCTCTCAACTCATGCAGGTGTGCTTCCTGCTGCTTGATCTCACAGTTAAGCTGCTCGACGCTTGCTGACCAGCCTCGGCTTGGGTCTGGTGGGACGTACGCTGCTGAACCGTAAATATGCTTTGCACTCCCCCTCTCGTCCATCCCGTCCCGAGCCAATGCCAACGTTTCTCTCATGCTATTGACGCCTTCAATCGTGCTCAGTTTGTGAGTGTCTGCACAGTGCTCACAACAATAAAGGACGACCTTCTTTTCTTCAGAACCATTCAAATCGTCAAGCCATGATGATTCAAACTCTTGCCTGTAGCATGCAGCAGATTGCTCGATTGGCAAGGTGCAAACACAGCAGAAGCGAGGATGTTTTCGTGCCGCTGCCTTGAGCGGGCACCATCCCTTATCCGACATGTAATCGGCAGGCGTTGACTGGGGTGGGACAGATGAGTTACTCAAAGCCAAACTCCTCAGCAATCCCATGTGCCGATGAAGTGCGGGCTTGGAAGACTTTGCGTACCGTTTGCATCATCCGTCCCATCGCCAGCTTTCCGAGTGTCTTGTCATGAGATATCTCGTTGCCTCTGGGCAGAGTTCTTACTGCACACCCAACGCCTTAAACACCGCATCAGCGGGGTCGGCGTAGAAACTCGTCTGGAACTTGGCGAAAAACTCGCCGGTTACACTGAGGATATCACACGCCAATTGCACACCAACCTCCGTCCGCTACAAATCCATCCCAGCACCGTTTATCCGTAGCCACTCTTTTCGCTCCCGGTAATCCGGCAGCACCTTGTCCACTTCATTCCAGAACGCCGCCGTGTGGTTTGGGTAGATCAGGTGAGCAAGTTCGTGGACGACGATGTAATCCAGAATCGTCAGCGGGGCCATCATGCACTTCCAGTGGAAGTTCAGGTTCCCACCGGGAGTCCATGACGCCCAGCGATGCTTCAGTTCGATGACTTTGATCGACTTTGGCTGCACATCCATCTTTGCTTGAAAATAGGTGACCCGTGGTGGGATATGGGCGTTTCCCTTCTCCCGAAAGAACGCCTTAAATGCAGCGTGGGCATCGGGAATGGCACCATTGGTGCCCCGGAGGCAGAAGTATCCATCCTTGAGCATCAGCGGTTCAGGGAGATCGGGAACCAGTTTGAGGCGATACGACCTTCCGAGATACAAAAAACCTTCGCCGTTCACATAATCTCGGTGGACACGCCGAGCGTTAAGGTCCTGCCACTCGGCCAGACCTCGGTAAATCCACTTCCGTTTGCTCTCAAGCAACTCCTCAACCTGTCTGTCGGACAACTTCTCGGGCACGAGCACGGATATCTCGCCGTCCCGCTCGATGTATATGCTGGCGGTCTTCCGGTGGCTCCGCTTTAATGAGAATTCGATGTCCTTATACGTCCGCATCATTGCAGAATGTCCTCGTGCCGGACCTTCGCTAAGGAGGTGATCTCGGTGACAATCCTGTCGCTCTTCTTGACGATCTGGTCAACGTTGGAAAAGAGAAGCAAATCGGACAGTTCACCCTTGAGCTTGCTGACTTCTGGAGGATTGCCCCAGAAGTTGATGATCCCAATCGTCCGCTTCAACTTTTCCAGTATTTGCGTCACCAACCCGGCCACCGTCGCCGTGTATTCTTTGGGGACACCCCCTTTGCCAAAGGCGATCAGGCCGATCAGATCGAAGAATGGACCCGATCTCGGGTCTTTGTCGTCCTTCCGGCCTGCTTCAGCCTCGTTCCGCAGAGCGAAGAGGTGTTTGTAGAGTTCGTCCCAGTTGTCTTTGTACTGCTGGATCAGCGACTCCAACTTATCGCTCAGTTTCTTGTACAACACTGGGTCTTCTTCGAGGTGTACCTTGCAGTGCTTGCGGATGGCATGTTCCATCTCGCTGGCCTTGGCCTTGGGCGATTTGTTCTTCTCCAATTCTGTAATGAACCGGGACGATAGGAGTTCGACCGGCTTGATCTTCGGATTGATGCCGAGGCTGATGAGATGCTCGTTGATAAGCAGCCGCACCTTCTCCCCGGCTCCAGAGATATTGAGGCTATCGTCCTTGTACCGATCCTTGACCTTCGCCAACAGGTAGCCGAATCGCTTGGTCGGAATCTTAAAGGGATTGGCCGCAGCATTCGGCAGAATGATGTCCATGCTTTGAAGAAAGGCGTTGAGGTTGACCTCAAACGTCTGCCGGAGCCGCAGGTCTTTCATGGCCTCGATGGCTTGTTCGAGAATCTCATAGTTCTTCTGAGGATCGGCGATCTCCTGCTTCACCCACGCTTCGATGTTGGTCACCTTCTGCGCTTGGAACAATTGCAGCAGGCGTCGGTATCGATCCTCCAGAATCGGAAGCTCGCTGTTGATGTCCTTGAAGCCATCGTGCAGGTCCTTCTGCTGGTCTGCGGCATAGATGGAGAGCGCCTTCTTGAGATGGTCGGTCAGTCCAATGTAATCCACAATGTAGCCCCGAGTCTTGCCTTTGGCGACCCGGTTCACCCGAGCAATGGTTTGTAGCAGGTTGTGATCCTTCACCTTCTTGTCGATGTACATCACCTGCTCGATGGGGGCATCGAAACCGGTCAACAGCATGTCGCACACAATCAGGAAGGCGACTCCGGTGTTTACTTTCTCGTGGTTGGCGTAGTCGAACCGCCGTTTGAAGTTTTCGACGGCATCGATCTTCTGGCCGTGCTTGCGGGCCTGCGTAATCACCAGCCGCTCATTGGTTCCGTCGGACGAGACGACCACCGCTGACTTGAGGAAGGCGATCTTCTGGCAAAGCTGGTCGTCCCGGTACTCGGCTCGCCGGTCTTCCGGCAACTTATGGGGATCACCCGTCCATGCGGGCTTGGCCTGCTCCTCGGCCAACCTCTCTGCGACAGCCTTGTCGATGTAGGTCTTGTAATGCACGGCTGCCAACTTGGAGTCACAGACCACTTGGGCCTTGAAGCCGTTGGGCAGAATGTTGTCGATGTAGTGCCGCACCAAGTCGGCGGAGATGGCCTCGATTCGCTTCGGGGCTTCCATGATGTCACCGGTGGTGCCCCACTTCTTCTTCAACGCCTTAACTTCAGCGTCCGAAAGCTCCTTCATCAGGTTATCGAAGGAACGATTCTGCTTTTCCGCAATCTTCTTCACCAATTCGACGTTTTCGGCTTTCTGCATCTGGGAAGCGATGTGTTTCTCGGCAACTGCATCCACCTTGTCATCGAACTTGGACTTCTCCTTCAGGGCGGTATCCGCAGTCTTCCCCTCGTAGAGAATCTGCACCGTCGCTCCATCGTCCACGGCGTCTTGGAGTTTGTACTTGTCGATGTAACTCCCGAACCGCTGGGTCGTGGTCTTCTTGTCCTTCACCACGATCAGGGGCGTCCCGGTGAAGGCCAGACGAGTCGCATTGGGAAACGCCTCAAAAAGGTTGTCACCCAGATCGCCTGACTGCGTGCGGTGGGCCTCGTCAATCATCAGCAAAATGCGTTCGGACTCATTGACCATGCCGATGCGAGCGTACTCGGGCACTTTGCCCAGCACGTCCTCCATGTAGTCCGGCATGTCCCGGTTTAGGTTCTCCTTAAATTTGTGGATCATCACTAAGTTCAAGTTCGAGGCGGGTCCTGCCAACTTCACCTTCAGGTAGTCAGAACTTGTGATGGGTGTAACTTTCTCGCCGGTAAGCGCCGCTGTTTCGCCAAGTTGTTTTTCGAGGTCCTTTCGGTCATTGATGAGGCAGACCTTGAAGTCCTTCAGGTCCTCGCACATGCGGAGCTTACGGATGACAAAGACCATCGTGAGAGATTTGCCAGACCCTTGCGTGTGCCAGACGACGCCAGATCGGTCCTCCGGCGTCTTTCCCGTGCGAAGCCTGTGAATGATCTTGCAGACTGCCCGGTACTGCTGGTAACGGGCGATGATCTTGGCCCGCACCTTGCCCACATCCATGAATACCATGCAGTTGCGAATGAGGTCGAGGAGGGTTTCCTTTGGCAGCATTCCCAGTATCAGTGTTTCTTGCTGTCGAATATGTCCGAGGGGCGGCTTGTAGTCCCGGTATTTCTCAGGGTGGATATCCTTCCACGGCGAGAAGAACTCCTCATTGGTGGCCGTGATGCTGCCGAAGTCAGCCGTGTCGCCACTGGTGCGGATGAGAAGCTGATTCGTGAAAAAGAGTTTCGGCTCGCCCTCTTTCATCCCGGCCAGCTTCGTTTCTTCTCGCTGATCGCTGTACCGCATCAACTGCTGGAAGGCTTCGTACATCGGGTTGGCGGTGAAGGCGTTGGCGTCCTTGCACTCGACCACGACCAAGGGCAGGCCATTCACGAACAGCACGATGTCGGGAATAATGAAGCCCTTGCCTGCCCCCGGCGTGTCAATGCGAAACTGGTTGATGGCAAGGAAGTGGTTTCGCTCGGGATGCTCGAAATCGATCAGCTTGACGTTGGGGCACTCTTCGCCGGTGATCTCGTTCCTCTCCACTTGTGCCCGAAACAGCAGTTTCAGCACCATCTCGTTGGCCTCTACGAGGCTCTTGGTCGGCGGGTTGAGCAACGCCTCGATGAAGTCGTCAATCTGCTTTTCGGTCAGCCACGGCTGGCCCTGATCCGTGCGATTGATGTCGTGCAGACTCTTGCGGAACCTGTCCTTCAGGATGACCTCCCGAAAGCTGGTGCGGAAACTCTTCGTCGGATCGGTCGGCACACCCATGCCCTGATCTGCGATTTCCCAGCCCAAGGAGGCCAGTTGGGCGAGAAATGGCTTTTCTACAAAGGCGTGTTCAGACATGAGCCACATCCTCCTCATCAATCTTCACCCGGACCTTGCCGGTGAGAAGGTCTTGCATGAGGCCAGTCTTGATCTTGTGTAGTTTTTGTAGATGCGCTCTCTCTCGAAGAAGATTACTGCCGGATGCGTCGAGACGAACAAACATTCTGTCCTGCTCATCAAGTGGCGGCGTAGCGACCCGAAACTCACGGAAATGCTCCAGATGGATATGCTTGAGTCCTGTTCCCGCCGAAAGTCTTCCCATCTGGCATAGGTATGTGCCACTGTCAAAGAACAACCAAATAAGTTTTGAAAGGCACTTAGCAGGATTCGGACGCAAGAGAGCAACCGAGACAAAAATGCTGAATGGCCGAACGTTTTTCGGAACAATGCGAGCTACACCGAGCGTCCCGTCTTTGGTTACAAGCACGTCGCCGGGTTTCGGGTCAGCCCGCAGGATAAACGCAGAATGGTCGAGTTCGGTAATGTAATTAAGTTCTTGCCAATCAATGCCATCACTCTGCGTCAAATTCTTTACGGTGACAAACGGGATGCCATGCTCAACGTACTCTGGTGTGTGATGGACTCCATCGACAATCTTGAGAGTCAGATCAACCATCACTGCGACCCTCCACTCCTTCGGAATCCACCCCAATTCGGACTGTTTGTAGAGTGAGGGGGCTTCGGCGCAACTGGGGCGCAAATGACCGTGTTCGTCCACGCCACGGGTGAACAGGTCGTGCATCATGCCCTGCTTGACCGCCTGATACTTGGCAATCAGGGCTTCCGTCTTTTCGATCAGGTTATCAACGCTCTCCAGAATGCGGGCAATCTTGTGTTGCTCGGGTAGTGGAGCGTAGAGGATGGGAAAGGACTGCGTATCGCCAGTGTTGACTTCGAGAAATGTGCTGCCCTTCCCCAGAACAGAGTACCGTGGCTTGCTGAACTGCATCTGGTAAAAAAGATACCAGTTGTCGATCAGCGGCGTGGGGACCAAGCTCTTAAATCCCTGATTGGTGCAAATCTCTGTTGCAGCTACCCTGATCTCGCCAAGAGTCGCACGGGAGGTCATCAGCAGCGAAGCGGGCGGCAGAAGTCGTGCAGCACAACTCCGCAACCCCTTCGGCGTGATGCGATCCGCAGTAGATGCCAGAAGGCGTGAGTTACAGTCGGTGATGTCGGTCGGCGTAGCCCACGGAATCGTTCCATTCTCCCAGAAACTGGGATTCTCACGGGATGGGGTACCACCACTGACCACTTCGGTGATCTCGCCAAGCCTCCTGACGCTCCAGCCAATGGGTGGCCGCAATTCACTCATACCCCAACTCCTTCAAGAACTGGTTGAGTTGGGCCGCTTCCCGGTCCCGTTCGGCGAGAATCTGCTTCGTGGTCATAGCGTATTTATCCCAGAGATTTTCGACGGCGGCGATGAAAGCCCGCTGGTATTGCCACAGGTAGCCCTCAAACTGCTCGCCCAGCAACCGCTGAAACCGAGCAAGGATGAGTTCCTTGGCATCAGTCTCACTGATTTTGGCACGGGCGGCAGCGATCATCTCTTCCTTTTGCCTTTCCACATCCCGCATGTGAGCCTTGAGGGTTTTGAGTTCGTCGTCCAACTCGGTGTGCCGGGCGAGTTGCTGGTCGATCTCTTCGATTCTCATGGGCTTTTCACGGCCCTCGGATGCGGTGTCGCTGGCCTCAGTCAATGTGGCACCGTTGCTCCTGAAGGCACCTGCCCGTTCGGTGCGTTTGGCATCTTGTCGTCGCTCTTTGGCGCTCTTCTGAATTTCTTTGACCTCGCCCGCCAATTTCTTGCGTTCTTCTTTCAGTACCTTCACCAACGCTTTGGGCAACACTCCATTTTCGGTGTCCACGTTCTCAAGGTCCGCATCCTCTTCATCAGTTTCATTAGCAGCGGCGAATAAGCCCTCCAATTCAGCGATTCGAGTCTGATCCTTCTCGATCTTCTCCAGCACGTCAGGGAATTGCGATTTCAGAATGTCCTCCTCGGGAATCAGGTCGGCATTCCACCCACTCGCCGCCACGGACTTGAGATCGCTGTCCAATCCCTTGATGTAGCTGGCGACGGCCCCCCGTACCTGATGCACTCCCAACATGTCCTGCGGGGTAAGAGTCTTGGCGAGGCTGTCAATGTAGAGACGGCGTAGCTCGAACACGTTCTTGGTCTCTGGAAGACGTTCGATCTCGGCCACGTTCTTACGCCACCAGCCGTCGATGGCCTTGTGAAAAGCGGTATGTTTGGCTTGGACGCCGGGTGCCGATTCGATCAAGGACTTGAGGCTGTCCTTGGATAGCACTCCCGAAGCGAAGTCGCTGTAGCGGGCGTCCCGGTTCTTGAAGAGTAGGCCCTTCACGGCGTCGTAGTTGGCGAAGTAACCAGCGAGTTGTTCAATTTCGGTGATGGGGATGCCACCATTAAGGTGTGCCCGCACATCATGCGGCTCGGGTGGTGGCGAATTGTCCACATAGCGGCGGATGTTGAGGTTGAAGTCTTCCTGCTCTAGTTCGTCGAGTGTTACCAGTAGAGAATACTTCTCAACTTCCTGCCGGAAGCGATAGACCTGCGTGATCTTCTCAATGTCTTCGGGCCGGAGGTAGTTCTGGGCCTTGCCCTCACGGAACTCACGGTCGGCATTGATAAAAAGCACCTGCTTGCGAGTTCTGGCTCCCTGTTTATTGATGACGAGGATGCAGGCGGGGATGCCGGTGCCGTAGAAGAGATTGCTCGGCAGGCCGATGATAGCTTCGAGAATGCGGTCTTTGATGAATCGTTGGCGGCAGGCCTTCTCGTCACCGCCACGGAACAGCACGCCGTGAGGCATGATGACGGCCATTTTCCCATCGCTCTTGAGCGAGGAAACCATGTGCTGAACAAACATGAAGTCGGCCTTCTTGCCGCTCTCAGGCATGAAGTGGGTGAAGCGTTCTTTGAACTTCATGTCCTGCGTGCTGTAGTTCTGGGAGAACGGAGGATTGGCTACCACACGATCAAAGCGACGAAGCTCGCCGTTCTTGTCCAGATGCAGCGGCTCTTTGAGGGTATCGCCGTGCCGGATGTCGGCACTGCGGATGCCATGCAGCAGCATGTTCATCTTGCACATGGCCCAAGTGCTGCCGTTAAGCTCCTGCCCCGCAAGTTCGATGTTGCGGGGATCGCCGCCGATCTCTTGGGCGTATTGCTTCGACTGGATTAGCAGACCGCCCGAGCCGCCAGTTGGATCGTAGATCGCCATGCCTTCGTGGGGTTCGATGATCTGGACGAGAAGCCGGGCGACTTCCGTGGGGGTATAGAACTCGCCGCCCTTCTTCCCGGCACTGTCAGCGAAATACTTGATGAGGTATTCATAGGCGGCACCGAGGAGGTCAGGAAATTCGAAATCGGCATTGCTCAACGGGATATCGCTAAAGTGCTGGATGAATTCCACCAACGTGCTGTCATCGAGAGTCCGCTGGCCGATCCTGCGGTTGAAGTTAATGCCCTTCAGAACGTCTTGCAGCGTGTTGGGGTTGGCATCCTCAACGGCGGCAAGGGCTTTGTTTAGACCAGAGCCGACTGCCGTCTTCAGATGTGCAATACCGTGGTTGCGCCCCTTGCCATCGGTGTAACTCCAACGGGCCTCGTCGGGGACGAAGAAGTCGTATTTGTCGGGATTACTGAGTTGCTTCTCGATGAGGGCAGGCTTCAGTCCCTTGTTCTGATACTCCCCTCGTAGTGCCGCTCGGTCTTCGGTGAACTGGTCGTTCAGACGCTTGAGAAACAGGACTCCAAAGATGAACTCCTTGTACTCGGAGGCGTCCATGTTGCCACGAAGGATGTCGCACGCCTCAAAGAGTTTGCGTTCGAGCCGGGGCAACGTGAGACGTTCGGACTGCTTTTTGCCAACCGCAGGTGGGAGAACAGCCGAACCTGTCGTCGTGGATCGAACCATACTACGGCTCCGTTGCTTTTTGGTGGTGGCCATTGGTATTTGCGTGGGACGGCTTGGTTGAGTGGTCGGGAACGATACCGTGGGCGACTTCGGTCACTACGTAGTGCCGCTGCCGCACCGTCACGAGTTGACCTTGTTCAGGGGGTGTCGCAGTTGCCGGACTCATGTTGCCCCGCATCTAAGGAAACGTTTCGTACTAATTCCCGATGCGGCACATTCTACGACGGGGCAGCACGAGCGTACAGATGAAAGGTGAGAAAGCGTAAGACAGCAGAATCCGTTTCTTGCGGGCAGCAACCAAACGCTGCCAGTGGTCCGTGGAACGGCTGACCGGTCAATCAAGACGCTGCGTGACGACCTCCAGTCTTTCATTTACCATGCGCCACATGAGCAACTGGAAGCAAGAACTACAACGAGTCGCCACCCAAGCCAAAGCGGAGGTGGTGGGGATCAGCCGAATCGATCACTTCTACCACGCTGCTCTCGTGAAGGTCGCCATCGAAGCCTTCGGGGATAATCCCGGTGCCACTTTCTATATCGAAGGGAAGCCTCCAGCCGGAGGCATTCCACGACCCGATCTGATCATTCTTCATCCTGACATCGGCGTGCTTGTCATCGAAAACAAGGGCGTTGATCTCGGCGAAATTCTCAATGTGCATCACACCTTGTTGACCCTCCTCCGAAACGGCATTCCCAAAGAAGAAGACCCATTCAAGCAAGCAGACAACGTCATGTTCGGCATCAAAGACCTCTGCAAGAAGCACTTCGATCTCCGCCACGCTCTTTTTCTTAGCACAGTCGCCTTTCCCCGCATTCGTCGTGACGAGTTCGAGTTACGCTTCAAGACTCGTCTCTTGCCTGAGACGCTCTTTGCCGATTGTTGTGCTGACAAACACGCATTTCGTGAGCGAGTACTTGCACAAGTCAACGCCGAGCAACGAATCGCCTACAGAACAGAGCGGCTCAACAGATTTGCCCACAAGGCGATCATGAACATCCTCGATGGCGGGGGCCTCTTTCATGCCCCACGCCGCACCTACATCGACGATTCTGATCCTAATCTACTGGGTGTTCAGATTCAGGAGTTGGAGCTTACGCTCAAAGAAGCCACCCAACAGCAGAAAGAATTCGGCAAATCCGACATGCGAGGTTCCCATCGATTGTTTCGTGGAGTCGCAGGCAGTGGCAAATCGATCATGCTGGCACTCAGCGTTTCTCAGACCTTGGTGAAGTTCGCCGAGGAAACAAGTGGTTTGTTTGGCGGGAACCAGCCCTCACGCCGCATCCTCGTCGTCTGCTTCAATCGCACGCTGGTCCATTATCTCCGTAGCAAAATCGAAGTTGGGTACGGGCGCATGGCATTGGAAGCCCCTCCCGAGGATATGCTCAAGATCACCCACTTTGAAGGGCTGGTACGTGACATCGAGTCCAAGCACCCGTCACTCGCCACAGGTCTGACATATGAGAAGAAGGAAGAACGGGCCAAGGCGTTGTCTGCGGCCTTCGACAAGCTCGATGCTGCCACCAAGGAATCACTACTCTTCGATGCCATCTACGTCGATGAATCTCAGGATTTGATCCCCGCAGAGTTCGAATTCCTTCTTCGTTTGGCCCGCAAGGAAAAGGATGACAAACAAACGTTCATTCTGTTCTACGACAACGCCCAAAACATCTATGGCGTGACGCCACCAACGTGGGAAAAACTGGGCATCAATATCAAGGGCGCTCGCACGGTCTTTCTCGACCAGTGCCTTCGCAATACCACCCAAACCCTCGCCTTTGCCTTCAATGTGTTGGTCGGATCGTTCGCTCCAGAAGGCCAAAGAGTCGCCACGAGGCAGTTTGCCGATGTTGCCAGCCTGAAACAACGTGGCCTCATTAGCGAGAATGGTGACCGATATGACATTCATTTTTCCCCTCGCACCGGCCCAACGCCGGTCGTCAAAGCCTATCCACATCGGAACGCTGAGATCGATGGGATTGCTGAGGTCATCAAGGAACTCGTGACGACGCAGAAGGTTCTGCCGAGCGACATCCTGATCCTGTACAAGAGCCACTATTCGTTCAAGGACAGACTTCCACAGCGGCTTCAAGCGGCGATTGGTGATGGCTGCAAACTGCACTTCGTAGACAACGACCATCCCGCCAACAAGAACGTGACCCTTGTTGAGGACGGATACCTGACCATCAGCACAATTGCCAGTGCGAAAGGGTATGACGCACCCATAGTATTCCTGCTGGGAGCCGACGAACTGGAAACGAACCCGCAAGGCCGAGCCAGTTTCTATGTCGGGGCCAGCCGAGCGAAATTCCTGCTCTACGTTTCGGGGGTGAAGGTGGCCAAGCCGGGGTTGCTGGACGAGATCATGTTGGCGGGGAAAGCGATGGCTGCACCAAAGATTGGTGTACCCCCCGTTGTGGTTTCCAAGCCCGCAATGGTCGCTCCCCCAATAGTTGCCGCCACCATAGCAAGGAAGTCCGTAACAAAAAGGGTCTGTCGTCACTGCAAGAGCGAGAAGCTTCACGCTCAGCACGGGCGGTTCGGCTACTTCTTCCGCTGCATTGATTGCACGGAGAACACTCCCATCGACACCCTCTGTCCGAACTGTGGCAATAAGGGTCGAATAAGGAAGGACGAACTGGAGTTCTTTCTGGAATGCGAGCCGTGCGGCTACTCCGAGTTGGTCCACCGGAATGTGCCGCTCGAATCACTCTGAAGGCAGAGAACCAATTTCACCCTTCCGCCCTTTCAGCTTCAGCTAACAGATCGTCGGCCATCTGCTCCAATGATTTGGGGACGTTTGGCTGGTAGGTGGAAATTTTCTTTGCCGCTGCTGAAGCCATCTGGTCACACCGCTCGTTTTCGGGATGACCGGCATGACCCTTGACCCAATGGGCCGTCACTTGGTGCGCCTGAGCTAACTCATAAAGCCGCCGCCAGAGATCATCATTCTTGATGAGTTTCGAGGACTTGACGGACTTGTGCCAACCGTGAGCCGCTTGGGTGGCCATTCGTTCCATGACTCCCTTCACGACGTATTCGCTGTCGCTGTAGAGATCGACCACGGATGGAAGCTTCAGCGCCTCCAAACCTCGGATTACAGCCAAAACTTCCATCCGATTGTTCGTGGTTTGATGCTCGCCTCCGCTTCTCTCTTTGGTGCGGCCCGAAGACGGATGGCGAAGGATGAAGGCCCAGCCACCGGGGCCGGGATTGCCAATGCAATCACCGTCAGTGTAAAGCTCCACCGTGGTTTTGGGTTTGGTGGGCGGAGGGTTGTCTGTTGGACCGCTCA
>Ga0114951_10000513_pt1 | contig 53662 bp, 88 predicted proteins | sample AM7aDNAmetaG_FD_88677 | JGI IMG/M metagenome (GOLD analysis project Ga0114951, IMG submission 88677) | Freshwater microbial communities from Finland to study Microbial Dark Matter (Phase II) - AM7a DNA metaG | ecosystem: Environmental > Aquatic > Freshwater > Lake | place: Finland: Lake Alinen...
TAACCAAATCCAAATCTAAAATTATTAAATCCATAACCTGTTGTCCAATAAGGATCCCAGAAAGGATCATACATATATGGGCTATAGAATGTTTTAATCCTATATGAATAACTTATTTCATAATCATCAAGATAAGTTAATGTGGTGTCATTATCTTCTATTTGCATAATAACGGCAGTACTTTTTGGATCTGTTTTTTTATGTTTTAGAATGATCATATTATCTCCAGGTGTATAATAAATATCATCTGAATAAGCACCAGTAAAAGTAGCACAAGATGCTAATACTAATACTAATACTGAAATTGTAAGTAGTAAAATTTTTAGATATTTCATAATAAAGAAATTATTTTTTCTTTGGTGTTGTTGGTTTTATTGGAGTCCAATGATAATTTGGTTCACTATTATTGTAACCTTTCCAGTAATAAAATGTGTAGTTAAAGTATATTGGCTCATTATAGTAAAAGAATGTCTCACTTGGTTCATTGTATCTTTCTACATCACGATAAGTTGCACATGATAATAATAATATTATAGTAATAAACAAAATTATTTGCTTCATATTAGTATATATTAATATTTAATAATCAGATTTATCTTCTAAATTTCTCAATTTCATACATCGTTCATATTTAATAACATCAACCTCATCAAAGGAATTTCGCATATCTGGATATCTATTTAAATTCCACCATTCCGAGCCGTCATATTCTCCCCTGTCTAACCAAATACCATCTTCGCAATATATTATACCAAATAATTCTTGTCCACCATAACCATTACTATATTCACGATCTAAAAATTTTAATAATTCTTCATATTCGGCTCTAGTGTGTAATGGCTTTAATTTAAATTCATCTTCATCACTACCGAATGAAATATCAGCAGCTATTACGTTGTAGCTATTAGTTACATTCAAAAATTCATCTTTTGCGTTTATCATTCCCATATTAAATTATAGATTATTTTTTTATTTTGTTGTAAAAAATGGCAAAATATGACTTTTTATATTTTATATATAGAATAAAGAAAGTATATGTTATATGAAAATGAAAGAAGGAATAGATTGGATTTTAATGAATTTTCGTTGTCCAAAAGAATTACATGATTATTTGAAAATAAAATCAACTGATAATTATTTATCAATGACAGATTATTTGATACAACTTATATTAAAGGATAAAAATAAAGAAATGAAATGATAATTGATAAAATTGCTGAAATGACTTGGACTTCTAATACTAAAAAATATTATATGGATAAAGGTTACGTTTTTACTAAAATGTATGATAAATTTGAAGTTGGAATAGAAGATTTAAATTTTAATAGTAATTTAAAAGTCAATGTCGAATGTGATATTTGTAATAAGATTAAGAAGTTATCTTATAGAAAATATATTAAGAATATAAGAACAGATGGTTATTATTCTTGCTCTCAGAAATGTTCTCATAATAAAAGTAAAAACACTAAATTGAAAAGATATGCTGATGAAAATTATAATAACCATAATAAGTTTAAAGAAACTATAATGGAAAGATTTGGAGTTGAAAATCCATCTCAAAATAATATTATAAAAAGTAAAAAAAAGGAAACTTGTTTAAAAAATTTTGGTGTAGAATATCCAAGTCAATCAAAAGAGATTCAAGAAATAACTAAAAAGACTTGCTTAGAAAAATACGGATATGAATATCCGTGGTTAAATAATATAATTAAAGAAAAAGTAAATAAAACTATGATGATTAGATATGGTGTTAAATGTGCTACAAAGAATAAAAGTATAATGAATAAAATAATTAAAACTCAAATTGATAGATATGGAGAAATGTGGATAAATCATGTTCCAAGATATAATCCAAATTCTATTATTTATTTAGACTTTATTTCAGAGAAATTAGGCTTACCTATTGAACATGCATTAAATGGTGGTGAGAAAAAATTAATAAAATATTGGATAGATGGATATATATCAGAATATAATATCTGTATAGAATGGGATGAAAAAGAACATAGAGATAATATAGAATATGATAGAGAAAGAGAACAATATTTAATAGATAATAAAGATTGTAAATTTGTTAGAATAGATGAAGAAGAGTTTTTGGAAAACGTAGAAAGTGGAGTTTTAAATTCTGTTTGTAAAATAGAAGAATTAATTAATAAATTAAAGTAGGCTCGGTGGGAATCGAACCCACACAGCACTGATTAAGAGTCAGTTTCAATACCAATTATGATACGAACCCAATTTTGTGACCCCGATGGGACTTGAACCCATAATTTTCTCATTAAAAGTGAGAAGCCTTACCAATTTGGCCACGGAGTCATCGGCAAGGAAGGCTGGGTTTGTCCAACATCACTCAGTTTGTCACCGAGCATTTTTCATTAAACTACTTCCTTATTACGGCTTTTTGCCGTGATTATACCTGATAAATAAATGTTTTTCCGAAGATTCAAAGTCTCTGTCTAAGCTTTTCTGGCAATAAGGCGTGTTATTTACAACACTACATTCATTTATTTGCGGAAATTCAGTATTCGAAACTGACTCAATTTGAGCTACACGCTTTCCAGGCGGTACTGACAACCTTATCAGTTAATTTTCCATGGCGGGAAATTTGGAATCGAACTAATGTATAGTTCTTGCTGTGATTATTCTTTTCAGAATAGTTCTCAACCGACTTGAGATTGTTTCCCGTTTTTGTGTGGATTGGCGGAATCGAACCGCCGTCCTTTCCTATCTCGGTGCTTCAAACCGATGCTAAACCGTCTCAGCTAAATCCACATATTTGTGGAACGGGGTGGACTCGAACCACCATCCCTGGATTTTCAGTCCAGTGCGAACTGACCGTCTGCGCTACCGTTCCATAATTTTTGGGCGAATAATCGGATTTGAACCGACCCTAAAAGAACCACAATCTATCGTGCTAACCACTAACACTATATCCGCCATATTTTTGGGGTGTTAGGTCGGTTTCGATCCGACTACCTCTTGCTTCACAGGCAAGCACTCTCCCTATTGAGCTACAAACACCATATTACCAATTCATTTTTCTACCTTTTTTCCATCCTTTTGATAGATAATCATTTAATTCATCTTTATTTATTCTTATACACTTTTTATCAGTTTCTAAAATAATCCAACATGTGCCAAATTGAGAATTTTTTTCACCTTTTTGTGTTATTGAATTTTTATTACCTATTTTTTTTTTAGTATCTTCTGAATGATTTTTACCTGTCCAATAACACATTAAATCTCCATTTTTATATCTCTCATCTTCCTTATCAATTAAATAAATTTTATCATTTTTATCTTTTACTAAAATTAAACCTTTGTTTATTGCTATTAATTCACCATTTTTTATTCTATTATCATTAATATTTACTTTATAGATATTGCCATCTTTATCTCTATAATTGGCTTTATTTTTAATATGACTTACAAACTCATTATTATTTATATATTTTTCATCGTTCTTATCTACTTTTATCACCTTACCATCAAGTCCTCTTATCATTATTTTATTTTGAAAATAATGACGATAAATATCTAAATTGCTATTGATATGATACCAACTTTTACCACCTATTGTTAAATTATAATACTTTTTAGAATTAACAATTTCTTCGTTAACAAGTTCTTTTTCTTTTTCTAACATTTCTATTTCATTTTCACAGTAGTATAAAATTATTTTGTTGAAATTCTCTATTCCATGTTTTTTTATAGCATTTTTTAAATATTTTCCAGAGCCCATATAATTATCATCTATATTTTCTGTCACATGACAACCAATATATTTTTTACCATTTATATTGTTTGTTATTTCATAAATTATATATTTTTTCATCGTCTTTTTTTACTTATTATAGTATATATAAAATAAAAAGTTCGATATAAGTTCGATGCGTGTGTTGCAGGGAGTCGAACCCTATATAACTGAGTCACAATCAGTCGCATTTTTCCATTTATGCTAACAACACAGCGGAGGTTGTGGGGTTCGAACCCACGCAGCTTTTACACCCTATCAGTTTAGCAAACTGACCTCTTCACCAATTTGAGTAAACCTCCATTTTATTTTTTGCGGAAGATAGAGATTACGATTCCCATACCTCACAGAGTACCTACTGTTTTCGAAACAGTGCTTGGAACCAATCCAAGTTTATCTTCCATAAAAAATAGTGTTCTTTTCTGTAAGTATCCTTTCGGTCTCGACTACACCACCTACTGTGGGGTCTAAGCGAACTACTATTATAAGTCAGAATACAATTTGTGAATTTGAATCACTATAACAAGTTTCAAGTTTGTTTTTTTAACCTTTGTTTTTGCTGTTCGTATTCTTTGCGGAAGCGGTGGGGCTCGAACCCACACATCACGTCTTAGGTGACCTAATAGTTTTCAAGACTATCCTCTTAAACCAATTTGAGTACGCTTCCAAATGAACCTTGCGGAAGTGACAAGAATCGAACTTGCACATCAAACAAATGACTTCACGGGTTTCAAAGCCGCTAACCTCTCACAATGGGCACTTCCTTTTTGCACACTTGTAGGGACTCGAACCCTCAACTACGCTTACGCATTATCGGGTTGGAACCGACTAGTCACGCCAATGAGCAGATGCATTTTTTATTCTTTTTGCAGGTATACTAGGATTCGAACCCAGATCAAAGCGTTTGGAGTGCCTTATGCTAACCGTTGCACCATATACCTATAATGTGCGCTCGGTGGGACTCGAACCCACGTACACTTTTGGATCCCACTTTAAAAGAGTGGTGCCTAGTTCCAACTCGGCCACGAACGCTACACATCAATAAATCTTGTTGATTTATCGTTTTTCTTTATTATCCAATATGTCAATGAACTTTGTGAGGACTGTCGGATTCGAACCGACCTACTTCAGATCTTCAATCTGACGCTTGAACCTACTCAGCTATGACCCCATATAAACAAAAAAAATCCGAACTTTTTAATGGTTCGGATTTTTCTGTTTAACTTAAACTTAGTAATTTTTCTTTACTTTCGAGTAAGGCATAGTTCCGAACCTTGGCTTTGTGACCAAAATTTAAAGGATTTACTATGTTTACTGAATTGTGTCATGATTTCTAAATTTTTATATTGTTATTTATTATTATATACTCTTTTTTTACTTTGTTTAATTTTTTATTATATATAACAGAAAAAATGTCATTTTTTTCTATTTTTGTTTTCAGTTGTGCAATCATATTTCCTATTGCTATACACTAGGCTCCTTCACGAAGGCTTCTACTGATTAACACAACAAAGATAAGGATGTTTTTTGAATAAAAAAATTATTTTGAACTTTTTTTTATAAATTATTCAGTTTCGTACATACTTAGATTAAGATCAGAAGGAGTTAGAATTAAGCGATCACCTTCATAATTCTGATATACAGTTATTTGAGTGCGAATAATTCTTCCTTCCCATAAATTATACTTTTTATAGTGATAACCACTATTTCCGTTGTCAATGTACATTTTTAGTCCTCTGTACATAAAATATCCATAGACTTTTGAGTATTTTCCAGTGTACATCTTATAAATATACACATCTGCTGTGACTGTTTCTGTGTAACCATCTTTTGGTTGACCAGCACAACTAAATAGTCCAAATAATAGGAACAGATAAATAATTTTTTTCATGGTTCTTTTTCTGGTTCTGTTGGTTCATTTAACATAGCGTCCATGATTGCGACAGAATTGTTTATAGTATTTCTCATTATTCCAGCAAAGTCAGCCCAATCTTCAAGATATCCAGATTTCCATTCTGTTTTAGTAGATTCTAATAAAGACTTTTTCAAATTTTGCAGTATCGCCTTTTCTAAAGATGTCATATTATTTTAATTTAATTCGTATAATCCTAATTCATGAACACCAGATTCATCTTCAGTTATAACATCGTGTTCCATAAGAAAAATTTTAACTTCTTTTTCATTTTCAGTGTAAGTGAATCCGAAATATTTTCCTTCTGATGTTGAAATTACTTCAAGATCAGATAAGTTTTCTTTTTTTATTTTGTTGGCTTTCTTGTAAAATTTATTTAGATATTTTAAATCAATGTCCTCAATTTCAAGCCAATCTTGATCTGGTTCTACTTTTTTTAGTCTGTTCTTTAACGCTATTTTATCTTCTTCATCAAGACAATCATTTAGTGTAAAGTTTTTACCATAACTTTTCAATTCTTCAAATTTTGCTAGAATTTTAGCTTTTTTAGTGTCGTAATCGTATTGTTCCATATTTTTATTATACAGTTTTAATTTTTACTTTTGTTGCGACAAAATAAACTTCTTCAGTAGAAGTACTTTCAACAACATAACCAGTCACTTCAACATCAAAATCTTCTTCATCTGAATCTTCTGTTTTTTGAATGCCATATGCTGTATAGACACATTTTGTTAAACCATCAGGTGATATAACACCTTCACTTTGAACTTCTCCACCATTTTGATCCCAAAGTTCATCACCAATTTCTTTTTCAATAAAATCTAGGAAACTTAACCAAATATCAGATGGTTCATCAGAAAAATCTGGAATTAAAAAATATGGATGTCCATCTTGAAAAAACTTTTCATGTTGTTCTTTCTCATTCTTAATGATAGTTAATCCAGTGAGATTTGGTGTGTAAGTAAATTTTTTATTCATAATTTTTTTTTTGGTTTTAATTTAACATATTATCAATATCCATTTCGTCAATAATTTCAACAGAATCAAATTCATTTCTCAATGATTCTACAATTTCATCAAGATCCATATTTGACCATAGTGTTCCTAGATCAAAAACAACTCCATCAATTGTTTCTGTTGTCCATTCATAATCTCTTTGTAGTTTTACAATAGAACTATCTGCTCTATCTTGAATAAGCAGGTAATAAACATCTTCAGTATTAAATTCCATTATTCTTCTGTTTTAAATGAGTTGTCCCAAATTTCTTGATCTGATTTATTTTCTGGTCTATCAATATCACCCATTTCAATGATATTCAAGTCTTCCAGCCTACGAAGTGCAAGTCTAAATCCAGATGCCACAGCATAATTTAGTGCTTTAGCCATTTTTGGAAATCTTCCAGTTTTTTTGTTGGTACTATGAATGATATGTTTCCCATTATACTGATTTCATACCAAGTTCAAGAATGTAATTGTAGAAATTTTTGAGTTTGAAATATACAAAATCCCAAACTTCTTTGACTATGTTTCTTAACATCCAGTTAGTCATACTTATAGGCCACATAAGAAACCATCTTGCCACATTACCGCTAAGTTCACCTTTAAAATTTCTTGTTTCTCCTTCTTGTGTGTCTCCATAATAATCTCTGCCTGAGATTATAGCACCCATTTTATCATTAACTGGCAAATCTTTTATTCTTTTTTTCAATTTTCTACCTTCAACAAATGTTCGAATGACTGATAGAAAAAATCCAATGGCTAAATAAACAGAAATGTTTAATACTGTTAAAAAACCTAAAATTGGTTTTATATCTCCCCAAAAATGATATAAAACTCCAATAACAATCAATGTGAGTGTTGCGATGAAACCATTTTCTTCTGATTCTGCCACAAAACACATGATTAAGAAAACTACTGCTGAAATCCAAAAAAGAATTGAACTTCCAAAAAGTGTAAGAGTGAGTAAACTGCCCATTTGTGTAATTGTTTAATTATTAATATTATTTTTATATAGAAACACAAATATACAAAAAATTTTAATAAAAAAAAATTAAATATATAGTGTATGGAATTTATTACAGTTTTCGAAAATTTTATAAATGAGTATAGAAATAAGGATGTCTATTCATTAGTAAGACCATTATTTAAAAATACACCAGAATATGTATTCAAAGAATTATATTACCCTCATAATGGATATTTTAAAAATTATTTTATTGAATTAATTAATAATGATCAATTAGATGATATAGAAGATGATCTTTCTTATTTTATTGATTTAAAATGGAAAAAAAAGTTAGTGAAAGTTAATATTAATGACTTTTGTGAACACACCAGGGAACTTATGATAAAAAGAGGAATGGGTGAAATTCCATATGATGTACCTAAAGATGAAATGAGAACTAAATTACAAAAGGATATAGCTATAAAAGACTATGGAAAAAATGAGCCTGTTATTATGACTGAAATGGAAGATGGTTATCAATTATATGAAGGTTGGCACAGAGCAATGGCTATTCTATCTTTAGGATCTGATGGAACCACAAATTATGATAATTGGAAAAAAGTTAAATTAAATGCTTGGATTGGACGCTAAACTTATCCTTGCTTTTCACCAAGTATCGTTTGGTTTCCATTGCACTGCCCCGTATCCGGGGTCTTTCCGTCCCGTTGCGTCTTTTTCTGCTAAAGATGGGAACATTTTATAGAAAATTCCCCAAGTTCTTTTTGATCTTGCTTTTTTAGGATATCTTACTTTTGCCATTGGATGTTGATGCTCACCATTACCACTACCAACTTTCACTCCTTTATTATCTCTTGTTTCTTCTGCATTATTCCTTGCAGTTTTAGCTCTTACAGATTCATTTATCTTAATCCTTTCTTCAAGACAAATTTGATAGTATTCATCGTCAGTTAATTCTAATTCAACTGCCAACTTCTTGATTTCAATATATGCTTTATATCTATCAGCACCAAATCCTGTGGTGTGGCAAGAATAGGATTTAATCATTTTGTCCAATCTGGCAACCATACTATCTTTAACAGTATACCAACAGTCATGTTTGTGAACTATTGCTCTTAATTTACCTAACTTTTTTTCAGATTTCTTATCAGTTTTCATGAATTTGAATTTTAATATTTATACAAAAATAGAAATAATTTTTTAGATAACCAAATTATTTCTTATTTATTCATTAAATAGTTTACAACTGTTTTCCAATCTGGAAATTTATAAGAGCCAAATTCAATCCATTCGCCTTCAAATTCTGATTGTTTATCTGTATTTCTATCATCTATAAGATATTCACCTTTTAGAAGTGATTTGTCTCCACACATTATCGTTCTTTTAAGAACATCTAATCCTAAATGATCCCAAACCCATTGTGCTTTCTCTGTGAAGCAATTTACATTCATAAAAGATGGACGTGTTAAAATCCAAACATCATATTTTTCTTCAAGTTTTCTAAAACCTTCAATAGCACCTGGGATTTCTTCTAATTTAAGAAAAAACCCCCATTGTGATTGAGGATATTTCTGTGTTGGATTTTCTGTAAGTGCTTTTAGTGATGCTTTAAAAAAATTACACATGACACCATCAAGATCCACATAAACTAATTCTTTTGTTTTGTTTTTCATATTATTTATTTTTACAGTTATCAAAATGCCATCTTTTAGCACTTGTACTATCTATTAATTTTTCACAATGAGGACATTTTAATATGTCTCTTTTTTTATATTTTAATTTTTTTACACCTTTTAATTTTTTTGATATGTTTGGATTTTTATATCCTTTTATACCTTTATTCCAAGTTGGCATACCTTTCCTTTTTTCACACGGTCCTGTTTTTAATGCGCCAGGTAGCCATCCATCATTTAAAAAAGTTTGAAGATTTTCATTTTCAACTCTTTTATTTTTACCATCTTTATTGATCCATCTTAAACTAATACCTGTCATATTTTTACTGTATTTATTTCTTTCGGCTAAATCAGGTCTTTTTCTACCAGTTGTTGTGGCACCACCTTCACCACCAAATGTCATATTAACTAATGTTCCATTTTTCATATCTCTTCTACCGTAAAAAGAAATTAATTCTATTTCTTTTTCGCATGCTTCTTTCCATAAAATATTATCTAAAACAATTTCATATTCGTAATTGTGTAGATTCACATAGTCTTTCCAAAATTTACTTCTTTTATCTTTAGATTTTGCTCTTTTTTCTGTTTTTCCAATTCCAACGTAAAAAACTTCACCATTATCAATTCTTTTATGTATATAAACTATTGCCATAATCTATATATAAAATCTCATAGTACCAAAAACGAAGATAATATAAATATTTGAAATAAAAAAAATTAATAGTTACTTAATTCTCTATCAGTGTCACGTTTTATGTCTCTTTCTTTAATACTATCAGATTTGTCGTGTAATTTTTTACCTTTTGCAATGAATATTGTAACCTTACAAAAGCCTTGTTTATTAATAAACAGATTTAATGGCACAATTGTAAGACCTTTTTCTTTTATTTTTGCCTGAATTTTTTTTAATTCTCTTTTAGTGAGTAATAATTTTCTTGGTCGTTTAGGCTCATGATTAAATTGATTACCAAATTTATATTCTTGAATATATGCATTTGTTAGAAACAATTCTTTACCAATAAAAGTACAAAAACTATCAATTATTGATGCTTTTCCTTCTCTTATTGACTTTATTTCAGTTCCAACTAATACAATACCACAAGTATATTCATCAAGTAAAAAATACTCATAATTTGCCTTTTTATTCTTTATTATCATTGTTTATCTTTTTAAGTTTTTCTTTTCGTTCTTCTTTTATTGTTCTAATTACACACATTGTTGCAGAATTTCTTCCATGATGGTGATAATAATCTATATCTCTTGTTGGAAACGAATTTTTTACTTTCATTTTCCAATATGATGGATAATCTATAGATGCACTACACATCAAATCATTCATATATGAAGAAAATTCAATAAAATATGCCTTACTAATAGTAGTATCTACTGTTGGACATCTTTTTACTGTGCCATAATCTCCAAATATCTCTTGTAACTTAGTAATCATAATAAAATTCTACCTTTATTTGGAAATACATAATTCTTTTCTATTTCCATAAAAACGTGTTCAACTGTAGGATGACACTTATATAAATTTGGATCTGGATCAACATCTTGCCCTATTGTTTCTATCCTTTCTAAACAAAATGCAACTGGAGGCATAGTTCTATGATTTCCATTGTATCTTATATTATATTTCATATCAGACGCACAGAGTAATTTGCACTCTCCTGAGATATAAGAGTATTTGTATTCTTGAGTACCATTTCTATATGGAGACCTTAATCTGTGATCAATTGAACTCCCCAATTGAATTATATATGTATCAGTTGTGCCAGCTAAATGTAAAATACCAGAATCCATAGTTATGACCATTGATGATTTATTCAAAACATGCCAAGTCTGATGAATATTTATTTTATTTACTAAGTTTAATCCACATTTAATATTTAAATCATATACAGGTTTTTGTATGTGATATGTACCTATTTCACTTGAATCTTTTCCAATTACTACAACAGGAACACCTAAAACATTTAATTTATTTACTAATTCTTGCCATCTTTCTTTTTCCCAACTTCTTGATGGCCAAGTTTTTGATGGATGAATAACTATATAATTTTCTGGCAAATTTTCAATTGGCTTATATGTATCAGGATAAAATTCAATGTTCATTTCTTCTGGAAGTAATTGAAATCCTGAACTTATTGCATGAAGTTGCCTTATGTCTGTTCTTGTGTGTATAAATGTACCAACAGCAAAAGAATGTATTATTTGTTCATCTTCATTAACATCATAGTTGTCTGATAATGTTATGAATGGATAATTTTTTAATAAATCTGGTTGATAAGTAAACACATGAATATTTTGGTTATATACTTCACTAAGCTTTTTTATAGCAGGAATAGAGCATAATGTATCACCTACGCTATTTGAACCTACTACAACTAATATTTTGCTCATATCTAAACTTTTTTTGTTATTGCTTATATAGATATTTAGAGTAAAAGATTATGAAGATTGTGATTTTTTTTATTCGATATAATTAGATAAATTTATAATGAATTTAAATTAAAATTAATTATGACAATATTTGGAAATAAAGAAATAGTTACGAACAAAAAAACTAAAATTAAAAAAGAAAGAGTGGCAAAAGAACCTAAATTGAAATTAGAAAAATCTGCATCTGCAACAGCCTCTGGAAAGAATGGAAAAGATTATCAAGAGTTAATATGGAAATTATTTACAACTACTACATTATTATTTGATCTTACTGGATTAAGAATTGAGAATTTGATAGATATTGATTCTAAAGATCCTACTGTTGAGTTTAATATGATAAGACATAAGTTAGATGATAAATTTCATTTGAATAATAAATTTAATTTTATATCTAGATTTACATCATCATTTAGGGGTGATATACTTTTATTACTTGATGAGTTAAATAAAATAATTTTAGATTTAAAAAATTATTCAGGAATACAGAGTAAGATGAAATTCCCAACTTTTATGATGTCTCAAAAAAATAATTTTATGAAAGGTATAGATTCTAATAATAATTATTTATTATCTAAATTAGATAATGAATTTTATCATGAAGATTTAGTGAAATTTAGAAATATATGTTTTGAAAAAGATAACAATAAATATCAGGAATTAGTTACTAAATATAGCGGTGATGAAAATATTAAAATATGCACAATATCATCAGAAAAATTAATAGAACTTGTATATTTTATGGAAATTGGATATGCCTGGCATTATTTAGAAGGTGTTAAAAGAAAAAAAAGATTTATTTCAAAATCAAAAAATACTTTGGAATATATTGAATTTGATCTGGAAAAATATTTAACAAAAAAAGAGATAGATGTAATTTTTAGAATTGATAAAAAAACACAATATGCTTATATTGAGTTTTTTGAAGGTGATCGTTGTGTTTATATTTCATCTCAAAGAGCAGCAAAAGAAAATTTTATAGGTAATTGCTCTTTTTTAAATAGAAATTATTGTGAAATATTAAATACTGCCAATTTGGAAGATTATATTTGATTAAACAAATATCTAATTTTTAGATAAAAATATAAAAATAATGTTTAAATGAATGCTTGATTTTAATAAGATTTATAACATGGATGTCTTAGAAGGCTTAAGACAACTTCCTGATAATTGTATTGATGCTGGAGTGACTAGTCCACCATACAACAAATTAGGATTGATGAAAGGTAAAAAACAAAAAGGTGGAGACTGGGATGGATATATAACATATGACACATTTGATGATAATATGCCAGAACCAGAATATCAAAAATGGCAAATTGATATTCTTAATGAAATTCAAAGAGTTCTAAAGCCATCTGGTTCATTTTTCTATAATCATAAGAACAGAAGATATGACAAAACTGAATACTCACCTTACGAGTGGGTCAGTAAGAGTAATTTAAATCTATATCAAACTATTGTATGGGATCGTAAAGCAGATGTGAATAATTCTTTATATTTCTTTCAACCTGTATATGAACTGGTATATTGGTTAAGTAAAGATAACAAAAAAGCACCTACTTTTTATAAAAGACAACTTGTGGAACAGAAAAGTATTTGGACAATATCACCAAAAGTAAATATTCCACATCCAGCACCTTTTCCAGAAGAATTGGTTGAACATTGCATATTAGCAACAACAAAAGAAGGTGATGTTGTTCTTGATCCATTTATGGGAGTTGGAACTACAGCTCTCGTTGCCAAGAGATTAAATAGGCTATACCTAGGATTTGATATTTCAGATGAGTATGTTAAAATTGCAGAAACTAATGTGGAAGTTGATAAAATTAGAAAGAAAAATGAAGTAAATCCTAAAGATGAAACTGAAGTTGTAAAAAAACCTAAAAAAGAGAAAATTATAATTAATACTGAAGTAAAAACTGAAGTAAAAGAAGAAATAAAAGAAATTCCAACAGAAGATGATTTTTGGAAATAAAAAATGACTGAAGAATTAGATAAAGATTATATTAGATCAAAAATTCAAGAAATTTTAGATCATACTCACTCAGAATCACAAAAAAGGATTATTAAACCTTATCCTGAGAGATTAAATTTCGCTTGCCCAATTTGTGGTGATTCATCCAAGGTTGCATCAAAAAAACGTGGTAATTTGTATCTTAAAAATATGCAATTTATCTGTTTTAATGAAAGTGGATGCAATAGATCATTTTTAAAGTTATTAAGTACGTTTAATATCCAAATTGATTTACAGAAGAAATTAGACATATATAATTATGTTGATACTCATATCAAATGGGATAAGAAAGAAGATAATTTTGTTATTCAAAAACTTGATAGACTTATAGATATAGACTTTCTTACAGAATATCTTAATACTCATCCTGAAACTCAATTTTCAAATTTTTCTCCAATTAAACAAAAATCTGCGGCTTATCAATATTTAAAGTATGAAAGACTTATAGACAATTTTGAAAATTTGTATGAAGCAGATTTCTCAATTACACCAAAATGGAAAGAAAAGGTAATTGTGATGCTGAATAAGTCTGGTAAGAAAGTATTAGGACTACAGATTCGTAATTTGAAGCCTGGTGAAAAAAGATTGTTTAAGATTTTCAATTTTGAGAAATTACACAATATGTTACATCCAGATGATCTATTGGATGAAATTGAAGCTGTATCTTACAATAAGATATCTAACTTTTATAATATATTAAATGTAAATTGGGATAAACCAGTTACAATATTTGAGGGATATTTGGATAGTATATTTTTTCCTAATTCTATTGGTGCTATTGGTCTTAATTCAATAGATGAAATGGGATTTTTGATGAGTGATGATTTAGATTTACAATTCTTTTTTGATCAGGATCGTGTTGGTGTTAGAAAAGCATCAACAATGTTGGAAAAAGGTCATAAAGTGTTTTTGTGGCAAAAATTGGTTGAAAGATTGATAAGTAATAAGACAGACAAGTATCAGGCTAAGAATTATATGTTAAAGGTTAAGGATTTAAATAAATTGGTTCAGGAGATGAAAAATCCAGATCCTTATACTAAGTTAAAGTTAGATAATTATTTTTCAAATGATCAATTTGATAAATTGTATTTAGATTTTAATTTATATCCTAATAACCAAAAGGATTTTTATCAGAATAACAAAAATTATAAAAAGAAATAATATGGCAACATTTGGTAGTGACTGGAGTTATTCTATAACAGGAGTAAATGATTATGAATATGATTCTTATGAAATTCCTAATCATCCTTTATCAGATGAAGAAGTTTTAGAGAGAATGAATATAGAAGTTATTGAAAAATTTCTTAGGAAAAAGAAACTAGAAAGATTAGAAAAATGTCAAACCCGATAATTTCAACTACATATACTACAAGAGTGCCATGTTGTGAAATATGTGGTGATTGTTTTGCTGATTATTATAATAATTTGGATCCTACTATTCTTTCATTAATAGGTGATAATAATACTTGGCATGTTCTTTGTGCTAAGCATAAAAATGAGTATGATATAAAACTTAATGTGAGATTAAGGAAAGAAAAACTGAATAGGATAAATAATATATATCAGTATGAAAGTACGACCATTTTATGAATTAGCTTGGAAAAATTCTAAAGATAGAGAAAATTATGAAAAACAAGGCAATTTTGATTATGTTACTCCATTTAATATCTGGGGAGTTGATCAAATTACAGGAAAATCAGTAGAAATTCCTAAAAATTCAGAAATTCATATTATAAAGGTAGAAACCAAAGAAAGAAATCCAAATTTTTATATTTTAACAATTGAATTTAATAAAAACACAATGAAAACACAATTAGAAGAAAAACAGTTGTTGAGTTTGGGTTTTACTAAACTTTAATATGCTGATAAGTTCCATCATCTAATTTACCCCATTTCCTACTTTTGAGTATTTCTAGTTTAATTCTACTCGCATCTTCAATGTTTTCATATGTGAAACCAGCTTTGTAAGCAGCTGCAAATAAAGCTAATAAACAATCAGAATATTCAAACAAGTCACCTGGATCAGATAAGATTTCATCTGCTTCTATTTTTAATTTATTTATATGATCTGAACTTGTTGCATCATGAAATACTTCAGTTGAAAATTCACCCATTTCTCTAAATATTTTATTCATCTATATACTCTATTGTTTTAATTACATTTATTTCCATTTCTTCATACCAATCATTAAGAGATTCATAATCATCATCATCAAATTTTGCATTCCAATTTTCTTTGATCCATTTGTGCATAGATTCCTCACTATCAAATATTCCTCTCGTCTCCCATTCATATGCACCTGCACTTTGTAAAACGAACTTTTCTTTTCCTTTTCTCATAAAGATTCTTTTATTTTATTTAATTTGAATTTTCTCTCCCTTTTAATATCTCTTAATATATACTTAATATCTTCTTTATAATTTTCTAATCCTAATACTTTTAAGTCAGAATCATCACATATTCTTACAATTGATAAATAATCTCCAACACTTTTTAATGAAATTATCAAATTAGATCCATCTACAAATATGAAAGGATATTTTTTAGCTCTATTAAATTGTTCAGTTGTCATAATGAAAATATTGAATTTAATACAGACAATCTTTTATTAATAGTTGGTAAACCAATTGGTTCCAAGAATCTATTAACAATTTGTAGTACTGTTAAGTCAAATTGCTCATCATAGTCAATTTTAACACCTTCTTTTTCACAAATTTCATAAGGGTGCATTGATCTCATATAAGCAAAGACATTATTTTTAGGATGGTTACAATAATAATATTTAATTCTACCACCTCTGATGTTATCATACTTTGTTTTATACTCTGAATTCTTATTTAATAAATAATTGTGTAATGCTGCGGCTTTAACACCAAAGTGAGCACCTTTAACTGTTACAACGTCAGTCACATCATCTATAACTTTTGTTGTGTAGTTAGAGCAACTTGTTGTCATAGAAATTTCTTCAATATCTGCCATCATAAACTGTTTTTTAAGATCCTTAACAAGTAATAATATTTTTCTAATGTTTAAGTTATCAGGATTTGCAAATATATACTTTAAGAATTCATAAATATTTTCTCTAACAAATGGTGGAGTAGATGATTTAACAATCTCAACACCTTTTGGATAGAAGTAACTCAAGTTTTCATAGAAAATACCATCTTCATAAACCACATTGTTAATATAGTTCTTTTTCTGTATATGTAATGCAGAACGATTAATTGTTTCAAGTTCAAAGTCATGAATATTCTTAACACCAAATTTAGCGGCATATTCATCAAGATATTGTGTGAATAATTTTTTAACTATTACTCTATCAAGGTGTAAGATAAAATCTAATGTATCACCTTTATAGCCAGCCGATTGTGCCATAGGTGTAAAAGAAATATAAAGAGAGTTATGAACTAATATATTATTGCCAATAAATGTATGTGTTTCGTCATCTACTTCAATATCATAAACATATTCATCTTCAAATTCTCCTATCATTTCACATGATTCTATTTCATCAAAATAGTATTCAATTTCATTTATCATTTTTTAATTCTTTAATTTTTGTTAAAATATCTTGAATTGACATTCCTTTAGTTTCCCAAATAACAATGGTGTCAATATTAAAATCTTTTTTTAAGAGTTCTATTCTTTCTTTATCATCATCCCAAATTTGTTGTGCAGTTTTTTTATCTCCTTTAAATGAAAATGGAATATCATCTGCTTTATATATTTTAGGATTTCCGTGCCAAACATTACCGTAGTATTCTATACAAATTTTTATATCTTCTATATAATAATCTAAAAAAACATATCTACCATTTGATAACATTTTACCAAATTCAAATCCGTCCTTTTTATAATAATATGTTTTATACTTTTTACCTAAAATTAAATCTAATCTATCAAAAACTTCACCTGAAATTTTTGACGGTAAATAAATATTATTATGTATTTTATTTATATACAATTCTTCACCTTTTTCTTTGCCATATTTATTAATAAAATGATCTAATGTCACTTTCTTACTTTTACATAATGCTATCCAATATTCTAATCCATATTTATTTATAACATATTCTTTTGATTTTGTTTCTTTCTGTTTATTGATATATTCGTCCCATATTTTGACTCCGTCTTCTTCACCATGCTTATCAATTAAATTTGATAATGTTATGGATCTACTTTTATTGTAATCATTAAAATTATCTATTGTCCAATTATGAGTTTTATTTTTATATTCAAAACTATTAGTGTATGACTGTTTAGAGACATAAGAATCCCATTTTTCTAATCCATCATTTTCTCCATATTTTTTAATAAAATTATCTTTTGTTACTCTATAATTTTCATCTTTATATTTTTTGCCTATTTCTTTTGGTATATCAAATGCATATTCTGTAATATCATTCATTTTATTAAATACTCGTGATTTATTCATTTCTTGATATTCTGGAAATTCTTTTGTTAAACAATCTTCACATACACTTAAATAATAATCTTTATCATATATTGTTTTTGTTGATAAATAAGATTTTTTTAATGGTACTAAATTATATTCATGGTTAACACTAAATGTTGAATCATAATAATATATTGGGCCATCACAATATTTACATCTTTTATGATTTTTAAAATTGTCTTTTAAAATTTTATCATAACTTTCTTTGGTTTTATTTTTAATAAACCAAGACACCCAAGTTTTATTGTATTGAGAATTATTTTTCCTTTTTGTCATATGGTGATACTTTTATCTCTATTTCATTTTTTTCTAATAGATAATATTTTATCTGTTTTTAAAATTTCGGATGGTTTGAGTTCTAATTTTTTATCGTCTCTAAATACTATCATAGAGTGATCATTTGTAACTATAATTTCTTCACCTGATTTAGTTTTGAGTTTCCATTTTGATTTAGATACTTTATGTCTTATAATCCTTTTAACAGTTGCATAATAAAGTTTTTTATTTTCATCCCAATTTAAAACTTTTTCTTCGCAATTAACAGATTCGTGACCTTTTAATGTTATACCAGCAGAACCAGTATCTATATTTTTTTCATATAAATGTTCTATTGTAAAATCTCCATTATTTGTATTTATAATAGTATTAAAAACCACAGAATCTGTGTCACCATATATAATTATTGGATTTTCCTTATCAATTGGCTGAACATTAGAAAAGTCATGAATATCTCTACGATATAAAATATTATAACCATCAAGTTCTTGTTTATCTTCTTTTAGATCATATTTCATTATATTTAATTTCGTTATTAGTTCTTCAAATGAAGGATGTGGATAATGAATACTTTGACCTTCTCTATTTAGAAGAAAATATTTACCATCTTTTTCAGCAATATATTCAATACCAAGTTTTTGATGTGCTTTAACATCTAAATGCCATTGTGTGTAGAAGTATTTTTCAATTTTCTTTAACATATACTGGATTACATCACGACCCATTGCTGTAATAGCATTTGCGATGTGTGAATTTGATAATACGAATTTTGGATGGGCAAACGCACCATATGTGCCATTAATAACAAGTTTTAGAGCAAGTTGCATTGCTTTTGCTCTATCGTAATCTGCTTGTGTCTCATCTATTTTCTTTTTTAACTCTAATATTTTTTCTCTCTTCTCTGCAGCAGTCATCTATAAAATTTCTTTTCTTTTTATAGATTTTTATTTAGAATAGGTTTAAATAAAAAAGAATTTTTTTTAATATATATGATTATGAAATATATTAAAACATTTGAGGCTAAAAGTTTTAAAAAAGTGAACGATATTGTAAATAGAAATAATTTCGTTGATTATATTATGAAAGTTTATGGTTCAGATGGTACTTGGGGTGAATTTTTTGATCGTAAATTAAATCAAAGCACTGTTGAAAAATATGTAGATAATTTTATTAAAAAAAGAGGCAAAGATTTTGATGGTGATTCTTTCGATAGAGAATTATATAGAGACTTTTTGTTCGTTAAATTGGGTATGTATGATATTAATGAAGTTGAACTTAACGTTAAAAGTTTTTTTACTGCATCTGAACTAAAAGATGCAAATGCGCTACATAAAGCGAATAAATATAATTTATGATTTTTTCTTTTTGTATTTGCTATATAGAAATATACCAAATGGTAATAACAATGTAGATAATAAATATTGCCAATTATTACCTAGAAATTTAGTTATTTTTTGAAAAATTGTATCGTTTGAATATACATAAATAATTCCATCATAAACTTGATAACTTTTAATTTTATCACCATACATAACATCAACAACAAGTGATAATTTATCATTTCCTTTCTTTAATGGTGTCACATCCCAAGTCCATCTTGTATAATCACCAATTTCTAAAAATTGTTCAGCATTTGTCTTAGGTGTAACTATAAAATTGATACCATTTGAAGGATCTATTAATCTAGCCCTCATAACTGGCGCTATTCTAACAGAGTCTGTGTGTAAATTACTTTCTGTGAATGTTTTTACATCTTTTATAATTGTTTTAATGTCAACACCTTTAGAAATTGTCATATTTACTTCATTTATAACTCCAATTATCATAGTATCTTGAACAACATAATTAATATCACCTTTATCAAAACTTGATTGATCTGAACTTATTAGAGTCATGCGTAATGCTCTATTACCAGCAATATTATGTAAATTTCTAACAGTTGTGCCATCTGTATTAGCAATTTTATCTCTTTCAACTCTATATCTTTCAATTTTATCTCTTTCTACATTATAATTTTGATCTGGCTCAGTCATTTTATATATTTTTCTTGTTGCTTCAGGTTTTGGCTCAGGTTTAGGTTCTGGTTTTGGTGATTCAATAGAATCTGATTTTTTTACTGAAGCTTTATTTGTTGATTTACTGGTGCAACAAGAGTACGCTAAAATGACTAAGATGATAATTAATATTTTTTTCATGTTATATGTTATATTTTTTATTTGTTAAAATTTGTTTTAATTCTTCTCTATTATTAGACCAATATCTAATATCATGTTTATAAAATATCTCATGTATTACTCTATTATCTGGTAGTCTTAATTTAACACTATAAAATTCAAATGTCAAATTGTATATTTCTCCAATAATTAGAATATTATTGTATTTTTTAGTTTTTAAATTTATTATAACATAATCACCAATTTTTGGCTCACCATCATTTACACTTTCAAATAATTTGAATTTTGTTATCATACATTATATATAAAATTCAAATTTTGAGAATTTAAAAATAATATATACAACATATGGAAAATTCAGGCATTATTAAGCAAGCAAAGTCAGATATATTTAAGGTGATGCATCCTATCATCACTTTTTATATAAATAAAGGTGCTAAACCAGCATCACTTAGAAAATATTACAAGAATAATAAGAGATTTTCTGATCTTTTAAGTGACATAAATAACAAAGGTATTAATCTTGTTAAAGATGAAAAAGAATATGAGAAATTAGTAAGAGAAATTTTAAGTGATATTTTAAATGATTTTATTGCTAAGGATAAAGATAAAGAATATAAAACTAAACAAGATTCAAAGATGAAACATATTAAAGAGTTTAATTCCTATAATGAGAGTTTTATGGGTATCACACAATTTTTAGTTGGTGCATATTTAATTTATAAATTTTTAATGTCTCTATTAAAAAATCAAGTTGATAAATTAAAGAACGAAAGAGATAGAAAATCAATAGAAAATTTATTAATAGGATTAAAAGCTATGGTAGCAAACGATAAAAAAGTTACAGTTGTAGAATTTGCTGATAGATTTTTTATGAAATTACCTGGACTTGATGTTAGATTATTAAAAAATGAAAAGCAAATACTTATTTTTAGTTCAGACTATAATAATGAGGTTAGAATTTCATTAAATGATGATGAATATTCCAATATTTTGAAAATAATTAATAAATGATGAAGCATATTAAAGAATTCCACAGTTTTGCAGAATTTGCTACATATTTTTGTTCTGGCCTTGCTATATGGGGATTTATTGATACTTTTTTAAGATTGAAGATAAAAAGTATTATGAAAAAAAGTGATGAGAACACTAAAAATATTATTGATCACTTTTTATATGGACTACATAATTCAAAAAATATAGAATTTTATGAAAAAGAAGGTGGTATTTATACCACAGTTAATATTGAAGGTACTGATTTTGGTGTAGAATTATTAAAAAATGAAAAAAAATTAATTATAGATAGTGAAGATATTCTTGATTTACATATTCAATTAGATGATAATGAATATGCTAATTTCTTAAAAATAATAAAAAGATAATGAATGAGATATTAAATATTACAAAATTTACAGAATGGACACCATTAAAAGAATTTCAAATTCCTAATGTTAAGTTAGATGAATTTTTTTATAATATTAAATTGGCAGGACCAAAATATACTAAAATACTTGTAGAATATTACAAAAGTTACGAACAATATATTGATTTAACTGATAAAAAGAAACATCAATATAAAATTAATGATTTATCAGGTGATATTCTTGGCACAGAAAGAGTTGTATTCAAATCATTTATTTTTGATAAAGAAGATATTGAAAATATTAGAGAAAATTTAGTAACATATGCATTATCAGAATTTTATCATGATATTCCTGATTCATTAAATATATTTGGAATAATGGTGAAGCCGTTAACTTATATTAATAAAGATGCTGTTAAGTTTACGTTTCAACAGACTATAACTTTTGATACAACATTGAATGTTATTTCAACATTAGGTGAGATGACATATGAAAATGAATATAATGGATATTATATTTGGTCAGATAAAAAGAATAAGTTGACAACATAATGGGTGTTATAAAAACGAAAAAGCAATTTGAGTTGATGAAATCTGAGATGATTAAAAAGATCGATGATTTTATGAAAAATTTTAATGATTTTAGTCGTTCAATATCACCAGATGACTGGAGATCAGTGGGAAAATATCATTCTGAGTTAAAAAAATTTAAAGAAGATATTCCATATTATAATCCAATAACAAAGAAAGATTTAGAACAAGAATGGGTTAGATATGAAGTTATGACTGAAGAAGAAAAAGAAATTTATAAAACATCAAAAAAAATGAACATATGAAATTAAAGAAATTTGAAAAATATATAGTTGACCTAGAAGGAGGTGATGATATTTCTTTGGAATATGCTAAATTGATTATATCAACGTTTATAGACAATTCAAATAAAGAATCATTAGAATCTGTATATGCTGATATTATTAAAGGTGATGATTTAGAAGAGACACAAGAAGCTATGATACAAGAAAGTATAACTTTTTTACTTAAAAATTGGTATATAGCCTCCAAAAGTATTAGAAAAGTTGTAGAAATAGATAAAGATAAATTTAATATATGAAACATTTAAGAGAATATAACAATTGGGTTAGTGATGTTACAGATAATATTACTGTTAATTATGGAGATGAAAAACCAAAATTATCTGATATTGTTATTGATGTAATAAAATTTATTGAAGATAATTATGATAAAATTGATGGAGATATAAATAGTACCAGAGAATCACAAGTAGGTTTTGAAGATGGTCTGGAATTAAAAGATATAAGCATTGGAATTGAAAAAACGGAAAATCGTAAAATTCCATATTTACATTTTATGTATAATGATAGTAGAGATATGTCTAGGGGATATAGACTTGATATCACAAATTATGATTATGATTATTTAAAAGATTATTTTTATAAAATTTTTATAGTATTTAGAAAAAAGCAACAGGACAAAGAAAAAGAAAGATATAAGAACGAATTACAGAAAATTGAAGATAAAAAAATTAAAGATTTATCAAAAAAAATGAATATATGAAACACTTAAACGAATGGTCTTTTAATAATTTAGTTAAACCATATTATCCACCGAAAGATACTGATGTATCAAATGATTATTCTGGTGTAATAGTAGATAAAAAAATATCAGATAAAATAGGTATTATTTATGTGAAAATTGAGAATTATGGAGTAGAAGAATTTGAAGTTAGTTTAGATAAGTACAATAAGTATAAAATTGGACAAACTATTGACGTTTCAATTGAGGAAAGTTTAGATACTAATAAATCTAAAATTTATTTAGCTGGAGGCTGGGGAAAATTTAGAAGTATTGTCATGAATGATACTGACGCTGAATGGCTTAATCCAGAAACTATGACTGATAGAACAAATTGGTTTGACTTGGAAGTTGAAGCTGTTAGAAATTCTGATGGTATGATTGCTTGGTTCGAAAAAGGTAATCCATCTGGATTTGGAATGACATATGAAATGGGTATAGCATATGGACTTGATATTCCTTACTTATTAATTTGTGAAGATTTAGATATGCTAAAATACAAATTTGGAATGCAATCATTGGGCGCAGAAAAAACTTTTACTAGTTGGGATGATGCTTTAGAATATATAAATGAAACAAATTGGTTAAATATAAAAAAATAAACAAAGGTAAATGATAGAAAAAGATATACAAATAAAGGAGTTATATGATTTGAAACATATGAACGATAATATTGAGAGTGGCTTTGATTATGAAGAAGGTTTGCTTAGAACATCTTTTTCTAATGTCATGTTTAAAAATAAGATGACAAATGATTTTCTAAATAAAATAAAATCTCTTTTAATATATACAATAGAATCAAATTTAGTTGCAAGAAACTGGTTTAATTATACAGTACATAAATACTATAATAAACATAATAATTGATGAAAATTAAAAGATATAATGAGATTTATACTTCAACTAGCACTATTTCTAATGTTGATGATTATTTTGATAAAAGTTTATCATCTAAGAAAGAGTCTGATGAGGATATGAAAGAATTGATAGATGAAATTAAAAATAATTTTAATTCAGAAAGATTTCATGCAGACCCTCTTAATAAATATTGGGAATATAATATTCCAATAGAAGAAGAAATTTTAAATGGCACTGGTAGTTACACAAAAAATATTTCTATAAAACTTCGTTTTGATAAAAGTTTAAGTGTTAATTATTTTAATATTGATACATCATTAGTTTCTGATAAATATTTGAATGAATTGGAAAGGATTTTTAAAGATGCAGAAAAGGAAAAACTTATTGCTAAAAATTTATCAAATTTTGATAAAGTATTACCATCTCGTATAAAAATGCGTAGTGATGTAAAAAAATTAAACTTATAATGAAAATAAAATTATTTGAAAATTTTGATAAAATAGATTTAGATATAACTTATGAACTTTGGACTTTAGATAAAAATGGTGATGAAGTTTCAACTCAGTTAAATGCAGATGGTGAATATAACCCAAATGATTTAACTGAAATTGTTGAACTTTTTGAGAAACATGAGACTTATGATTTAAATTTATCTATAAGAAAAATAACCAAGGAATATATTACACCTGAGATTATTGAAAGAGTAAAAATGGAAATAGAAACAAAAAAATATAATGTATAATATGAGAAAACTTATTACAAATTATGAGAGATTTATAAATGAAAATATTGAAGCACCAGATGATGTATTAGAAATATTAGATTTATTGAAAGATACATCAATAGAAGATATAGTTAAATTGAGAGATTCATTAGGTGATCTAATTGAAAACAGTGAAAGTTTAAAAGAAGGATTTTTAGGTGATATTATTGATAAATTGAGAATGAAATTTCAAAAAACTATTGATGATAGAATATGGAAATATCTTATTAACAGGAAAAAGAAATTTTATATGGGCTTGATTAATAATTTGAATCTTTTTGATCTAACATCTCTTGATGATGTATTTAAAAACCATCCAGGCTTTGAACTTGAAACTTTATATTTAGCTGGTGGTATGGATAAGGCTCCAGATGTTGGTGCTGGATGGAGAATTATAGTTGAAAATGAATTTGAAAAATATCCAGGAAAAAGCACTGGTTTGCCAGAAATTAGCTTAAAAGAATTTGGTGAGGTTGAACCAAAAAGAGTTGTTGAAGGTGAATATTTAGATTTATTTATAGAACATCCAGAAGAAGCTATGAAATTATATGATAGACCAATGATTCTTAATCCAGGCAGAAAAGAAGTTGATAGAACCAAAGATGTTGATTTTGAAAAAGGAATAAGAACATATAAAACTTTTGATCAAGAAACTGAACCAGAAGAATATGAACCAACAATGTCAAATATTAGAAAAACCATGACAAATAGTATTGAGGTCGGAGATGAGCATTTGGTTAGATTAACTGATGCTATATTTTTAGGATTGAACACAGCGGCGGCTGCAGGTACTTATGGTGAATTACAAACTCAAAGTTTTATGAATAAACCTATATTTGTTTGGATGACAGATAAGAATTGGAAATTTTCTGATTTTTCTATGTGGACATTCCCACATTTTTCTAAATTGGCAAGAAATGAAGAAGAAATGAAAGTGTTAGTCAACACTATTATTAATTATACTAAATAATTTTACTTTTCTTTCTTTTTTAATATCTTTATACTTAAAAATCACATCACCAGGTGTGATTTTTTTATCGTAATACACTCTTACTTTTTTGTCATTAATTTTAACTTCACCTACATAATTTTCTGAAACATTATCAATAACCAACATTTCTGCATCATATAGGAAATCTATATTGTTTATATTTTTGGGATTTATATAAATAAAATCAAAATTATATTTTTCAAATAGTGTTTTAAGATAGTTCATCATTTGAAATTTTAATGATTTTTTCTTTCCTTTCCTCTTTTATGTCAAAGAGTTCATATTTATCAGAAACAAAGAGAGTCTCATCAATTTTTTCACCTTTATCATTTACTAAATCAAATCCACGATAACTGCTACCATAAACTGTGAATATTTCACCTGCTTTATATGTTCTGGAGAACATTTCTATATCTTTTGTTAGTTTTACTTTACTACCAATTTTGATCTGTTTCATTGTTCATAGTTTCTTGTTCACCATTATCAAATGGTGTGTCTTCTTCAAATGATTCTTGCTCACCGTTATCAAAAAATTCTATCATTTTTTAACTGGTTTAATCATCATTGACATTCTTTTACCTTCTAATTTTGGCAAATATTCAGGTATGCCTAACCCTTTTAATTCTTCAGAGAATCTTAATAAGATAATTTCTCCATGTTCTTTATATGTAATTTCACGTCCCTTAAAGAAAACTGAAACTAGAACTTTATCATTATTTACTAAGAAACTTTTAGCATGATTTAATTTGAAATTGAAGTCATGATCATCAGTATTTGGCGTCATTCTAATTTCTTTAACTTCAACTTGATTTTGCTTTTGTTTTTTCTGCTGTTCTTTTTCCTTTTTCTTTTTATCGTAAAGAAATTTTCCATAATCAATTACTTTACAAATACTTACATCATTTGCAGTTGAGATTTCTACTAAATCTAATTCCATTTCTCTAGCAATTCTTAATGCAGTTCGGATTTCATAAACACCTGGTTCGATGTTATCACCTACGAGTCTCACGTTAGGTACTCTAATTAAATTGTTGATTCGGTTTTGCGCTTCGTCTTTTTTCTTCATATTTTTAAATGTAAGTTATATATTAAAATACATATGGTTTGTTTATCTATTTCCAAAAATAAATCTTTGTTTTTTATATATAGCTTTATGAAATATTTGAAGACTTTTGAAAAATATGAATATACTGGTTATGAAGGTATGTTATTTATTAATATTCCATCAACTAATTATTTTAAAAGTGACATAAAGTTTCAAATTATTTTTGTTGATACAATCATACCAGATACAGTAAAAATAAAAGGTCAAGATACGATTCAATTTAACCAATCTAATGGTGAGGAATGTTATGTATATATGACTACTTGGGATCAATACTATAATGAGGATGATTTTAAAAGAATTAAATTTATGACAACAGAACAATTTTATAAAGAATATAAGCCTTCATATATAAGAATATTAGATGATTTGTTAGATGAAATTGATAAAATAGACAATAAACAAAAGGGTAGTAGGCGTTCTGAAAAATTAAATAAATTAGTAGAAAGATTAACAATACCAGAAGTTGATCATATAATAAATTCAAGAAAATTCAATATATGATAAAAAGATTTGAAAATTTTATGTCAGATACTCAAATTAAGAATAAGTTTATAACTTGTATTTATTCTAATCTACACGGAACACAATTTGGTGGAAGAAATGATAGAGAAGAACATTATAAATATAGTCTATTGTCATTATTAAAGATGACTGATGCTGATTTTGTGTGTTATACATCAAGTTTAGAATATGAAAATCTATGTGATTTTTTTTATAAGAAAAATAATGTTAATGAGAATCAATTAAAGATCAAAATATTTGATTTAGAGAATAATGATTTCAAAGATTTGATAAATAAATATAAAGATATAAATGATATAAAAAAATCACAAAGATGCTTTGAAATACAATATATGAAGTTCATCTGGCCTACTTTAGAAGATATGACATATGATTATTATTTCTGGATTGATGCTGGATTAAGTTTTGATGGTTTAATTCCAAAAAAACATCTAAATACTGATAATAATAATTCAATTGGCTTTAATTCACCATTATTTAACAATAATTTCTTAAAAAACTTAATAAAAAGGTGTGATGATAAATGTATAGTTATAACTAAGGAAAATTCTAAGTTTTTCTATGCAAATACAGTAGATCCTAAACACTATAAAAGTTATGATTCATCAAGGCATGTTGTTGCTGGTTTATTTGGTGGAAAAAGAGAAATAATGAATGAAATTATTAAAATATTTAGGCAATATATAGATAAGATAACAAATGAAGATAAGACTTTATATTATGAAGAAGCAATTATGTCATTAATGAATTATAATAGCCCTGAATTATTTGTTAGTTTGGATTTTGACACTTGGTATCATGAAGATACTGTTTCATATCTAAATAGAATTAAACAACATAGTAAATTTGATAATAATTTACTTGATCAGTTAAAAAATAGTAAGAGTTTTCATCAAATAATAGAAGAATTACAATGATAAAAACATTTGAAAGTTGGTTAAGAAAAGATCCTCCAAAATTTAAAAAGGGAGATGTTGTATATGCTATTAATATAGATGGAACAAGTCTTAAAAAAGACACACCTTATATTGTGGATATTGTAGGGACCGAGAATCTTGGCGACCGATATTTGATTACTATTACATCAGGAATTATACCTAGACCATATAATGATAGCAGATTTATATCAAAATTAGAATATGATTCAAATAAATTCAACATATGAAATATATTAAAACATACGAGTATAGACAATTAGCTGACAAAATATATTTTAATACTGATAAATTAAATCAGAATGATAGAAATATTATATATGATAGAATAACTCAAGGTGATAATACAACTAAAATAATATCAGATATGTATTTTAGACATAAAGATGATTGGAATATAAAAGATGTTATAAAAAATTTAAAAGATATTCATAACCAGTTACTTAATTATAATAAAAATGTCATTCCAATTAAAGATTTTGATATGTTAAACAAAGATGATAATGATTATTATTATAGTTTTATTAATAGAGGAAAAATTTTAGATAGACTTAAAGAATTACCATCTGTTGCAATTCGTAACATGAAAGAAGATATTAGAAAGCCTAGAGATAGTAAAGAACTTGATGATTATAGACATAGTATTGAATATTTTTCAGCACAATATTCTCAATTGTATAATCGTGATGAAAAATTTAGAAAAAAAATACATGACAAAATGTTTAAGTCTAATATAACATTAGAAGATTTATTAAGATTTGCACATCAGAAAGAAAATTTATTGGGTGGCGTTGAATATAGTAAAGATGATGTTATTAAGATGGTAGATGATTCTTATGTAGATATGACTATTATTTATGATGAAAATGATGTTCTTGTAGTAAAAGTTGAGTCCGCAGAAGCAATAAAAAATATAGGCTGTAATTCATTTTGGTGCTTTACTTATGGACAGGATAATTATAGAAGTTGGAGTAATTTTTGTTATCATGGAATGGTGTATGTTATTATAAATTTCAAATTACCTTCAGATGATCCAGAATTTATGTATATACTTATTAAACCATTAGAAAAACAAAGTTTTTATAAAAAAGAAGAAAATGATTATAAAATTCCATTGTTTAATATGGCTAATGAAAATTATTTTGACCCATATCCAATTTTAACTGATTTGGTTGGTAAAAAGAATATTAAAAAAATATTTACTTTTGAATGAAGTATATAAAAACATACGAAAATTTAGAAATTGAACCAAAAGTTGGAGATTATGTCATATGTGATGATTCTAGAGCCAAAGATCATATTATATTGAGAGATTTTATAAATAACAATATAGGTAGATTAAATCATATTGATAAAGAAGATCCTATGCCATATGATATAGAGTATAAAAATATACCATATGAGTTATCAAGTTTTTATTTCGGATTTAATGGTAGAAAGAATAATAGAATAATGAATAGAACAGAAATAATATATTTTTCTAAAAGTAAAGAAGATGTAGAACAATATCTACAAAATAAAAAATTCAATTTATGAGATATCTAAAATATTTTGAATCTTTATATAAACCAAAAGTTGGGGATTATGTTGTTGCTGATAAACTATATTTAGCGGGTCATTTTAAAAATTTTGAAGATTTTGTTGAAAATAATGTTGGTATAGTAACATATATTAGTAAAGATCCAATATTCTACCAAATTGAATATTATGATGTACCACAAGATTTAAAAAGTAAATTTTCATATAATGGAAATGAATATAAAACTAATATTTATGATATAGATGATTCAAGGAAAAAAATAAGATTAGCAACACCAGAAGAAATAGAAGAATTTGAAGCAAAAAGAAGAATGAATAAATTTAATCTATGAAATATTTAAAAACATACGAAAATTTTGATTTTGAATTAGCTGTAGGTGATTATGTTCTTGTAAATTATGATGAAGATGATATGGAACAAGAACTTAAAGATTATCTAAAAAACAATATTGCACAAGTTAGATATGGTAACAATTTAGATGATGAATGGATAACTGTAAATTATAAAGATACACCAAGTGATTATTTAATAAAACATTATTTTACAAATAGAGATAATTATGAAATAAAATATAATTTGTATCCAAGAGTTATTAATCAATATTATATAGTTGCAGCTTCAAAAGATAAAGAAAACTTAAAACAAATAGTATTAAATAGAAAATATAACTTATGAAAATAAAAAAATTTAACGAAAAATTAGAACCACTAGATTCAATATTTAAAATATTTGCTAGTGTAGAAGAAAATATACCACCATTGGAGTATTCTGGTAGTTATAAAACTTATAATAAAGCATATAAAGAAATTTTAGATTGGATAGATAATGGATTACGTGATAAGAAAGTTTATGATGCATATATTGTAAAAGTAACAAAAGAAATACTTAATAATGACGACATTAAAGCAAGAATAGATTCAAAAAAATATAACATATGATAAAAAAATTTGACAATTTTAGAAAAAAAAATACTGAAATTCTCAATTTGAGAATTGATAATTCAATACAAATATATCCTTCAGTTAGACATTTTTCTTCTTATGATTCAGCAATTTCTATGCTAGAACACGGATTTTTAATGAGTAGAAATGAATTAAAAAATCATATAGATAAATTAGATGAAGATTTAGTTAAACACAAAGGATTGAATTCAGATGATGCTTGGTGGAATGAAAGAGCAGAATTGGATCTTAATAATTTTGGTACAGAAGATTTGATATTTTGTACAGCAGATTGGTACAACAATTCTAAATATGAAACTGGACACGGACCTTGTATGATTTATTTTAAACCATCTATTTTTGAAGATTTTAGAGTAACGTTAACATTAAAAGATAGTTTAGAAGAAAATATTAGAATTTATAATTCTAAAGAAATATCAAAAATTTATTCTGCTATAATAAAAGAAAGCAATGAGTATATAAAAGAATCTGAATACATATTAAACAACATAGATCATAAGAATCCTGAAAAAATTCATAATACTAGTAGAGGTAGAATGTTTATTGAATCTAGATTTTACGATAGATATGCTGAGATTCAAATACATACAAATAAATTACCAATTAAATATATACAGGAAATAAGATTTACTGACAATTATTTACATGAAAAGAAAACTGATAAAAAGAATAAAGATAAGTTAATTTCAATGTGTCAGGATAAAAAAATTAAAATAAACTAATAATTGCTTTAATCCCATTATCATTTATTTCTCTTGTGCCAATTCCAGCAAATTTTTCAGTTAATTTAGGTGTTTCCTCATACACTTCAAATCTATCTGATTCGTAATCATAATAATACCACTGATTATCATTTTGTTCAAATAAATATATTGGTTTTTTAAGATCAACTGCAACTTGTACCGCCCAGCCTGTTCCACCCATTACCGTATTTTCTGTTTGCATCTTACCTATTGCGAAAATTGTATCAGAACTTTTAACTTGATAATAATCCCTACTGATTAGATTTTTAATATATGTAGAAATGTTATAGATATTTCTATTTAATTTTTTGTTGGCTATTTCTATGTGTTTAAAGCCTTCTTTTAGTTGATTTGGTGATAAAATAACAACATTTGATGACTTAGTATTATGACCATCAAAAGAGTAATCTATGACCTTAAAATTATGTTTTAAGGTTTCGGTTGAAAATATGTAGTCTGAACCAGATGCGCCTCCACTAAAGCAAGTATAATTCATTTCTGTTGATCTTTTTTTATTAGGTATTCAACATATTGTGATTTCGTCATATCCTTATCTTTAAGATATTCAGTTAATATATCATCTATCTGTGTATTGATAGATAATGATATATTTTCTTTTTTGTTTTTTACTTTTGGTCTGCCTATTTTTCTCATAATTCTTATATAAAAATAAACTAAAAAAGTTCAGAAAAATTGAATAAAAACTCAAAAATGGCAAAATATGACTTTATTTTATTTATATATACTAATAAAAAGAAAATAAATGAAAAAGAAAATAACAAAAAGTAAAGTGGTTTTTTCCTTTGAACCTGAAATTATTCAATTTTTAAGTGAAAATTTTGAAAATAAATCAAGATATGTTGAATATCTTATTTATAAAGATATGAAAGATAATAATTTAATAAAAAATGATATAATCTTCTATGATAATTACAGATAAAAACGAATTATTGAAATTATGTGAAGGCTCTCATAAGAAAATTTTGGTTGAATGTGATGTTTGTCATAAACAGAGTTATAAACCATATCGTCAATATTTAATTTCTTGTAAAAATGGAAATTTTTATTGCTGTTCACCTACTTGTGCGCAAGTAAAAAACAGAAAGACTACTTTTGAAAAATATGGGCTTGAAAATGTTTTTCAGTCAAATGAAATTAAAGATAAAATAGTAGAAACAAATAACGAAAAATATGGAGTTGATTACCCAAGTCAATCAGAGGAAATACGAAAGAAAATAGTTCAGTCAAATATAAATAATTTTGGTGTAGATAATCCAGGCAAATGTGAAAAATTTAAAGATCAAATAAAGAAGACTTGTTTTGAAAGATATGGTGTTGATAGTTTTAATAAATCAGAAATTTGTAAAAATATTTTAATACAAAAGGGATTAAAAGTTCCAGATGAATTTAAATCGGAGTTTGAGATATATCAATATGAGGTTAGAAAATTAACCAGATCAAAAAAGAAAAAAGTTTTTGAAGAATGGAGTGGTTACGATTATTATGATAATGAATATATAAAAAATAATTATATATTTAGTCATATTAGTCCTTTGTATCCTACAATAGATCATAAAACATCAATATTTTTTGGATTTAATAATAAAATTCCAATAGAAGAAATTGCAGATATAAACAATTTGTGTGTGACAAAAAGAACTATAAACTCTTCAAAAGGTATAAAATGTGAGAATTAAAAAACAAATATTATATTCTTATATATAATGAATATAAATAAAAAATAATAAAAATTTATGAACCCAATTAGATATTCTGGTGGAAAAACAAAAGCAATAAAGTTAATTACACCATATATAAAAACAGATAAATTAGTATCACCTTTTTTTGGTGGAGGTTCTATTGAAATAGAAATGGCAAATAGAGGTGTAGAAGTTATTGGTTATGATATTTTTGATGTGTTAGTTAATTATTGGCAACATCAATTGAATTATCCAGAAAAAATATATAATATATTAAAAGATATTGAGCCTTCACCTGAAAAATATATTGAAATTAAAAGTTTGCTTAAAAAATGGGACAAAGTACAAACAGGGATTTTTTCAAAATTAAAAACAGATTATTATAATGAAGAACCAATTCATATTGATGATGATTTAGGTGCTGCATATTTCTGGTATAATTTTAATTTATCATATGGACCAATGTTTTTAGGTTGGTCTTCAAAATCTTATATGGACCCAAATAAATATAAAAGGATGATTGAACATAATAGAGACTGGAAATTACAAAAACTTTCAGTAAATTTAGGATCTTTTGATCAAACTATACCCAATCATTCTAATGATTTTTTATATTTAGACCCACCATATTATTTAGAGAGTAGAAAAACTGACACTGATAATAAAATGAATAGGGGATTATATCCTAATCCAAATTTTGATGTTCATCATAGTGGTTTTGATCATGAACTATTAAGAGATTTGTTGCATAATCATAAAGGAAAATTTGTTTTAAGTTACAATAATTGTGAAACAATTAGAGATTGGTACAAAGATTTTGATTTATATTATCCTGAATGGTACTATTCAATGGATAGTGGAGAAAAGAAAATTGGAAAAATAAGAAGTGAAAGAGGAACAAAAGTAAAAGAAAGTCATGAAATATTGATTGTTAAGAGATAAAAATTATGGTGATCAAAAGATAAAAGGTTCTTCCAGTCTGATGATCACCATAAGTTTTTTATTTTGCTTTATGCTCAGCTAAATAGATGGTCCATTTATCATCAATTGTTTTTGGCCATTTTTCGTTTCTTTCTTGATAATTCATTTCAGGATATTCGCCAATAATATATTTATAATCATCTAAACACATTTTTTCCATTTCTTTGAAAGTTGAAATATCTTTTTCTTCTGTTGAAAAAATACCGTCAATTTTCATTTTTATGGTTAATGCGATTTTCATATAAACTTCAACTTTTACATTTTCGTTTAACCAATCTTCAATTTTTTGACAAACTCCAAAGGTTCTTAAACTTGGTTTTGCGGATTTGGCAGATGCGTAACCATTTATTGTTGCCCTAATGCCACCTTTACACATAGAACCACCAATCTTAGAAATCTTAGTTGTACCATTAGGCTCGGTAAGAACTATAAAATAAACTCTGCCTGATGAATTAGAAAATACTTTGTTTTTGTCAATTTCGTATTTCCAACTCCATTTTGTTCTTAAATTCTTTTGATTGCCATCTAATAGAAATGCTGATGCAACCTTAATTGAATTTTGTTTAATCCTTTCTACAATAGAAAGAGCATCTACCATTTCCAATGTTTGGTCGGCTAATGCTGTACTTTCTTTTAAATTATCCATTTTTATTTATTTTTTATTTGTTGAAACATTTCAACAAGTACAAAGATACTAAAAATATTCCAATATAACAAATTAAAACAAAAAAATTTAGTTTTATATTTTTTATATATAGTTGAAAATATTGTCTCAACGAATGAAAATATATTCAAATGAATACATTACTGATTTTGATAAATTAAAAAATGCTATAATAGGATTTGAGTTTGAATTCTACACAGAACGTTCATACTATAAATTGTTAGAACTATTAAATAACACTTTAGCGCCAATTAAAGTACATGGTTATAGAAAGTATCACTCAAGTTTTACACCAGATGAAAATAATTTTAAGATAGAGCCTGACCTTTCAGGAGGACCTGAATTGGTTGAACTTATAACTGGACCACTTCCTTATGTAAATGCTAAAATTATATTATTAAAGATACTAAAAGTCTTAGATAAGTATGCAAGAACTGATGAGAAGTGTTCTATACACGTAAATATATCATTTAAAGATAATGGTGATGGTAAAGTACTTGATAATCTAAATCAATTGAAATTAATTTTGGAGGTTGATGAGAATGTTATTTATAATTTTTTTCCAGAGAGAAAAAATAATATTTATGCTAAATCAGTTAAAACATTGGTTCCTTTTAAGGGATTTGACTTCAGTACAAATGCAATTGATATACTACAAACAAATATACAACTACCTGATACAAAATATTATGGAATTAATTTTCAAACAGTTGGAAAAGGCAGATTAGAATGGAGATATATTGGTGGAGACAATTATCATAAGAAAAGTGCAGAAATTCTTTCTTTGATGGATTATTTTATTGCTTCTACATGGAATTGTTTAGCACAGAGATTAAACGAGGCTGATTTGAAGCAATTACAAGAGTATTTATTTTCAAATATCAATATTTTTAAGACATTTTCTAATTATGAAGATTTTATTTCTGAGTTTCCAACTATTGATGTTCAGGTTGATAAGATGAGTGAATATGGAATAATAAAAGGTTACTATGATACATTTTATAATGAAATATATGATATAGTAAGAAATACATATAATCTTAAAGATTGTATTATAAATTATGATACAGAAACGAATAGAATTGAAATGGTTAAAGCCACTTTTAAGACTATTTTTGATTTGGATATTGTTGATTTTATAGAATGTACGATGAACAGTGGTAGATATAATTCTTGTAAATTTATTAGTTCTGAGTTAGTTAATGGAACAATTCATGGTGGTGAAATTATGGATAGTACAATATTAAATTCTAAAATAGAAAATGCAAAAATAGATAGAGAGTCTGAAATTGAAGACTGCTATTTATATCAGAGTTTTATTGATGGGTCTGTTAAAGGTAATTCAGTATTAAGAATGTGTAAACTTGGACCTAATTCTGTATTAGAAGATTCAGTTAGAATTGTGACAGATACAAATAATTATTTCCATACTGCTCCTGTACAATCAACTAAGGGTGGACCAGTTGGAGATATTAAGGATCTGAAATCAATAAAAATTCCAGATACTAAGGGTAAAAAATGGTAAAATTATGAAAATACAAAGATTTACTGAAGCTGTAGGTGATGATTTTACATATAAAGGAAAAATTATAATAAATTTTGATATACTTAAATCAAAAATTGAAAGTTATTCTACAATATTCAGTGATAAAGAAGTTAAAAAACTTGGAATTGATGGAATATTACAAAAATTTATATTTGTAAGTTTAGATCCTTCATTTCTTCCTGATAATTTTAATAGTTTTAAAGAGTTTGAAAAAACTATTGATTATGATCTTTATGATAAAGATGGAAGCCTTATTGGTAAAGATGCTTTTGATACATCAAATAAATTTAATATATGATAACAAGATTTCAAGATGCAACCAAAGATAAGTTATTCTATGTGCCAACAGCAGGTGGACCAGAAGGTAAGATTCCTATGGCTGCTACTAATGCTGGTGGTGATAATAAATCGAAATCATATAAGAATGATAATAATAAAATACAATCTTTTAAAGAGTTTTTTGGAGAATATAGAAAAGGTTCAGACAAATTTGGCAAAATTGTCAGTTTGATCATGGAATTTCTGAGATTACCAGAGTTTAAGAATAAATTAGAGGAAAATGATGGTTTGAAATTTGAATTAGCTGATTTTGAAAAGAGATCAAATATAAAAATAGATAAAATAAAACAATTGCTAAATACAGACCATAACTTATATAGTTTTGATATAGTTATAGATGACAAATATATCACATTTTCCAATATAAAAAAGACATACAAGGACAGATACGTATCTGGTCGTAAAGAAAGGTAACTTTTTGTATATTTTTAATATAATATAAAGGAAAATTAAAATAAGTTATGAAGAAAAATTGGTTTTTTATACTAGTGCTTTCACTTGCAGCACTATCTCTTGCTGGTACAGCAGCTTACTTTTCAATATTTGGGTTATCAAAACTTTTTTATGCTGCTGGATTAGGTATTACTATTCTTGCTGCTTCATTAGAGTTTGCTAAACTTGTCACAGTATCATATGTTTATAGATTTTGGAAATCAATCAAGAAGGGTTTACGTGGTTTTTACATATTTGCTGTAGTGTTTATTATGTTATTAACATCCATTGGTATTTATGGATTTTTAACTGGTGCATACCAACAATCTGCTAATAAATTAGAGATGAGAGATTCACAAATAAAAATAGCAGAAAATAAAAAAACATTATTCATTGCACAATTAGATAGAGTAAATAAGTCTATTGAAAGTTCAAATGAGAGAATAAATACATTATCTGGATTAAGAACACAACAAGAGAAGAGATTAGACAACCTTTATGAACAAAAGTATATAACTGTTGCTAAGAGGGCAGAAACTCAAATAACAGGCTCCGATGATCAAATAAAGCTATTAAATCAAGATATAACAGATAAAATGAAGCAAACAACTTCAATTAATGATTCAATTTCATTTTATGATCAAAAAATACTTGATTTGAAGTCCTCTGATGTATCAAATGAAATTGGACCGTATAAATTTGTAGCTGATTTGACTGGTGCATCAATGAATAAAGTTGTAAATATTGTTGCATTACTTATCGTATTGGTTTTTGATCCACTAGCAATTGCATTATTGATTGGTGTTAATCAATTAACTATGACAATAATTGCAGAAGTAAAAAAAGAAGATGAAGAAAATGAGCCTGATGTTGAGCATGATATTGAACCTATTGCTGAGCCTATTGTTGAGCATGCTAATGAAGATAAAAATAAACCAGAGTACAATGATGTATCAGATATCTCAAGTGATAATATCGACAATAGTTATGATATATGTGAGAATACGATTCCTGTTGAATCAAAGTTGGATTCCTTAGAATTTAGTGATCCTGACTCATTACAAATTGGAATGATTGTGGATCATCAAAGATTTGGTAGAGGTGAAATTGTTGATATGCAAAAATCTCTATCTGGAAATAGCGCAACTGTACTTTTTGAATCTTTTGGTGAAAAACAACTTTTTCTTAAGTATGCAAAATTGAAAGTAGTTGAGGTTGATATGTTTAATTGGAATAATCTTGAAGTAGAACCTAAAGAAGTAGTTAAATTTAATCCAATTGTATATACAGAACCAAAAGTAGAAAAAGATGATGAAATTGTTCAAATCACACATCATAAAGGACACAACGCAACACATCACACAACTGTTAATACTGCGTTAAGATCGGAAAATGGTACATTTTTACATTGATTATCTATCCATTATAAACCAAGCAGATTGAGATTCACCTCTTACTCTTTCGATAACTTCTGTCATCTTTTCTTTACCTTGTGCAATTATGTCTGCTGAATTATATTGAAAGTTTCCTGGCATATTGAATGTAAGTCTTCCAAGTGCCATTCCCATTCTCATTTGAGCTAAACCAATAAGGTATTGTTTGAAATAAACATGATCAAATAATTCTTCTTCTTCAATTTTAACATATACTTCTAACATAAGGTCTGTATGAACTGGTGCTAAGAATTGTAATCTTTTATTTAATGGATTATAATTAAATCTGGTGGTATTTGCTGTCATTTTATTTAATTGATCAGCAAAATTGCTAATAACTGATCTATAAACACCTAATTCACCTGCTGTGGATACAAATGATGTTAAAAATGGCTGATTAGTTACTCCCATGTTTATTGATAAGTTTGGTGCTTGAATACCTAATCTAAAAAGTGTTGGATTATCTATTCTGACTATTCTAACTATATCTTCAATTTCTTGTGGTAAAATTAAATACTGGCTTCTGTGGTATTGTTCTGTTACTAAAAAACTTTTTTCTAAATAATAGAATGTTTTTATTTTTGAAAATTGGTAATTTTTATAGAACCAATCTAATGCTTCTTCTCTAATAAGACGATATATTTCTAAGTCTGGTAATATTTTATCAAAAAGTCCAGTCATTGTTAAATCTGCTTGAACTATATCTACTAATTGATCAATTGTCATTGACATAATTTTATAATTATTTTTATTTTATATATTAAATTTTTCACTATGAAACATAGGTTCTATGATGTTAATTAGTTCTTCAAGATTATCAGATTGCCTAACTAGATGTTTTTTTAAAAATTTATTACTTATTTTAATAGTATCACTATTTAATTTTCTAAATCCTTCTTTATCAATTTTATATAATCTGGATAAATTATACCTATATCTAACATCATTTAAAAATTCAATAACTTCACATATGATTAAAAACATATTTCCCTTTTCATCTATTATTTTTAATAATAGGTATTTTTTTAATTCACTATTATTTTCAAATGTTTTTAAGTATTTCATACATTAAATTTTCTTGTTGTTAATAAAGTATCAATATCTAATAGTTTTGTAGAAGATTCTAATAAAATGACATTATGATATTTGGTTATTCTTCTTGAACCTGTTAACTTATGAAATAAAACAGATGCGCCAAATTTCATATCCGCAGTTTCTTCTAAATATTCTTCATACCAATTAATACAAGATTCTAAATCATTATCACCATCAAATAATCTTACATATTTTGGTTTTATATCCTTTTCTAGCATTTCTCCAAAGAGAGTATAATTTTTTTCTGGATGAAAGTTAATATTTCTATATTGATTTAATTCTTCTTCTGATTTATAATCAGATAGGTTTAATTCTTTGACTTTTTTAATTTTCATATATTGGATTTTTTTTTGTCATTACTAAATTTAAATCATCAAGTAGTTTACTTGTTTTTGTTTCTTCAACTAATAATAATTTACAACCATCATCTGGCCAATTCGGAAATTGTTGTATATGTCTTTTAACTCTATCTATACAGTCTTTTGCTGTATCTTCAATCATTATTTCTCTAAATTGAGGAAAGCCATCTTTTAATTCTTCTTCATATACGTAGAAAAGAGTTTTTGATTTGTTGAATTTATCATTACGGAACCATTCTAATTGAGGTTCAGATAAGTTTAATTCGTTGACTTTTTTAATTTTCATATTACTATATATTAAAAAAAGTATTTTAAAAATTTATATATAACCTTGATGAAAATTTTAACACTTAAAGAATTCTCTATTAATGAGAACATATCGCTTATTGACCATGATGGTATTCTACTAATTGTGGATGTTCAATCAAATTTTAAAAAATATTTCCCAACAGATCCAAATAGCTATGTTAAAAAATTAGATAAATATTGTGAAGAATTTCCAGAAGATGGAGATTTAAAAGGTGTTTATCAAATTTGGGATTCTAATCAAGGCTCTAAACCAACTTATAAATTTAAAAATCAGAGAGATTTAATAGAAAAAAAGTATGGAGTAAAGAAATTCTATTCTAAATATAAAGGCGGATTTAATGAATGGATATATTATATTTTTGATGATAAAACTATGGAACAATTCTCTGCTCATAATAACAAATTTAAAGAAGGTGATGCTTTTAAAATTAAAGATAAAAATGAATTCCTAATTTATATAGGCAACAATCATAAGTGGTTTTATGTTAATGAGGAATTGGTTGATCTATTTAAAAAATTTAGAGGAAAAAAGATTATTATTTGTGGTGGCGCCGACCAAGAATGTATTTTAGACATTTACACTGCATTGAAGTCTTTTAATGTAACACCAGTATATAATCATCAGTATATGTATAGTGCGGAAACAGGTAATTATTTAAAAAAGAAATTATCTAAGAAAAGTTAAATTTGTTTTTATATATTTTTTAGAATTTATACATCTTTTTGTAAAACAAAGATTTTCTATTTTTGCTATTTCTTCTGCTTCTATATTATTTTTAAAACCTTCAAATATTGATATTTTGTGATCTATTGTTGGATAATTTCCGTGACTACCAGGCAAATTAAAATTATCTTTGATATATTCATTATCATAATAATCAGAACCATTCCAAAAATTTAATAATTCTGTTTTGTTTTTCTTAGTTAATCTATAAACTTTATTTTTATATAATTCAAATTCATCTGTTGTAATATTAAATCCATTTTTTATAAAATATTCTTTTTTTATTTCTTTCATTTTATCTGACATCATTGGATTAGATGTTCCATAATTCATTATACTTGTTTTTTCAGATTTTTCATAAAAATCTTTAGATAGTACATAATATTCCACACCATGTCTTTCTAACATAGTAATTTTTCTTTTTTCTTTAAATTCTTTAAATTGCGATGGATTTTCACAATCATATTTTTCTAAACAAGTTTCTTTTACTTTTTCTAAATTGGAAAAATGCTCAACCCCATATTTTATCATACTTGTTTTATTCGCTTTTAACCTGCTACATTTTTCACAACAGCAATAATATCCTTGTCTATTAAAATTTTTTAAGTAAAATCTATATATTAAATCTTTTTCATGTCCGCAGACATCACATTTTACTTTTACAATAGAGTGACTACCATTATTTAAGTGTTCAATTGGAATTATTAATTTATTTCCTCTCTTTAAGTTATTATAACCTAAAGATGAAAAATGCTTCATATTTGCTGAATTGAGTGTTATTTCAACTTTTTCTGTCAGTATCATTTAATTTTCTTTAATTATTTGGCTTGATGGACGAGTAGGTTTTAAATTAGAGTTGGTATTTTTCATATATTCATCAATAATAATTTCTGTTAGTTTATTAATTTGATAGCCTTTTTCTTTACAATATTTTTTGAAATTTTCGTGAATTTTAGGATCTATGTGTAGTGTTTTCATATTTTCTTTTTATTGTATATATAAATTAAATAAAGTCATAAATAGTCATTTTTGATATTATTTGATATTTTTTTGATATTTTTTTGATTTATTTTTTAATATATAATACAAGTCAACAAAGTGTGACTAAAAAATTAGATTCGTAAATTAATATATAATAAAAATAAAAATACTATATGATAAGTTCTATTTTCCTTTTTGATGTTTTACAATTATTCCAAGACTATGGAATTATTGGAACAATATTAATTTTAGCTATTCTTGTGTCATATATGGTAATTAAGAATTTAACTAAGACAAATACTGCACAACAAGAAAAAATAAATGAATTATATTCTAAATTAGATGGATTTATAAATAAATTTTCAAGTGAGGAAAAACATGAATTAGTTGGAAAATTTGATAATTATGCCGTAAATGCCAACAAAATACAAATACAATTGTATCATTTGTTACAGAATTATGGTGCAGAAAGAGTATCAATTTATGAATTTCATAATGGTGGTAAAAATTTAGCAGGTATTGAATTTAAAAAATGTTCTAATACCTATGAAGCAGTATCATTAGAAACTAAACCAGTGATAAAAGAAATGCAAAACTTACCATTAAGTGTTAATCCTTTATGGAGTAGGACTTTAGTTACAAGATGTGATATTATAATTCCTTCAGTTGAAAAATTAGAGGATACATTTTTAAAAGGCTATTTAGAAACTCAATCAATAAAGACTTATTATTCCTCTATACTACAAGATTATGATAATACACCAATTGGCTTTATAACTTTAGAGTATTATCATAAGTCAAAAGAACTTACAGTTGAGCAATTAGAAGAATTTAATGAAATTGCTATAAAAATATCAGTGTTAATAAATATTAAATAATGCCAATACATGTATTTATAGACTTGTTTATTTCCCTTATAATATTAGGCTTAGTATTTATTGTTTATCTAAAACAAAAAGAGTATAAGAAAGGTTCTGATACATTAATCAAGGTTTTGTCTGAAAATATAAACTTTTTTACTCAATTATATAAAAAACAAGAAGTTGTAAACTTAAAAAAATCAATTGATTTATATTCTCAGTTTCAAATAATATTGAAAATATCTAAATGTGAGTTTGTTAGTTTTTTTAAATATGATTATTCTAATAGATACATATTGCTACATTTTATATTATCAATAAATAGTAATGGTAAAATAATTCAAACAAGTTTATTAGATAATGTTCCAATTACAGCTAATTTAGATATCTTAAATATATTAAAGTCAGATGATAATGACCTATATCTTCTATCACCTAATGAAATTGAAGGTAAAAACGATAGTTTATATAAGAATCTAAAAGAGAGAGAAATAAATACAATTTATTATCAAAATATATTTAGGGATAAAGAAAACCCACTAGGCTTTATTTCATTATCATATAAGGATGAAAGTTATGATTTACCTCAAGAAGATAAGATTGAAATTTTAAGAATTATAGAGAAAATGAAATCCCTTATTTAAGCCACAACTGCCAACATACACATAATAGGAATCAAACTTACATCTTTAGTAATAAGATATGTAATAGCGATTGCAACATACATAATAATACAAGTAATTCTTAACATTTTTTTCATAATTGTTGTTTTTAATTGTGATGCAAAGATAGTAATATTTTTTTAAACTACCAAATATTAATCATATATAAATAATATATGATAATAAAATCCATTTCACTTAAGAATTTCAAATCATTTGGAAATAATAAGCAAACAGTAACTTTTAATACAACTACTGGCTGTTTAATATTATTAACTGGCAAAAATGGAAATGGTAAATCTTCTTTTCAACAATCTATAGACTTTTCTTCATTTGGTATTGTTAGAGGTAAAAATGGTAAAAGAGTACCACAGTCGATTCTACCCAATAGAATTAATAAAAATCTTGAAACTGAAATAGAATTTATTAATAATTCATCAGACACAATTAGAATTCAGAGAAATTTAGAGCCAACAAGTCTTAAAGTTTTTATTAACGATACAGACAAGACAAGAGAAATTAAAAATTATAAAAAGGAAGAAAAAGATGGTATAATTGGATTTGATTTTGAGACATATAAGAGTTTTATTTCTATGTCAGTATCAGATTTTGCAAATTTTATTGATCTTACACCAGAAGAAAAAAGAAATATCATCAATAAATTATTTAATTTACAAGATTTAGATAACTATCTTTCATTAAGTAATGGATTAATAAAACAACACATTGAAGAAAAACAGAAATATGAAATAATTATTGAAACTAATAATCAAACAATAAATACTCTTAATCAGAATATAATAATTATTAAAAGAACTGGCGCAATAGATACTAAAAAAGAATTAGAAAAATTAGAAACAGAAAAAGAATCAAAAAGAGAACCATATGTAAAATGTAAAAAAGATATTACTGAATTTGATACAAAATTAGTAAATATGGAGAATCAACGTCAAGATATGGAGAATAGAAGAAATAATCTTCTTAATGATATTCTTGAAATAAAAGTTGAACTTAGAAGTATTGAAGATAAATTAAAAGTCTATGAATCAGGAATTTGTCCAGTGTGTAGTTCAGATTTAACTGATGAAACTCATCTACATGATTTGAGTGATATTAATTCGAAATATTTAGAATATGGAGAAAAAGTTAAAAATATGGAGAATTCAAAAAATGATTTAACATTAAAATTAACACAAATTTCAAATCAAAAAAATTCTATATCAAATCAAAAATATGACGCTAATGTTAAACTCAACAAGGTAGTTTCAGAGTTGAAATCTATAACTAAAAAGATGTCAGAATTAAAAGAAGTTAAGACTGAAGTATCTGTTGATGAACTTACTAAGAATATTGATGATCTTAGACAAAAAAATATTGAGAATTCTAATAAAATTTCTGAGTTAGAATCTAAAATTAACATTTATGAGGAATTAAAAGATGTATTTTCTAATAAAGGTGTTAGAAAGAGTATTATTAAGAATATTGTTAAGCCAATTAATGTTTATTTGAAGGATATATTAGATGAATTGAAATCTCCTTATAATATTAAGATAAATGAAGAATTTAATGTTAATATCTATGAAAGATTGACAAACGAAATTCATCCTGAAAGTTTGTCTATGGGTGAGTCTAAGAAAATAAATATTGCTATTGCTCTTTCTTATTTGAAATTGATTTTGAAGTTTAGAAAATTGAATATTTTGTTTTTGGATGAGGTGTTTTCAAGCATGGAGCCTGAGAATGTTGAATATGCATTAAAAGTTCTTAAAAATTTCACAAAAGAGTTTAATTTGAATATTATTATTTTAGATCCAAAGGTATATTTTACTGACACCTCAAGTTTTGGGTTTAGTTACTTTGATAGAATCATAAAGATTGATAAAAAAATGACGTTTTCTGTAATAGAAGAATCATAAAAATTTATTGTAAATTTTTATATATACAATAAAAAAATACAATAAATGGATTCTAATAATTCTAATACAAAATATAATAATTGGTTTTTTTATGCATTAGCAATTTCAATAGTTATTGGATTTTTTGTGGTATTGTCTTTATTGATAATGACTAAAGGCGCAGAATCCACTGTTAATATTGTAATTGGAGCATTAGTTGGAGCATTTTTAACAGTTGTTGGATATTTCTTTGGTACTAATAAATCAAGTGAAGCTAAAACTGAAATGATTTATAATTCAACACCGATAAGAAGTGCAAATCCAAACTTACCAAATCCTAATCTACCTAATCCTAATCTACCTGATCCAAATTTGCCAAATCCTAATCTGCCTGATCCAAATTTACCAGATCCTAATCTACCAAATCCTAATCTACCAAATCCTAATCTTCCAGATCCAAATTTATTTAATCTCTCAACAACAACAACAACATTAATAATAATTGATATTGATAATATTCAACCAACAAATTTAGGTGAGAATTAAGCTTGTTTTTTAACCCATTTTAGAAAATTTCTAACTTTTTTAGAAGTTAGAAGTTTTTTCATATCATTATAATATTTACCCAGTTCTTTTTCTGTATGAAAGTGGTGAATAGCATAGTGACAATCATCACACAAATCTACACCATGACTTTTCATATATTCTTTTTTGTACATTTTTACAAAAAGTTTATTTTTATGAAGAGTTTTTGGTATATAGTGGTGAAAAGTTAATTCTTTTTCCCTTCCACAAAGTCCGCATTTAGCTATCATTGTCTTCTGATAATAATTTTAATTGTTTTAATTTTTTTCTTCTTTTGAATATAACATCATCATAATCTACTAATTCGTCTGGTTTGGTTGCGATATATTCAAGTATTTCTTGTGTAATAATGATTTTGTCTCTATCATCTATCTGATTAGGAAATGGATATGGATAATCATTATCACTTGGCATAATATTTATATAGAAATCATTACGGTCTAATTTTTTAACTAGTTTCAAATCAATCTTGTAAGATGTGAAAATACATTTACAATTATTATGCTCTAATATGTATAATATTAAGTTATTAAAAAGAGAAAAATCTTTGATAAGATAATTATCAAAGATAATTAATGATGGATTTAAATGTCTAAGATAATAATCATATTCTTTTATAGAACAAAATGTTAGATAATTATTATTAAATAATGTTATTTCACCAGGCTTAGATTTTCTTACTGACTTAGGTATATCTTTTAAAACTTTATCTTGATATATTTTTATATGATTTTTTTGATCACAAAAAAATAAAATATCTGAACTTTTTGTAATTGCAGCAAAATCTTGAATTATGTGAGACAGCAAATAGCTTTTACCTGTTTGGCGACCCCAAAAGATAAAAGCTTTACCATATTTTACTATGTTATTAAATGCTTGTTGTTGATTTCTCTTTAATATCATTTATTTTATTTTATACAAATATAATTATAATGTTTTATAAAAAAAACTTGATTTTTTTAAATACTAAATCTGTAAAATAAATCAAAAATATAACAATTAGGACCTATTCCAATTTATATATAGAATAAAAAGAAATTTATGAAAAAAGGAATAATATATGGATTAAGATGTCCATTATCAGGGGAAATCAGATATGTTGGTCAAACAATTAAAAAAATAAATCGTAGATTGTCTGAGCATAGATGTGATAAACGGTTTAACACACATAAAGTTAATTGGATAAATAAATTAGATAAATTAAATATTTTGGATAATTTAACAATAGAGTTATTGGAAGAGTGTGAAGAAGTCTTTCTTAATGAAAAAGAACAATATTGGATAGAAAAACTTAAACAAAATGGCTGCAAATTAGTTAATTTGACAAATGGAGGTGATGGTGTTGGTTCAGGAAAAATTTGTAGTGAGGAAACAAAAAAGAAAATATCAGAATCTAATAAAGGCAAAAAATTATCAGAGAAATCTAAAAAAAGAATATCAGAAAAACATAAAGGTATGATATTATCTGATGATCATAAAAAGTCAATATCAATAGGATTAAAAAATGCATATTTACATATAGAAAAACCTAAAATTACAGAAAAACAAAGATTAAAAATAAGTAATGGATTAAAAAAATATTTTTTAGAAAATCCTAAACCAAAAAAGGAAAAAATAAAAAAGGAAAGAGAAGTTAGAACTTATACAGTAGAAGAAAAATTAGAAAAAAGTAAAAAAGTATCTGGAATAAATAACCCATTTTTTGGTAAAAAACATACTGAAGAAACAAAAAAGATAATTGGCGAAAAAAATAGAATTCATATGATTGGTGAAAAAAACCAATTTTATGGGAAAAAGCATACTAATGACACAAAAGAAAAAATTGCTAATAAATTAAAAGGAAATCCAAAAAAATTATATTATATTTATGATGAAGATTCATTTATAATGTGTGATACATCTATAAATTTGTTACCATTTTTTAAATCAAATAGAACAGATAATATATCAAGATTTTGTGATAAAAATAAAAAATATAAAGGTTATTACATAAAATCAAATATTAAACCCTTGTAAATTTTTTATCTTTTATAGATTTTGTTGTTATACCATAACACTCTGGACCAAAGCCATTTACGAGACTGGATGGAGTTGTGAGGGCTCGGCCACAACGACCGCAGATGCCTCTGTGATAGATTGCGATTTCTTCATGTAATTTATTTTCCAATAAAAGTTTGAAGAAAAATGTGAAGGCTTTGTAAGATAAGGCATCTTCACCAATTTTAGAATTTTTGGTTAAAGTAAAAGTTAATTTACCACCATTGTCAAAAATTGTACCCATATAAGTATATGCACTTTCATTGTCCATTCCTGTAAGAACTGAAACAAAGAAAGGTGAAGTTAAATCATCCTTTTTTGCTCTTTTGATTTTGTAGGTAAACCAACGGCTTGTACGTTTGCTTTCTAATGTCATAATGGCTTTACCGCCAACGATGAACTTTTTGATGTCTTCTACATTTTCAAATTTGTAAACACTTTCTTTATTCAGTTCCATATCTATTATTATTAGACTACAAAGATACGGATAATTATTTAATTAAACAAAAAATCCTTGATTTATTTCAAGGATTTTTTTTTAGTTATTTAATTTCTCGAATCTCCATTTGAAAAAATAATAATCATTGTTTTCAACGTGATATGTTTCTCCTTGAACTTTTATAATAACATATGGTTTATTGTCTGCTGACATATTATATCCAAGAACTTCGAGAACTTGATCTGATTTCATTTCGTAAAGTTTACCCATATTATCTTTTACTGTATTTTCTGGTTTTAAGTTTTTATAAAAACCTTTACTTGGAATAAACCATTTTTCTAATTTTTTGTAGAAGAAATTACCTAATTTAAGTCTGTATTCTGGATTGAATCTATATTGATATTCTGGTTCAAAAAATAATTCTGATTCAAATTTTGGTCTAGCCATTGCATTAAAATTTTTAAATGCTCCAAAATATTCTTTTTCGTCGTATTCAAAAGATAAAAATACATCTAATTTTAAGTTATTATTTTCAAACATTCTTAAAATTTTAATATTTTTGAATAAGTTTATGTCTTCTAAGAACGGATTTGGATCTCTATAAATTAAATCACTTTGAGTACGAATACCTTTCATTATTGAATTTAAGTTAGCAACTAAGCCAGATTGTCTTGCATAAAAGTCACAATATGGGCTATCTTGGTATCCATTATAAGACATACGCGGATCTTGAGCGAAAGCGTACTGTCCACCACCACCAGAAGTGCCAAGTGGCTCAATACCAAATTGATACTGTAAAAATTCTGAGCCCTCGAAGATTTTTATTTCGTTTAAAAATGAATATCTACTAAATTTTAATACTTTCATTTGAATATATCATTTAATTTTTCTTCAATAATATTAATTTCCTTATAATTAATTCTATGTAATATTATATTGTTTTGTTTGCAGTATATATTCTTTATTTCATCTCGTTTTTTAATAGTAATTAAATCTGTCCACATTTTATGTTGTATAAAATGTTGCTTACCATCAAATTCTATACACATATTATATTCAGGTAAATAAAAATCAAATGGTAATGGTAATATATTTCTACAATCAGTAAATCTTTTTTCTCTTTTAAATTTAATATTTTTATTTTTTAATATTTTTGAAATTTCTTTTTCTCCTTTTGACTCATTACAAATTGGACATCCAATACCTCTTAAATGGTATGAAGCCGATTGCTCAAAAGTTCCATGTTTCTTACATATGATTTTCATTTTTTTAGTAACATTTTCATATTCTATTAATGAATAATTATATTTATTGCCATGAATTTCTTTTGATTTTTCTATAAAGTCATCATTTGAATCACATTTATTTTTTGCAAAACATTTATTACAACCTTTACCATTTAAATGAGAATTTGGTATTTGTTCAAATATTCCATGAACAGGACAAATTATTTTAATTTTTTTATGTGATCCTTTATATTCAACTAATGAATAATCATATTTGTCGCCGTGAATATTTCTTGATTTTTTTACAAAATCATTCACATTACTTAAGAATTTATCTGTTACACATTTGATACATTTGTGTCTTAGATGAGAATTTGGTGTTTGTTCAATTACTCCATGTTCTGGACAAATTATTTTAATTTTTGTTTCGTTATTTTTATATTCAACTAACGAATAATCATATTTATCACCATGAATATCTCTTGCCTTTTTTATAAATTCTTCGATTGTTGTTTTTCTCATATATGTATATATAAAATCTTGAAAGTTAAAAATAATCTTTCAGTTTTCTAATTTATATTTTTTATATATACCTCAGGGAATTAAGAATTTTTATATATAAAACAAAAAAAGCAAACATGGCAGAAGAATTAGATAACTCACAAGAAATTAAGAAAAAACCTATTTCAAAAAAGAGAGAATCAACTGAACAATATCAATATGTTCCTGGTGAAAACGAGGAATTAATTATGGATAGACCTTCTGAACCATTAAATAAAATACCGTCACCTATTATGAAGCCTGAACAAAAAGTAGTAAAATCAAATAAAGAATTATATGAATCTTATCTTAAAGAGTTAAGAAATTTTTCTTTGAGCTTAAATAGTGAAGTTATTTATGATTCAAGTATAGACAAATCTAAAGAAAGACCACTTAAATTTGAAAATGATTATTTTGTTTTATATGGTAAAAAATATTCTTATAATGGATTAAAGATCCAAAAAATTAATTAAAATGAATGGAATTAAAAAATATTCATAATCGTAAAGATTTTGTAAAAATTAATGAAGCAGGACCTTTTTTAAGCGGCTCAGAAGGCGGCGCTGGTTATAGTGATGGATTTGCTAATAACGCTAAATTAAAAGATACTTATTTGGGTAAATTACTTAATGGACTTTTTAGTGGTATTGGCTGGTTATGGAGAAAATCTAAAGAATATTTTGTTATTAATAAATTAATTGCGCAATTAGTTAATGAATTGTTGAGAGGTGTTATATTATTTTGTTTTGCTAATAATATTAGTTTGAAAGATGGCACAAAATCTTCATCTGAAGCTAATAAAGAAGGAAATGCAGAAGGTACTGGTGATGAAACTGGTGAAGAAACTGGTGACGAAATTACTACACAAGAAGAAGAAACTATGTCTGCTGATGAATTGAAAGAAGAAATAAAGAAACTTGGTAAAATTATAGGTGAAGATTATAATGAACTTGGATATGCAAAGAGCAGACTTACCCACTCTGAAAGTGAATTAAAAAATTTAACAAATCCAAAGGAAAAAATTGCTAAACAAGCTCAAATAGATAAATTGAAAACAAATTATGATGGAATACAAACATCTATAAAAGAGAATGAAGTTGAATTAAAAAAATTAAAAGATAGATTGACGAAAATTAGTGGTCAAAATGTGAAACCAGCACCAACTGGAGTTTCTTCATTTCAAAAAATAGAAAAATCATTAAAGGATCAACAATTTAACGCTTTTAGTGAGAATATTCCACCTTTGGCTGTTGGTAATGGAATTTCACCAATTTCTTATCAAGAATTTACAACTAAGTTTGTAAAAATAAAACCAAAACAAATTGAGATTGGTAATGAATTATCTGCTGTTATAGATAATAATCTTCAAAATATTAAAGTTACTGGATTTGATCAGCAAGGTAATGTTACATATGAAATAAATGGAAAACCAGGCGCAACTTCAATACAACCTAATAGATTACTTATAAATAATTTTCCAAATTTTAATACAATAAAAAAGGAATCTTTGGATTTTTTAAATAAGTTTATTGGTAGTTATAATGATGGTAGTATGTCAGAAGAAAATAGAAAAAAAATGGAGCAAATATATGCTAATTATTCTATGATAAATGCTATGAGTGAATATAGAAGATCAACTAAGGTTACAGAATCACTTGATTATATATTGAATGAGGACGGTTTGATTAGGAATGTTGGACAAAATCTTGCACATTCTTCTGGTACTGCAAAAGTTAAACCAGATGAACCAAAGGCTGGTCAAGTTGGCTTAGGTAAAGCTCTTGCAATGAAAGCTGGCGCATCTGCAACTGTAGGTAATATTTTAACTAAAAGAGATAGAGAAAAATATAAAGATAAAGAAGAAGAATTTAAATTGAATATTCGACGTCAATTTAGCTGAAATAGAAAAAACAGTAGAAAAAATGGATGGTGAAGCACCTGATAATGAAAGTGTTAAAGCAAAAGTTTCATCTTATGTTAATCCATATAATTTAAAAACAATTCAAATATCAGCAGAGCAATTAATAGGTGGTGCAAAAACTGCTGAAGGTGGAGACAATGCTTTAAGATTGAGATGGAATAAGGAAGTAACTAATACTTATGCTGCTTTTACTAATATAATGGATATTGAAAAAGTGAATATTATCAATGAGTACGGTAAAAATTTAGATGAGGGTAAAGTTAAAAAGTCTGTTGATAATAAAGTGTCTCAAATTAAAGCACAGGATAAAAGTGGTAAAATTCAGAATGAATTTGGAGATTTATTGGAGCCTGGTACTGTGAATTTTGGTGGTATGAAAGATGGTTTATGGTGTTATTATAGTTTTATGTATAACTCTAAAGATTTTAACACATCTATTGCACCAGTTGCTGATGCATTTAATAATAATATCGGACTATTTCAAATAACTTCAGCTTTTGATTCAGTTGATCATACTACACATACTATTGTACCAAATGATACTTTTAATAATACATTTAGTACTAGCACTAGTGATACGAATGTTACACCTAAAAATATAAATGTGTTTTTTTTAATAAAAAGTTTGAAAAATTTCCCAAGTGCAAATAATAGTAATGGTATTAAAAATTCTATTCTTGTATTGAACGAGTATGAATTATCTGATGGTACAACAAAATTACTTTTGAAAAAAGTAGGAGGAAAAGATATATTAATAGATGATAATATGTTTACTAATTTTAATAGTAGTGAATATTTACATAATACTAAAACATTTTCTTGTTCTAAGTTTAGTAAAACTAAATTTGATCCTTGGAAAGCAGCTTTTAATTTCTCTTCTGCTAATAA
>Ga0114951_10000515_pt1 | contig 53637 bp, 50 predicted proteins | sample AM7aDNAmetaG_FD_88677 | JGI IMG/M metagenome (GOLD analysis project Ga0114951, IMG submission 88677) | Freshwater microbial communities from Finland to study Microbial Dark Matter (Phase II) - AM7a DNA metaG | ecosystem: Environmental > Aquatic > Freshwater > Lake | place: Finland: Lake Alinen...
GATACTCCAAAATTTATTGAAACAACAAGGGCAGATAGCCATTTGGAACTGACTAAACATTAAAAACCGGACATTTCTACTTTGGTAGAAAGCGGACATTCTTACTTTGGCTTGACAGCTGTCTAAATTTCTATTTACAAAAACCCTTAGTAATGCTACAATATTCCGAATGTGGGGCTGTAGCTCACCTGGGAGAGCGTCTCTCTGGCAGGGAGAAGGCAAGGGGTTCGATCCCCCTCAGCTCCACCAATTTTTAAGGATTCCTTAAAAATTGGTCGAGAAATCGAAATTCGAAATTCGAAAAATAATGTAACCGTTAGATTTCTGTCATTTTTCGATTCTCGATTCTCAATAAGGTTCTTAGTCAAATAATTCCAAACTTCTGAGGGTAAAGTGCATATTTGGGGATATACTCTAATAAGCGTTATCGTTGTAAGTCTCATTTCTCTTATCGGTGTCCTTACCCTTGCGTTTAAACAGGAAACTCTGAAAAAAGTCCTTCTCTTTTTTGTCTGCTTTGCGATAGGGGCCTTATTCGGCGATGCTTTCATCCATCTTATACCCGAATCCTTCAGCAAGCTGGGTACCGAGAGTTTAGCCGTACCCATATATATCCTTACCGGGATAATGATATTTTTCTTACTGGAAAAAGCCATAAGATGGCGTACCTGCCATAAAGAATACTGTGAAGGCCATTCCAAGCCTTTTGTGGTAATAATACTTGCCGGGGATACCTTTCATAATTTTATTGACGGTATGGTTATTGCCGCCAGCTATCTTGTGGATATTCATCTGGGTATAGCCACCACTATCGCAGTGGTTCTTCATGAAATACCTCATGAAGTCGGAGATTTTTCGGCGCTTATTCACGGCGGCTTGCCTATAAAAAAAGCTCTAATTTTTAATTTTCTTTCGGCGCTGGCCGCTATTTTCGGCGCTATTGTCACACTTATGATAGGAAATATTTCGGAAGGTTTTAAACTGGCTCTGCTTCCTATAACGGCCGGGGGTTTTATTTATCTTGCGGGTTCCGATCTGCTCCCTGAACTTTACGCGGAGAATGGAGTGGTTAAATCTATAATACAGTTTTTTTGCATCTGCCTCGGGATAGGAATGATGGCGTTAATGGTGCTGGTAGGATAAACGAATTAGAAAAATTTAATAAAAAAGGAGAACCGGTAAAATGAAAAAAGTCGGATTTGCCATTGTAGGTTGCGGTAACATAGTTGCCAATCATCTTTCGGGAATACTGGGGACACCGGAGGCCGAACTTATTGCTGTAGTCGATATTGTGGAAGCCAAAGCAAAAGCGGTCGCGGAAAAACATAAAGTAAAATACTACACCGACATTAAAGATATGTTGAGAAATAAAGATGTTGATGTGGTCACTATCTGCCTGCCGTCGGGCATACATATGGAAAACTCCATCTTAGCGATGGAAGCCGGGAAGCATGTTATCTCCGAGAAACCTCTTGAAGTCAACCTTGAAAAAATAGACAAAATGATAGAAGCCTCCAAGCGGACCAAAAAACATTTAGCGGGTATCTTTCAGAGCAGATTTTATGAATCTTCTTTGATTATAAGAAAGTCTATTCAAGACGGGAAGCTGGGTAAGCTGGTACTGGGCGACGCTTATAATAAATGGTACCGTTCCCCGGAATATTACGCCAGCGCGGGCTGGAGAGCCACCTGGGATCTTGACGGCGGCGGGGCTTTGATGAACCAGGCAATACATGCGCTTGACCTGCTTATGTTTTTTATGGGCGAGGTGGAAGCGGTTACCGCTTACTGTGAAACCATAATCCATAAGATTCCTGTGGAAGATACGGCGATTGCGATTTTAAAATTTAAGAACGGCGCGCTCGGGACTATTGAAGCGACGACCTCTATAAATCCGGGGGAAGAAAGAAAGCTCGAAATTCACGGTTCGAAAGGGACTATTATTCTTAACGGTTTTCAGGATGTTACCTGGAAAATGGTGGGTCAACCGGAAAAGAAAGAAGGCGCTGCTGTTGCCGGCGGGGCCTCTGATCCTCTTGCCGTTTACCATGGCGGGCATCTCGCGCAATTTAAAGCCTTTACAAGAGCATTACTTGCCGGCGAAGTTCCTCCGGTTCCAGCTTCTGAAGCCAGGAAAGCCGTTGAGCTGATTCTTGCTATATACAAATCGTCCAGAGAAAAGAAAGAAATAAGGCTGCCTCTTTAAGAGGATAAACACTAAGTTTTTGTCAATATAAACTTTTAGTTCCGTAGTATTTGTATTTTTAGCCTCAGGGAACATCAAGGCCGGATTTGGTGTCTTTTTTACGACTTTTTTTTGAATGGAGAGGTAATGAAAAAAAGTATTATTTTGGCAGTATTTATTGCGCAGGTATTTTTGCTTTGCGGCTGTGCGGGTTTGAATTCCCGTTTAACAAACGACGAAGACAATATCCGTCTCGCCGCACTTGATGATATAAAAAATCTTGATGAAAGCGGAAAAGCGGATACCGCCCGGGCGCTTAAAGCATATCTCGGGGATCCTAATTCTTCGGTAAGAAATCGCGCCGCGGAAGCGCTTTTAAAGCTGGGCCCGGACGCCTCCGTTCCGGTCTTTATTGCCGCGCTCGAAGACAAAAATAATCAGGTAAGAGTAATTGCCGAAGAATATCTGGTAAAGTTTGAGGAGAAAGCCATACCTTTACTGCTTAAAGCCCTGGAGAGCCCGGATAAGTTCACGCGGACTCATGCTGCCTATGCTCTGGGTGCTATCAGCCCCTCAACACCGGAAGTTGCGAAAAAACTATTTTCAATTTTAGGGGATGAAAATAAAAATATTTGCGCGGCGGCGAGGGATGCTATTATTAAGACCGGGCTGGCGGAAAACGAAGATATCCTTGCGGCCCTTAAAAGTTCGAACGAGAGGCTGGTTCTCGGTGCCTCGTTCATTGCCGGTAAGAAGAAAACGGGAGACAGCCGGATAATCGAAATACTCCTTGATAATCTGACCTATTCCAATACCCTGGTAAGAAATGCTTCCGAATTGGCGCTGGTAGAAATAGGTTCCGTCTCCAAGGAAGCGGTTTCTCTCCTGCTTAAAAGATTTAAAAACTGCAGTCCGGAGATGAGGGGTGTTTTAATTGGTATTTTCGGTAATATAGGAAACTCGGCGTCTGAGGCGCTTCCTGAGATATTTATCATGCTAAAAGGCAGCAATGAGAGCCTGGCGGCGCTGGCGGCGGAAACTCTGCCTAAAATCGACAACAGATCCGCGGAGGTTCTAAGCGAACTGCTGGTTATGGCCGGCTCGGAAAATATTAAAAAAAAGGTGGCCGCGCTCACGGCTCTGGGTAAAATGCGTACAGAGTATAAACAAATTACCGGGGTACTGGTGAATGCGTTTAGCGATAATATTATTTTTGTCCGGGAGGCTGCCGTAAAATCTTTCGTAAGCATTTCTTACTATAACAGAGAATCAGCGGATTTACTCGGAGCCCTTATGACTTCCGGGGACAAGAGAGTCCGGGCCGGGGCTGTGAATGCGATAATCGGCTTGTTTGGCATCGTAACCACCGATTATACTGACATGCTGATAGAATTACTGAAAGACCCGGAATCATCGGTAAGGATAGCGGCCGCAGGCGCGGTTGGAAACCTGGGATTTAAGGGCATAAAAGCCGTTACTCAACTGGTCAAACTTTTAGCCGACGCGGATACGGGCGTTCAGTTTACTGCCAAAGATTCTCTGGAAAAAATCGGTATAATTTCCGGCACAATAGCAAAACAAATGATTCCTTTTATCAATGATGAGAACCAGCGCATCCGGAATGGGACCAGGTCGGTTCTTGCCAGAATAGGACAGAAGTCTATAGAACCTCTCATCGCGACGCTAAAAGAAGGCGACAATAAAATAAAAGCTACGGCGGCTTATGTGCTGGGGAAGATAGGCATTGAAAGAGGTTCGCCGCTTATGAAAACGGCCTCGGATAATCTTATTATTATAATGAAAGAAGATGATAAGGAAGTAAGAACCGCAGCCGCCACTGCTTTGGGGGATATCGGCATTGAATACAAGGAATCAATAATTGCACTTGCTGAGGCGTTACGGGATAATGAGGAAAGTGTCCGGGGTGCGGCGGTAGAAGCTCTCGGTAAAATAGGGCCGGGCGCTAAGATAGCGGCGCCTTTTATTGCCCAGACCATGAAAGACAAAAATAACAAAGTGGCGGGTAAAGCAAAGGACACCATTATCCGTCTCGGCAATGAGGCAGTCCCGTATCTCAGGGAGATATTAAAGGATGAAGATTCCCAGGTTAGGTCGGATGCGCTGGACGCGCTGAAAAAAATAGGAACCTCGGACGCTCTTGAAGCGCTTAAAAACTATAAGGCAAAAGATAAATAAATTTCAAACAATTAAGGTTTAAAGCAGAAGGACTTAGATGGAAACGGCTCCTTTAATAAAAGCAATACTAATAAGAATTGTTCTTTACGGGGCAATTCTTTTTTTTGTTTTTACCTGGATATTCTCGGGACTGCTGCTGCGCGCCTACCGGCCGGATACCGCCTATACGCCGGCAATGTTTAATATAAAATTCAACGAGGTTATCTTAAAAACCTCTGATAATATAGAAGCGCCTGCCTGGGAGATTCCCGCAAAAACGGCCGGGAATAAATGGATAATTCTCTGTCACGGACTGGGGGCGGATAGAAGCGATATGCTAAATTATATTCCACTCCTGCACCGGAAAGGCTACAATCTTCTGGCCCTGGATTTCAGGGGGCACGGAGCTAATAAATATAAGTACACTTCTTTAGGTTATAATGAAGTAAAAGATCTTCTGGGCGCCGTGGAGTTTGCCAAGGCAAATGGGGCAAAAAGTATAGGGGTACTCGGCCGCTCTATGGGCGGAGCGACAGCTCTTATGGGAGCAGGGCTTTGCGCGGATATAAACGCAGTCGTCTCCGACTCCTCTTTTGCAACCCTCAATTCCATGATCAGGCACTATGCCCGCCGGTTTTATCATGTGCCTTATTTTCCTCTGGTGCCTGCAGCTGTTTTTCTGGCTGAAATAAGAAGCGGTTTCAAATACCGGGAGGTTAACCCGGCAGTCAGTATTTCAAAAGTAAAAACCCCCGTACTAATAATCCACGGGGAAGCCGATGAGAACATTCCCGTAGAAAACGCAAAACTTATCTATGCGGCGGCGGCCGGGCCTAAAAAACTCCTGCTTTTTCCGGGAGCCCGCCATGTGGAAGCCTTAAGCACAGATACTAAAACCTATGAAAAAGAAGTCCTGGGATTTTTTGGAGAATATTTGAAATGAAGAAGCATAATAAAATAAAACTTTTTAACCGCGCAACCCCTATAGAATATGCCGAAAAAATAAGCAGGCAGCTGCGCGGCCCGGATATATATATTAAAAGGGATGACCTTACCGATTCTGCCTTGGGCGGCAATAAAGTAAGAAAGCTCGAATATATTCTTGCCGATGCGCTGGAGAAGGACTGCGATACTATTATTACGACCGGTGGGCCGCAATCCAATCACGCGAGAATCACCGCCGGAGTATGCGCGCAGCTCGGACTCCGCTGTATCCTGTTGCTTTCCGGCAAGAAAAAAGAAGTATTGGAAGGTAACCTGCTTCTTGATAAAATCTTTGGTGCAGAAATAATATACGCCGGTACCTGGGATTTTAAAGTCATTCACAAAAAAATGGAAACTTTAAAAAAACATCTGGATAACCATGGCCGCCGCGCTTATACTGTTCCTTTAGGCGGGGCGAGCGGGCTCGGGACCCTGGGCTATGCTGAGTGTTTCTCGGAGATAGTCAAACAGGAGAAAGAGCTGAAAATAAAGTTCAGCCGTATTTTTACGGCAAACGGTTCCGGAGGCACTCAAGCCGGGCTGGAGATAGGCAAAGCGGTGGAGCACTCCGCTAAAGAAATTATCGGGATAAGCGTTCTTTTTAAAAAAGAAAAAGCAGCAGTTTATGTAAAGCAGGAGATAGCGGAAGGTTTCAAAGTGTTGGGGATGGACCCGGGTAAGGAAATAAAAATAAATATTGATGATAATTATATCGGGGAAGGCTACGCTATTCCTGACGAAAGTACGCTTAATGCCATAAAACTGGCAGGCAGCAGTGAAGGAATAGTTCTGGATCCGGTGTATACGGGAAAAGCCTTTGCGGGCTTGATAGATTACATAAAATGCGGTAAAATCGGCAATAAGGAAAAGGTATTGTTTATTCATACGGGCGGGTATCCGGGTATAGTAAATATGACAGAAAAGCATAAAAAATATTTTGAAGGGCTTTAGAAGGACAAGAGGTAAAGAACGAAGTATGAAGTACGAAGTGAAAATAATAACATTGCAGGGAAAGGGGGAAGAAAATGTTTAAGATTTTAAAAAAAAGAGATGTTTCACCTTCGGTAAAGCTTATCGAAGTCGAAGCGCCTCTTGTCGCAAACTCGGCAAAAAGCGGGCAGTTTGTGGTTCTAAGGCTTAAAGAAGGCGGGGAAAGAATTCCTCTGACAATAGCAGATAAAAACAAGGCAGCCGGTACTCTGACCATCGTCTTTCAGGTCGTCGGAAAAACCACCCAGGAACTGGCCACTTACAAAGAAGGGGACTTTATAAAAGACCTGCTCGGGCCGCTCGGTAAAGCGACCGATTTCGGCTCCGCAAAAAATATAGTTTGTGTGGCGGGCGGGGTGGGCATAGCGGAAATCTACCCGGAAGTCAAAGAATTGCATGAAGACAAAAAGAAAGTTACCACCATAATTGGCGCTAGGAACAAGTCGCTTTTGTTCTTTGAAGACGAATTAAAAACGGTGAGCAGCGCTTTTTATGTGACTACCGATGACGGATCGTACGGCCGGAAAGGTTTTGTTTCTGAGGTGTTAAAAGAACTTCTGGAAAAAGATAAGAGCATAGATCTGGTTGTGGCCGTCGGGCCCGTAATAATGATGAAAGTGGTTTCGGACCTCACCAAAAACTACGGAGTCCGGACCATAGTCAGTTTAAATCCCATCATGCTGGACGCGACCGGCATGTGCGGCGCCTGCAGGGTGACCGTGGGCGGAAAAACTTTATTCGGGTGCGTGGACGGCCCTTCTTTTGACGGCCATCAGGTGGATTTCGGCGAACTGATGAAGCGCCTTAACCAGTTTAAAGATGAAGAAAAGAATTCAGCGGAAATTTACAAATTAAAATGCCCGGAGTGCAGATAATATGCCTATAAATCCTAAAAAAACAGATATGCCAAAACAAGCACCGGAAGCACGAGTAAAAAATTTCACCGAAGTGGCGCTGGGGTATGACGAGGCCGATGCCTTAAAAGAAGCCGCCAGATGCCTGCAATGCAAAAAACCGTTATGTGTGGACGGCTGCCCCGTAAATATAAATATACCCGCCTTTATTAAACTGGTCGGCGAGAAAAAATATGACGAAGCCGCAAAGAAAATTAAAGAAACCAATTCCCTGCCGGCGGTCTGTGGCAGAGTTTGCCCGCAGGAAGAACAGTGCGAACTGAAATGCATCGTGGGAAAAAAGAACGAACCTGTGGGGATAGGACGGTTGGAAAGATTTGTAGCTGATGCGGAGATGAAAGCTGGTAATATAGAAAAGAATGTGGTTAAACTCCCGGAAAAGAAAATCGCAAAAGTGGCGATAGCGGGTGCGGGGCCCGCAGGCCTTACCTGCGCGGGAGATCTGGCGAGGCTCGGTTATGAGGTGACTATTTATGAGTCCCTCCATGCTACCGGCGGAGTTCTCCGTTACGGCATTCCGCAGTTCCGCTTACCGAAAGAGATACTTGATATTGAAGTGGATTATCTAAGAAAGCTGGGCGTTAATATTATCGTAAATGTACTGGTCGGAAAGACCATTCCAATACCGGAACTTTTCAAACAGGGTTTTGCGGCGGTCTTTATCGGCGCCGGGGCCGGGCTGCCTTCTTTTCTCGGGGTTCCCGGGGAGAACTTTGCCGGCGTATACTCCGCAAACGAGTATTTGACCAGAATTAACCTTATGCAGGCCTACAAATTTCCTGAAACGGACACGCCTGTAAGAATAGGTAACCGCGTGGCTGTCGTGGGGGCGGGCAATGTTGCGATGGACGCTGCCAGATGCTCTTTGCGTCTGGGCGCAAAGGAAGTATACATAGTATATAGAAGAAGCGAAGAAGAGATGCCTGCAAGAAAAGAAGAGATTGAAAATGCAGTAGAAGAAGGGGTAAAACTTCATCTTCTAACCGCTCCGGTGGAAGTGCTGGGTGACGAAAAGACCGGCAGGGTAAAAGGGATGAAGGTCATAAAATGCAAGCTCGGAGAACCGGATGCCTCAGGCCGCAGGCGCCCCGTGATAATACCCGGTTCGGAATATGTTATGGACCTTGATACGGTCGTCTCGGCTATAGGTCAGTCTCCGAATCCTTTAATTCCGCAGTCAATGCCGGAACTTAAAATAGGTAAATGGGGAAATATTGTGACAAATGAAGAAACCGGTGAAACCTCGGTAGCAGGTGTTTATGCCGGCGGAGATATAGCAACCGGCGCGGCCACAGTAATCGCGGCTATGGGCGCAGGAAAGAAAGCGGCGGCAAGTATGGATAAGTACATTAAAAACAAATTAGGAATCAGTTAGCAGTTGGCGAAAAATTACAGTCTATAAGGGTCTGCAAAGGTCTGTAAGGGTCTGTAAAAGTCTATAAAGGTCCATAAGGTCTGTAAGGTCTAAAATCGTTGAGGGATATTTATTATGTTCCGTCGTGCATCTGTGTCATCTGTTTTTTATCTGTGCCATCAGCTGCGCTTTTAGCAGCTAAGGTCTGTAAAGTTTATAAGGTTCGTAAGGTCTAAAATCGCAGAAGGATATTTATCTTCGTCTGTTATCTGTGTCATCTGGTTTTTATCCATGCCCGCCAGTCTTTTTGGAGGGTGTGTATCTGCCTTCAAAAATGTAAATATTATGATATTTGAGCATCCGCCTGGGCGGAAGCTGCGCTTTCAGCAGCTAAGGTCTAAAATCGTTGTGGGATATTTGTGTAGGTGCAAAGTTTTTCCTTTATAAACTTTACAAACGTTACAAACTTTATGAACTCTTATGTCTATTTTAGACTACTAACCGGATATCGAAAGAGCAGGCACTCATTTTTCCAGAACGAGCCTTCCCAGCACCCTTGCATCTTCTCCCCAGTAAACAAAATTCGGGTCATGGGGTAAGAGGAGAGCTTGTTTTCTCACCCATTTCGCGGAATTTAAATTTTTAGTTCCGTCCAGGTCGGCGTAATAGAGCAGGAAGCCTATTTCTTCCCCGGGTTTAATATCCAGACCGGATAATTTTGCGGTTGCGGTAATTAAGAAACCGCTGCCGTCTAATTCGCAGGAATAGGTAAAGGGTCCTGTTTTTTTATTGTCTCCGGTTTTTATATCAAAGGTCAGTATGCCGGACTCAATCTTTTGAACCGCGCCTTTCCAGTTTTTGTAGTTGTCTTTTGAAAGCCAGATCTGGCAGGTATCGCCGGCAGTCAGAAGATCATCGTTTATTCTGAAACTGAGATAAAGAGTCGTCCCGTCGTGGGCGGTTCTTAATCTTGCCGAGAGGTCTTTTGGCCCCTGCCAGGAGTTAGGGAAATAAAGATGGCCCGCCAGAAAATCCCCAGTCTCTGCTTTTAAGTCGGTTGAATTTTTGGGCCAGCTGTCAAGCTCACCCTTTGTCGGGGGCGCAGAAATAACTCGTGGAACGAATATTGAAGGCCGGGCCAGTATGCTTTTTCTTAGTTCAAGTTCTTTTTCTAGCCCGAATCCTAGAGTGGTATTGGCAGCATAGGGTTTTCCCCCATCAAGTTGTCCATAGGCAGTATTACTTACATCATCAAAAACATAAGAAATTGCACTCGCATCTAGTGCTTTTAATTCACCAGCCGTCTTAACGAAGTTAGCTATTCTTTTCGCGACCCAATTTCTATATTCCGTACTCGGTCTTATTGTAATTATGGGTTCTTCAGGTCCGGTATCCACTATTGTCGAAATCTCGTCGCAAGGGAGGATGACTATATGTCCGTCAACGGTCAACTCAGCAGGAAAAGGTGTTTTGTTGACAAGAGAAATATACCTTTTGCCTTTATAAGGAAGCCATCTTGCTTTAACAGTATCATCGTCAATGCCTGTAACATCTTTCATCATGTCAGGCGGCAGGCTTCTGAAGGCCTGTGCAAAACGGCGGTAATTGACCTCGCTTCCGAAATATTTTACATTCCAGGAACCTGCATTGATTACAAAACGATCCCGGTGAATAAGCGGTCTGGTAAAAGCGGCGAGAGAATGGGGAGGCGGGGCATTGAAGTCCGGCGCTACCCATAATTTTTTATACCAGAAATTATAACCGGGAATAAGTCCGAACCACCCCTCGAAATGTGTATTCCAGAGATTTGCATAATTGGTATTTACAATATCGCTTCTGGCCTGGGAGTTGTCGACATCATAATAAATATAGGGCCGCGCCTGCTGGGCGTAAAGGCCGAAAATCCTGTAATCATCCGGCTGGTACTGCTCTGAAACAAGCAAGCCTTTGTTTTTAAAATCAGCCGGTGATCTGTTCCATTTTTTCCAGAGACTTCCTATCTCCGCTCCGAGGAAATCACTCCAGGTTTTGTCTGATTTTTCCCAGCGTGAAATCACATCCCAGGAACTTACTTTGTCCGCACCGTCAAAATATTCCTCATGCAAAGCTTTTCCTCCGACATAGGTATAAACCTCTATGCCGGTCTTCGCTCTTTTTATCCCTTTTACTATACTTTCAAGGATGCCTTTTTCCCGGAGCAAATCCGCAAAGGTTATTCCGTACTGCGCGCCGAGAACTATGCCTTTTAAGGATTTGTACTTTCCGTAACGGGAGAGAAATTCATCGAAGCCCGCAGAAATACAATCTTTAAGCTCCGCTGGGCTCATATTCTTAAGCTGTTTTTTATTTATTATAAAGTTATTATCCAGAGCAAACCCCGCCACAAAATTCATATCGCCCTTTTCATCCATGGCCGTCAGAACTTTGTCCAGATGTTCGGAGTTGTCGCCTTTACCCCAGGATGGGATGGTGCAGTCAAAGGCATAACTGTTGTTTAAAATAACGCCCCAGCTTATTTCATTTACACCGACATAAGCAAAATAGTCCACCATGTGTTTTATCGAGTCCTTACTGCCGGCGCCGAAATAGAGCCTGGTGGCCAGATAGTTACCCAGGGAGTTGTAATGCCCGAGCCGCCTTGGTTTCAAAGGATCAGGAGTGTCAACCTTGAGGACGGGCAAAGGTTCTTCTATAGAGTGCACCCAGATCCGGCTTGCGGCGCCGGCCCCGCCGTTTCTGCCGAAATTTGCCGCAATAACACAGGGCCATTCATCCTGGGCCCACATAATAAAGGTGTGATACTGCATTTTATTGGAGAGAGGGACGGGATAGCCCGTGTAAACCCCGGTTTCCAGGCTCCAGTCAATATTGCTGCTTCCGGAAAGGACAGATTCATGGGTGCCGAAATAAATATTTCTATCCGCGTCGTCGGGATATTCTATCGTGATAAGCAGAGGTTTATCTTTACCTGCGCTTTTAAACCTGTAGGAAAAAAACGCGTGGCGGTGTCCTGCCGTTACGCGGTACTTTCCTGCCGGGCCGAATGCAATACTTGATGTGCCCTGGTCCTTAAATTCGTGCGGGTCTTTTTCGTTTGTGCAGTCAATAAAATCTATAAGTTTAAGCTTAAGGTCCATAGCTTTAAGGTCGAAGGGTGTTTCCGGCGCCGCCGCAACTGCCGCTTCTATACTTTTTTCGTCCGCTTTTAGAGGTGCCTCAGCGGCTTGAAGCATTTGAAAACTAAGAAGAATGGAAATTAGAAGCAGAAATCTGATTTGCATAGCTCCCTCCGGAAAAAGCGTAAATAAACTAATTCTTTTGCGTGTAGGAATGGAGTATATTATTTTCAAAATAAGCACCAGCCTATGCTTGATTATATCAATAAGCCCGAGATTGTCAATAAAGGAAAAGCCCTTAATTTTGTGTAGAGCCTTAAATGCTTTGATTTCTGCCCGCATTATGTTAAAATCAACACATTCAAGTACTCAAGGGGGAAATACAATGGATAAAAAAAGAAATACAGTTAAAAAAGCAGCAATTGTCATTCCTGATGTACTGTCAGAAATTCGCGGGCTTATAGAATCTGCCCGTGGCAGGGTGGCATCTTTTGCAAATGCCGAATTAACAATGCTTTACTGGAAAATAGGAAAAAGAATACATAAAGAGATACTAAAGGAAAAACGGGCGGAATATGGTGCAGAGATAGTCGCGACAGTGTCGGGACAATTGGTTTCTGATTACGGTTTAGGCTTTTCAGTTCCCAATCTTTCCAGAATGGTTCACTTTGTTGAGTGTTACCCTGATCAAAAGATTCTTTCGACACTGTCGAAAGAATTGAGCTGGAGTCATATAGTAGAAATATTGCCCTTAAAGGAAGATTTAAAGCGGGATTTTTATGCAGAAATGTGCAGAATTGAGCGGTGGAGTGTAAGAATTCTTAGGGCAAAGATAGGCGGAATGCTGTTTGAGCGTACTGCGCTATCAAAAAAACCGGAGAAGTTGGCAAAGCTAGAACTTGCCAACTTACGAGAAGATGACAAGTTAACGCCTGATCTTGTATTTAGAGACCCTTATTTTTTGGACTTTCTTGGGCTGAAAGGGGCCTACCAGGAAAAAGATCTTGAAACCGCGATATTGCGTGACCTTGAAGGTTTTATACTGGAAATAGGGACGGGTTTTTCTTTCCTTGCCAGGCAAAAACGTATTATAATTGACGGTGAAGATTTCTATCTTGATCTGCTATTTTACCATAGGGGCTTAAAAAGACTTGTTGCCATAGAATTGAAGCTTGGTAAATTTAAAGCTGAATATAAAGGGCAGATGGAACTTTATCTGAGATGGCTCGATAAACACGAGAGAAAAGAGGGAGAAGCTCATCCTCTCGGTCTGATACTTTGCTCCGGGAAATCCAATGAGCAGATAGAATTACTGGAGCTTGGGAAAAGCGGAATCCGCGTTGCCGATTACCTGACAGAGCTCCCATCCCGTAAAGTACTTGAAAATAAACTGAATCAGTCTGTACAAATAGCACGGTTAAGGTTTGGTAACGAGAAAATAAAGTAAGCTGTGACTTCAAGATTCAGTGTGGCAAGACAAAAAGCTGTTCGTAGTTGCCTGATTCATCAGGCGCTCACTTCCGCCGGAACGGCCTAAATTGAGCAACTACAAGTATCATTCAAGGTCACAATTTGTGACATTAAAACAGCGAGTGCTCTTCGGATCTTGCAAAAGATTTAGGAGAAAGTTGCAAGGATTGGGCTTACAAAAACAATTAATTGTTTTTTTGGAGATTGATAACTTATGATAAGACAAATTGAAGAACTATCTATAAATGCCTGGCCAGCATTTCAAACAATGACATACGGCGGTTGGGTGTTGCGGTTTGCTGATGGTTGTACCAGGCGGGCTAATTCTATCAGCCCTCTCTATACTTCAGAAAGGAATCTGCAAGAGCAAATTAGAGAATGCGAAACCATCTACTCAGGTAAAAAATTACCCACTATCTTCAAAATGATAAAAGCCTGTCAGCCTCCGGAGCTGGATGCGATTTTGTCTCAAAAAGGATACATAGATGAAGCTCGAACCAGTGTTCAGCTTTTGAATTTAAATATTTTTCAATTTGCGGAAGAAGCCGATGTGTCTTTGTCTTCAGAGATGAAGGAAGACTGGGAGGAAGCTTTTTACCTCTTGAATAAAGTTGATAAAGAAAACCAAAAGAAGCATGGGAAGATACTAAGCAACATCGTCCCTGCTAAATGTTTCGCTTCAATTCGCAATAAAGAAGGACGGATCGTGTCATGCGGCCTTGGAGTGTTGCAGAACAAACACGTCGGCCTATTTGATATTGTAACAAGTGAGAATTGCAGAAGACAGGGCCTTGGAAAGAAACTGATTCAACAGATACTACGATGGGCAAAAGAACAGGGCGCTCACACTTCATATTTACAAGTAATGAAAAATAATATGCCAGCGCAAATTCTATACAATCAGTTAGGATTTAAAGAAGAGTACGAATACTGGTATCGAGTTAAAAAATTAGGTGCAAAATAAAATGAAACCGGCAAAAAGGACATCATGAATTTCAAACTCTTAAAGAAGTCGAAGGATACTAAGGCCCGGCTCGGGATAATAAATACGGCGCACGGGGATATTGAGACGCCTGTTTTTATGCCGGTGGGGACTACCGGGACGGTAAAGGCGATGACTATGCGGGACCTTAAAGAGATAGGCGCGCCTATCATTCTCGGGAATACTTATCATCTTTATCTTAGGCCCGGACTTGAAGTTATTAAAAAAGCCGGCGGGCTTCATAAGTTTATCAGCTGGGACCGGCCGATGCTTACGGACTCCGGCGGGTTTCAGGTCTTCTCGCTTAAGGGCCTGCGCAAGGTTACGGATGAAGGCGTGGTCTTTCAGTCTTTTCTTGACGGGTCGGAACATAATTTCACCCCGGAAAAAGTAATGGAGATAGAAAATATTCTGGGCGCGGACATTATTATGACCTTTGATGAGTGTGTGCCGAATCCCTGTGATAAAGATTATGCGGTGAAGGCGCTTGAAAGAACTACAGCGTGGGCAAAAAGATGCAGAGCCGCGCATGACAGCAAAGATCGGGCGCTCTTTGGAATTATTCAGGGGAGCGTATTTCCCGATCTTCGCAAAAGAAGCGCGCAAGAAATTACGGATATAGACTTTGACGGCTATGCCATCGGTGGTTTATCCGTCGGGGAAAGCAAAGACCTGATGTACGGGATGATTGATGTAGTGGAACCTTTCATGCCGGAAAACAAGCCCCGCTATCTTATGGGGGTGGGTACGCCCGAAGATATCTGGGCGGCGGTCGAAAGAGGCGTTGATATGTTTGATTGTGTAATGCCTACCCGGATTGCCAGGAACGGGGGCATATATACAAGCGGTGGTAGGATAATTATCAGAAACTCTACCTATAGTAGTGACCCAAGCCCCTTAGATCCCGAATGTGATTGCTATGTCTGTAAAAACTTTTCAAAGTCCTATCTCAGACATCTTATAAGCTCCGGCGAAATCACCGCCATGCAACTCAACACTTTACATAACCTCTATTTTATGATAAAATTATTAGCTAATATTAAAACTGCTATAAAAGAAGACAGGTTCCTCGAAGCAAAGGAAGAATTCTTCAAAAAGTACGGGACGTCCCCTAAGGGCGGGCCTGTTCAAGCAGAAAAGTAATTTTAGTCAGGAGGAATTTTTAATGCCAACAGTAATAAGAATGGTAAGAACGGGCACGACTAAGAAGCCCAGGTACAGAATAGTTGTCGCGGACCATAGTTTTCCCCGGGACGGTCGGAATATTGAAATCCTCGGAAACTACAATCCTTTTGACAAAAAATTAGCTATCGATGGTGCAAAGGTTATGGAATGGATAAAGAAAGGCGCGAAACCTTCCAATACCGTTTTAAAGCTGCTTAAAAACACAAAAACTATTGTTTAATGCAGTTTGATATTGTCACTATCTTTCCCGGTATGTTTGCCTCGGTTCTGGATTCAAGTATTTTGAAAAGAGCCGCAGAGAAAGGAAAGTTACTTGTAAAGATTCATAACTTGAGAGATTACGCGGAAGGCCGGCACCAGAATACCGATGATACCCCGTATGGCGGCGGGGCGGGTATGGTAATGAAAGTGGAGCCGATAGTAAAATGCCTGAAAGCGGTGGAAAAAAAGAAAAAAGGTTTTAAGATCCTGCTCACGCCGGCGGGAAAGACCTTTGACCAGGCGATGGCAAAAAAGCTGGCGAAGAAGAAAAATATAATTCTGGTTTGCGGGCACTATGAAGGTTTTGACAGAAGGGTTGCGGACTATGTCGACGAGGAAGTTTCTATCGGCGATTATGTTCTGACCGGCGGAGAAATACCGGCGATGGCGATTGTTGATGCCGTCACGAGACTGCTCCCCGGCGTGCTGGGGAATGCGGAGTCCATAAAGAACGAATCCTTCATGGAAAATCTCCTCGATTACCCGCACTATACCAGACCTGCAGTTTTCAAGGGAAAAAAAGTTCCGGAAGTTCTGCTTTCCGGCAACCACGCGCTGATAGAGGCCTGGCGGAAAGAAGAAGCGCTGAAACTTACTAAAAAAATAAGACCGGACTTGCTTAAGAGCACGGCGAAAAAAGAAGTTAGAAAATTGGAGGGAGTTTAATATGAATTGGGAAGAAAAATATAAAAGAAAAGACCACCTGGAGTTTAGAGTGGGCGACGAAATAAAAATCGGCGTAAGAGTTAAAGAAGGCGACAAGGAAAGGATACAGTCTTTTGAAGGGCTGGTGTTGAGCATCCGCGGTTCCGGCCTTGATAAAACCTTCAAAGTCAGGAAGACGGCCGGCGGTATCGGCGTTGAAAGAACCTTCCTTTTTCACTCGCATGCTGTTGCCACGGTAAAGGTATTAAAGAGCGGTAAGACGAGAAGGGCCAAACTCTTCTATCTCCGCGATAAGGTGGGTAAAGGTTCTAAACTCAAAGAAGATCTCACGCTAACTGCGTTACCGGCGGAAGAACCTAAAGCTGCCGCTGCTCCTGCTGCTGCGCCTTCAACGGCTTTGCCTGCAGATGCGCCCAAGTGAGCAGGAACGCTTAAAGCAATTACTTAAAATTGAAAACTCCCTTTTTGAGTCCGGAAAAAGGGTTCTGGCGGGAGTTGATGAAGTAGGCAGGGGGCCGCTGGCCGGCCCCGTTATTGCCGCCGCCGTAGTCTTCAGTTATGAAAAACTTAAAGACCTTTCCCGCTATACCGGCCTCAATGACTCCAAAAAAGTAACCGAAAAAAACAGAGAAATACTCTCTGCTATAATCATGGAAGAAGCCCTTTCTTTCTCTTTTGGCAGTGTGGATGAAAAAATAATAGACGAAATAAACATCTTTCAAGCCTCGCACAGAGCCATGGAAGCCGCCGTGACTTCCCTTAAAGTAACTCCCGAAATGGTCCTTATAGACGGGCCCTACAAGATAAAAATACCCCACACCCAGGAAGCCATTATCGGCGGCGACGCAAAGTCCTTTGTTATCGCGGCCGCTTCAATTATTGCAAAAGTAAAAAGAGATGGTATAATGAGGGCGTACGATAAAGAATTTCCGGTCTATGGTTTTGCCAGACACAAGGGGTACGGGACCAAAGAGCACATCGAAGCCATTCGAAAACATGGCAGGTGCAGGATACACAGACAATGTTTTGGAAAAAATTTTTAGGTTTATTTGGTGAAGATGAAGCCGTCAAATTTCTTAAAAAAAACGGGTATAAGATAATCGAGCGTAACTACAAATGCCGGTACGGCGAGATAGACATTATCGCCAAACAGAAAAATACCTGGTGTTTTATCGAGGTTAAAACCATACAGAAGTCCGCCTCAAAATCACCCTTTGAGAAGATAGATAAAACAAAGTTAGAGCATATAGAGAACTCGGCAGCGTGTTATATTGCAAAAAATAAACTGGGTAATGAAAAAATAAGATTCGAGGCAATAGGCATACGCGTGAGTGAAGGAAAAACCGAGATAGAACTGCTCAAGGATATTTTTTGATAAAAAAAATTTTTGAATACATAGGAAGGAAAACAATGGTCTTTCTCGCCGAAGCCGGAAAATTTACCGGACTTTTCGGGCAGATATTGCTTTGGACCTTTAAGAAGCCTTCCGAAGGTAAAAATATATTTGAGCAGATGGTCCTTATCGGCAATAAGTCGCTGGGTGTTGTGACCATAACCTCGCTTTCGACCGGCATGATCCTGGCGCTTCAGACCGGTACGGCTATTGAAAGAAAAATTTCCGGGGCGGCAAATATGCTCGGAGGTATTGTTTCTTTGGCGCTGACCCGCGAGCTGGCGCCGGTACTTATCGGGCTGGTAATGGCGGGGAAAATAGGCTCGGCTATAGCCGCGGAAATCGGGACTATGAATGTCACCGAACAGGTCGATGCTCTAAAAACAATGGCGACCAACCCGGTTAAATATCTGGGCGTACCGCGTTTTATCTCCGCCATTTTCATGCTGCCGTTACTTACGATTTACGCGGACTTACTCGGAACACTGGGCGGGTTGTTTATAAGTTTAAATATATTTGACGGGACAACCACCGGTTATTTTGACAGTTTAAATATGTATATGCGCCTGGACGATGTTTTTAAAGGTTTATTTAAAACTATCTTCTTCGGCGCAATTATTGCCGTGGTTGGCTGTCAAAAAGGCTTTGAAACTGAAGGCGGGGCGGAAGGCGTGGGCAAATCTACCACCTCCTCCGTCGTTATTTCTTCGATGCTCATACTGGTCACCGATTATATTTTGACCGCGTTTCTCTGGTAGCGTGAAATGATAAAGTTAAGCAATATTACAAAAAGTTTCGGGGCTCAGCAGGTTATAAACGGGCTAAGTCTTGAGATACCCGATAAAAAGACCGTTGTTATTATAGGCCGGAGCGGTTGCGGCAAGAGTGTATTACTTAAACATATGATAGGACTGCTTAAACCTGATGCCGGGAGTATTTTTATTAAAGACCGGGATATTGCAAAACTTAACAGCAAAGAACTCGATGAGGCCCGAAGGCATTTTGGTATGCTTTTTCAGGGAGCCGCGCTTTTTGATTCTCTCACGGTAGCCGAAAATGTCGGCTTTGCGCTTGAGAGATTTACCAAAAAGAGTCCCGTAGAGATAAGAAATATCGTAAAGGAGAAACTTGCCCTTGTCGGCCTTGAAAATGTTGAAGAAAAAAAACCGGCGGAACTCTCCGGCGGTATGAAAAAACGGGTAGGTCTGGCCAGAGCAATAGCCATGGATCCGGAGATAATACTTTATGATGAGCCAACGACCGGGCTGGATCCAATAATGTCAGATACTATCAATGAATTAATAGTGAGTTTGCAGCAAAAACTTAAGATAACAAGCGTGGTGGTCACCCACGATATGAAGAGCGCCTATCATATAGGGGATAAGATAGCGATGATGTATGACGGTAAAATAATAGAAGAGGGGACCCCGGCCGAAATTCAAAACACAAATAACGCGACGGTGAGGCAGTTTATAAGCGGTAGTTCGAAAGGTCCGATTCAGGTGTTGGGATGATTATATCTACAAAATAAGTCATTTGACATGGCAAAATAAAGGTTCCGCAAAATTACAGGTCCATAAAAGTCTATAAAGGTTCATAATGGTCTGTAAAAGTAGGGACCTAGTAAAAGATAATACTACTTTAGTTTAAGACTTTTATAGACCTTGGCAGACTTTATAGACAAATATTGTTTGATTCTATGGAATTGTTCTTAGGGAGGAAAAGATATGGCTTTATCTAATGAAATAAAAGTCGGGATTTTTGCGACTTTGGCGGGAGCGATTTTGCTTACCGGCACGGTTTATATCGGCGGCTTTACGATTTTTCAGCCGGGTTACACCGTAAATGTTATTTTTGATTCGGCGCCGGACCTAAAAGCCCGTTCTAAGGTAAAATATGGGGGCGGCGTGGATCTCGGCCGTGTGCGCCGGCTTACCTTAAAAGATAACAAGATAAATGTTGAACTTTTTATTAAGAAAAATGAGCGTATCCGGAAGGATTCCTACATCTCTGTTTCTTCGACCGGCGTTATGGGCGAGAAGTTTATTAATGTTGCCGGGGGCACTGAAAACGCCCCGTATCTGGAGCCCGGAGAAACGCTCTACGGTAAGAGTTCCGGGGGTATTGATTCCGCGCTTGAAAGTATGTCCCAGGCTTCGGCAGAATTAAAAGATGTGCTGATGGCGCTCAATAAAATAGTCGGAGGGGTTCAGAGCTCACTGCTCGGTTCCGTGCAAAATGTCAACGAACTTACGAAAGTTACAAAAGATATAATGGATAAAAATAAGCCGGCTATTAACAGGTCGATGGAGAATTTTGAGAAAACCTCGCAGGAATTGTCTGCCGCGACGACCAGTCTGAAAGAACTGACGGCCCAGCTTAATGCTATTGTGAAAAATGTAAACAAAAGTGATTTGCCGGGAACGCTGGACAACCTGGGTAAAGTTTCACTGAAACTTGACGAGACGGTTACCGCGCTTGATTCGGCGGCGAAAAAAATAGACAAGGGCGAGGGGACGCTGGCGCTCTTAATCAACGATAAAAAAATGGCGGAAGACCTGAAAGCCATGGTGAAAGATGTTAAAGACAATCCCTGGAAGTTGTTATGGAAGAAGTGAGAACAGAGACAAAGCACAAGGTACGAGGTACAAGGAAAAAAATAAAAGGTAGTGAAGGAATATTATGAAAGAAAAAAGCAGATTTGTTTGTCAGCATTGCGGCTATGAGTCGGCAAAATGGCTGGGAAAATGTTCCGAGTGCAACAGCTGGAACTCCTTTGTTGAAGAAAAGGCGGTAACAGCAAAGAGCCAGAAATACACATTTGAGGCCGGCAAAGTGAGCAAGGTTTCGGCTATATCCGATGTGGAAAGCCGTGAAGAAGACAGGTATTCCACGGGACTTAAAGAATTGGATAAGGTGCTTGGCGGCGGGCTGGTAGTGGGTTCGCTTGTTCTAATCGGCGGCGAACCGGGCATTGGTAAGTCCACCCTTGTGCTTCAGATGTGCGAGGAGTTAAGTAAAAAATACGGGTCAGTCCTTTATATCTCGGGGGAGGAGTCTGTTTCCCAGATAAAAATGCGGGCAAACAGATTAAAGGCCACCTCTAAAAATATTTTTCTGGTCTCGGAAACCAATATTAAATTGATAGAAAAACATATTTACGAAACCAAAGCCCGGGTAGTTATCGTAGATTCGATACAGACAATGTTCAACGAAGATATTCCTTCCGCCCCGGGGAGCGTTTCCCAGGTAAGGGAGAATGCGGCGAAACTAATGTATATAAGCAAAGGCAGCGGGGTTTCTATTTTCCTGGTAGGGCATGTCACCAAGGAGGGCGCAATAGCCGGCCCCCGCGTGCTTGAGCATCTGGTGGATACTGTTCTTTATTTTGAAGGCGACAAAAATCACAATTTTAGAATACTACGCTCCTATAAAAACAGGTTCGGCCCGGCCAACGAGATAGCGGTATTTGAAATGTCGGAGTCCGGACTTAAAGAGGTGGAAAATCCTTCAGCGTTATTCCTGGCTGAGCGCTCCCCTGATTCTTCCGGCTCGGTGATAATAGCCGCCATGGAAGGGACCCGGCCGTACTTAGTCGAGATACAGGCACTGGTTTCACCGTCATATTTTGGGATGCCGCAGAGGCGGGCGAGCGGGTTGGATTACAACCGTTTTACTCTTCTGGCCGCAGTGCTGGAAAAACGCGGCGGCTTTAATCTCGGCAATCAGGATATTTTTGTAAATGTTGCGGGCGGGGTTACCGTGGATGAGCCGGCGGCCGACCTTGGAGTTATTGTCGCTATTGCTTCAAGTATCAGGGATGTCGCAACCGATCCCAAGACGGTTTGTTTCGGGGAAGTGGGACTAGGCGGAGAAATAAGAGCCGTCTCCCAGGTTGTAGAGCGTATTAAAGAATCAGCCCGCCTGGGTTTTGGCAGATGCATTATTCCCGAATCTAATATGAAAGGACTTTCAATAAAAGAGAAAATCGAAGTTACCGGGGCAAGATATATCCGGGATGTGATTAAGACGATAATAACTTAATAACAGTCCATAAAGTCCGTAAGGTTTGTAAAAGTCCATAAAGGAAAAAGACAATCGTGATAAATGAAATGCGTTACAGCGGGGTAAATATGCTGGATATTTTCAAACGGGAAGCTTTAAAAGAACGGAAGTACATTGTTGCTACGCTTGGTAAACTTGTGGCTATTCCCACTTTGTCTAATCCCGGGCTTAACTATAAAAAGTGCGTTGACCTTTTAGAGAAAGAGTGCAAAAAAATAGGGCTCAAGACGAAGCTTTTTAAGGTTACGGAAAAGAAATTTATAGACCAACTCCCTGAGGCCAACCGGAAATATCCCAGGTATATTTTACTTGCTTCCCTGGACACCGGAGCTAAGAAAACTCTGCATTTTAACGGGCATTATGATGTAGTCCCGGCTTCAAGCGGTTTTACCGCGGATCCTTTTAAACTCAGGATTATCGGGGATAAACTCATGGGTCGGGGCGCGGCGGATATGAAGCACGGAATAGTTGCCATGCTTACAGCGGTAAAAATCTTGAAAAAATTAAAAATTAAACCGGGCTGGAACCTTGAATTCAGCTTTGTGCCGGACGAGGAGATAGGCGGAGAATGCGGCTCGGGTTATATCTGCGCCAAAAAACTTTCAAAAGCAGATGCGGTTATTGAGGGAGACGGTGGCGGAGGTAATCAGCTTACGGTCGCGCACCGGGGGATAGTAAATTTTGAGGTCACAGTTATCGGAAAGCCAGCGCACGCTTCTTCACATAATGAAGGGGTAAATGCTTTTCTTAAGGCTGTGAAAATAGTGACAGTGCTCGAGGCTTTAAGAAAGAAAATAGAAAAACGGAAATCAAAATATTATGTGACCAAGCCTCTTTCGGGGGTTGCAACTATGATGATAGGCGGTGTTGCCGGCGGCGGTACGAAGAGCAACGCCGTTCCTGATAAATTTACCTTTACGGTGGACAGAAGGGTTATTCCTGAAGAAAGCATGAAAAAGGCAGAGAGAGAAATAACTTATCTCATAAATAAAATTGCGAAAAAAGACGGGACTTTTAAAGTAAAGATAGTATCAAAAGGAATGACCCATTCAAGTATTGCAGAAGACGCACCGCTTTGCCGGTATCTTGGCGCTATACTGAAAAAATACTTCGGCAGGGAACCGAAAATGCTCATGACCGGCGGCAGAGTAGATTCCGCTTACTTTTCCAAAGTCCTTAAGGTTCCGACAGTGGCTTTTGGCGTTGAAGGCAAAAATTACCACGCTGATGATGAATTTACCACCACCGGGGATATTGTAAATACGACAGCCATATATGCGGAGTTGATGCGAAAGTTGTTTTAGAAAAGGCAAAAATAGCGAAACTAAAAATTGCTCTGATTGTTTTTGAAAAACTCCGTTAACATCTGCTTTAATGTGGTTTTACCTTTTGTTGTTTTAAAGTAAGATTCTCTTCTTAAAGCATCTTCTTTGAAAAGATGACCTTCAAAAAAGATTAATTTTATGGGAAGTCGTTTGGAAGTAGATATATTTTTTCCTTGTTCGTGTTCCTTCAATCGTCGTTCTAAATTATCTGTAAAACCAATATAGAAATGATTATCTTTCAAACTCAGAAGTATATATACATAATAAAAGTTTAACATTGGAGTGCACCCCAGTACACATAAACCATTCACTTTAATATATTCCATGGCGCGCCATATACCTGAAATATAGTGATAAGAAAGCCCTGAACCACTCCTTGAAATTGAACGAAATGAATAAAATGAGGTCGGGTACAGGGCATAAACCATTCACTTTAATATATTCCATGGCGCGCCATATACCTGAACGATAGTGAATGGTTTATGGCTCCGGGGCGTGGGCTCGAACCACGAAGTGCGACGTCAAAGGCCGCTGTGTTACCATTACACTACCCCGGAACGAAAAAAAATGTTAGAATGTTATTATTATAGCAAAATAAAAACTATTTCGAAACAGTAAATGATGAAGCATCTAAGATAAGATATAATCACTGCCCTGTAGAAGGAAAAATGGACAAATACACAAGCATAAACAAGAAAAACTGGAATGAACGGGCCAAAGCGCATTTTCTTTCGAAAGATTACAAGGTTAAAGAATTTTTGGCGGGGAAATCGACCTTATTGCCCCTTGAATTGAAAGAACTGGGGAAGGTAAAGAATAAAAAGTTATTGCATCTCCAGTGCCATTTTGGCCTGGATACCCTCTCCTGGGCAAGAAAGGGGGCGATTGTTACGGGTGTAGATTTCTCTGATGAAGCGATAAACCTCGCCAATATGCTTAAAAAGAAAGCAAATTTAAAGGCAAATTTCATATGTTCTGATATCTTTGGCCTGCCTGAAAAGTTAAGCGGGAAGTTCGATGTAGTGATTGCCTCGTACGGGGTTCTCTGCTGGATCTCCGATATGTCAAAATGGATTAAAATAGCGGGTAAATATTTAAAGAAGGGAGGGATACTTTATATAATTGACGGGCACCCTTTTCAAACCACGCTTGAATATAATTTTAAACTTAGAGGCGATATATTTTGGGTTGAGCAGGATTATTTTCATAATAAAAAACCGAATAAGTATGTCGCTGAATATTCGTATGTAAATATAGATAAAAAACTGAAAAACAAGGTTCAATACGAATGGCAGCATACAATATCAGATATTGTTAATCCAATAATAAAAAACAACCTTGATATTGAATTCATTCACGAATTCCCTTTTTCCTTTTTTAATTGGGGCGGGTTGACCGGTTTAGGAAATGGTTATTGGAAGAGTAATCACAAGAAAAGTGTTCCTATGATAATGTCAATAAAAGCCAGAAAAAAGTAAAATTTACATATACAAGGGAGCAGTATGAAGTCAGGGAGGAGTCCGGTGACAAAACAAAAGTTTGTAAAAGTAATTAAGAAAATTCGCAGTATGATGGCTGAAGGTAAATACAATAAATGCACCTGTCCCAAGAAGAAATGCGAATGGCACGGGGACTGTTACCATTGTGTTATGCAGCATAGGTATTTCGGCAACCATGTGCCTAACTGCCTGCAGTTTATTATCAATAAAAAAATTGCAATTTTAGCAGAAACTGCCGAACTTGAGGTTAAAAGAAAGCCCCTGACAAAAGATTCTTACTGGGACTATGTTAATAAAGTGGCGCCGAAAAACGGTAAAAGAAAATTAAAAAATAAATAAGGAGGAGAGTGCAATGTTAATCCGGAATGCAACTAAAAAAGATGCGGACTCTATTACAAAGATATATAATCACTATATAAAAAATACTCCTATTACATTTGAAATAGAAACCCTAAAACCTGCCGAAATTGCAAAAAGGATAAATGTCCGCTCAAAAAGGTTCCCCTGGCTTGTAGGGCTTGTGGAGGGAGAAATTATCGGGTATGCTTATGCTTCGGAATTTCAGGAAAGAGCCGCCTACAGACATTCGAGGGAACTGACGGTCTATCTTCACAAGGACCATCTGGGCCGGGGTTATGGAAAAATTCTTTATGGGAGCTTGATTGCGAAGCTGAAAAACACGGATTGCGCCGTAATGATAGGCGGTATTGCGCTTCCAAATAAAGTAAGCGTAGGGCTGCACGAAAAACTCGGGTTTAAAAAAGTAGCTCATTTCAAAAAGGTCGGGTGGAAGTTTAATAAATGGATAGATGTCGGCTACTGGGAAAAGATACTTTGAAAAAATTTAAAGACGCATTCGGCGCGGCGCTTTATGCCTACCACAGGCAGGGTGCCGGTTATTTGATAGCCAAAAGAGATGACGGACTCATGAGCGACGCCGGCGGGTTAAAAGTTTACTTTGATAAATACCCCAACTGGCCGGTCCGCGAAAAAAGAGCCCTAAAGCATATTAAAAAAATAGATAAAGTTCTGGATATTGGCTGCGGCACCGGCCGGCACGCACTCTATTTGCAAGAAAAAGGTATTAAGGTTACCGGTATTGATAATTCGCCTTTAGCCATAAAGGTTTGTAAAAAAAGAGGCTTAAAGAAAGCTCGGGTTCTGTCCATAGAGAAGATTAGCGGGAAGACCGGGAAGTTCGATGTTTTCCTTATGTTATGTAATAATTTCGGTCTCTTCGGCACCGAAAAGAAAGCAAAATACCTATTAAAAAGGTTCCATAAAATCACGCCGCCGGGCGCCAGAATAATAACGGAAAGTTATGATTCTAACACCCCGGTTTTTAGAAGTTACAGGGCGTTTAATAAAAAAAAGAAACGGCACCCCGGGTCTTTTAGAGTGAAACTTGCTTACGGCCGTTATGAGACGGACTTCATGGATTATATCCGCGTTTCCCCGAAGGAATTAAAAAAAATAGTAGCAGGTACGGGCTGGAAAGTTGCGAAGATATATCCTTCAAAGTATTATTCTTATGTGGCAGTACTTGAAAAAAAAGAGGTTTAGAGGGTTGTCCGCCTTCAGCGAGATCTCGCCAAGCTAACTTGGCGGAGATGTTTGTCCGCCTGCGGCGAGATCTCGCCAAATAACTTTGGCGGAGAGGCTTAGCAAGAACTAAGGACGAAAGGCGAAAGACCGAGGGCGGAGTAGAGCAATAGATAATAGATAGAAGAAAAACAAGATGAATTATGAGAAGTTGAGCATAGCGAAATCCGCCAACGCTTTGTGGCGGAGAATCTTATTAAAAAAAAAGGGATATTATGTCAACGGTGATAATATATTCGACGCGGCACGGCGCTACTAGGAAGTGTGCAGAACTCCTTAAGTTTAAACTATTTGGCGCAGTGCTGGCGGATTTAAAGGAAAACCCGGAATTTGATTTTTCCGGTTATGACGCGGTTATTATCGGCGGTTCTGTGCAGGCAGGAAGTGTTAAGCGAAACCTTAAAAAGTTCTGTGAGAAAAATAAAAAAGAACTTTTGAAGAAAAAACTCGGGCTTTTTATCTGTTGCATGTACGAAGGCCGCGAGGCCGAAGAGCAGATAAAAAAGAATTTCCCAGGGGAACTTTTCGAGAGGGCTTGCGCAAAAGATTATTTTGGCGGCATATTTGATTTTAATAAAATGAATTTTCTGGAGAGGTTTATTATTAAACAGGCGGTAAAAGTAAAAGAAAGTGTATATAAAATAAAAGAAGAAAGAATTACAAGCTTCGCAGAGAAATTTAAATAGAAAAAGCACGCTCCCGCCGCAGATTATATTTGGAAACCGGTATATCTATATGATATGCATCATATAGCGTCCTGCTCTACAACTGTAGCATTAGATACAGAAGCTATCTTTCGGAGGGAAACAGATGAAAATTGTAATAGTGGGCGGAGTTGCCGGCGGCGCTTCCACAGCTGCGCGTTTAAGGCGGCTTGACGAGAAAAATGAGATTATTATGTTTGAACGCGGCGCGGAGATATCTTATGCCAACTGCGGTATTCCTTATTATCTCGGGGATGTTATAAAAGACCGCTCCCAACTCACCATTGTTTCTAAAGAAATTTTTAACAATCAATTCAATGTCGATGTCCGGACTCAAGCCGAGGTAATTTCTATAGACCGCAAGGCTAAAAAAGTAAAAGTCAAAGACCATATAAATAACAATGTTTACGAGGAGAGTTACGATAAACTTGTGCTTTCTCCGGGCGGCGTGCCTATACGGCCGGATATTCCCGGCATCAATGACTCGCGCATTTTCACCATAAGAAATCTTTCAGATATGGACCTGGTTAAGAAATTTATAAATGAAAATAAACCGAAGAAGGCTGCAATAGTCGGCGCCGGTTTTATAGGGCTGGAGATGGCGGAGAACATGCATCATCTCGGGCTGATGGTTTCTATAGTGGAACTTGCCGAACAGGTCTTGAATGTTCTCGACGGGGAAATGGCCGCTGTAATCCATGATCATCTTAAACTAAAAAATGTTGAGTTGGTTCTCGGAAACGCAGTAACGGAAATAAAGAAAACGGAAACAGGCCTGAAACTCAAATTAAAAAACGGTTATGAAATAGAAGCGGATTTTGTCATTCTCTCCATCGGGGTAAAACCGGAGACCACGCTGGCAAAAGAAGCCGGTCTGGAGCTGGGTCCTTTAGGCGGCATAAAGGTTTCGGCCGGCCTTAGAACTTCAGATCCCGAGATCTTTGCTTTGGGCGATGTTATTGAAACCAAAGACAGTGCTTGTGACTGTGTTTCTCTCATTCCGCTGGCGAATGCGGCCAATAAACAGGGGCGCATAGTTGCAGATAATATTATGGGCGCCAAAGCAGTTTATGAAAGTACCCCCGGAACCGCTATTGCCAAGGTTTTTGATCTGGCAGCGGCCACAACGGGAAGCAGTGAAAAACTTCTTAAAAAAAGAAAAATAATTTATAATAAATGCTATTTAAATCCGTCCTCCCATGCGGGCTACTATCCTGACGCCTTTCCGCTTTACATGAAATTTCTGTACAGCCCTGCTGACGGCAGGGTGCTGGGCGCGCAGATAATCGGCCCGGAGGGAGTGGACAAGAGAATTGATGTAATCTCGGTGATGGTCCAACTGCACCGGACGGTCTATGACCTGGCGAAATTGGAATTGGCTTATGCTCCGCCTTTCTCCTCGGCAAAGGACCCGGTTAATCTTGCGGCAATGATAGCTATAAATCAACTGGAAGGAAGAAATCCGTATGTATCATTTGAAGATGTTGAAGGCCTGAAAAAAGAAAAGGCGGTTTTTGTAGATGTACGAAGCGTGCTGGAGTTTGAGCTCGGACACATTGACGGCTCTATCAATGTTCCATTTTCAGAAATAAGAAAGAGGATGAACGAGATTCCGAGGGAGCAGAAAGTAATACTGGTTTGCAATCAGGGTAAGATGGCTTACTTTGCCCAGTCGGTTTTAAGGAACAGCGGATATAATAATGTTTATGACTTAAGCGGTGGATTTAAACTCTACAAGGTGGCCACCGCGCCCCAGCAGAATGTCGGCATTTTCCAGGGACATTATATAGATAAAAGAGATGATGTAAATACGGTAATCCCGGGAAAAGGCACGATTTACAAGCTCGATGCCTGCGGCCTGCAATGTCCCGGGCCTATTATGGCTCTCGCAAAGAAAATGGCGGAAATTGAGGAAGGCGATATTGTGGAAGTGACCTCAACAGATGCCGGCTTCAGAAATGATATTCCCTCCTGGTGTGAAACAACCGGAAATTTGCTCGCTTCTGTTGAAGAAAAGGATAAAAAGATTGTCGCAAAAATCCAAAAAGGCAAGAGAGCGGAAAAAACTTTTACGGGGGAAATTCCTCATGATAAAACCATTGTTGTTTTCTCCGGAGAATTAGACAAAGTACTGGCTTCTTTCGTAATTGCCAACGGCGCAGCTTCGATGGGGAGAAAGGTTACTATGTTCTTCACCTTCTGGGGTTTAAATGCTCTGAAGAAAAAGAAGGCTCCTAAAATGAAAAAAGGTTTCTTCGATTTTATGTTTGGCCTTATGCTGCCGCGGGGGACTTTCAGGTTGAAACTTTCCCAGATGCAGATGTTCGGCATCGGTCCGAAGCTTATCCGTTTTATAATGAAAAAGAAAAATATTGATTCACTTGAAGCTATGATGTTTGCGGCAAAAACGGCAGGCGTCCGGCTGCTGGCCTGTCAGATGTCAATGGATATGATGGGAATAGTAAAAGAAGAATTGATAGAAGGCATAGAAATCGGCGGCGTGGCGACATACCTTAATTCCGCGGAACTTGGAGACACCAACCTGTTTATCTCATAAAAGACGGTGATTTTATTAAAAAGGGGGCTTTTTAACGGAGCCTCCTTTATCTTCCCGAAAAAACCGTATTTTTCTGCTTTTATAGTCAAAATCTCCGGTTTTATCCGTATATGCTTGAAAATAAAAGGTTGTAGCAATATAATAGTAATTCAAAAATTGATCGAGAAACAGTAAGAGGCGTATTAAAATGGAAAACAAAACAGATACAGGATTGCCCGGCAGTGTTTCCAATGACTTTCTTTGGGAGATAGTGTTTGGTATTATCCTCTGGTTGGTAACATTTCAGGGCGGTTTATTTTTAACAGGTTATCTTTTGCATCTTGGTGCCAACAACACACAGATAGGTTTAATTTCTACAATACCGGTACTGGCGAGTATTATTGCGCCCTTTGCCTCAAATCTTATTGAAAGAGCGGTTTCCAGAAAGGCAATAACTCTCAAACTAATATTTCCGCTCAGGTTATTATGGGTTATTCCGGCACTCATTCCCTTCTTGGTGGCTTTTAACGGCTTCGCACATCCGGTAATTTTATTTGTGGCGCTCTTTATTATAATTTCGGTTATAAGTATACCGGCCTCTATTGCCTGGACTAACTGGATGAGCGATATTATCCCCGAAAAAGAAAGGGGTTTTTATTTCGGCAGAAGATCTATAGTTGCCGGAATTATTGCGATGTTTGCCAGTGTATTATTAGGAAGGCTTTTGGATAAAGTACCGGATAAGAATATTGGTTTTACGGCTATTTATGTTATTGGCGCATTGGCCGGTTTTATATCTTATTATCTTTTATACCGGTTGCCGGACGCAAAGAATACTGCACCCAGTAAAGATAATTTTTCCCTGGATCTTATTTGGAGAAAAACCCGGAAGGTGTTTGCCGAAAAAAACTTTATGAACCTGGTCTGGTTTAATGTGGCCTGGGTCTTCGCGCTTTCTTTTATGGGTGTTTATCTGAATATTTTCATGTTGAAAGAACTTAAAATGAGCTATACCCTGATAGCCGCGTTTGGAACTATAAGTACGGTGGCCAATCTCGCGCTTACGCCTTTTTGGGGGAAGATGGCGGATAAGTACGGGAATAAGCCCGTGATGCTGATTTGCGGTAATGTCGTCGGAATAGTGCCGTTTTTCTGGCTTATTACAACACCTTTTAATTATTATTTTATAATCCCGGTTTTATATGTCATTGCCGGAATAGCCTGGGCCGGTTATAATATCGGAGCTTTTAACATTGTCTTGAAACTGGCCCCTAAAGAGGATCGGGCATATTTCTTGTCTGTTAATATGCTCTTTCCCAGTGTGACGGCTTTTATAGGACCTGTTCTTGCCGGCGTGCTCATAGATTCCATAGGTCCCGCGAATATTAATTTTGGCCGATATTTTGGCTATTATACTTTCGGTGCTTTTCAGTTGATTTTTTTACTTGGCGGGTTCATGCGGTCCTTTCCTATGAAACTGCTAAAAAAAGTACTGGAACCTCAGGAAGAGCGTGTGGAAAAAGTTATCCGCTCGGTGCGCTCGGGTATTGCCGGCGGCTTCGTCGAAGGGATGGGAGTGCTTTTTGACTATATGGTTCTCCCTGTTACTTCTTCCGGGCGGGTTGTCGGAAAACTTATAAGAAGAAGAGAAACAAATAGAGGGCAGGGTAATCTTAATATCCTGCAGATTGTTTCTTCCGGCGCCTTTAAGATAAAAGAGCTGAATGTCATTGCTATTTCAAAACAACTTGCAGAACATGGGCACAAGGTAATAATAGCCGCAAAGAAAGGTACCACCATCTATCAAAAGGCTGAGAAAGAAGGCTTTGTTTTGTATGATATTGATATAGGTATACGCCCCAACCCCTTTAAAATATATAAACTCTACAAAATACTGTTAAAATACCGGATTCAGGTAATACACTCGCATTCCACAACGGATCTTTCAAATATTATTTTAGCGTCCAGATTCGCCAACCGGGTCCCGATAATTTTAAGTAAGTATTCTTATAAATCCGGCGCGGAAATGGGTCTTGTTAATACCTGGATGTTTGCCAATGTTGTAAAAGTCATAGCTTCAAAGGAAATATTTAGAAAGAATATTATGGAAACGCTTCCCGTCCATCCAAAACGGACCGTTACGATTTATAATGGCCTGGACTTGAAAGCGGAATGGCTTCCCGGAAAATACCGGCAAGCGGCCCGTCAGGAATTCGGTTTTCTTGATAAAGAACCCGTAATCGTGCTGGTGGCGAGGATTAACGAAAATAAACGGCAGTTAACTCTTGTCGAAGCCGCGCCGCTTATCCTCAGGAGCCTGCCGGAGGCCAAGTTTATGTTTGTAGGCGCCGTGCTTGACGAAAAGGATAAACTCTATAAAGCGGGACTGCAGGCTAAAATAGAGGAATTGGGTTTGAAAGACAAGTTCAGATTTACCGGCTTCCGTAATGACATTGCATCTGTTGTTGACGCTGCCGATTTAATTGTTTCGTGCGCTTTATTTGAAGATCCGGGAACAAGTCTTATTCAGGCCATGGCCATGGGCAAACCGGTCGTGGCGACTAACGGCGTAGCCGCAGAACTCATAACGGACGGGGTTAACGGAAAAGTGTTTTCATACGGAGATATTAAAAAGTTCTCCGAAGCAGTGATAAGTATCCTTGTTATCAGAAATAAAGCTTTTGAAATGGGCGCAAACGGCAGAAGAATCGCCGAAGAAACATTTGCGCTTGAGACTATGACATTGAAACTTGAGAAGGAATATAGACAAGCCAGGGCTGCCGGTTAAGGGCAAATGATTTCTCTGTTTTAAAAGTTAGGAAAAGCATAACATAGCTTGACACGGTTTTAATTTTAACATATATTAGTTCGGGCATTTCTGATATAATCACTTAAAGAAGAAGTTTACCTTAAGGAGGTATATTATGAAGAAGTTAGGTTTGTTGGTTCTACCGCTGTTTGCTGCTTTTATGCTGCTTGGCGGATGCGGACAGAAGGCTGCGGTTTCTGAAGAGAGTTCTCTGGAAAAGACCATGGCCTGTGTTTGCGCTAAAGATTGCAAAGTTTGCGCGAAAGATATGAAGAATTGCGGGAAAGAAGGCTGCACCTGTATGAAAGCAAGCGGAAAAACCGCGGCCTGTGTATGTGCCAAAGATTGTAAAGTTTGTGCGAAAGACATGAAAAATTGCGGGAAAGAAGGCTGTACCTGTATGAAAGCAAGCGGAAAAACCGCTGCCTGTGTATGCGCTAAAGATTGTAAAGTTTGTGCGAAAGACATGAAAAATTGCGGGAAAGAAGGCTGTACCTGTATGAAGATGGACATGAAAGGTATGAAACCCGGAGTTATGAAGGATATGAAAAAGGACGCTGTTAAAGGCGCGAATCCTGCGAAACTGGCCGTTAGACAGGCTGTAAAAGCGGAGATTGGCAAAGAAGTCGTCTGCCCGGTGACCAAAGAGAAGTTTAAAGTAACTGCGGCTACCCAGGTGATAGATTATAAAGGCAAAGCCTATTTTATGTGCTGTAACGGCTGCCCTGATAAATTTATGGCGACTCCCGAAAAGTACGCAAAGTAAGCCCCATACGGCTTTAGCCCGAGAGTGCTTGTGAGATCTCGCTAAAGGCGGATTTTGAAAGGAAAAGAATGATGCCCCGCTTCTAACTGCTTGTTGGAAGCGGGGTTTTTCATTGTTGCATAAGTTTGACTGCTGGTTTATAATATACGCCGTTACACATGTCTTCGAAGGTTTTCCTTTGGCAGACACTATACCGCCCAAATCCGGCGGGGAATCCTAAAAAGGAGAGAATATGAATCTAAAGTATTTGGCGGTCATTTCCGGTTTGATCATTTTCATTCAGGGTTGTGCAACAGTTCCGGCGGAAAAAAAGACGGCAGCGCTGCCTGAAGTAAAAACAACAACTGTTGAAAAGAAAGAGACCGTTCCGGTTACGGCGGAAGTTAGTAAAAAAGAAGTCCAAGCTCCTGCTCCTGTCTATAATGTTTTTACGCCGGAAACAAAAACAAAAGCAGAGGAGAAAATTATGGCAAAGACAGTCGTTAGCGTGGGGGACAAGATAGAAGTGGAATATGAGGGAAGTTTAAAAGACGGCAGAATCTTTGACAGCAGCAAAGACCGGGCACCACTGGGCTTTACGGTGGGGGCCGGACAAATGATCAAAGGTTTTGACAGCGGGGTTGTCGGGATGAAACTCGCCGAAGAAAGAATATTAAATATCAAGGCATCTGAAGCCTACGGGGAGCGGGATGAAAAGATGATTCAGAAGTTTCCGAAGGATTTTTTCCCGAAGGATTACAAACTTGAGAAAGGCGCAGAAGTGGGTCTCAGGCACCAGAATGGCCAGCCGATGCAGGCTGTAATTGTTGATATTGTTGCCGATGGAGTGCTGCTTGATTTTAATCATTTCCTTGCAGGAAAAGATCTGATCTTCAAAATAAAAGTAGTAAGCATTAAGTAGAGGTTTGGAGGGTTAGAGGGTTGGATGTTTGGCAAGTGAAAAAGAAAAGCAGGGTCAAGGCACAAGAGACCGTTAAGAAAGTAAAGAGAAACATATTAAAGTGTTTTTCCTTGTTGTTTGTACCATGTTCTCTGTATTTGATCAGTGTAATCAAAAGTTTTGTAATCTGTGTCCACCTTCGGTGAGATCTCGCCAAGGGCGGTGAATCATTTTAAAAAAGGAGAAAAAATCATGCCCGAATCACTGATGCTGACACCAAAAGAGATAAATGATACGCTGGTCGGGATAGGCCAGAAAAAAGCCGGTTTAACTCTTTTTGAACTTTTCATGTATGCAATTCTTGCGGGGCTTTATATTGCGCTTGGCGCTGTCGGAGCTTCCGTTGTTCTCGCCGGAGGAGTCGCTGATCCCGGTGTGGCAAAGATGTTCGCGGGTGTTGTTTTTTCCACCGGTCTCATTCTGGTTCTTTTGGCCGGCGCCGAACTTTTTACCGGCAATATGCTCATGACTGCGGGATTCATTGAGAAAAAATTCTTTTTTGTGCATATTCTTCGCAACTGGGCGATAGTGTGGTTTGGTAATTTTATCGGTGCGCTTCTAGTTGTTTTTCTTGTTTTTGGTTCCGGCTACTTTTTCTCCGGAGAAGGCCTTTCAAAACTCGGCGAATTTCTGGTAAAAACGGGAGATACCAAGATGGCGTTGGAATTTTGGCCCGCTTTTTTAAGAGGCATACTTTGCAATATCCTGGTCTGTCTTGCGGTAGTCATCAGTCTTTCCTCAATTTCTACGGAAGGCAAGATTCTCGCAACAGTCTTTCCCATAACAGTATTTATCATTGGCGGGTTTGAACACTCTGTTGCCAATATGTTTTTCCTTCCCTCGGCTCTTATGATTAAAGGGGAGCTTCTTGAAGGGTTGGTTCCTATGTTTCATAATCTTATTCCGGTGACGCTCGGGAATATTGTTGGCGGCGTTATTATTGTTCTCCTGCATCCCAAATCCTATAAGAGACTGAGAAAGTTTTTAGCTTATGGCAAGAATTTCAATTTGAAATACTAAGAAACACCGGGAAAGTTTGCGGGCTTTTATTTTAAGAGAATCTACTTAACAAAGTAGGCCGGCGAGTTATCGCAGAGGAAAGAAAGTATTTCGGAGAAGATAGTAAAGACAGCAGTAAGTTGTTCGTTATCTTTGATGAGGTAGGGTACTTCCACATAAAGCTCATATTCCGGTTTCTTGGTCGCTTCTCCAAACCAACCTTCGTCATCTTTTACCTGTATTAAGAGTTCTTTCTGGTCCATCATAAGTTTACGCAGCAAAACACTCTCAAATATACCTTTCAATATATTATTTTTGTTTCCCTGGATTATGTATTTTTCATCAATATCGGGATGGCCCACTATGATGTCCTGCATGCCAAAGAATTTCATTTCACTACCGAGCATTCCTTTTGTAAAAATTTTGATAGATAGCTTTTCGTCATTGATAAAAGGCGCCCGGAAGCGGGTGTGGAGGGTCTTGTTGGAGGTGTAAGAGTCTATAGTTATGGACCAGTCTTGTATATCAAGCTGAAGAGCTTTATTCTTTAAAAAATTCGGCTTGTTAAGATGGTCTCCGATTCCCCTGGATATTCTTTTCCAGACCGCGTCTTTAATAAGTGAAAATCTTGTTTTAGGCGTCTTCATTGAGCATTCCCCTCTCTTTTCGACATTTCAAGACAATACTAACACAGTAAAGTTATTTTGTCAATCTCCCGCGTGGCCTTGTCAATGCAAAATAGAAATGTCCTATTTTACCGCCGCCACAGGCATTTATTTCGTAAAATTATACTACTTCTATAAAGTATTTTTCCGCGAAACCTGTAGGATTATAGGAAAGCTTGGCTTTTCGAAGACCCGGTTCGCCCACATCCTGTTCGCGGTTTACAAATTCGTATTTTGAGAGAAGCTTTTCTGCCGTGAACTGATTTATGGCCTGATAAATCCCCTTATATTCAGTGTTGGCCTTTTCTACATGCGCTAAAGCTGTAGTTTTATTAAGTTCTTCAAGTAAAGTAAAAGCCTGAACTTTTCCGTCGATAAGAATTGCACCGCCGAAAAGCTGCAAGCGAGAAAAATTATTTAATAACGCCAGTACCATCCGGTCTTCCGCATTTTTTGATGTTTCTTCCCTGCAGTCTTTAAGGTCGCACCATTTTTCCTGAAGGGTAAGGCAGGCGGGAATAATGGCGCTGTCCAGAACTCTGTACTCGTAAAGGTATCGTTTCATAAAATTGTTTATCAGGTTTTTTTTGGAATGGTATTTTTCCCCGGAGAGATTAATCAGTTGTTTAACATCATAAATGTAATCAAAATCATCGCGGTCCTCGAGGAGTTTAAAGCCCGCTCCCGCAAGCTCCATAGCGGTTGTTTTTGGTATTGCACCTATCCGGCCTGCCCCAAAATTATCTTTAATATGCTTTATGCAAGCGGTAAAAGTCTCTACGGGTTTCTTTTTGCCGATAGGGGACACAATGAGATTGTGGCCGTCGTAAAAACCCCTTAAGATTATATTCCCGTTCAACCTGGAGATTGATAGTTTTAATACTTCGCGATAACCATAAATGAAGCCCGGGGAGTGTTCAGAGATTTCCGGCTGCTCGAGCCTTAGTTCCCCTTTGATTTCATCGTAAAAATCACAGGAGATTCCTGAAAACTCAGGAAAGGCAGGTATTATATTTTTCGCCATAATATTTGTCCTTTATGTTTAAAAAAACTTCCTATCTTAATGTTGAAAGAAATCCGGGACATGGTAGTGTCTGCGGCTGTTCTTTACCCAATGGTCACGCAATTTTTCCCGCTTTGTTTGCTGTTATACATTAATTTGTCGGCCCGGTCTATTAGTTCTGTAGTGGTATCCTTATCTTTTGCCAGCGTTGCTCCCATGGAAACCGTAACGGAAATGGCTTTGTTATCCACCAGAACCATGGAGGCACATACAAGCATGCGAATTTTTTCTGCAATGCGGGCAAGATTGGCGGTATCAATATTTTCAAGAAGCACTAAAAACTCCTCTCCGCCCCAGCGGCTGATAATATCAAAAGGCCGTGTGTTTTTAGAAAGAGTTTTGGCTATCATTTTTAAGACCCGGTCCCCGGTTGCATGGCCGAAGGTATCATTAATATGCTTAAAATTGTCTATATCTAAAAAAAGAAGTCCAAAATCAACACCGTATCTTATTCTTTCTTCAATCCTCGAAGCCAGGGTTTGTTCCGCATGCCTGCGGTTGCCGACTTCGGTCAGGATATCAAAATAAGCCATTCTTTTCAGGTCTTCAATTTTATCGGTTAATAGCATTCTTTCCTTGAAGATCTCAACTGCCCCGAGAGGCTTTCCTTCGGAGTTTTTTATAGAGATTATTTTTACGGAAACGGGGACACGGTGGCCTTCTTTATGATGCAGATAAACATCGGCGGTCACGGCGCAGTCCTCTTCAAGTGATTTATGCAGCGGGCAGCCGCCGAGACAGAGATGCTTTCCTGAATCATCAATATGTATCAGGATATTTGCCGAACAGGGTTTGCCCAATACCTCGTCTGAGGTAAAACCGGTAATTATTTCGGCGCCTCTATTCCAGTAGGTTATTTTGCGGCCGGCGTCAACAAAATAAACCCCGTCCTCGACAGTTTCTAAAAGGTCTTTTAATGATCCGTCACTTATAGGCATATATTAAATATACCATTTTTACATTAAAATGTGAGGAAAATATTTATTAGGACAATTCTTTTGCTTACCGTACAAGGCTTTTTGCCGTTTCTGCGCCTTTCTTGAATAATAGAGTGCTAAATGATAGAATAAATTAAGCAAGTAAAGAGGAGGGGTGTATATGTTTGAAATAGAGAGATTACCCGAACAGTTCAATGCGGTCAAAGACAGGGACGAGAAGATTCTCTGGGGTGGTGAGCCGGCTTTTGTCCCGTTTATCCTGACGGGAATTCCTTTTCTCTTCTTCGGCTTACTATGGGGAGCTTTTGACTACTTTGGCTTTATCAGGCACATGTCAACTATGCCCGGGAATATGGCGGGGTTTCTGATACCTTTTTTTATGCTGCATCTCTTCCCTTTCTGGGGAAGTATTCTGAATATGCTAAGGCTGTTTCTGGTTCATAAAAATACTTTCTATGCCGTAACTAACAAACGCGTGATGTTCCGGAGCGGTTTTTGGGGAACTGATTTTGAAGCCATTGATTACGATAAAATATCGGATCTGCAGGTAACGGTTAATCCGGTAGAGAATATGCTTGGAGTAGGAACCATAAGATTTAGTACCGGGGGTGCCGATAGCCGGGGCCGGCTACTCTCCAAGAATTTTATATCCATTACGGAACCTTACGCTGTCTTCAAGAGAATTAAAGAGGTCTCGGTGGACATTAAAACCGACTGGAATTATCCCAACAAACTCCGTCCCGAAGAAAATCCGGGGTATAAGACCAAATATAAACCTGAAGATAAAGAATGAAAGAATATACCCGAAAAAGTCTGCTAAGGGATATGGATGCATTATGAAAGCTCCTGTGTTATTGTCTAAAGGATTTTGATATAATGATAATATGAAAATATTTTCTTACGGATCAAACAGCGCACCAGCTTTAGGTTTCCGGTTTGACGGGAGGAATTACAGCCTGTCCGGATTGCTCCGGGTTTATTATTTCCAGTCCGCTAAGATACTTCCGGATGAAATTAATCTGAAAAGTTTACTTGAAACGGGCCTCCTGGATCTAAAGGTATTGGAAACCGTTGTCTGCTGGGCAAAAGATAAAAAGATACTTGAAGATTATCGCCTGAAAAAGGATATCAAATTTTTGCTTCCGCTTTGGCCGGGGAAGATAATCGCACTCGGGCGTAACTTTGCAGAACACGCTAAGGAACAGGGCGCGCCGGTTCCGACTGAGCCTATAATTTTTGAAAAAGCAAACTCATCGGTAATCGGTCCGGAAACACCTGTTATCTACCCTTCCTTTATAGAAAAAGAGTACGGAAAAGAGGCCAGGGTGGACCACGAGGTCGAACTGGCGGTTGTTATTGGAAAGACGGCCTCCAGAGTGCAGGCAAAAGAGGCAATGAAGTATGTTTTTGGTTATACCATCATTAATGATATGACGGCAAGGAATATCCAGGCTCTTGATTTCAAAAAGACCCAGCCCTGGTTCCGCTCAAAGAGTATTGACACCTTCTGCCCGCTGGGCCCCTGGATTGCTACAAGGGATGAAATAAAAAATATCAATAACCTGAAGCTTGAACTCCGGGTAAACGGAGTTGTTAAACAAAAGGATTCGACAAAGACCTTTATTTTTAAAATCCCGGAAATGATAGAGTACATAACAAAATATCTTACACTTTTCCCCGGGGATGTTATTTCAACCGGCACTCCCGACGGGATCCAGCCGCTTAAGCCCGGTGATGTAATGGAAGCGGAGATAGAAGGAATAGGGATTCTGCGCAATAAAATAGTTAAAGAGCGTTAATAATGTTTTTAACATTATTAAGGTCTTTCATTCGGGATATATATTAAAACTACATTAAAAATACTTTACAAACCTTACAAACGTTATAAACATTAAGAACTGTTACGCAGGAGTGACAATGGATGCAGAACTCATCGCCGAATTTATGAAACAGAAGACCTTTGCCGTTGTCGGGGCTTCCTCCAATCCTGAAAAATACGGCTATACGATTACAAAAAATCTTCTGGACCGGGGGTACACTGTTTATCCCGTCAACCCGCGCTTGGATCAACTTCACGGGGTGAAATGTTTCAAGACGCTTGCCGATATTCCGGTGAAAGTGGATGTGGTGGACTTAGTTGTTCCGCCTAAAATAACCGAGGAAACAGTAAAAGAATGTTTAAAACTCGGGCTCATCAGGGTTTGGATGCAGCCCGGAGCCGAGAGTGAAGCGGCGGTGGAGTTTTGTAATAAAAACGGGATTAAAGTAATCCACGGCGCCTGCGTGATGATGCATTAAAACAATTCCTAATTGCTAATAACTGATAACTAATAAAACTCAGAAAATAAGTTATTAGGAATCAGCAATTAGTAATTCAGATGAGGTGTTATGCGTTTAGCTATCTGTCAGATAAATACAACTGTCGGAGATTTCGCAGGAAATTCCGCCAGGATAAAAGAGTTCATAGCAAAAGCCAAAGCGGTGAAAGCCGACCTTGCCATATTTCCGGAACTTGCAATAACCGGCTATCCTCCCGAAGACCTGCTTCTTAAACAAAAATTTGTCAAGGATAACCTTAAAACTTTTAAAGAAATCTCCTCTTTTGCCGGAAAAATCTCAGTAATTCTTGGTTTTGTAGACAAAGTTGGCAAAGATATTTTTAACGCCGCGGCCTTGATAAGAAATGGAGCTGTGGTAAAAAGTATTTATCACAAGATGAACCTGCCGAACTACGGGGTTTTTGATGAAAAGAGGTATTTTAAGCAGGGAGAAAAACATTTTGTCACAACAGTAAAAGGTTTGAAGATAGGGCTTAATATTTGCGAGGATATCTGGCTGAAGGAAGGCCCGGTGAAAACTGAAGCTTTAGCCGGAGCACAGGTCATAATAGCAATAAATGCCTCGCCTTTTCATGCAGGGAAGGTTATAGAAAGAGAGAAAATTATACAAAAACAGGCAAAAGATAACGGCGTATATATAGTATATGCAAATATGGTTGGGGGCCAGGACGAACTGGTTTTTGACGGTTATTCTATGGTGGTGGATCAAACCGGCAGGATAATTGCCCGCGCGGACGGTTTTATAGAAGAACTGCTGGTTGTGGATATTCCTTTAGGGTTAAAAGAAGAGAAACCGGAAATCCCGGCTAAAAAATCCAGGATACTTCCTCTTGCGGAAGAGGTTTATACAGCGCTTGTAACCGGAACCAGGGATTATATTTTAAAGACCGGCTTTAAAAAAGTTGTTATCGGGCTTTCCGGCGGGATTGATTCGGCCATAGTTGCAGCCATAGCGGTTGACGCTCTCGGTAAAGAAAATGTCACCGGGGTTTTTATGCCGACCAGGTTCTCTTCGAAGGCCTCAAAAGATGACGCGGCGGAACTGGCAAAAAATCTCGGTATCAATTTTAAAACTATTCCGATAGAGGAAATTTTCAAACTATACCTACAGCTTCTGACGCCTTTTTTTGACGGGAAAACCCCTGATACTACCGAAGAAAATCTCCAGGCGAGGATTCGCGGGAACATTATGATGGCTTTATCGAATAAATTTAACTGGATAGTCTTAACGACCGGGAACAAATCCGAGATGAGCACGGGTTATGCTACGCTTTACGGAGATATGGCCGGAGGTTTTGCGGTCATTAAAGATGTTCCCAAGATACTGGTCTATGAAATATCAAAATACCGGAACTCTGTTTCACCGGTAATTCCGGAAAATATACTAACGAAAGCGCCGACGGCGGAACTGCGCAATAATCAGAAGGATTCGGATTCACTGCCGGAATACCCGGAGCTGGATCCTATATTAAAACTTTACATTGAAGAAGATTTTGACTGTAGTCGCATAATAGAGAAAGGTTTCAAAAAAGAAACAGTGGCTAAGGTTGCCCGTTTGGTTGACTTAAGCGAGTATAAACGCCGCCAGTCGCCGCCCGGAGTAAAAATAACCCCGAAAGCGTTTGGCAGAGACAGAAGGATGCCGCTTGCCAATAAATACAGGGGTTAAAAAACCACTTAATCAATATGGTGGGAAATATTACAGGATTTTAGAAAATAAATCATGAAAATAATAAAACCCCGTCTAATATTTTTGATTTCTATCCTCGTTTTGAATTCCGGCATTTACGCGGAGAAAAAGACACTGGATCGTTACGACTTGCCGGATTACCATCATACGAAAGTAATAACTGAACCCACAGATGAAGAATTGGAAAAATATAATAAAATAATAGAGGCAGACCCCGGCAACACTAAAGCCTTCTTTGAACGCGGTAAAATATTTTCTGCAAGAAAGTTGTTTGAAAAGGCGATAAAGGACTATAATGAAGCGATAAAATTAAACAATAAAGACTCAAAAATGTATTTTGAACGCGCGGAAGCATTTTACGCAATAGAGGAGTATAAAAAAGCAATTTTAGATTTTACGGCAGCTATTAAGTTAGACGATACTTTTGCCCTGGCCTTCAGGAAAAGGTCTGATACCTATCTGTGGCTGGATGATCCAGAAAATTCAATAAAAGATATGACCAGAACTATACAACTTAGCCCGAACAACGAATTATTGTATCATAATAGGGGCCTTTCATATTTATATGTAATAAAAAAAGAAAAAGACTATGATAAGGCCTTGATGGATTTTAATAAAGTTATCGAAATAAATCCCGGATATGTTAACGCCTATTTTGAACGCGGGAACATATACAGTCTTAAAGGGGAATATGAAAAAGCAATAGAGGAATACAATAAGGTCATAGAATTAGACGGAAAACTTGCCGCAGTATATAGTAATCGCGGGGACATTTATGAAAAACTGGGACTGAAAGAAAAAGCGGCAGCTGATCATAAAAAGGCCGGAGAATTAAGGCATAAAGGTTACTGACCGTATTTAGCAGATTTAAATAATTCTGAAGTCAAAACTCTTTTTTACCTGTAAGAATCCCTGCCCCGCCCGGAATCCGATATGCTGACAAGACTCTCCGGATAAGGTGCAAAAAAAGTCTGTTCTTTAAGATAGGAAAGCTTAAAACGGGTAATGTAGGCCATGGTTAAAAGCGTGACGGCGCTTAGGGGCAGGGTACCTTTCTTATATTTGGCAAGCTGCTGCAAGTAATGGTCCTTTTCCTCTTTAGAAATCTCTTTCGAAAAATATCCGAAAGCGTGTTGTAAAACATTAATCGCCGCTCCGGGTTTTGCGGGGTTTTTAAAAACATTGCTGAATTCTTCTGCGTAATCGTTGTAGATTTCTCCGGTTTGTTTTTTATTTGAATTTGCCGCAATTTTACCAAGCTTCCTCATACTTTTTTCGTTGTAAGCCAGAAAGAGTAGTTTATTCTTTGCCTGGAAGCTTACCAGGTCCTTCAACTTCCCCGAAAGTTTTATTTCTCTAAAAGCCGCGGTGGTAAAAAGCCGGGTAAGAAATACTTCGCGGAGTGTAAAATTGGTCAGCCGGCCTTCGTCTTCAACGGCAGAAAAAGGAAAACTGTCCAGGATTTTCTTGCCGAATAGTCCGGAGCTTTTGGCTGTAGTATTTTTCTGTTCGGCTTTAGCATAGCGCTTAACATTCTTGTAGCCGCAGGAAGGGGAGGCATCTTTTAGAATAAAAGCATCGATGCCTTTGTTTAACAGGTCTTCTATCAATTTGAGGGAGAAAACCTCCATTTTTCCGGTAAGGTCGAGACCGGTTGAGGGCTGCAGTAAGAATACGCCTTTAGTGTTTTCAACCACACGAATAGGACTGCGGGGTACACCCAGACCAATTTCCATTTCAGGACAGGAAACAATAAAGTCAACATAGGGCCTGAGCAATTCAATAATATCCGAATGAAGCATTATTCCGTTCCATCTGCAATTCTCGAACCCCAGGCATTTGCTTGCAAAGATTACCGGACGCATCGCACCTCTTTTAGTATTACCCGTATTATATTCGGAAACTGCCGTTTATACAACTACTGATTGACTTCAAGTTAATTTTGCGGGACGCAAACTAAAAAGAGGCGCTTTAACCATTTATTGAGTATTTTCTAAAATAAAAAAATAAATACCGGAAGACGGCATACTTGAAATATTATTGCCTGGTGAAAGAAAATGTCGAACAATAGAATGTTGACAAAGAGTTCTTTCTGTAATATACTTAGGGGACAAAACCCGCTGGAGGGATTTATGAAGAGAATTATAATCTCAGCCCTGCTTTTTTACTTTGCTTATACCGGTATTATATTAAGCCAGGAGCTTTCGGCCGCAAAAATAACTGCGCTTTCGGGAGTGGCGGAAGTTGCCAAGCCTGATGAAAATAAAAAGCAAGTCTGGTCTCCTGCAAAACTACAGATGATCCTTAATCAAAGCGATGAAGTTAGAACAAGAGAGGGCCGCATTGAGCTGACCTTTGACGACGGAAGCAGGATAAATTTAAAAGAAAATACCTCACTCTCTCTTATTAAGGTGCAGGACAAGGAACGCAAAGGCGACACTCTGGTTAAACTCTGGATCGGACAGATTAGAGCAAAGTTCAGCATTCAAAAAGAAGACTCAACATTTCAGGTGCAGACGAAGAACATTGTGGCCGCAGTTAAAGGTACGGACTTTATTGTTGATGCGGATACAAACGGCGGGTTTCTCAGGGTTATAGAAGGAATTGTTGCTCTCATCGATATTCTTACGAAAAAAGAACTTTTTGTTAAGGCAGGAGAAAAAGCCTCTTATGCCGGAGCTTTTCAGGGGAAGCCGGAGGAGATGAACAAAGAAGAAAAAGATAAACTTGAAGAAGAATGGAGCGGAAAAAAAGACCAGAAGACCGAAGAACCTAAAAAAGAAGAGAAGAAAAATACGGATACAGCGGTAGCGCCGCCCAAAGAAGAAAAAAAGACCTATGAAAAAGGCGGGGATGGTTTGGGCGGATCTTTTGGTGCTGTTTCCGTCGACGGTAAAACCTATTATATGATGAGTGTGCTTTTTGAGCTAACCCTCGGGAAGTTCGGCGCCGGTTTTGATATGAGACTGCTCTGGAATGACGATGGGATAAAAGAAGATGACTGGCAAAACTGGCAAAAGTCCCTGCAGAGCATTTTTAAATATGTCCGCTACGGGGTGAAAGGCGAGCCGGTCTATTTAAAACTCGGGGTTCTTGACGATTCAACGCTGGGCCACGGCTTCCTGGTTATAAGGTATTCAAATATCGGTGTTGACATTTATAAGCGGGTTTTTGGTCTGGAACTGGATATAAAAGAAGGGGCTTTCGGGTTTGAAGGCCTTTGTAATGATGTATCCTGGGGAAGATTATATGCCGGCCGTCTTTATTACGATATACTTCCTAATCTCCAGGCAGGCTTAACCGGGGTCTATGATTATAATCCTGCTAAAGATAAATATAACTTATCAGGACTTAACAAAATCTATTTGCCGGCGCAAGCTCCCTTTGTTGCTTATGGCGCTGACCTGGGATACTCGCTTATTAAATCGGAGTTGCTAAGCATCCTTATCTATGCGGATTACGGTGTTTTCCGTAACGGGGGCGAGGGTTTTGCATTGCCGGGTTTAATGGGAAATATCGCAATCTTTGATTATCAATTAGAATACCGGTCTTTGCAATCAAACTTTGATGCAGGTATTTTTGATTACTCTTATGAGGATAACAGACCGAGAACTATGCTGCCTGCCGGCGGGAACAGGTTAAAAGGCGTATTTGGTCAGCTTGGCACTAACCCTGTCCCCTGGCTGAGATTAGTTGCGGGTTATGAGCAGTACGAGGGTCAAAGGCCTTATGTCAGAGGCGAAGCTGCCTATAAGGGTAATTTCATTCCAAAGATATCAGAAGTAGCCATAGGTTATGAACAGAGAGATATAGAATTTTTGACATTAAAGAGTCCGGATACAGTTGCTTATGCCCGGGTCGGGATGGAAGTGTCTCCGGGAGTTGTATTCCTATTTACAATGAGGCAGACTTATGACTTAACGCAGGATAAATTTAAGAGATCGACTATTATGGTAATGCAGATGAAGTTCTGATAGAGCGATTGTCGGCCTTTAGTCCGTCTCGCCATTAGGCAGACGAGATCTCACCAAAGGTGGACGAGATCTCTCCAAAACAAAGTTTTGGAGGACACTGACCCTGTACCACTCGTTTCTCGGGTGCAGGACCGTGAACCTGAAGTATGAATGGTTCATGGTTGCAAAGCGTGTGATTCCACTGATAAGGGATTTGATTTTGGAGGCAGGATGAAAAAGAATATTGATATCAGAGGGAAAGCTTTCGGTTTAAAGAACTTTGTAGAATACCAGGCGGCCGCGGTTGTCAGCAGGGAGATACTAAACAGGAAAACCGGGACGGTCACAGTTTTCTCTTTTGGAAAAGGCGAGGGTTTGAGCGAACATACTGCGCCATTTGATGCGCTTGTTTATGTTGTTGACGGTAAAGTGAAAATCACTATTGCAGGAAAAGTCCAACTCGTGAAAAAAGGCGAGTTTATTATTTTGCCTGCCGGGAAGCCTCATGCACTGAAAGGGGACGGCAAGTTTAAGATGCTTCTCGTAATGATAAGGTCCTAAGATGAAAATAATTACCGGCTTTTTTGGTCCGGATACTCCTAACACCGGCAGTAAGCCGGAAGAGAAAAGATAAATGGACGACCTGCTCATAATCGGGGGCGGCCCGGCTGGAATAATGGCCGCAATAACCGCTGCCGGCAGGGGTAAAAAAGTCACGCTTATTGATAAAAATCCCGCCTTAGGAAAAAAAATACTCGTATCGGGAAACGGAAAATGTAATATCTCAAATTCCGATATGAGCCTTGCCAGATACGCCGGTGATAAAAACTTTCTAAAAACTGTGTTTTCCTGTTTTGATAACAAAACTCTCATGGAATTCTTTGAAAAACGCGGAGTAATATTAAAAACTGAAGGTTTTGGCAGGGTTCTTCCCATAACCGAAAGTTCGGCAACAATTATTGATTGTCTGCTGGAAGAGTTAGTTTTTAATAAAGTTACGGTTAAAAACGGAGAACAGGTGCTTTCTCTGGCTGCGAAGAAAAACAGTTTTACCATAAAGACCGGAAGAAATGTTTATGAGGCAAGAAAAGTGCTTGTGGCTGCAGGAAGCTGCGCCTATCCACAGCTGGGTAGCAATAACTCGGGTTATGAGCTTGCCGGCAAACTCGGGCACTCCGTAATACCGCTTAGGCCGGCTATTGTACCCATTGAACTCTTTGGAGATTGGTTTCACAAACTGCAGGGTGTCCGGGTGGAAGCGGAACTTATTATTTGCGGGAAAGAGGAAAAGAAAACATATAGCGGGGAGTTATTGTTTACAAAGTACGGGATTTCCGGACCTGTGACCCTTGATGCTTCATTGTTTATAATTGACAGCCTTAAAAATAATGCGGAAGTATTTATCAATTTTCTGCCGTTTTACCGGGAAAAAGCAAGCGCAGCCTGGGATTTCCGGCCGGAAAAACCCGTGCCGGCCTTTCTTTCGGGTTTTGTTCCAAAAAAGATCGCGCTAAATCTACTGCCTGTTTTAGGTGTGGAAATTTCAACGAAGTGCAAAGAGTTAAATAGAAAAGAAAGAGAGAGGATAATCAACGCGTTTTCAAAGTGGCCTGTCAGGATTAAGGGTTCGAGACCCTATTCGGAGGCTATGGCTGCCGCCGGAGGTGTTGCGACGGCTGAAATAAATGCCCAAACGATGGAGTCAAAAAAAGTCCCCGGCTTGTATTTTGCGGGTGAAATAATAGATATAACAGGCGAATCCGGCGGGTACAATATGCAGTTTGCTTTCAGCAGCGGTTTTGTAGCGGGAATAAGCGTCTAAATACTCTTTATGTGTAAATAATAAATCAAGCGGTGATAATTTAAACCTTATTCTTTTTAAAAGCCCGGCAGGCTTGATCCGGAATAGTTTTCTGATTGTGATTCTTGAGGAAATTAAGGCAGTAGAGTCCGGGATAGATAAATCCATAGTCTGCCCATAACCTTATACTTAAGGAGTATCAGATGAAACTATTCGGCAAAAATCTTTCAAAAGCGGAAATAAGAAAATGTACCGGCAGCATGGCGCAGATTGCGGATATTGAACTCTCGCGTTTGAACGGAGGAGGAAAATCCGACCTGGTGAGAATAGCCAGAGTAAGGACCGGAGGGGGATTATCTTTTACGGTGATTCTGGACCGGGCCCTGGACATCGGTGAGGCAAATTACAAAGGCACACCTGTTGCGTGGTGTTCTCAAACCGGCTACACGCATCCTGCTTTTTATGAGGCGGACGGAAATAAATGGCTTGAAGGCTTTTTTGGGGGCCTGCTTACTACTTGTGGTCTAAACTATGCGGGGGCTGCCGGAAAAGATAACGGCAAGGACCTGGGGCTGCATGGCCGAATCTCGAATATTCCCGCTGAAAATGTCTTCGTGAAGAAATACTGGACGGGAAATGATTATATTCTTGAACTCTCCGGCGAGGCGCGTGAAACCGGTGTTTTTGGCGAAAATCTTCTGCTTACCAGAAAACTAAAAGTAATAGCAGGACAAAATACTATTTACCTGGAAGATACCGTTGAAAACAGGGGGTTTAAAACTACGGAACATATGATAATATATCACATGAATTTTGGCTATCCTCTTGTGAGTGAAGATTCTGTTTTTAGCTCACCGACAAAAAAAATAATTCCTGTGACCGCTGTCGCAGAAAAGGATATTAAAAATATTGAAAAAATCACACCTCCTTCTCCGGCTTATGTAGAGCGTGTTTATCACAGGCTTATGCAAACCGATAAAAAAGGTTTTGTCGCGGTTAACCTCAAAAATACAAGATTAAAGACCGGCGTAAAGATCAGGTATGACGGCCGGGCCCTGGATAACTTTATTCAATGGAAGATGTTTGGAGCAGGGGAGTATGTAATGGGGCTGGAACCGTCCAACTGCTATGTTTGGGGAAGGGCCAAAAACCGCGAGATGGGCACTCTGAAATATCTAAAACCCGGCGGGAAGCAAACTTACAAAATTGAAATATCTGTCTGCTGAAAGGTTTTTCAGGATGCGGCTAAGGAGATAAGAGTTTTATGGGCGAAGCCTTAAGAAAAATAGATGCTGTAGTTGCGGGTTATCTTTGTGTTGATATGGCCCCGGAGTTTGAAAAGAGAAAGGGCGTTTCTTATGCCGGGCTGCTCCGGCCGGGAAAACTTATAGAAACGAAGGGGCTCCATTTTTCCCTCGGCGGCGCGGTTGCGAACACCGGGCTGGCTATGAAAAAATTCAGACAAAAGACCGTTTTGATGGGATGTGTCGGAAATGACAACCTCGGTGATCTGACTATTGCACGGCTTACAGCAGCAGGTGTTAAAAGCGGCGTGCGGCGGACAACTTTAGCCGGCACCGCCTACAGTATTGTTATTGCTCCTCCGGGAACAGACCGTATCTTTCTGATAAATCCCGGATGCAATAAAATATTCACGGCAAAAGAGATTGACTACGGTATAGTAAAAAAGAGCCGGCTATTCCATTTCGGTTATCCTCCGCTTATGGAGGGCTTATGGATGAAAGACGGGGCGGAACTCAAAAAACTTTTAAAAAAAGCAAAGTTAACCGGCGCGGTTGTTTCGCTGGATATGGCTTTACCTGATCCGGACTCTTCTGCCGGTAAAGCAAACTGGCGGAAAATACTTTCAGGAGTGCTCCCGCTTGTTGATATTTTTTCGCCGAGTATAGAAGAACTCATCTTTATGCTGGAGCCAAAATTCTATTACCGTATCTTAAAAAAGTCGGCGGGCGGCGATTTGCTGGCTCTTATAGCAAAAAAAGATTATGCGCGCATCGCAGAAAAAATAATTGCAATGGGCGTCAAGATACTTCTTATTAAAGGCGGTCATAAGGGCGCTTATCTTCGCACCGGCAATCTGAAAGGTTTGAATTCCTCGGCCTTGAGGCTTTCTGACAGGATTGGGAGCCCCGAAGGGAACTGGCTAAAAGCGTTTCCTGTTGAAGCGGGACGCTTCCGTAATGCCAGCGGCGCCGGAGATTGTGCTATTGCAGGTTTTTTAACCGCACTGCTTAAAGATAAGACCATAATACAGGCCGGGAAGTTTGCGATGATGGCAGGTAGAGATAATCTTTACGGGCAGGATGCGCTCTCGGGCCTTGCGGACTGGCCGCGGATGGAAAAATTGCTTTAATAATAGATTTAAAATATGGAGGAAGAATGGGTAATATTAAAATAGACGGAGATAGGATAGTCTATATTTTGCTATGTTTCATAACTTTCGGTTTGGCAATTTTTTTAAGGGTTATTGTAACTGAAGGGGTAAAGAGAGCATTAAAAAAATAATAATAAATTAAAAGTGAAATGACGAAAGGAGAATATTATGTATAAAAGTATCAGGCCCGGCCAGGTTTGGCTGGACACCAACGGTAAGCGCATCCAAGCGCACGGCGGTTCTATAATTACCGTCGGAGACACTTTCTACTGGTATGGGGAGAATAAGGAAAAGACAGTGTCCCGTACCGGAATCTGGCATTATGGCGTTAGGATGTACAAATCAAAGGATCTGTATAACTGGGAGGATCTGGGTCTTGTTCTGCCGCCCGTACTCGACGACAAGGAAAGCCCTCTGCATCCGGAGCAATATATGGACCGGCCTCATATTCTTTACTGCAAAAAGACTTCCAAGTTTGTCCTTTGGATGAAGATAATGGGTAAGAAGGATGACATGCAGTTCCAGACGGTCGCTACGGCCGACGCCATCACCGGGCCTTACAAGATAGTCAAAATTCTAAAACCTCTCGGGATGAGTTGCGGCGACTTTGATTTGGTCGTCGAACCTACTGACGGTAAGGCGTATTACTACTTTGAGCGCGTGCACAGCGAATTGGTCTGCGCGGACTTGAATGAAGACTATACCGATGTGACCGGTTACTACTCGACGCATTTCCCGCGTACCAACCCGCCGTTTGTCCGCGAAGCGCCGGCGTATTTCCGCCGGGGCCGCATGCATTACCTGTTTACCTCAGGAACGACCGGCTATTTTCCTAATCAAAGTGAAGTAGCAATTTCCTGGGGGTACCATGGCCCGTGGAAACTTCTTGGCAATCCGCATCCTAAAGATGCAGAGCATACCTCCTTTCGTTCACAGATAACAAGCGTGTTTAAACATCCGGGCAAGAAGAATCTGTACATTGCGCTGGCCGACCGCTGGCTTACGGACCTGCCTAATAAGCTCCCGGATATCGACAGGGCGTTTGACGAGGGCTTTGCCCCCGGGGCCGATAAAGACGCCTGGGCCAGGCTTATAGCTCTCAATAAATTTACCGCGCAGAATACTTCTCTTGCGGACTATGTGTGGCTGCCGGTGCGCTTTGACGGTGAGATGGCTTATCTCGACTGGCACGAGGAATGGAAAATCGAAGACTACAAGTAGCCTGCGATAAAGAGCAGGCTACTAAAGTACAAAGTACGAAGTATCCGCCACTAGGCGAGATCTCGCTGAAGGCGGACAAGGTACAAAGTTAGGTATTTTCTTGTCGATAGTTGCTTGTGCCGTCTTTTAAATTACATTGCCAATTTTTCTGGCTCTTACCGTTTTGTCCATATTGATACCAAGTTTAATGCCGACATCAATAAGGATATTCCAGCCGGCCGCAAGCTCCAGGTAGGTTGTAAAATCACCGGCGTCAGGGATTTTAATGGTTTTAAAGCAGGTGTCTCTTGTGGCTATGGCGCAAATTTTGTATCCGACACCCTTCTCGATAATCTCGCAGAATTTTTCTTCTTCTTCCTTGAACGGATTGATAACCACCATTGCGTCATTTTTTGTCATTACTTCTTCGATGCCGTGTAAAGCGTAAGTGCCTTCAAGAAAATCTGACTTTTTTCTGGTAATTTCGTTGGTTTTAAGCGTAATTTCTTCGGTTACCCCGTTATTTCTTCCGGCAAAATAGATCATGCCGGCAGCGGCCAGTTGATCTGTTATCTCCGCGGGTATTTTCATCTCCAGGACCTCTTTTACCTGCGCGCCGAGTTTTTTCATATCAGGGAGCTTTTTATTGTTTGTTTTTCTGAAGATCAAATCATAGAACAGGGCCTGTTCTACAACCGATTTTGTCGCGGCTACGGCTTCTTCCTTGCCGCAGGAAAGAAGGTACCCAAAAGTGGCTTCTTCCAGAATAGGCGTACCGGCATTTGCAACAACACCGATTATGGCTTTGTGTCCTTCATTTTTAAGTTTTCTTAAGAGTCTGCCGGCTTCTTTAGTCCGGCCGGAATTGGAAGCTACAAAAACCGTACTGTCTCTCAAGTCGTATTCCAGCGCCTGGGTGGAATTTTCAGTGGAGAAATACTCCTTGTAATTGTGTATTTGCGCTTTATATATCGTATTTTTTGCGGGGAAAATCCTGGAAGAACCTTCGCCGGTAAAAAATATCTTCTTTGTTTTTATTTTCTCTGCGTAGGCCTCAATTTTTTTGACATCCAGCTTTGCTATCATGTCGCCGGTTTCCAGCATTTCCTTAACAATGGAATACTTATTATATTTACTATCCGTTAAATTCATTTTACTCCTCCTGTAGGATCTAAGCTTTCAGTCTTTTTAAAACAGAAAAGCAGTTTAAGCCGCCTATTAGCGGTGCGGCGTAATTAATAAATTCTTTCGTGACAAAATTTCCGTCCGCACTTATATATTTGCTTTCCATGGGTTTTGCTTTTACCGCAACTTCTTTTAAGGGTACGGTGACATACTCAACTTTGTAAGGCGTCGAACTCAGGCGTTTTATGGAAACCATTACACCGGTAAGTCCCTTATTTGCCAGGGCTATGGCTTTGACTCCGCATTCGTAGGCTTCTTTCAGATCCACAACAGAGGCCCGGTCGATTGCACACATAGGAAGGGATTCAGTTATCTGAAATTCGCCGCGGTATCCGGTTTCTGCCGCAATTATTTTATGCAGGTTTAAAGCCGCGCCGGTTCCGCCCATGGCGCCGAACTCGGTATTGGAAAATTTATCTTTGGTAAGCGAAGCCGATACCGGGGTGCCGTCCTCAAAAAGAATGCCTTCCCCGCAGACTATAGAAACCCAGCCGTAATTTTTAATGCAGTTTTTTACATCGGCAAGTACTTTGTTGATATTGAGCCTCCGTTCGGGCATATAGATTATGTGAGGGGCGTCCTGCTCCTCTTTTTTTGCCAGCGCGGAAGCTGCCGCCAGCCAGCCGGCTTCTCTGCCGACGGTCTGAAGAATTACAAATTTATCAACTCTTTGCATATCGCAGGCCAGTCTTCCCGCCTGTTGAACCGATAAAGCGGCATATCTTCCCGCAGATGCGTATCCCGGGGTATGGTCGGTGCCGAAAAGGTCGTTATCTACTGTTTTTGGCAGGCCGATACCGGTAATTTCGTAATTTACTTTTCTGCAGTATTCTTCAACCCTATGAATGGTATCCATAGTGTCGTTACCGCCGATGAGGAAAAAGTAATGAATGTCGTATTTTTTAAGTTGTGCCAGTATTTTCGGAAAATCTTCTTCTTTGACCTTATGCCGGCAGGAACCCAGCGCCGAGGAGGGAGTTTTTCTTAACCCTTCTATGATGGAGGATTTCTGTTTTCCGAGGTCAATGATTTCGTCATTCATGAAACCTTCTATGCCGTATTGCATTCCAAGAATTCTTCCAAATTTCTTTGACTTTAACGCAGTTTGAACCAGGCCGCAAAGCGTGGAATTGATGACTGCTGTAGGGCCGCCTGATTGTCCGATAATTATATTTGGTTTGATAAAAACCTCCCCGAAGCATGAAATAGATAACCAGAGTATAGTATTTTATTTAGAAATTATTGTCAAGTAGTTTTTGCCTGCAAAAAAACAGGGAAATATTCAATACTATTATGTAGTGCTCGATTTATTGAGCGCCTGATGAATCAGGCAACTACAAGGCATTATTTATGTTTTTACTTTGCACCTTGTACTTCGTGCTTTGTACTTGCTTTCATTGTGATAATAATGAAAGCAGAACTTGTGCGTACACCCTATGCCCAAAATCATTCGGGTGATTGACCCCGTTGCCGGTAATATCCAGAAAA